>Ga0315332_10000356_pt1 | contig 20126 bp, 18 predicted proteins | sample M110034915metaG_FD_203455 | JGI IMG/M metagenome (GOLD analysis project Ga0315332, IMG submission 203455) | Ammonia-oxidizing marine archaeal communities from Monterey Bay, California, United States - M1 100m 34915 | ecosystem: Environmental > Aquatic > Marine > Intertidal zone | place: USA...
GCGGGTGGCTGCATGGGGCGGTCCCCTGCGGCCGTAGGGGGGTGGGCGGCCAATCTTCCCACTGAAAGATCTGAAGCTGGGGCGGCGAAACTGCCGATAGCGTTGGTATGTGGGTCTGGATCGGTATCGGATGGTGTGTGTTGGCGCTTACCGGCGTTGTGTTGCACCACCGTTTCCGTAGTCGGTCTTCACGCTATACGCCTGAAGTCGCAGCCTTTGTGTTGCAGCTTGAGGGGGAGCTCGCAGTTGCCCATCCGGGCGTGCAGTTCTTGGGTATGCTGCCCGACCGCTTTGCTTGCTTGATGAGCGTGGACGGTCAGGAAACTCCGGTCGGCCTCTACGATATCTTTCGCCATGTCGAAGCGTTTCCTGAGAGCTTGGCTCGGATGGTTGCCCAACTCGTAGGCGATATTCGGGATGTTGGCCTGGATTGCGCTGATGAACTCGATTTCTCGACGGCATCGCAGCTGTTGATGCCGCAAGTGCGCAGCAAGGAGTGGCTCGATCAGCAGGGCACGTTTGGTGATTCCGGATTGGTTTACACACGGATCAATGATCAGTTGGTGACGGTCTACGTTGTCGATGACTTGAACTGCATGGTGTTCTTGTGCCGCGCACATCTGAAGCGTTGGCAGAAGAGAGTCCAAGACCTTCATAACTTGGCGTTGAGTAACCTGGAGCGACTTGGTCGCCATGGCATCGATGACATCAGTGCCGAGGCGGTATTGTTGCAGTCGGGCGATGGCTTTGACGCATCGCGCCTGTTGTTGATTGACCAGCAAGAGGGTGTGCTAGTTGCTGTTCCGGAGCGAGACACGCTCTGGGCAGGTCCCGAAGAAGGACAGAACCTTGGGCAGCTGATGTCGTTCACGGAACAGATATCGAACCGGTCGCAATACCCGGTTTCGTCGCTCTTGTTCCGCGTTAAGGACGGTTGTCTCGAGCCGGTGCAAGAGTCGAGCTGATCTCGACGGTCGTAGTCTTGGGCACCGTGAATTGCTGGGTGCGTTCCGGCAGTAGAGGGTCTTGTAACTCGTAGGTGCCTGAGCCCAGCTGCAGTCTTGTGACCTTGCCCCGCCGTAACGTCAGGCCAGAGGTGTCATGACTCATTTGCAGCCATTGCCGATCGTCGATGCGTTGCAGGCGCATGGGGCCCGCACGCTCGATGTTCGTGGGCAGGTTGAACTGCACGTCGTGTGTTAGACCTTGGATAGTCACCAGTGGAGCCGTGTGGCCGTTCTCGCTCGTGACGTCGATAACCTGCTTGGCCAAGTAGCCATGGCGCGCGTGTTCTCGATTGAGTGCCAAGGTGACGGTCAGTCGAGTTCCCATTTGCGAGTCTGCTGTAATCAGAAAGGAGTTATCTTCCTCGCGAGTGGCTTCATTAAGCGGGTGCCAGCGGAACTCGCCTCCGGTAATGGTGTGGAATGTGGCGACTCCAATGTCGTTGTCGCCTTGCAGCGTTGGCGCGTTGAGCACGCGGATCGGCATGGTGACCCGATCGCCGATTTGGTCATGAACCGGTGAGATGTTGTTGGTCTTGATTCCGGCAATCGGATCGAGGCGCTCTGGCTGTGCCGGTTGCTCAAGTTCCGGTGCCGCAAAGCGATCGGTTGCGCCGGGTAGGGGGTCGCGGCCGATCGCGAGGATCAGTGCATAGACCACGGTTCCTAGCGCGGCAGCGATGAGCAGCGTGATGAGGATCGTTGCGAGAGTGCGGATGGTTCGGCTCCTTGAGGGATCCGATACCTTAACCGCCGGCGGAACGACACTGCCAGTTCCGACGTGGTGTGGTTCTGGCGACGGAGAACTTAGTTGCCTCCGCGCCCGCCACGACCGCCGCCGCCGCCGCGATTGCCGCCGCCGCCGCCACGATTGCCGCCGCCACGGTTGCCGCCGCCACGGTTGTTGCCACCGCCCCTGTTCCCGCCGGCGTTGCCGGGGCCATTGCCGTTATTTGGCTGTGGGTTCGCAACAATATCGCCAGCTTCTGCGACAACGTTCTCTTCACCCGATATGGAGACTTGCTGGGTGGTGGTTGCGCGGTTGCGCGGCTGTAACACGAGCAGGTAGCTGCCGGGCACCACCGTGGCAAACTCAAACGCCCCGTTGCGGAGGCGGCCTTGGACCGCGTTATTTTCCCGCAACCAGGTGCGAAGATCTTCGGTCGGTGCAGCCGTCTGGTTGGGTACTAGGGAGACGCTGCCGCTAACTGGCTCTACTTTGGTGGCGCTGGCCGCGGCCTGTTTGACCGTGACCGTGCCCTTCAGAGAGCCTGTTTGAAGGGAGAAGGTCCGGTTGATGGTGCCGTTGGCGAACACCTGAATGGGTTCGGTCAGTAGTGTGCTGCCGCGGCGACCACTCGTGATGCGCAAGTCGTAGAGGTCTGCGGGCACATCCTTGATCGTGAATTCACCCGAAGCAGTGACGGTGGCGCTGAGTGTGCGTGCAAACCAGTTAAAGCTGCGTCCGCCACGTCCTCCCGATTCTGGTTGGGCTCCGCCATTTTCTTGCTTCTTCAGTTCGACCCGGAAGCCGCTTGCGTTGCTGCCATTGTGCAGCACGTTGCCAGTTACGATGCCCAGCTGGGGGCGAACGAGCGTCATGTTCCACTTCGTTTCTTGGCTGCCGCGAACGGTGACATCCGGTTGTAAGTCGCCGGACATCAAGCCCGGGCCGAGCTCTTGCATCATTTGGCGTGTTGAACCGATCCAGGTGCGAACGACGTAGTTGCCGCCGTTAAGGCCTTCGAGTCGGTAGCTGCCATCTGCTTCGACTTTGCCGGTTTTGAAGCTGCTACCGCCACCACGGCTCCCGCGGCCGCCTCTAAACATGCTGCCCATGGCCGACATGCCACCTCCTTCGGCGATGATCATGGCGCCAACACTGACGTCACCGATGTCTTCCGGAAGTAGGCCTGAGACTGTGCCAACAATGCTGCCGAGCGGTTGCAGGACCAGTTCGAAGTTGGAGCGACTGGTTTCCAATTGGAATGGCTCGCCGCGATTTTGAGTGAAGCTCTCGGCGCTAGCAGTCAAGCGGAACACTCCGCGTTGCACATGCTTGATGATGAATAAGCCGTCTGCGTCAGTCTTTGCTTTCAGTGATAGCGAAGCGCTGTTCGTGCCGCGCATGAAGTTCTGAGCGATGCGGTTGAAGTCCATGCCCCGACCACCACGGCGGCCGCCTTGGTCCGTGGTGTTACTTGCATCTTCAAGCGATGCCGATCGTAGTTCGACTTCCGCGCCGACAATTGGGTCGCCATAGTTGTCGATTACCACGCCGCCAACGTAGACGCCTGGATCAACGTTGATCGTTAGGTCCGGTGCGGGGACGCCGTGACGGACTTCCATCTCTGCGGACTCGTAGCGCGCGAAATCAGGCGCCTGGACCTGCACTTGGTAGACGCCTTCTTGCAGCCCGTCAGCGAGAAACTTTCCGTCGGGGTGTGGCTCAGGTTTGTCTAGCCCGCCGCGATCACCGCGATCACCTCGACCACCGCGATCACCTCGACCACCTCTGCCACCGCGCCCGCCGCTGGAATCGCGCCTGTTGCGCATTTGCTGCATGACGCGATCTTGTGTTGCTTGATCAAGAGTGCCGTCGCGGAAGCGACTCATTAGATCATTGAGATCGAGTGGTTGTTCGTTCGGGTTCGGTAGGTCGCGAATCCGAGTTGCGCTTACTGCGTAGCTAGTGATTGGCTCGCCATCGGGTGTCATGACGATGCCCGTGATCCGTAGGCCATCGGACATGGCTACTTGAATCAGTTGGCCTAATTTGATGTCGATGTTCTCTTGCTTGTAGTCGAGGTAGCCCTTGGCCTTGGCAGTCAGTTCGGCTGGCACACCGGGTAGGTGCTCAAGGAAGAACCTTCCCGTCTCGTCAGTCTTTGTGCTTTGGTTGCGGCCACGGCCGAAAGATGCACGCATCGCGCGCATGCGTTCTTCGCGGCTGGCGGTCGATGGGTTTGCTTCGTTGGGGTTGCGATTAGGCGTGCTGCGCAGTGTTACATTGGCGTCTGCAATCGGGCGTCCCATCTCATCGCGCACAAATCCGGTTGCTTCGAATCCGGGGCCGAGTTGGATGTCTGGCACGTCGATGAGTTGTTCTTCGGCAACTTGGAAGCTACGTGAACGACCCGGCGTGTGCATCTTGGCCAGTGCCGAGACCGTGAACTCGGCGTTGCCATCAGTTGGAATGTTCGGGAACAGGTAGTAGCCGTTGCCATCCGTTTGTATTGGCGGCAGCAGTTCCTGACGGTTGCGCTGCCATCGCAATGGGTTGCGGCCATCGGGCTCCATTGTGATTTCGGCATTGGCAACTGCGTTGCCGCTGAGGTCCGTGACGCGTCCGCGCACTTGACCGCCTGCTTTGAGCACAACCTCCTTCAGGTTGACTTCGGCAGTATCTGTAACTTCGGCGTTGGCGAGGATGTCGCCGACTTGTTCGCTGAACAGGCCGATGGCGTAGTTGTCGTGTTTGACCTGCAGCGATACGCGCAGGTTGCGGAAAGCTTCACCTTGGAATGCGAACAAGCCTTGCTCGTTGGTGATCACTGGGTCGGGGATGCGTCGTGGGCGACTACCGCGCCCGCCGCGCCCGCCGCGACCACCGCGCCCGGAGTTTTCGCCGATCTCGAGCCATACCTGTGCGTTCGGCACAGGCTGCATCGATTTGTTGACAACCCGGCCCCGCAAAATTGCCTGGATCCGGGGCTGGTCATTGGGAACGAGAGCACCGGGACTGATCTCGGCGGCTGTCCGTTCGACACTGCCCGCTTCGACGGAGACCGCTTCTGGTTCGTCTTGGGATCCGTCGACTTCATCTGACGCATCCCAATGCATGACAGGGGCATCGGGTTCGTCAATGAGTTGCGGCAGGTAGAGGGCTCCCGCGATTACCGCCAGGACAGCGATGATTAGCAGGACGATGGTGGGCTTTTGCATTGAGCTTGGGGGCTAGCTGATTCAGCTGCCGTAGATATATACGTCCACCCCCGGGATTTGCCGACAGCAAGACGCTGTAACACCTGTGCACCACGCCCGTCTTCCGCCAATTGACGGGATTACTGCCCGATTTGTAGCGACAGCGGTTGGCTGGTGCCGAGGGCCCCATTGAGGGCGAAGCAAACCGTTTGGGCCGTGGCATCGAGGATTGTGGCAAATCCTGGATTCTGGATTGTGAGGCTCGTTGTGCCGGTCAGATCGAATGTCAGGGGGACAATGATCGGACTCGTGGAGAACGCAGCATCGATCAGGAGTGGCTGTTCAAACCCGGCAACTTGGACGCTGAGAGGGCCTCCGGAACTGGTCATTGCGAACGCCATCAGGCCGATGCCGTTTGCTGGACCATTTAGGGACGTCAGCGAGAATGGGCCAGTGGTGATCGGGCTGGTTACCGAAGACGTTAGTTCCGGGCGACGCGCGGAGACTGTTCGAATCTGACTGATGGTGACGTAGTCCGTCTCGTGCACCAGTAGTTGGCCGGCGATTGGCTGGAACGGTTCGAAGATCTGGGGACCGACCGCCGTTCGGGTAAATTGCAACAGGCTGCCGTTGAGGCCTGAACCTGCGTAGTCGATCAGAGTCGGGGCAAGCGTCGCGAAGTTACTGTCGGCGTCGTTGATCTCGCCGATTTGGTTGTTGAACCAGTCGACGAAGAACAAGTCTCCGTCATCGTCGAAGGCGATGTCTCCAGCAGCGTCGAGGTTTGAGATCACGACCTGAGCGTTGGCGGTGCCAAGCACGGTGTTTGTGGCAAGCGCGTTGTCGATGTCAGTGCTCGTGATTCGCAGCACCGAGACGGTCCCTGCGGGAGCCGGGAAGCTGCCTGGCGCAGTTGCGTAGTAGACGTTGCCCTGCGAATCGATGGCGAGTGGCCCGGATGCGCCAGGGAAGTTCGCGAGCAATTGCGTTTGGCCGGTGATTAGGTCGACGAACATTACGTCGTTATCGGGCGCCGAGAAACCGCCGGTCTTGGCCGATATGAGCGCGCGGTTGTCATCGAGCATCACCACGTCGTAGTTGTACGGCACGGTGGCGATCAGTTGCGGCTGGGAACCGTTCAGAGGAACGCTCCAGATGCCGCCGTTACTGCTTTCTCCAAACAGGACTTCGGTCGCGCCGATCGGAGTCGTGAATGAGCCGTAGGTGGACGAGCTAAACGTAAGCAACGACACTGGCGACATCGACCCGTTGCCGTCGAGCGTTAGGTCGAAGCCATCGAAGTAGATGCGCCCGAGGTCGGTTGTCAGCACATTGCTGGTGCCGGCGGGTAGTGTCGCCGTGGTTGCGCTGAAGCCTTCTGTCAGTTGCTGTGCGGTGAGTTGAGGGAGAACTAAGGAGAGGCTGCCAAGAGTGGCGAGCAGAGTTGTGCGTAGCATGTTGCTACAGGTCCTTTTCTAATCCGTCACATGGACGGGAGAGGTGCCGCATTCGGTGCGGGTGCTGTGCGTACGTATGGATTGCGCACGACCCTTCTGTTTGGGAAGAGGCGTGTAGCGTCTCGCAAAGGAGCGGGACTCCTAGAGGAGGCGGAAACGTCGACACTGCACTAACTCGGCGTCTTCGCGCCGCGAATGGTAGGCTGAACAGTTCGGTGAACCGAACTCACTCGTCGAGGGTGTTCTGGCTTCCGGATCAACCTACTTGCCCGCCTTCCCAATGGCGCCGACACGGCGCTGTCAGTGGCTATTTGGACTTTCGTACTCGGTTACAGCTGCGGGACAGCGCCGGTATTACACCGGACTTCCCCATGAGGAGCACTGCCGACACTAGCTATTCCGGTTGATATGGGCAAGGCTTGAGTTAATCGGATGCTGACATGTTTGGATGTCGTTGTGTCGGGTCTTTTTCGTGGCTGTTTTGCGGCCGAAAACATGTCTCTAGCTGACTAGAAGTTCCTTATGTCCCTGCTGCATTCGGTCCAACAACATGCATCGCGCCACGGCCTGAACTTGTGCGGGCTAGTCGATGCGAAGCGCTTTGACAATTGTCAGCCGCGTGAACAGCGCACCGATGCGGTGGAGTCTGGCTGCGGGACGATCCTGGTCTTGGGTACTGCGGGACGCTCTTTGCTCGCGGATGATTCGCGGCGAAGTCATCTTGCTTCGCAATCGATGACGGATGATCAAGTCGATGATCTTGCGGCGGCGGGTGCGACGGCTGTCGTTTCGGATTTAAGCCAGCGCGGTGTGCGTGGTCGGCTCGTGGATGCTCGTTGGCCTCGTATCAACTTTGGTCAATTAGGCGAGGCGGCTGGGTTTGGAATCGTGTCGCCGGTTTCAGGGTTGTTGCTGCACCCGGAGTTCGGTCCATGGGTGCGTGTGCGCGCTGCCGTCTTGTTGCCTGGACTGCCGTTTGGGAGTGTTGTCGATGCGTCGATTACGGATCGATTCCGGCCTTGCTGCAATTGTCTGAAGCCCTGTATCGCCGCTTGTCCAAGTGCGGTGCATGATGGCATGGGCAAGTCTGATCGCGATCGTTGCGCCGTTAGCCGCCATGACGGTGGTTGCGAGTCTGGATGCTATAGCCGTATCGCATGCCCTGTTGGATCGGAGCATGCAGATCTAGGTAGGCCGATGTTGCACTCGCATTCGGTCGGCCTAAGAACTTTGCAGCGTTGGTTTGGTCTGGGGTGGTGGCGCGTGGTGCCGCGAATGTTTCGGGGTGGGCCACGGGTTTAATGGTGAACGAGTTGGCACAGCGGATCGTCAGTCTGGTCCCTAGCACCACAGAGTCTGTCTGTGAACTTGGTGCTGCCGGTCGGCTGGTCGCTCGAACGCGCTACTGCATGGAGCCGGAGTTGGCGTTACGTCAGGTGCCACCCGTTGGCGGTACGAAGAATCCGGATCTACAAGCAATTGCTGCTTTGGCGCCGGACCTAGTGTTGGCCAACGCGGAAGAGAACCGGCCGGAAGACATTGACTGGTTGACCGCGCGTTTCCCGACGTTGGTGCAGACGCCACGATCAGTGGTAGAAGCGGGCAACGAGCTGCGCGTCTTGGCGACGAGGATCGGATTACTAGAACAGGCGGAACCGTTCTTGTTGCGTATCGAAGCACAGATTGCAGATGCTGAGGTCGCTGCGCTGACAAGGCCACCTGTGCGAGTTTATTACGCGATCTGGCGCATGCCATGGATGACGATCAACCGAGACACGTTCATCCATGACGTATTGCGTTTGTGTGGGGCGTCGTGCGTCGCATCTGATGATCCAGTGCGATACCCGCAGATGGAACCAATTGATGCGATTGCCCGTGGCGTCGACCTCGTGATGTTGGCTAGTGAGCCGTGGGAGTTTGACGAGGACCAACGTCAGCAGATTGCCGGAGCAAAGTTGTTCGGCGATGCACCGGTGGCGTTGTGTGACGGCCGCGACTTCTGTTGGCATGGCGTGCGCATGGCGGATGGACTTGGGCGAGCTCTTGCCGTCATCCGTGGCGCGCACTAATCAGATTGCGATCATCATCTGGCGGCGGTCAACTTGCTCGTGAACGGCGTTTTGTTAAATCGATCATGGGCGATTCGGCAGCCTCGCTGATGAACTCCGCCAGTGCGTCGAGTTCTAGCTTTGACTTCGTCTTCGAGCTGCGTGCGAGCACTGAGCCGTCGTCGTCTTTGACGATCAAGAAGTGTGAGTCGTCGCTGCCTACGTGCGAGACCAGGTGGGAGATCTCCTTCACTGCTTTGCGCAGATGGAGGAGTTCGTTCTGCGTCATGATCTTGCTGTTACTGCCAAGACCGCGCAGGGCGATGTCTCCATCACTGGTGCGAAGCTGAAAGATGAACGTGTCCTCGTGTTCCAACACGAGTTCGAATCTTGTAGCCATTTGTTGCCTCCACTAACTGCGACGTTAGCGCCACCCTTCGAGGTTCCATTTGGATCGGGGATTATCGGCAGGAGTTGTATTGGCGGTGCTTCAGGCTGCCGTATTGCCTATTGCTGGGCATTGTAAGGTTGCTGCTCTTGGTGCCTTGGGGCACGATGTTGATCATGTCTGAGCATCAGCCACGAATTGCACCAATCCTGTTTGCTGCGGGGGCTTTGACGCTCTTGGTGACCGTTGTGCGCGCCATCGGTGAGTGCAATCAGTGGGACGCAGCTTGGTTTAGTCCTGAAGCTGGTAGTCCATTCAATCCATTCGGGATCGTTTGGTTGGTGCCCGTGTTTGGGTTCCTGTTTGGTCGGCGTTTGGCACAGTCAGGTGGCGTGCCGCGTTTCGTTACTGGCTTCTATGTGCCGATGTTCGGTTTCTCCGCCATGATGGGAGCGGCGTTTGTTCTTCAGGAGCAATTCCAAGGAGACCAGCTGCGGACCGCGCTGACTTACTTCTTTTATTGGGCGCCGGCGTTGTCCCTGTTGGCGTTGTTTGCATGGCCTCGTGCATTTGTCGCGTTGCTCGCCTACGGAATCGTCGCGCGCTTGCCGGTGATGGTTGTCCAATACCTTGACGTGCAGAATGGTTGGCAAACGCATTACGGCCGCGTCCATCCTGGGCTTGGAATGTTGAGCGCAGATGACCGCGTCTGGCTGCTGACGCTGGCTCAGGCCGGATTTTGGATCCCGTTTACGGTAACGCTGGGTTGCGCGTGTGCTGCCATTGGGGCTTTGACGGTTCGTGGTCGCTGATTGTTGTGTTGGCGATCCCGTTCGCCTAGCGGCGATTGGATGTCGTCGCGGCTTGCAATCGAGATCGCCCTTGCCGATCTACGGGGCAGAGGGGACATCGGTCACTTCCGAAGTCGCCCGTCTAGAGCTTCGTTGCTTTAGCTAGGGTCCGTGTCGCTGGGGTCTGGCCCACGGCCCGGTGTGCCTGATGGTTCGCCATTTGGCGTGGCCAGCTGTGCTTGTTGCTCGCGCCGTTTGCGGCGACGTTGGTCTAGGTTGCGGCTGTGTGTCAAGGATGTGCGTGCAGCGCTTCGTTGGCTGAGGATCGCGATGACGAGCAAGCCGAGAACTAGGCCGCCGAGCCACATGCCGATTTCGATCATCGTCGTGTTGGTGTCGAGCTCGAACATGTCGAGGTCTGCGGCCACGAACAACGGTACGCGCAGGCGGTTGGACTTGGCGTCGTAGACGAACCAGCGGTAGTAGTGGCCGCGTACTTCGAGTTGCGCACGCAGAGGCAGCTCGTCGACTTTCTTTGGCACCCAGATTGGGATCAGGTGTCCGCCAAAGCCATGCGCTTGGATCCAGACTGCCGTCCAGAACTTGATGTTTGCGGGATTGGCTGGAGCGGCGATTGTTTGGCGTCGGATCAGCGTGCCGAACACTCGCATTGGCTCGCCCCGCGCGATTTTGTTTTCGCGCAGTCGGTCATAAGGCTCGGCCAAGGAGAGCGCTTCGATTTTGCGCCACTGTGCGAACGTGCGGTCGTTGGCGGTGTCGCGAACGAAGGCGCCGAGGTGCCAAAGTTGTTCTGTTTGATCTTCTTCGACCCTACGGAATGGCAGGGTGCCTGGGTAGAAGCCGGAGTCGTCGAAGTCCTGGAATACCTTTGGGTCGATCTCGGTGACTGCCGGCCAGTCTTCGTGATCGTGCTCGATTGTGCGGCCGACGAGCATCGGGGCTTTGTCGAGTTTGCGTGGATAGGTCTGGTCACGCAGTTTGAAGAAGTAGCCCTCGGTACGCACCCAGTCCCCGACGGTGAGCTTCTCGCTTGGTACGACTGAGAACGCCGTGAGGACGGAGTTGCCGTCTTCGAGCTCAATGGTCGCTTCGTAAATCGAGTAGTCCGAGATCGGGTGGCCGTCGCGCGGTCCCGACAAGCGCGTTAGCTTGCCTTCGTACCAGAGCCAGCGATGGCGCCACTCCTCCGGCTCTTCGCGGAGGGTCTCGACTGGCACCATCTCGGCCGGGATATGCAGTGCGGCTGCAACGGTGGGGCCGACATCGATCGACTTGGCTAACAGGTGCTTGAGCGGTTCGGCTTCGACGAGTAAGCGCTTTGGCCGCGTATCGTCGCGGGCCGCAGCGAGCAACTTGTCGTCGAGCTGGGGCACCAGCACGATCTTCTCTAAGATCAAGTCTGGGTCGTTGTCGACCTGCTCGAGTGCATCGAGCAGGGTGAAGGCATAGGCCATACAGGCAACGACGACGCCTGCCATCGCGAACCTGACCCAGGATGGCATCCTGGGCAGCATCGCTCGCGGGTTACGGTTGCCTAACGTCTTCACGTGGGAGTTCACAAGCGGACTAACGAGCGAATGGCCCGGATGGTTTGGTCCGATCCTGAATGGAATGGTAGCCAGATCTTAATCTGGCTTGCTCTGGTTAGCCGGCAGGCTTGTCGAACAGTCCGCCGAGATTGAAGTTAGCGATGTCAGAACGGTCGACGATGGTCGCGGCATTGACGCCGAGAGTGATTGCGATCACTTCGGCGATGTCTTCGCTGGTAGCTCCCTCGCGCTTGGCTTTCTTCAGGTGGCCTTCGAGGCATCCCTTGCAGCCAGACGTAAGTGCCGCCGCAATGGCAATGTATTCCTTGGTCTTGAGGTCGAGCCGCGTCTTGCCGTAGGTCGCCTTGTAAAAGCCCATATACAGTTGCTTTAGCTCCGGGGTCAGCAAGGCATAGCTGCGCATGTTGGAGCTGGGAACTCGTCCATCGGCGAGGTTGTCGTTGCTGCCTGGTTTGGACTGCGCGTTTGCGCTCTTCGTATCGTCGGTCATGGGGGGGTTCAGGGTGGGGGCGATCCTGGCTTGGATATGCCAGCGTATCAGGGTGGCGGTATACGACGATCACCGCAACTCACATGGCAGATTATTGCTTATTGCAGGCTTAGTTGCAGTCGCACGAGCGCGCCGCGGTCCGCTTCGCTCTCAAGTTGCTGAAAAGCCTGCTCAAATGGCAGCCACTGGAACTCGCCGATCATGGGGCCCGGATGCAGTTCTGGGACCGGTTCCGTGGGGGTTCCAGCCTGCCAAGCAAATGGCCAATCGACCATGCCAAGGTCGCCAAATAGCTCTTTTTGCGGGTTTGGGAGCTCTTGTAGGTGCACCGGTCGTTTCAGACCAATTTCTGCGAGCACCTCGCGGTGGATTGCTTCTTCGATCTTCTCGCCCGGTGTAACCGGACCGATGACCGGTCCCATGGGCCATTCCTCGAGCGGCTTGTGTCGGAGCAGCAGGAACTCGACCCGTCGGTCGAGCACCTGAAACACGAAAACTCGTACTCGGTGTTCGAGATTGAACATGCGTTCCCGGTCGTCCCGCGAACCACCAGGTTCGGGGACGCACCGTCCTCCTCTAGTAGGAAGAATCGGCCAGGGTGCATGACCAATATGAGTTGCCGTGAGGTTTTTCGCCGATTGAGACGGCTAGCCTGGGGCTCCTCGGGGTCTCCGCGGGGGCTGCCGGGGGGATTATTGGCCCTTGTTGGGCTTTGTCTTGGGACCCGCGATGGCTTTCTTGAACATGTTGCCGACGAACGTGAACGAATGCGGCAGCGTTTCGTGTTGGAAGCGATTGCCCCAGGAGTGGCCGCCACCGTCAATCAGACGCCAAGTGTGCTTGACCTCGCGCTTCTTCAGGCACTCGTGCAGTAGCTTGTTGCCGTCCGCGAAGCCGTAGCGGTCGGCGCTACCGGCGTCGAAGTAGATCTGCAGCATGTTGAGGTCGGTCAGCGGGCACTTGCTGGCGATGCAGACAGGGTTGGCTTTCTCCCATGGCTCTTTTTGGATCGGGTTGCCGAACACCTCATCGAGACCAAGTCGAGTCGCATACTTCTTGAGATTGGGCGGCAGGTTTTCCGGGTCCTCTGCAAACACGGCTGAACTATGAGCGCCCACGGCGCCAAAGAGCTTTGGATTGTTGAAGGCAATACGTAGCGCGCCCATCCCGCCCATGCTGATGCCCATGATCGCGCGCTGGTTGCGGTTCTTGCTGACGCGGTAGTTGGCCACGATGTGGTTGAGCAGGTCCTTACTGATTAGGTCCTCCCACTTCTCGTCTTCGCGATTCACATACATCGAGGAACGGCCACCGTTCGCAGTCACGAAGATGCATGGTGGCAACTTGCCTTCGGTAACGGCCTTGTCGAGTTCGATTGCACCGCCGCGGCTGTGGAAGCGCATGTGGTCTTCCCACATGCCGTGTAACCAGATGACCAGCGGTAGCGTTTCGGTGGCGTTGGCTTTGTCGTCGTAGCCTTTCGGGAGATAGATCCCGTATGGCATCCTCTTGCCAACTGATTTGCTTTCGAACCGCTCGTCCTCAAACGTGAAGTTCGTCAGTTCCCTGGGCGCTTGGCTTCTCCGGCGGCCGCGCTGGGCGGGCAGAAGGGCAGAGAAGGTCAGAATGGCAATAGTTGACAGAAGGATCGCGCGCATGCGTTACCTGAGTAGGGGGCGAATGGGTAGTGTTGCCGTTTGCAGCCCTTACGCACAGGGGGTGCGCTACAAAAAACGCTATGGATCCTGCTGCAGATCAGCTCGCCCCCCTTCTCGACCGCTTGGTCAATTACGAACGGCTTCGCCCACAGGGGCGTGAGTGGGACCTTACGGGTGTCGAGCGGCTGTTGCATCGCAAGGGTGCTGCCGTGCCGGTCCGCCCGGCAATTCAGGTCGCCGGAAGCAAGGGTAAGGGCACGACGGCCGCATTCCTGGAGGCTCTTGCAGCCGCGGCAGGCCTACGAACCGGCAGTTATTGCTCACCGCACCTGATTAGTCTGTGTGAGCGAATCCGTATTGCGGGCGAGCCGATTCGGGTTCCGCGTCTAGAGCCGGTGCTCGCTGGCTTGCTCGATTTCGCTGGCGATCAGCCGCCGACATTTTTTGAGGCGATGACGGTTTCTGCTGTCGAGTGCTTCGCTCAGGATCAGGTCGATTTGGCGGTTTATGAGGTGGGGCTCGGCGGGCGTTTTGATGCGACCACGGCAATCGATGTTGATGCGGCAATTGTGACGCGGATCGAACTAGAGCACACCGAAGTGCTCGGAGACACGATTGGGGCGATCGCCGCCGAGAAGGCTGCGGTCATTCGTCCCGGTGGCCTGGGGCTCACGGCGACCACGGGTGAAGCTCTCTCCGTCGTGCGTGCCCATGCTGAGCAAGTTGCCGCCGAACTGTTAGTGATGGGGGAAGACTTTGGTGTGCACCATGTCGATTGGTCTAGTGATGGTGCTCGTGGTTTGTTGGCATTGCCCGATGGCACACGCCAGCAGTTCTTTTTGCCCGATGCCAAGGCGTTTGAATTGCCGGCCCTCGCACTAGCAGCCGCGACCCTGTCCCGCCTAAAGCCCGAACTCATGTTGCCGCTTGACCCGGTGCCGCGGCCTGATTTGCCGTGCCGCTTCGAGGTCCGTGCCGAATCGGACGGCGAGGTGTTGATTCTTGATGGAGCCCACACCGAGGACTCGTTAAGGGCTGTGGTTGCAGAGGTGCGGCGCCGCTACCCAGGCAAAATGCCCTGTGTGTTGACTGCTCTAGCCTCTGGCAAGCGTTGGAAAGAGGCCTTGAGTCAAGTGCTCCCGATTGCCGATAGCGTTGTTGTCACCGAACTGACGGGTACGCCCGGTGAAGATCCCGCGACCATTTGCGCGTGGCTCACTGAGCAAGGCGCGCAGAGCGAAGTGGCGACGGACGTGGCGTCCGGGCTTCGCAAATTACGCGAGCACGAAGGTCTACGGCTGGTCGTTGGTTCGTTCTATCTCGCTGGAGCCGTTCGTTTGCTGATAGACCGCGACGTGTAAAGCCCAGTCAAGAGCATGAACGAAGACTCCAAATACAGTTCGAACATTGTTAACCCAGTGTTTGTAGAGGATCTGTTCCTAACCGAAGTGTTCTTGATCAAGGGCCGCCTTGCGAACAAGAACAAGCGCCTGTCGAACGTGCTTGAAGACAATCAGCGCAACTATCTGCAGGTGCAGGATGCGACGCTGGTGTCACTGCGTAACGGCGAGGTGATTAAGACGCCCAATGTCATGGTCAACGTCAAGGAGCTGATCCTTGCGCACGAACTCGTTGACTGCGCTGGGGATGAATCACTCCGCCGACTCGCCGGCAGTGAGTCGAAGAAACAAAGCCGTATCCGGGCGTTCTATAACGGTTCGGTGCAGTTCGAAGTTGGCGGGGAGATTGAGCCAGGTGCTTACGAATCGAACAAAGTGACGGGTCGCAAGTACTTCGTCATGCAGAGTCCGAAGATGCGCGGTCTCGACCTCGAGCATGAGGAATTGAGGGTCTTGAAGGGCCTCGATTACGCCATTCTGCAGAGGGATAGCATGGCCTACGTCTACGACTTCGGCTAGTCGGTCACGGCATGTTCGTTTCGCCTAACTAGTGGCGGAGAGCCCGTCGCGAGCATCGTGATTGCGAGCCGGGCAAGGTCGTTGTTGATGGCTCTCTAGCTAATCATCGAAGCGCTCTGGTGTTTGCTCTGCAGTCGACTAGCGTTGCTGGCGCATGACCGCGTTGCGCCAGAATCCTTGGACGATCCCTTTGGCTGAAGGGCCTGTGTCGCCATTTGCAGATCGCTTAACGGCGTTGATTGTTGGCGGCCTTGCCGCGGTGGTTATCTGGTCGCTGTCGCGGGTTGCGCCTGATGGCCGCGGTCACGGCACGCATGAACAACTGGGCATGGACCCATGTGGTTGGCCAGTGGTCTACGGCATTCCGTGCCCAACCTGTGGTTGCACGACGGCGGCTACCCAGCTGTTGCACGGCGATGTGTTCGGTGCCTTCGTCACCCAGCCATTTGGTGCCGCGTTGGCGCTGATCGGCTTGCTTGCAGGAGTGCACGCTTGGATGTGTCTGCTGCGTACTCGATCATTCGTGGACGTGATCGTGCGGTTGCCGTTTTGGCGGATCGTGCTGTCCCTGTTTTTGCTGCTGTGGGCGGCGTGGGGCTACAAGTATCTGGTCTGGGAAGGCTGATCGCTGGCGCACAGGGCGCAGTGACTATGGGTTGTTCTGCTGCTCGATGATCTCATATAGGCCGTTGCGATCGCTGCGCACGCGGCCCTTGTCTTCGAGTGCCTGCCAGACTTCAGGTGGATATTGCGTTGGTGGCTTTACCGCCACGATGCCCGAACTGCCGCCCGTGCTCATGGCGTCGTGACCAAGACTTGACTCATCGTCGAGTCGGGTCACTTTGAGCCGCTTCTTCAAGGCTTTCATCGCGCGTTTCAACGTCTCTTTCGTGAAGGATCCGTCTTCGTTACGTTGGATGATGTCGTTGGGGTCTTGAGGTGTCATTAGTATTGGTTGGTAGCAAGGTGCGATGCACGTGGGCTGATTAGCGTGGTCGCCGGCGGCCGCCACCTCGGGATGGTGACCGTGAGCTCTTGGGGTAAGGGCTCTCGGCGTCGAGTGCGTCGGTCAGCATGCGTAGATACGATTCGTAACGCGTTGGCGCGATCTCATCGTTGTCGCGCGCGGCGGTTACGGCACATCCTTGTTCGCCGTCGTGCAAGCACGAACGGTAAGTGCATCCGGGTAGCTTTGATGCGATCTCAGGGAACAAGAACTGCAGTTCTTGTGATCCGGTGCAGAATAGGTGGAAGTTGCGGACCCCTGGTGTGTCCAGTACATGTCCACCGCCTGGCAATGCCAGAAGTTCGGTATGCGTTGTTGTGTGTCGGCCTTGCTGGATGTGGTTGAGGTGGCCGGTGCGTAGTTGGACCCCGGGGACCACTGCGTTCAGCAACGTTGATTTGCCAGCGCCTGATAGGCCGATAACCACAGACTGGTTCTCGTGCAGGAGTTGCTCGACTTCTTTCAGTGACTCGGGCGTTTCTTTGCCTTCGACAGTGCAGGTTCGCAGCACCCGTACGTTGGCGTGCTGATATACCGCCGCCCACTTGTCAGCCGCTTTTTTGGCGAGGTCAATCTTGGTCAAGACTAGCGTTGTCGGAATGCGTTCACGCGCGGCCGCCGCGAGCACGCCGTCGACCAGTTCCGGTTGAAAGGGGGGGGATTTGACGCTGGCAACCGCAATGACTTGTGTGATGTTGGCCGCCAGGACCTGTGCCTGGTGCTCGCCCTCGGTCGCAGCGCGGCGGTGGAGTTGCGAGCTGCGCGGCAGGACTTTGTCGATTACTTGGCTGGTCGGGTCGAGCAGCACGTGGTCGCCGACCGCGAGCGGGCGCTTCTCATGGGACTTTTGTTCGAACAATTTGCCCGCTAATGGCAACTGCTTGCGAACTCCGTCGATCTCGACGTGGCAGACCTTGGCGTCGATGCGTAGAACGAGACCTGCTTCTGATGGCATCTTCATCCGGAACGGTAGTGGGTAGGTTGGCGCCGAGCCCGACCGGGGTCTTGCACCTTGGTAATGCACGCACATTTTTGTTGGCGTGGCTTTCGGTGCGTTCGCTCAGTGGAACTCTACTACTGAGGATCGAAGACATCGATGGTCCGCGGGTGAAAGCGGGCGCTATGGAGCAAGCAATTGAAGATCTTCGCTGGTTGGGACTTGATTGGCAGGGTGAGGTGTTCGTTCAGAGCACTCGGCACATGCTATATCGAGCAGCGACGCAGCGGTTGGTCGATCTTGGACTTGCTTACCCGTGTGTTTGCACGCGAAAGGAAGTCGACGAGGCCGCTAGTGCTCCTCATGCCCACCCAGGCGGGGCCGGAGGTGATGGGCCAATCTATCCAGGCACGTGCCGCGGTCGATTTGTGTCGATCGAGGATGCCAAGTTGCAGACTGGTCGCGAAGCCGCTCTGCGTTTTCGCGTCGACGCATCCGAAGTCCCCTTCAAGGATGGTTTTCGTGGTCCGCAGGATGGTGCGATCGCTGGTGATTTTGTGATCCAGAAGCGTGATGGCGGTCCGGCTTATCAATTGGCAGTGGTCGTTGATGATGCTGCGCAATCGGTGTCAGAGGTGCTGCGTGCCGATGATTTGCTGCCAAGCACACCGCGGCAACTGCTGCTGTATCGCGCGCTTGGTTTACCTGAGCCAAAGTTTGTGCACGTGCCGTTGCTGGTCGGCGGAGATGGTCTGCGGCTTGCGAAGCGGCATGGTGATACTTCGCTTCGTTATTTCAGAGAGCAAGGGGTCAGCGCTGGTGATTTAGTTGGCTACCTTGCCAAGTTGTGCGGCTTGCGTGATTCGCAGAGTGCTTGTACTCCGCAGGATCTGTTGGCGCAGTTTGACTTGAGCAAGTTGTCGGCATCGCCCATGCGTGGTGACGATCACAAGTTGCTGTAGGCCGTTCGGTACTGTTGGCACGAACTACGACTACTTACTGTTGTCGTTCGGCCCGTTAGTTTGTTTTTCGCCAGTCACGCCGGGTTCGCTGATGAGCCATGGTTTGAAGGCGAAGATCAGCGCGGTTGTTGTGGCGATTAGCGCGAGTGCCGCGATTGCGAGCAGGCGGCGGCGTTGATGCAGTTTGTGTTGTTCTTGCTGTAGAAGCAGGTCGACGCTGCGTTGGCACTGAGTGACCACTGTACGCCAGTGCTCCTGAAGGCGGACCAGTCGGCCCGATTGTTCGATGCCGGCATCTGAAGTCGAGCTGATTGCGCTAAGGCTCTCGATGGTGTTGCGAGCTAGGCGGAGTCGTTGTGCTGGATCAACTTGGGCATCGAGTCGGCGTTCGGCGTCGGCAGCGCGTTCGACGGCCAACTGGATCTCGACGCCGCGCAGGTCATTGCGGTAAAGATCCTTGCGATCATTCGGCAAATGTAAGCCGAGGAATATTAGGCAGTCGCGCCGCTCAAGCAGAACCTTCAGCCGGGCATCGGACGTGCTCATCGCATCGTCTTCGAGGGCGGTGTAGCTGGTCGCGAGTTCGACGTTGCGCCGAACCGCGGTCTCAATTTCCTGCTTGGTGCGCCTTGCTGCTTGTAGTCGTTCGCGCAGGCGGTCTGCCTCGGCACGTTCGGATTCATCTCCGGGGTTCAAGCGTTCGACTGCTCGTTCCATGTCGAATAAGCCGGTTGTCCAGTGGCCGCGGGCCAGTTCATGTTCGGCGTTTTCTGCTAGCCGGTCTCGTGCTGAGCGGGCTTGTTCTAGTCCGATGCGAAGCCGCTCAATTCCGTCGAGAAGTTCGCCCCGCGGTTGGCCTTCGCGATCGATAAACACCTCGAGCATGCGGAATGTGTCGAGGCGACCGAGTGCGAGCTGCAGCGGCCGTACTGGGACAGGGACGATCGTCAGGCGTTGTTCGGCGGCGTTTAACTGCTGCCAAGCCTGATCCGTTAGTTCCGTGAGTGCTCGTGACAGGACCTCTAACGCCGGCGGCACCTGAGTTAGATGGGGGAACTCGTTGACGATATTGGCCAACGTCACTTGCAGGCTGCGCAGTCCGACTGTTCCGCTGCCCGCGGTTTCTCGTCGGGTGGTCGTTTCGATGGCGTTGCTCGCGGCTGCCACTAGCACTCTCAGCGGCTCAAGCTCTTCCTTGTTCCACAGTGGTCCGACGTGCCCGACCTTCGTTTCCGAACGGGTAATGCGGTCGAGGTAGAAGCTCAGCCGGTGTAGTTGGTCTCGATGTTGTGCAACCGTCTTCGAAGTCCCGCCATATTCGGCTGCCATCACATCGATCGATTGCTCTACGCGCACCAAGTCTAAGCCTTGTTCGGCCGCTGAGATTTCATCTGTACGCTGCTGCAGCTTCTCTTGCGCACCTTGCGTCTGATCCGCGAGTAGCTGCAGGAACTCAATCGGGGCGCGCTGCAACGCGCTCGGCGCCTGCCCTTTCTCTAGCTTGCTGATTTGAGTTAAGCCATCGGCCTGACTCGTAGCGGTGATTGTTAGTGCTTCCGCCGTGCGTAACCAGTGCAGCGCTTCGTTGAATTGCTCTGCTTTGTTGAATTGGCGAACCGTTGTCGCGGACGATTGCAGCAGTGTGCGAATGGCGTGCAGCAGTTGCTGGCGTTTCGCTAAAATACGTTGGTTGCGCGGGAATCGATCGAGCACGCGCAAGGTTAGATCTAGTTGCTGCTGCAATTCGTCTGGGTTGCTCGGTAGCGCGTCGCTCGGGGTCAAGAGTCCCGGCAGTCGCTTGAGCAATCGATGTCGGTGTGACCACAAGGCGCTGCGTGCGTCGTTGTGTTCGGTTGCTTCGTGCTGGCAGGTTCCACTGGCCCAATCTTGCAGGTCTATTTCGGCTGGATCACATCGCAGCGCGTTTGCGAGGCGCTCGCATCGCGTTGTAACTTCTTTTGCCGTTGGCCG
>Ga0315332_10000364_pt1 | contig 20011 bp, 17 predicted proteins | sample M110034915metaG_FD_203455 | JGI IMG/M metagenome (GOLD analysis project Ga0315332, IMG submission 203455) | Ammonia-oxidizing marine archaeal communities from Monterey Bay, California, United States - M1 100m 34915 | ecosystem: Environmental > Aquatic > Marine > Intertidal zone | place: USA...
AACGTTTTTTGATCTACAGGAAATCCATAATCCAAAGGATAGTTAAATACAACTATATCATTTCGTTTAATTTCAGTAGAACTCCAAAATCTACCGTAAGGTATCTGAATAATACTAGAATAGCTTTTACTCGATTCAGAAAATGGCATATATTGGTGAGTAAATGGAACTGAAAGCGGTGTTATTGGAATTCTAGGTCCGTAATTGAATTTATTGACAAGAACAAAATCACCAGAAAGCACAGTTCCTTCCATTGAGGTGGTGGGAACGACAAATAAATCAAAACAAAAAAAACGAAATAGAAGTATGACAACTAAAGCAATTGACATTGCCTCAATCCACTCGCGAAGACTGGATTTATTTTTCTTATTTACCTTCTTAGATTTCACCTTAATTATTTGAAGAGACACTATTGCAACTTTGTATATTTATAGAATCACAAAAATCGATTGTTTCTTTCTTAACTTTATCTATATGAAAGGTAAAAGAAGCCAGAGCTGAAATGGAAAAAATAAATAATGTGAAAATATTCATCGCGCAGTTTACGCAATCGAGCTATTTTCGTTACCCTAAAGCAACATCTAGCGTCATCATAACTAAAAACCCGACAATAAATCCCATCGTGGCAATATCTGTATACTTATCGCGCTGTGTTTCAGGAATTACTTCTTCAACAACTACATAAATCATCGCTCCAGCGGCAAAAGCCAAGGCATAAGGTAAAATTGGCTGAAATGTAAGCACAGCCCAGGCACCAAGAACTGCAGCGATAGGTTCGACAATTGCAGAAAGTTGTCCGTACCAAAAGCTCTTAAAACGGCTAACTCCCTGTCGCCTCAGGGGCATTGATACTGCAAGCCCCTCTGGAAAATTTTGAATTCCTATACCTATGGCTAATGCAATCGCTCCGCCAATTGTGGCACCATCGAATCCTGCCGCAACACCTCCAAATAAAATCCCTACAGCTAGGCCTTCGGGAATATTGTGCATTGTAATCGCCAATACTAGAAGAGTTGTTCTGTGCCAATCTGTTTTTATCCCTTCTGCCTCATCCTTTTTAAAATTAATATGTAAGTGAGGCATGACTTTATCTAATCCATAAAGAAATAAAGCTCCTAAGAAAAATCCGACTGCCGCTGGAATAACTTTTACAAAACTTTCACCCGCAGACATTTCAATTGCTGGAGCCAATAGTGACCAGAAACTTGCTGCTACCATTATTCCGCCAGTAAATCCCAGCATACCATCTAATACGACCCGCCTCATTGTTTTAAAGAGAAAAACTAATGAGGCTCCTGCTGCTGTAAGTATCCACGTAAACAATCCAGCAACTAGTGCTTGCATAATTGGACTCTCGAATGATGCTATGTATAATTTAAATGTTTCTATCATAACTGTTATCTTTTAATATATAGGTTTTTCGCCACGGCTTCCGATATAGAAACAGGCAGGCCATCACTGATACAAATACTCATAGATTTATCGAAATCTACGATTTCATCTACTTTTACCGAAGCGCCTAAAACCAATTTCATTTTCTCCAAATGTTGCAAAAAACTTGATGAAGAATCTTTAACCCCAACAACAACTGCCACCTGATTTACCTTTAAATCTGACAAACAGGTATCTTTGTGGTGGGTAATGTTTCCATCGGAATCTGGAATCGGATCTCCGTGTGGGTCATATTGAGGAATACCCAAATATCGATCTAGCCTAATGACCAACTCTTCAGACTGTACATGTTCTAATTGTTCGGCAATTTCATGCACGCTGTCCCATTTAAAACCCAAATTATCTACTAAAAAAACCTCCCATAATCTATGCTTACGCACAACGGAAACCGCAGCTTTTCGACCTTTTTCGGTAAGCGTAACACCTTGATATTTCTTGTAATTAATTAACATTTTTAAAGCTAATTTTTTAACCATATCCGTAACCGAAGATGCTTTTGTTTCCATTGCACCAGCAATTGCATTAGTAGAGACGCCTTTTGGGTTTATCCTCGATAATTTATGGATCGCCTTCAAATAATTTTCTTCAGTAAAGGAATTTCTGTCCGTTTTCACGTTGCAAAAATACATTTTTACTTATATACTGTACTATTTTTTAGACTTATCTAAATTACGGGTTGTATTTAGGAAATAGAATGAATGAAAAGTTCGTTAAAATAGCTCCTATAACTTAATTAATACATTAAAAAATGCTCAACAGGACTAAGATCTCAAAAATTTAGTTGATCTAAGAGTTTATCTGACCTATTTTAGCTAACAAATCATTATTTGAAATATAAACTAAATATTTATTAGTTCCCTACTTCTGATATATACTTCATTCGCATTAAACGAATATTATCCTCAGAATACTCATCTTCACCCAATTCATCCATAGCATCTTGGATCGCGTCCGTTTCTGCTTCTGAAAAATACTCATATACTTCATCTTGAAGGTCTTCGTCCATTTCATCATTGATGTAATAATCAATGCTTAATTTGGTTCCACTGTCTACAATTGCTTCAAGCTCTGTGAGTAAATCAGACATAGTTAAGCCTTTTGCCTTTGCGATATCTGGCAATGGCATTTTTCTATCAATACTTTGAATAAAATAAACCTTAGAACCAGATTTGTTAACTATAGATTTAACAACCATATCTTGAGGGCGTTCAATCTCATTTTCCTCAACATAATCTGCTATTAGTTCAATAAAAGATTGGCCGAACTTTGTTGCTTTACCAGCACCTACTCCAACAATGTTTTTCATCTCTTCCATTGTAATAGGATACTGCGTTGCCATATCCTGCAATGACGTTTCCTGAAAAATTACAAACGGAGGTTTATCAATTTCTTGCGAAATTCTTCTTCGTTCGTCTATTAATAGCTTGAACAATTGTTCGTCAGATGCAGCTCCTCCAGACTTGCCTGCTACAATAATATCGTTATCACCTTCAACATCACTATAATCATGATCTTTAGTTACCATGAAAGGTTTGGGAGACTTTAAAAACTCCTGACCCATTTCACTCAATTGAAGTGTTCCGTAATTTTCTATGTCTTTTGATAGCAATCCCGCTACGAGAGCTTGGCGGATAGCAGACTCCCAAACTTTATCTTCATGGTCTTTCCCTTTACCAAAAACATCTATGAAGTTATGCTTATAGCTTTTGACCTCGTTTGATTCATGCCCAGCTATAACGTTCACAACATGCTTAATTTTATGTTTTTGTCCAATTTCAACAATCGTTTTCAAAACTAATTCGACAATTTGTTGACCTTCAATCTTCTCTTTAGGATTAACGCAGTTGTCGCAGTTGTCGCAATTATCTTCATTATGGAATTCTCCAAAATAGTGTAATAGATGTTTTCTTCTACAAATTGAAGTTTCTGCAAATGATACCGTTTCCATTAATAACAGTCGACCAATTTCTTGTTCCGCGATAGGTTTACCCGTCATAAACTTCTCTAACTTTTCGATATCCTTATATGAGTAAAAAGCTACGCATTTACCTTCCCCACCATCTCGACCTCCACGCCCAGTTTCTTGGTAATATCCCTCCAAACTTTTAGGCATATCATGATGAATAACAAACCGTACATCAGGTTTGTCTATTCCCATTCCAAATGCTATTGTTGCTACGATAACATCCACGTCTTCCATTAAAAACGCATCCTGATTAGCAACTCTTGTTGACGCATCCATGCCTGCATGATACCCTTTGGCTTTAATTCCATTTACGATTAAGGTTTCTGCTATCTCCTCAACCTTCTTTCGGCTCAAACAATAAATAATTCCAGATTTACCCTCATTCTGTTTGATAAAACGAATAATCTCTTTTGCTACCTCAACTTTTGGCCTTACATCATAAAACAAGTTTGGTCTATTGAATGATGACTTAAATACTTTAGCATCTGTCATGCCTAAGTTTTTCTGAATATCTAACTGAACTTTAGGTGTTGCTGTCGCTGTTAAAGCCATAACTGGAATATCATCATCAATATGCTTAACCATTTCTTTTATTCTGCGATACTCAGGTCTAAAATCGTGCCCCCATTCAGAAATACAATGCGCCTCGTCTACTGCGACAAAGGATATTTTTATCTTCTTAAAAAAGTCAATGTTTTCCTGTTTGTTTAATGATTCTGGTGCAACAAATAACATTTTAGTTTTTCCAGCAACAATATCTTCTTTTACTTGAACGGTTTCTCCTTTAGTTAAACTTGAATTTAAAACATGTGCAACTGCATTATCTGCTCCATGATTTCTTATTGAGTCAACCTGATTCTTCATTAATGCGATAAGCGGAGAAACGATAATTGCTGTACCTTCAGACAACAAAGCAGGCAGCTGGTAACACATTGACTTACCTCCTCCAGTGGGCATGATCACAAAGGTGTCGTGACCATTCATCAGACTTTTAATAATATCCTCTTGATCTCCCTTGAATTTATCGAAGCCGAAAAATTCTTTAAGCGCTTCTCCTAATGTTAATTCCGTAGTTACCATAATAAATAATCATTTACCGCAAAAAGCGTTACGTAAATATATAACATAAATTCTATGATTATAGGCACTTGTATTGGGTTTTTTCAAAAAAAATATTAATGTTAGTTTTTGTTCGATAAAGGAATTTATTAGCCATATAAACACTTATTTTGCTCAGATTTATTAATTGACAGCGTCAATTATCAATATACGACATTATGAAAAACACAAACCCAACAAGCGAAACAGAATGGAAAGATAAACTTTCTGATGACGAATATCAAGTGCTTCGCCTAAAAGGCACAGAGCCGCCACATAGTGGAAAGTACAACATTCATGACGAAATAGGAAACTACTATTGCGCAGGATGCGATGCCAAATTGTTTAATTCTGAATCTAAATTTCAGTCTGGTTGCGGTTGGCCAAGTTTTACAGAAAAAATAGAGGATGATGCGATTGAATACATAAGAGACAAATCACACGGCATGATACGTACTGAAGTTGTTTGCGCCTCTTGCAAAGGACACTTGGGTCACGTATTTAACGATGGACCTAAACCCAATTATATAAGGTATTGCATTAACTCGATTTCACTAAAATTTAGACCCGAATCAGTTTAACATTTCTTTAACAGCAAACTTACCTTAGTTTTTATAATATTGGCATGAATTTGACCGAGGTCTTTTGTTATTTTTGCAACTCAAAATATAAAAAATGATTAAGAAATTACTGATTGCTATTACCGCTTTTCTTTTCACAGCAAATGGATTCAGCCAAAAAGGCTATAAATACACATTTAACGTTGAAGGAGTGAATGACACTGTTATATACTTAGCTGGATATTATGGAGCAAAACAATATTACAAAGACACGACTAATGTTGACAGTAAAGGAAACTTTGTTTTTGAAGGAGAAGAGTTACTTCCTGGAGGAATATACTCTGTTGTTATGCCTGATCAAAAAACTTATTTTGAATTCATAATTACCGAACCAAAATTTACCATGACAACCAATCGTAAAGATTTGGTAATGAGCATGAGCGTAAAGGGTTCTGAAGAAAACAAAGTCTTTTACGATTATTTGCAGTTTATCAACAATCAACAAAAGAAAGCAACACCACTGCGTGCTAAATTAAAAGCGGACAAAGACGATAAAAAAACAAAAGATGAATTAGCCGCAATAGATACCGAAGTAAAGAAGTATAAATTAGATATGATTGCAGCTAATAATGATAAGTTAGTTGGTAAAATTTTTAGTACCTCCCAAGATCCAGAAGTTCCGGAAGCACCAAAAGGAGAAGATGGAAAACCACTTGATAAAGATTTTAACTATAAATATTACAAAGCTCACTATTTAGATGGTGTTGATTTCTGTGATGAAAGATTGCTTCGTTCTCCTGTATTTCATAACAAATTAGATTATTACATTAAGAAACTTACTATTCAAATTCCAGATTCTATTATCAAAGAGGCTGACATGCTTTTAGAAAAAACAAAATGTAATAAAGAAATGTTTAAGTACGTAACCCACTACATCACCAACAATTATGAAAAATCTAAAATCATGTGTATGGACAGAGTTTTCGTGCACATGGCACAAGAAGTTTACTGTAAAGATTTGGCTTGGTGGGTTGATTCCGCGCAAAAAGCTAAAATCTGCAATAGAGCAGAAACATTAGCACCACTTATGTGCGGAGAAGTGGCGCCAAACATTATACTTCAAGATACTTCTGAAGAAAAATGGATTAATATGCACCAAGTTGAAGCTAAGTACACCATTTTATTCTTCTGGGATCCAGGTTGTGGCCATTGTAAAAAGGCTATGCCTAAATTCAAAGCGATGTATGACAAATTTGAAGGAAAAGGTGTTGAGTTATATTCACCTTGCACCGAGTTTGAAACTGCAGATTGGAAAAAATTTGTAATTGATAAAGAATTGAAGTGGATTAATGTTTCTGACAACCCTGAGATTAACAAGAATGCAGCCAAATACATTCACCTTACTACATTGGAAAGTTTAAACTTTAGAGATACTTATGATATTTTTAGCACTCCACAGGTGTATTTACTAGATAAAGACAAGAAAATATTAGCCAAAAAGCTAAGTGCTGAGCAATTAGACGATATCCTAAGCGACAAGTTAGGTTTACCGAAAACTATTCGTGAGAAGAAAGATGATGATAAGGAAGAAGAAGCAGAAGAGTCTAACGGAACTGAAGATAAAAAGAAAAAAAAGCCAAAGAAGGTTAAAATGAAATAGAGATTTCTAATTCAGAAATTAAAACTTCAACACAAAATCCTGTTTTACTTGTTCTTTTCTCAAAAACACAATTCCTAGGTAAAACAAATCAATAGTTATGGAAACCTCTTTACTGGACTTCACGTCTTCCCATGCCTCTTCCATACCAGTAGACCAATGGATATCATCAAAAATTAAGATTGTATCGTTGTTTGATTTGCTGAGGATTTGCCTAAAATAAGCTAGAGTTGATTTTTTTCTATGGTTACCATCAATGTAAACAAAGTCAACGGAATCTAGTTTAGCTAATTCATTCGGCAACTTTTCATCGAAGTCTCCTTCAATTTGAGTAATATTTTTCAATTCCAATTTCTTAAAATTATTTTTTGCTATTGAAGATATATTTGGACACCCTTCAAAAGTAATTACCTTATTTTCAGAGTGAGTAGTCGCTAAATAACACGTTGTGATACCCAAAGATGTGCCTAATTCCAATATGATTTTAGGCTTAAAGTGATTAACCAATCTAAAAAGCAGTTTTCCATACTTATCTTGTTTTACCGCATGCTTAGCAATTGAACTAACCTTCCTCGTATTAGATTTGGATATACGTGAGCCTGCGCCTAAATCAGTTACTTCAATAATCTTATCAGAAAGCAACATTTCCTCTCGAACAGCCTCAATACCCTTGTATTTGTAATACTCTGCAAATGAATCAATTATATTCTCGTATAAATCGAATAAGAATGGCGAGTGCAAACTGTGTTCGTCTTTCGCTTTTAGCAAATAAGTTAAATATCGAAAAGCATAGAGCATATTATTCACAGGGCAAAGAAATAAAAAAAGGGAACCGATACGATTCCCTTTTCATTATCAATAATCAATAGCTTTTAGCCTTTCATCTTTTCCATTAATGCAGCACTAACTCCTGTATTTGAAAAGCCACCATCATGCATTAAATTCTGCATTGTAACATACCTTGTAAGATCTGAGAACATTGAAACACAATAATCTGCACAAGCCAAAGCATCTGCATTACCTAAAGGCGACATAGAATCTGCAAAAGAAATGAAATCATCAAATCCTTTTACTCCTGTTCCCGCTGTTGTGGCGGTTGGAGATTGAGAAATTGTATTAATTCTCACCTTGTTTTTTACACCGTAATGATATCCAAAACTTCTAGCGATTGACTCTAGCATCGATTTGGCATCAGCCATATCACCATAATCTGGGAACACTCTTTGCGCTGCAATGTATGTCAATCCGACAACGGAACCCCATTCGTTAATTGCATCTTTTTCCATGGCTACTTGCAGTAACTTATGAAACGACATTGCAGATATATCAAGAGATTTATGATACCAATCGTAATTCAAGTCAGTATAATGGCGTCCTTTTCTAACGTTTGGAGACATACCTATAGAGTGTAAAACGAAATCTAACTTTCCTCCTAATATCTCCTGAGATTGATCAATAAGATTTGTTAAATCTTCGACCGAAGTAGCATCTGCACCAATAATATCTGCATTACATTTCTCGCCCAATTCTTTTATCGTTCCCATTCTTAAAGCCACAGGTGCATTTGTTAATACAAACTTAGCACCTTCTTCGTTGGCTCTTTCTGCGACTTTCCATGCAATAGATTTTGCATCTAATGCCCCGAAAATTATTCCTTTTTTACCTTCTAATATGTTGGTCATCTATTTTAATTTTATGATACAAATATACTAATGATACAATGTGTTATGATGGAATGAATAATAATATTGATAGCCTATTTATTATTTTAGTAACTCTCTGGCATTTTCAACAGCGGCATTGGTCATTTCTGCTCCGCTTAACATTTTTGCCAGCTCATCAACTCTTTCATTTTCATTCAATTTCTTTATGTTAGATTTGATAAGTCCGGCCCTTTCATCTTTATAAACATAAAAATGATCATGCCCCTTGCCAGCAATTTGGGGTAAATGTGTAATAGATATTACCTGCATCTTTTCTCCCATTTTTCGCATCATGGTTCCCATTTTATCAGCTACTTCTCCAGAAACTCCTGTATCAATTTCATCAAAAACAATAGATGGCAATGCTATGTGTTCAGAAGTTATTGATTTAATACACAGCATCAATCTCGACAATTCACCACCTGAAGCCACTTTAGATAATTCTTGCAAATCTCCACCTTTGTTTGCTGAAAAAAGTAATTGAATGTTGTCCAAGCCATATTGATTAGGCACATCAGAAGAACCAATTTCAATCAATAGATTTGAATGAGGCATTTTTACCAAATAAAGTAAATCGATAATCGCTTTTTGCAGTTTTGGTATTACTTGCTCCCTTTTTGTTGAAATTTTTTCACCAACAAGATTCACTTTTTTAGTTAGTTCATCAACTGTATTCTCCGCTTCTAATATCGCTTCTTGTAATGAACTAATTCCCTGAAGTTTAATCTCTAATTGCTGCTGTACATCCAAAAGTTGAGCATTCGTATTTACTTGATGCTTTTGCTGAAGCGCGTAAATTGAATTTAATCGCTCATTTAGTATCTGTATTTTTTCAGAATCATAAATAACAGTTCCTTGAATACTGTTAATTTCTGAAGCCAAATCGCCAACCTCTATAAAAGCGCTATCTATTCTTTTAGCAATTGCTTCTATTTCTTTGCTATACTCGCGAACCCTATTTAATTCTGTTGAAATTAATCGAAATTTATCTAAAAGACTATCATCTTCATCACTTAATGAGAGAAAAGATTGATAAAGTGTTTCCTTTATCATTTCGGCATTAGATAGCGTTTTTAGCTCTAATTCAATCTGCTCTTGCTCATCTGGTTTTATATTTGCTTCTAGCAACTCATCTAATTGAAATTGAAAATAGTCGGTGTCCAATTTAGATTGCTTTTGTTCTTCTAGTAACTCTGCTAAAACCTTTTTACTCTCGGCTAAGTTCGAATAATGTTCTTTATACTGTTTTAATTTATCTGAATGTCCTGCAAAAGAATCAATAACCGAGAACTTGAAGCTCGTTGAATTCAACAAAAGCGCCTCATGTTGTGAATGCACATCAATTAAGTATGATCCTATTTCTTTTAGTAGACCTAAATTAACCGGAGTGTCATTAATAAAAGCTCTTGATTTTCCACTAGGACTAATTTCTCTTCTTAAAGTTGTTTCAATTTCATAATCTAAATCATTAGCATCAAAAAATGAGTTAAGTTGATATTCTCCTATTTGAAAAAGACCTTCTATAATACACTTATTCTCTTTGTTTTGAAGCGTTTGAACATCAGCACGCTTTCCTAAAATTAAACCAAGCGCTCCTAATAAAATCGATTTACCTGCCCCAGTTTCTCCCGTAATAACCGAAAGATTATTGGAAAATTCAATATCCAATTCATCAATAAGAGCGTAATTTTTTATTTGAAGTTGTTTCAGCATAGTTTATCCTATTGCTGATAAAGGTATGAAGAAATCTATTTAGACTTTAATATTTTTTGATACTTAGACTGGTGACCAGGATCAATTTTGTTAAGCAAAGTAACAATTCTTGCTTTTTCATCTGATTTTGCCTTAGAATAAACCTTTACAATTTCATCTACCTTGGCATTAAAAAATTGTTGAACATTAAATGAATTCGGATAATTAGTATGCAACTTTTCTAATCCTAAAAGTGCTTCAGTAATTTTTGCCCGTCCTGCATCAGCATCGTCATGCATCTTATCGAAACCCTCTCTATGATACTGATACATGCAATTCCGCAAAGGTGCGAACTGACTTTTGTTCAAGTAGTTCTCTATCAGCCAATAGCGGTTTTTTGTGCCATCAAAAGCTTTCCAACCTTTCGCAGATAGACTTTGCGCACTGTTAACTACCGCTAAAGATTTTCTTAGATAAACATCCCCTCCATTGGGAGAAAATGTTTCATAGTCCATGGCAATTGCATAGTTAGCATAAAACGCAAGAATTGAAGTGAGATTTGATGTGTTCGTATTTTCAGCATAAACCAATGGTTCGAACTGTTGAAATTTGATATTAAAATCATTGTCCTTATAAGTAAAGATGGTTGTATTGTATGTTGATCCATATACTGGCCGTCTTACGGATATTTGAAAAGTTCCTCTAAATTCATCTGTTGAAATTTGCTCACTTAAGTTAATTAGAATACTAACCTCAATTCGCTCATTTAAGGTGAAAACCTCACTTGTCCACTTTGTGGTATTCATAAACTCGAATATCTTCTGCTGCATGGCAGTAAAAACATCCTTATTTGTACCCTGAATTTGTTGAGATGAAACTTGAACAGTACAATTCAATTCTTGAGCGTAAACAAACGATCCAAGAAAGAACATAATCATTAATAAGCCAATTTTACGCATTTAATTCTTCGATAACTTTATGCAAAATATCAAGAGCAACTTTTTGCTTGCTCTTTAACTCAAAATTAAGGATATTATTATGTTTATCAAGTATAGTTATGCGATTTGTGTCTGTCGAAAATCCTGCTCCCTTGTCACGTAATGAATTTAAAATAATAAAATCTAGGTTTTTCTTTTCCATCTTTAATTTAGCATTTGCCTCTTCATTGTCTGTTTCAAGTGCAAATCCAACCAGCAATTGATGATGCTTTTGTTCCCCTAAAGATTTAAGAATATCCGGAGTCTTTTCCAATTCAATAACAAGGTCATTGGTTTGATTCTCCTTTTTAATTTTTTTGTCCGCAACATTTTTAGGCCTGTAATCTGCAACTGCCGCAGCCATAATTGCAACATCGGCTGTTGCATATCTTTTAACGCACGCATCGTACATTTCTTGGGCAGATGTTACATTTACTACTGTAACACCCGCAATGTCTAAAGTTATAGATGTAGGTCCGCAAATTAACTCTACTTCTGCTCCAAGCACTGCTGCCTCTTCTGCTATAGCGAAACCCATTTTTCCAGATGAGTGATTTCCAATAAAACGAACAGGATCAATCGCTTCATGAGTAGGGCCTGCAGAAATTAATATCTTCTTTCCTTTCAACGGAACATTAGATTCAAAATGAGTTTCTAAAACTTCAACTATTTGTTCGGGTTCAGCCATTCTACCCTCACCCACCAAACCACTTGCTAATTCTCCATGTTCTGGATTGATAAGTCGATTACCAAATTCAACAATCTTATCTAAATTTTCCTTTGTAGAACTATGCTTATACATATCCAAATCCATAGCTGGAGCTATATAAACAGGACATTTAGCTGACAAATAAGTAGCCATTAATAAATTATCACAATGGCCATTTGCTATTTTAAAAAGTGTATTTGCCGTTGCGGGTGCAATAATAAAAACATCAGCCCACAACCCTAAATCAATGTGATTATTCCATTCTCCTGACTCCTTATCATCAGTAAACAAATAATGAACTGGATTTTTTGATAGTGTAGCTAAAGTTAATGGAGTGATAAATTCTTTAGCGTCTTCGGTCATTATGACCTTCACAAATGCTTTCTTTCTAACGAGAAATCGAATTAATGTCGCAACTTTATATGCAGCTATGCTACCGGTAACTCCAATTAGGACTTTTTTACCGCGAAGCATATTTCAATAAGATAAGTCGATTAATTTTCTTCTTTAGAAGTATCTTCTTCTGCTTCTGGACCTCTGAAGTATGTTCTTTCCTCTAAGAATTCTTGAACTGCCATTGAGGTTGGCTTTGGCAAACGCTCATAAAATTTTGAGATTTCAATCTGCTCTCTATTTTCAAAAATCTCTTCTAAATTATCTGTCGTAGAAGCAAACTCAGCTAGTTTAGCTGTTAACTCTTCTTTTAGACCTATACCAATTTGATTAGATCTTTTCGCAATGATGGCAATTGCTTCATAAATATTTCCAGTTTGAGCATTAACCTCATTTAAGTCTCTTGTAATTGTGTTCGGAGAAGCGTTAGTCTTTTTATAATCCATCTTTATTTAGTTTTAGTTAGCTGATACTTATCGCTATACTTCATTAATGATTCATATATTTTTGTTGCTTTTTTCTTTCCTAAATCAGTTTTTAAACCGTCTTTTTCAGATTGATAAAATGCAGCAGCATATTCAAAATCGCTTGCAAAGGTAGTATATTCTTCCGTAACTACTTTATACAAAGATTTTAATTCCTTTGAAACCGCATTATCAAATGCTAAAAGACACTCATCATACTCAGATTGGGCCTCTGATTGCTGCGCTCCAAAACTAGCTCCACCAAAATAATCAATCGCTTGTTGATATTTCGCTTTCTTTTCTTTAAAATTAATTGATGACTCTGCCTTTATTTGATATGCGCGGAAACAAAAATAATTAAACTGCTCTTTCTTTTCAAATTCAGGATAATTCTTAAGAGTTGTTTCAAAGGCATTAATTGCCTTTGAGTATGATCCTATGTTGTAATAAAACATAGGAATACTAATATGTAAATTTTCTAATTGATTTTGAGCTTTTGTATTTATTTCAATTCCTTTTGCTTCATATTTTGAACCACTCAGCAATTCATCTATCATCAGATATATCGACACTGTTGATTTCAATCTGGTTCTCTTTTTTTCTATTTCTCCAGTCATTGCCGCTTGAAAAATTCCATCTAGCCGCATCCAAGAATTTTCTAATTTTTGAGCTTCATCTAACTCAATGTTTTCAAGTAAATATTGGCTCCATTTTGATGCCTCTTCATAATATCCTAAATCGTACAATTCTTTAGGTAGTTTCAACCTATCTTGGTTTGCTTTTTCCATAAAAACTTGTGCATTTTTCAGATGACTTGATTCTGGATAACTGTTTTTCAAAGATGTGTAGGCTTTTTCCACCTCCATTAAACGATCCCCTTTTTTCGTATATACACTATTAGAAGCTAAACTATAGTTTGATTCCAAAATCAAGAAACGAATTTCTTCCTCATGTTTTGTCAGAGGAAAATCAGAAAGCAAGTTCTCGAATGAAGTAATCGCTGCCTTGTGTCTTTTCATATGATAATACTGAAATGAATTATCAAATGCTTTTTGCTCCAGTTTATCTTTCAAAGCATCAATTAGTGTATTACAAGAGTCGACTAATTCGCTTTCGGGATAAACCTTTGTAAACAACTGCATTTCATTAAGTGCATTAAAGGTAGCCGATTGATCAAGAGATGATTTTGGAGAATTTAGGTAATTACAATAAGCACTCATAAATAAACATTCTTCTGCCCATTGACTTATAGGAAACGATTTTGAAAATGTTCTAAATCGATAGCTTGCAAGCAATAAATCTCCTAAATGGTAATCGCAGTAAGCTTGATAATAACTTAGCTTTTCTGCCCGTGGCGTCCCCCTGTAAACAATAATTAGCTCCTCAAACAATGGTAGTGCCTTGATATAATCCTCAGATTCGAAATATTCGATAGCTTTGTCGAACTTTAGTCTTAAATCAGTAGACTTTAAAAGTTTCGCATGCTCGCTACAACTCCCTAAAAGAATTACAAGCAAACCAACTATTATGATACCCTTAAATTTCATCGCGGCAAAAGTAATCGAATTGTTATTAAATAAACTTTTTACTGTTCATATCTTCATAAAATATCAATTGGGCATTATATAAGAAACGTTAGTTTTGCACCAAATCAGTAAACGAAAAAGGTTTGGATATATTTGATAAAATAAAAAAAGACCCAGGTCCTTTGGGTCAATACCAAAGAGACGCGCATGGTTACTTAACTTTTCCTAAGTTAGAAGGTGAAATTTCTAATAGAATGCAATTTAGAGGAAAAGACGTTTTGGTATGGAGCATTAACAACTACCTAGGGCTTGCGAATAACCCTGAAATTAGAAAAGCTGATACACAAGCCGCAACTGATTGGGGGCTTTCGTACCCAATGGGTGCTCGTATGATGAGTGGAAACAGCTCTCTTCATGAGCAATTTGAAGAGCAGTTGGCAGATTTTTCTCAAAAAGAAGATGCGGTACTACTCAATTTTGGTTATCAAGGTATGCATTCAACAATTGATGCTTTGTGTGGAAGAAATGATGTTATAATTTATGATTCTGAATCTCACGCCTGTATTACCGATGGTGTTAGATTGCATCAAGGTAAAAGAATTGTATATCAGCACAACGACATCGAAAAATTAGAGAAGTTCCTTCAGCGAGCCGAAAAGATTGTTAAAGAAACTGGTGGCGGTATTATGGTTATTACCGAAGGTGTTTTCGGAATGTCTGGCGACCAGGGAAAACTAAAGGAAATTGCTGCGCTTAAAGATAAATACAATTTCAGACTTTTTGTTGATGATGCCCACGGCATTGGAACATTAGGTGCTACTGGAGCAGGTGCAGGCGAAGAGCAGGGTGTACAAGATAAAATTGATGTTTACTTTGGGACTTTTGCAAAGTCATTTGCATCAATTGGAGGATATATTGCTGCTGATGAATACGTCTGCGACTATTTAAGATACAATATTCGTTCTCAAATCTTCGCTAAATCTATGCCGATGCCTATAGTTGTTGGCAACATGAAGCGATTAGAAATGCTAAGGGACACTAGTCATAAAGATAAACTTTGGAAGATAACTAATGCCCTTCAAAGCGGTCTAAAGGCAAACGGTTTTGATCTTGGAGCAACAGATACTTGCGTTACTCCTGTGCATTTGACTGGTGGGCCATATGAAGCTGGTAATGTTATTTTAGATTTAAGAGAAAATCATGGTATTTTCTGTTCTATGGTTATTTACCCTGTCGTACCTAAAGATGTTATCCTGTTAAGGCTTATTCCAACTGCCGTTCACACTTTAGATGATGTTGAATACACGATAGAAGTATTCAAAAAAATTAAACACAAATTATCTATAGGAGCTTATGCTAAAGATAAGATTGTCTTAGCATAGTAAAAAGGCAATCAAACTGCGTAAAGGCTCGACAACATGTCGGGTCTTTTTTCATTTTTCACCTTTATAATTTTTAACTAAACTGCAAACAATTGCGAAGCGAACACTTTTAACTCTTTTACGTTATAGTTCAAATCCGGTCTAATACAAACGTGTTTAATAATTTAACAAGCGATAAAAGACATCATTTCAAACTCGTCATTATATGATTTTAGGTTCAATTATTAACGCAATTACAATTGTTACAGGAAGCATATTAGGGGTATTCTTAAGTAACGGCATTTCTGAACGTTTCAACAAAATAATATTCCAAGCGCTTGGTCTATTTTCCATTTTCTTAGGCGTTTCGTTAGCCACTGAAACTGACAATAATTTCATGATAATGTCGCTAGCAGTAATTATTGGTGGGCTTATTGGCGAATTATTGCGCATAGAAGAAAGAATTGAAATAATTAGCAATAAACTAAAAAGTAAGATCAATAATTCAAATCCAAAATTTACCGAAGGCTTAATAACCTCAACTATGCTGTTTAGTATTGGCTCTATGGCAATTCTTGGGCCACTCAACGAAGCGCTTAATGGAGACCGAACACTAGTCTTAACAAAGTCTATTATGGATGGAGTTTCAGCTATTGCGCTTGCTTCTGCTTTTGGCAGAGGAGTAATTTATTCAGCAATACCTGTACTTATTATCCAAGGTAGTATTGGCTTGTCTTCATCATTTTTAGAACCTGTTTTATCGCCCGAACTTATTTCTGAGCTCACCGCTGTTGGGGGTCTTCTAATTATCGGAATCGGAATTTCCATTCTTGAAATTAAAAAGATTAAGGTAATTAACCTTATTCCTGCACTATTAATGATAATTCCATTATACTACCTCAACGTTTTTATTGGAGGTTAACATCTTTATTCTTAACATTTTGAACCATTTTTACATTTTTCCGTTTAAGGGTAAATGCATATTTATTGCACTACTTGTTCTAAAGATAAATCCACTCATGAAGGTCGTATTGCTGCCATTCAGCGATACCAGGACGAACGAATAACTTCTGTCTACCATAAGAGCCAAAAAGACAACAAGGGATTTAGAATTCTTTCTGGAAAATACGGTCTGCTCTCACCTACTGATCAAATTCCTTGGTACGATCAAGCTCTTATGTTTAACGAAATAAATAATATGATAGATTTAGCGGCTCTACAACTTGAACATGACAAGATTTGCTCTGTAGAATTATTCGTAAAAGACCCTGAACAAAACCCAGATTGGCAAAACTATGTTACTACAATGGTTGGTGCTTGCAGCAAACTAGACATTGAATTAGAAGTAAAGTATTTGGACTAATTTCAATTTTATCGAAATTAAAGGTATTTTTATTGAGGCTTAAGTTTTACCACAGAACGCCTATGCTGAATAACTACTTTTAGATTAGAGCATGTGTCCATTTCTAATTCATCGAATTTAATAACATTCTTCCAAATCGATTTGAAAGCGAGTCTCTTAAATCTTCTGGATGAAATTGAACTGCCATAGTAAATGGATGAGACGATTGGCTTTTAATTGAAATTGCTTCTATAACGCTATCTACCGAATAAGCAACAACATCAAAATCTGTGGCAAGTTTATCGATAGACTGGTGATGTCTACTGTTTACCCAAAAAGTATCCTTTATAAAAGCTTTGTCTATCCAAGATCCTTTAATTGGCAGAATAACATGTGCACTATCTTTTTCGCTCCTGTGTTCTATGTCCCCATCAATAAAAGTAGGTATATCGGGAATTAAGGTTCCTCCATGAACAACATTAATTATTTGTTGCCCTCTACATATACCCATAATTGGTAGTTTTTTACTGTCTGCATAACGAATCATTTTAATTTCTAGACTATCTCTATAATTGTCAAATTCACCACAAATTATTGAATACTCTGGCTTGTTGTATAGCTGGGGATTTACATCTTTTCCTCCTCCAATAATTATAGCATCTGCATTAATCAAATAGTAGTCTAGAGAATCCTTTGATAAACCATAACATATTTTAATAACAATTTCACTGTCTAATGAACGCATCCAATTTTCGATGTGTCCATTGTTATCTTTAGAAATTAATAATATAGATGGTTGAATCTGTTCAACCCCGGTTTCATTTTGTTGTGAATTACATCCTATTAAAAAAACAATTAGTAGAAAATCTAAATATTTTAAAAGTCGATTTATCATTTTTCAAGTTAAATAAAGCATGTAATCAAACCATTTTTTAATAAAAACAACATAGAGGTCCAAAGTTAACTGAATTTATATAAAATGCATCTCTATCTTGTTGCAAGAAATCAAACTTCGAGTGATGTAAACTCAAACTTATTCCCGTCAAATAACCCTTTATCACTCAGTTTTAATTCTGGAATAACAAGCAATGCACAGAAAGACATTGTCATATATGGAGCATCAAGAGTTACCCCTAGATTTTTAGCTCTTAAATCTAGTTTTTCGTATGCTTCTGCGGTTTCATAGCCGCCTTTGTTAGTCATAATTCCTGCAACAGGAAGGGGCAGTATTTTTTGCTCACTTCCATTAGCTAATGAAACACCACCTTTACTTTCAATAACCAAGTTAATTGCTTTTACGATGTCAACATCACTAACGCCAACGGCAATAATATTATGACTGTCATGAGCAACGCATGAAGCCAACGCTCCTTGCTTTAAACCAAAATTTCGAATAAATGCCACTGCTGGTGGTGCATCAAAGTAACGATTAACTACTACTACTTTTAAAACATCCTGTGAAGCATCACTAACCAACTTACCTTCAACTGGAGTTAAATCTGCGCTACCTTTTGTTGTGATTAGCTGCCCATCTTCTACCTCGATCACTTTAACAGTTGTGAAATTAGCTTCTACTTCAATTTGAGAAATAGCTACTGGGGAGCAATTAAAGTTGTTTATTGGGGTTTCTTCAACGGATGCAATCTTAGTTTGACCATTTTCGGCAACCAATTGTCCATCAATATAAGTTGCTTGACATTTAAAGTTGATTAAATCATCAACTATACAAAAATCTGCAGGGTCGCCTAGCTGTAACATACCTACATTCATTGAGTAATGTTTCACAATATTATATGAACAAGCCCTCAGCACATTCATAACATCGCTGCCATGAGCAATAGCCCTTTTTGCAAGAACGTTAACATGCTGTGCTGCTAAATCGTTGGGATGTTTATCATCTGAGCAAAACATGATACTATCCGGATATTCATCGAGCAAATCTATGAGTGAATCAAAATTCTTTGCGGCACTACCCTCTCTAATTTGAATTTTCATTCCATACTTTAACTTATCCAAAGCTTCCTCTTTGGTGAAACACTCATGGTCGGTAGTTATACCTGCATCGATGTATTTCTTGGCATCTTCGCCACGCAAACCAGGTGCGTGACCGTCAATTGGCTTCCCTACGTCTTTTGATGCTTGAATTTTAGCCATCACTTCAGGATCATCAAACAACACTCCAGGGAAGTTCATCATTTCAGTTAGGTAATGAATATCATCCATGGTTAATAGCTCTTTAACATCATCTACTGTGATGTTAGCACCTGCAGTTTCGAAAACCGTAGCAGGAACACAAGATGGTGCTCCAAAATGAAATTTGAATGGTGTTTTTTTTCCATTCTCAATCATAAATTTAACTCCCTCTACCCCTAGCACATTACCAATCTCGTGTGGGTCTGATATTGTGGCTACAGTACCGTGACATACCGCTAAGCGGGCAAATTCTGAAGGAATTAACATTGAACTTTCTACATGCACGTGAGCATCAACAAAACCTGGTATAATGTATTGGGAAACGCTATTCTCCTCTTCAACTATTTCACTTATTACTCCATTGTTTACGGTAATGTAACCGCTATATATTCTTTTGTTAATTACATCAACGATGTTCCCTTCTATTATCATGCTTCGAAATTAAGGTTAGAAATTGCTTTGGAAAATTCAATCGGCTCTTTTCTTCCTTTACTATATAAATAGTCAATTTATAATCAAAAGAACAGTTTGAGCTTGTAATATGTGGCGTTGCTCGTGGGCTATTAGAAACCGAAAAGCATCGCCTAATTTAAAGCGAATTATTGGAATTAAGGAAGATATTCGGTTCCCTCCCAAATTGATGTTTTTTGCTTGATCTAAATAATGCAAAAGTTGCTTCTGCTGCTCTAAAAACTCTGGAATAGAACTTGTTGGTTTATACTCTGCTATAATTGGATTGAATTCCTTTTTAAAAGTTTTCATCGGTTTTGGAATAATTCCATCTTCTGCTGGTTTGGTGGCGTTATAAGCCATATTACCTAACCAACTTGGTCGATAGCTTTCTTTGCGCTTTTGGCAATTACCAACCGCCCCTTCTATAGCTCTTTTGATTCTAGGCATGTAGTGGTAACCTGTAAC
>Ga0315332_10000370_pt1 | contig 19872 bp, 19 predicted proteins | sample M110034915metaG_FD_203455 | JGI IMG/M metagenome (GOLD analysis project Ga0315332, IMG submission 203455) | Ammonia-oxidizing marine archaeal communities from Monterey Bay, California, United States - M1 100m 34915 | ecosystem: Environmental > Aquatic > Marine > Intertidal zone | place: USA...
AGGCGGTCGGCGCGGAGTGCGAGGCGCTTGGCGCCGAGGTCGTGATCCGCCCGACGGATATCACGGATCGGGAGGCCTGTGGCGCGCTCACTTCGCTCGCGCTCGAGCGCTTCGATCGCGTCGACGTGCTGGTCCAGAACGGCCACCTCGATGGTGACTACAAAGGGGTCGCCGACTCGGATCCGGAGGACTGGCGCTCGATCATGGAGGTGAACCTTTTTGGCGCGCTGCATCTGGTTCAGGCCGTGCTGCCTTCGATGCGTGGCCGGGGCGATGGTCGGATCATTCTCGTGGGGAGTGGTGCGAGTACGGACCCGCCGCCGACGCTCGGGGCCTACGCGGCCTCGAAAGCCGCGCTGGCGAGCCTCGTTCGGACGATCGCGCTGGAGCTCGGACCGGAGGGCATCCGTGCCAACGGCATCCAGCTTGGGCCGATGGATGGGGAGAATTTTCGGGGCTATCTCGAAGATCTCGCCCGCGCCTCGGGACGTTCCTATGAAGAGGAGCTCGCGGTCTACAACGAGCAATTTGCTCTGCGCTACACCCCGACGACGGAGGAGTGCGCGGGGACCGCGCTCTTCCTCGCCTCGGATCTCGCCCGCCCGGTGACCGGTCAGAGCATCGCGGTGAACGGCGGCAAATGGTTCCTGACTTGAGCGACGCGGGGTGGCGTTCGAGCGGTGAAACGATCAGGGGGCGGAGATGAGCCCCGAGGAGGCCCCATGAAGGAATCGAAACCGAGCCCGAATTTTCCTTTCGAGATCTTTCGCGCCGCGGACGCGCCGCTGATCGACGAGACGAGCATGATGAGCCCGGCGGAGTTCGCCGATCCGGACGGGCCCCAAGCGCTCGCGGATCATCCCGAATTCTCCGACCGGATGAGCGCGCAGCAGCGCGTGACCGTGCCCTTCCGCCAGGAGGGCGAAGGCGCGATGAGCCTGCTCTTTGCGGATTTCGGGCCCGGCTTCACGGTCTGGCGACATAGCCACTCTCTCGACTGTCTGTATTTCATCGTCTCGGGGACCGCGATCCTGGGAGAGCGGACGCTCGGACCCGGCGACGGTTTCTTCGTGCCGGCCGACCAGCCCTATACCTACTACGCGGGCCCCGAAGGCGTGCGCGTGCTCGAGATCCGCAACGGCACCGAGTTCGATATGCGGGTGCTCGAGAAGAGCCTGGCCCGGAACATGGAAAAATCGCTCGAGCGGCTCGACGCGGCCGAGTCGCGCGGCGAAAGCGGCGTACAGGAAGGAATCCAGCAATGAACGACGACAAACGACTCGAGGGAAAGGTCATGCTGATCACCGGGGCCTCCTCCGGGATCGGGCTGGCCTGTGCCGAGCGCTTCGTGCGCGAGGGCGCGGTCGTGGCGGGCTTCGACCTCTCGGCGGCCCCGTCGGCTTGGGCGGCGCTGGAGAAGGCGGCGCCCGGGTCGAGCTTTCACGTGGGCGACGTCCGGGACGAGGCCGCCCAGAACGCGTGGGCGGCGGAGGTGAAGGCCGCGCATGGGCGGATCGACTCGATCGTGACCGCCGCGGGCGTCGCGAGCGGGGGTCCCGTCCACCTGCTGCCGACCGAGGAATGGCAGCGCGTTCAGGACATCAACCTGACGGGGACGTTTCTCTCGGTGAAGGCGGTGATCGACACGATGCTCGAGCAGCGAGCGGGCACGATCATCACGGTCGCCTCGATCGAGGGCATGGAGGGAGCCGAGGGCGGCAGCACGTACAACGCGTCGAAGGGCGGCGTCATCCTACTGACCAAGAACCTGGCGATGGATTACAGCCGGATGGGGATCCGCTCCAATTGCATCTGCCCGGGCTTCATCGACACGCCGCTCTTCCAGTCCGTCATCGGTCAACCCGGGCAAGAAGAGTTCCGGGCGGCGATCATGGAGCAGCACAAGATCGGTCGCTTTGGTCGCCCCGAGGAGATTGCGGGGGCCGCCTTCTTTTTGGCCTCGGACGACTCGTCGTTCGTGACGGGGCACGCGCTGCCCGTCGATGGTGGCTACGTCGCGGGCCATCGATATGGCCACACGAAGCTGATGGGGCTCGATTGAAGTCCGTCAGCGACTCCGCTTCGCCCACTCCTGGCGGATGAAGTCATGGCCTTCACGGGCCAGGCCCTCTTCGTCCTCGAACATCCGTCGCCAGATCTTGGTTGCGGCGGCGAGTGAGGGCAGCGCGCTGCCAAAGGCCTCGATCGTGAGCCAGTCGTCGTAGCCCGCGGCGGTCAATGCATCGAAGCTGCCCTTCCAGTCGACCTGCCCACGACCCGGAGTGCTTCGGTCGTTCTCGGAGATGTGGACGTGGGTGATCGCCGCGGCGTGGTCGCGCAGGGCGCCGGGGGAGTCCTTCTCCTCGATATGGGCGTGGAACGTGTCGTAGTGGACGCCCACGTTGGGTCGCTCGAGGTCCCGCACGTAACGCGCCGTGTCGGCGGTCGAGTTCAGCAGGTAGATTTCGAAGCGGTTCAGGAACTCGAAGGTGAGGCCGATCTCGGCGCGGGCGGCGTGGTCGGCGACGTCTCGGAGAACGGCAATGCTGTGGTTCCACTCCGTGTCGGTCGGACCGGCGCCGCTGAATTGGCCGATGGCCGCATAGAGAGGACCGCCTAGCAGGTTCGAGCCAACGGCCTCGCAGCAGTCGACCACGCGGCAGAGGCGCTCGGTCGCCGCGCGGCGGACGGCGGCGTCGGGTGAAATGGGGTCGTGCTCTGGGTTGCAGATCGTGATCGCCGTCCGCTCGAGGCCGAGGTCGGTGAGGCGTCCGCCGAGGGTCGCGAAGCGCTCGGGGTCGGGGTCGAAGATCGGCAGCTCGACGCCGTCGAAGCCCATGGCGGCGAGGCGCTCGTAGAGCGGCAGCCAGGCTTCGTCCGTGGGGTCGTCGGTCCACAGGAAGAGGTTCATGCCGACCTTCATTTGGGCTCCTCGCGTATCGTCGCAGCGACTTGCGGCCCGCGGCAGGCGGACCCGAGTCTCTACTCTACACTCCCCCGATGGCGACTCGAACGATGCGCATCAGCTTCTATGCAACCCTCCGAAAGATTGTGGGTCAGAAGACGATCGAGCTGGAGATCCCCGAGCCTTGCCGCCTGCAGGCCGTGCTCGCGGAGGTCGTGGGTGCCTATCCGGAGCTCAAAGAAGAGGTCCTCGACGAGTCCGGGGGGCTGGACCGCTACGTCCACATTTTCGTCGACGGTCGCAGCTCGAAATATCTGGTCGACGGGATCGAGACGGCCGTCGGAGAGGGACAGACGGTGGAGTTCTTTCCCGCCGTCGCCGGTGGCTGAGAGGCCCAGCCATCCGTCCGCTCAGGGGATCTGTAGTTCCTCGAGCTTGGCCTCGGGGACGACGCCGTCCTGCCAGCCGCGGACGTCGTAATACTCGGCCAGCATCTGGTCGAGCTCCGAGACGTGCCCCTTCGAGCCCGAGAGCGTGGAGGCCTCCTCTGTGAATCGCTTCGGCAGGGTGTCGCTGCCCTCGCGGAAGCCGGCCAGGTTGTTGTAGTAACGCTCGAGATTATAAACCCGCTCGCCCGCCTTCATGACGTCGTCGGCGGTGCACTCGATCCCCATCGCGCCCGACCACTGGACCGCGTATTCCTCGGCGCCCTGGGCAAAGGCGCTGAATTTGCAGAGGTCGAGGCTGTCTGAGAAGGCCGCGAGATCCTGGAAGATCATCACGAGCTCGCCCTTACCCTGCCAGGCGAGCGGGTCGGCCTCGATGTCGACGACGCCGAGCTCCGCCGCAGCCACATAGGCACGCAGGTGGCAGGCGCCGCGATTGCTCGTCGCATAGCCGAGCCCCATGCCCTTCAGACCGCGCGGATCGTAGGCGGGGACGGCTTGTCCCTTGACGGCCATCGCGGCCTCGGGTCGTCCGAAATGCTGAGCGGCGAGAACGGCACCATCGGCGAGTTGTTCGCCGACGCCGCGGCGCAGCGCGAGCTGCTCGGTCAGCTCGACCATCCGCGCGTCGTCACCCCAGGCGAGGGACTCGCCGTGGGTGACGCCCGCTTCGCTGCATTCCATGAAGACCGAGAAGACGTTGCCGAGCTCGATCGGGTCCAGGCCGAAGTCGTTGCATTGGTCGATCAACTTGGCGACCGAGCGGATATCGTCGACGTCGCAGTTGGCGCCGAGGGCCCAGGCGGGCTCGTATTCCACGCTCTCCATCTTGAGGCCCTTCCAAGGGCCGTCCTTGATCTCGACCTCCTTCTTGCAGGCAACGGGGCAGGCGTGGCAGGTCGGGTTGCCCGAGAGGAGATTCTGCTCGACGTACTCTCCGGACAGGCCCTCGGCGCGCTCGCCGAACGAGGTGAGCTGGCTGTTCCGGACGCCCAGGGCGCCGATGCTATTGGTGACGTTCATCAACACGTTCGTGCCGTAGACGGAGAGACCCCCCTTCTTGGGGCTCGTAATGTTCTTCTCGTCGCGGATGGTGTCGAGGGCCTGCTTACGCGCGGCCTGCCAAACGGCCTTGTCCGGAACGGCGCTCTTTTTGTTTCCGGCGCGGACGACGATGGCCTTCAGATTCTTGCTGCCGCCGACGGCACCCGTTCCCCCGCGGCCAAAGGCGCGGTCGTCTTCGTTGACCCAGACGGCGAATCTCGAGAGGTTCTCCCCCGCTTGTCCGATCGCGTTGACCGAGAGGTTCTTCTTCCCGTACCGCTCCTGGTAGAAGGCCACCGTGTCGTGGATGCCCTTGCCCCAGGCGTCGCGGGCGTCACGGATCGAGATTTCGCCGTCCTCGATGAAGACGTAGACGGGATGCTCAGCGCGTCCTTCGAAGACCAGCCCGTCGAAGCCCGCCCAGCGGACTCGAGCAGCGCTCCAGCCGCCCTGGTGGCTGTCGGTGACGGTATGGGTGAGCGGGGACTTCGTGACGGCCGCCCAGCGGCCGCTCATGCTCGTCTCGCTTCCGGAGAGGGGACCGTTCATGAAGCAGAGGACGTTCTCGGGAGAGAGCGGATCGACGTCGACGCCATTCTCGAGCACGTAGCGGACACCGAGGCCGCGGCCGCCGATATATTTCCGGACCCACTCCTGCGGAGCCGGCCGGTTCTCGATCGTGCCGTCCGTGAGGTTGATGTGGGCGATGTCACGTCCGAAGGTCCTGGCGTCCATGGTGGGCTCCTGTGGGGCTGGGGTGTCGTTCGGTCCAACCCGACTATTCTACTCGCTTCCCCGCGCGATGGCGCAGGGGACCCGCGGCCCGTCCGGGAGCGCTGGTGCGGAGCCGAGGAGGAGCGGATGGAGCGAGACGAGGGGCAAATGAGGGAAGAAGCCGAGTCGCTCGTGTCCGCGTACCTCGAGCGGCACGCGGCCAACGATCTGGAAGCGGTGGTGGCGCTCTTCGAGGAAGACGCGGTCGTCGAGGACCCGGTGGGATCGCCCGTCTATGTCGGCCGTGCGGCGGTGCGCGGCTTCTACGCGGCCACTCATGCTGCCAACGGACCGATGCGGATCGAACGGGTGGGCCCGATCCTGCTCGGCGGCGACGAATTGAGCTGGCATGTGCGCGCTGCGCTGGAGGCTCCGGGCAGCCCGCCGGCGATGGACGTGATCTACGTCGTCCGGCTCTCGGCCGAGGGGCGGATCGCGAGCCTACGGGCCTGGTATTAGCTCTCAGCCCGAGACGCGGACGGTCTCGCTGTCTCGGCCGGAGCGCAGCAGCGTGCCGGCGCGGGCGTCCGTGGGAGTGCCCTCGTCGACCGTGAGCACGCCGTTGACGAAGACCTTGCGTACCCCGATGGGGTCACTCACCAGCCGGAGACTCCCGTCGGGCAGGTCTTCCACGGCGTGGGCGCCCGTCGCGCCGACGGTTTCGGGGTCGAAGAGAACGAGGTCGGCTTGGCCGCCGACCGCGATGCGGCCGCGTCCGACGAGGCCGAAGAGGTCCGCCGGCTCCGAGGTCATCATGGCGACCGCGCGCTCGAGCGAGACCAGGCCGCGTCCCCGCAGCACGTCGGCCAGGAAGAGGGTCGGGTAGGGCGCGCCGCACATGCGATCGAGGTGGGCCCCCGCGTCCGAACCGCCCAGCATGACGTTGGGATGGTCCCAGACCTCCTGTCGAAGCGACCAGCTCGCTTCGTCGTCCGCGCGTGAAATCGGCCACAGGATCGTGGAGAGCTCGTCGGCGACGACGATCTCGACCAGCGTGTCGAACTCATCGGCTCCGCGCTCCGCCGCGATCTCGGCCACGGAGCGGCCACGCAGCGCTTCCTGCGCAGCGTTCGTTCCCGCGCCGATCTGGTAGCTCCCCCAATGAGCGACGCCGCGGAGTACGCCCGCTTCCTTGGATCGTGCGCCCGCCTGCATCGCCGCCCGGACCGAGGGGTCTTGTAGACGTTCGATCCGTTCGTCGAGGGGCCCCTCCAGGATCTCCGCCCAGCCGGGCAGCTTGTGGAGCGCGCAGTGGTTCTTGAAGCTCATGCAGAGGTCGACGATCACCGGCATCGTGAGTGCGACGATCCGCCCGCCTCGCTCGGCCGCGGCGTCGCAAGCGGCGAGCTGGGCTCGGACATTCTGCTCGTCGGAGGCCGAGACGGTGAGCACGTTCCAATTCGCCGGGCGATCGGCGGCGACGCTCATTTCCGCCGCCAGCGCGATCTCGTCCTCCTCGAAGCCGTTCAGACAGCCGTCGAAGATGAACTCGAGCGTCGTGCCCGGATGGGCCCTGACCTCCTCGGAGAGCGAGAGCACCTCGTCGCGGGAGGCCCAGCGGGACGCGACGGGATCGCCGGCCCCGTCGGAGTGGGTGAACGCGCGGCTGGTCGAAAAGCCCATGCCACCGGCCGAAAGCCCCTCACGGAGCATCTCGCGCATGGCGTCGATCTGATCGGGTGAGGCCTCGCTCCCGATCGCGTCGGCACCCATCACCGCGCGACGGATTGCGCAGTGGCCTACGAGGAAGCCCGCGTTGACCGCGATCCGCCCGTCGAGATGGCCGAGATAGTCGCCGAAGCCGCGCCAGTCCCAGGGTAGTGCCTGCATCAGGGCGTCCAGGGACATGCCCTCGACGTTGGCCATCATGCGCGCGGTGTAGTCGGCGTCGCCCTCCGCGAGGGGGGCCAGGGTGAATCCGCAATTACCACTGATCACCGTCGTCACGCCGTGGAGCGAGGACGGCGTCGCCAGCGGATCCCAGAAGAGCTGCGCGTCGTAGTGGGTGTGGGGGTCGACGAAGCCGGGGCAGAGGATCAGGCCCTCCGCGTCCACCACCTGCGCGGCGCTTCCGTCGATCTCGCCGATCGCGGCGATGGTATCGCCGCGGATCCCGACGTCCCCCGTGAAGGGCGGTGCGCCGGTCCCGTCGACGATGCGGGCGCCTCGCAATAAGAGATCGAAATCACCGCCGTGCTGGTCTTCGCTCATGATGGCTCCACTTTCAGGATGTCGTGTTTGCGGGTTCCGGGCGCTCGTTCGGGCGGCGTTCCCGCCGGGATCAGGGCCTCGTTCATTCTCGTCTCATCACGGCCGCGGGAGCGGGCCTCGATGCCATTGTTTAATGACCTTGCGATGGAGGATCCGCCAGTCGCAGAGGTCACTGACGCGGAGGACCGTGTCGCAATAGCGTACGCCCATCACGAGATCCGGGTGGGGACTTCCCTCGGCTTCGAGGTGATAAGCGACGGCGTAGGTCTCGACGTGTGCCTTGTCGGAGTCACCCTCCAAGCGGAGATCGACGAATTGGTTGCCCATGAAATGCAGCGTCGCTTCGTATTGTTTGACGCCGGGCTCGAGCGCCTCGAGGTAGGGTCGGATCGCGGCGGCCTGGAGCGTCCCCTCGACGAGACACTCGGGGTGGAAGACCGAGGCGACCTTCTCCCAGTCGTCTGTGTCGATCCCATGGGCGTAGCGCTGGGGCAGGTCCCGGATCAGTTCACGGTCTCGTACCCAGGCGAGTGTCTCGGCGTCCGAGGGTACGTCGCGCCAGCGCTTTTGGCCGGGGAAATCGTCGCTCATCGAGGATCCCTCCACCTCGCCCCCCCGCGGAGGAGCGGGACGAAAACCTGTTCTACTCTAGGACGCTTGAGGCCGAACGTACAACGGGCAAAATCCATGGAATGAGCGAGAGAGAAGCATGAGCACAGAAGCATCGATCGACTCTCAGAATGCCTGGCGGCAGCAGACACCCGGCACGGGGGGCTGGCCCCGGACGGCTCGCCCGGGCGACCCGAATAAATTCTTCATGGTCTCTGCCGACTGCCACGCGAACGAACCCGGGGACCTCTGGCATACGCGGATGGCACCCGAATACCATCATCGCATCCCGACCTTCAGCTTCGACGAGAAGAAGAAGACGAACTTCCAGGTCACCGAGGGCTTTCGGCCGATCAAGGTTCACAATATCCGCTTCGAGGGCGAGGATGCCGAGCGCAATGGCGCAGGCAAGACGCCCGAGGAGCGCCTCGCCGATCACGCTCGCGACGGCGTCGACGCCGAGATCATCTTTCCCAACAAGGGCCTCACGATGTGGGCGACCCCGGACCTCGAGTTCTCCCAGGCGATGTGTCGCGCCTGGAATGATTGGGCTTGGGAGACCTTCGGGCCCTACAACGACCGGCTCGCGCCGATGGCCTGTCTGGCGACGGGAGACATCGAGGGGGCGATCGCCGAGACCAAGCGCTGCGCCAAGCTGGGCTTTCGCGGCATCTCGATCCCGGTCAAGCCCATCTGGGGCGCGAACGACGTTTCGCATGCGAACTACAACCTCCCCGAATTTGATCCCTTCTGGGCCGTCGTGCAGGATTGTGACCTGCCGATCACGCTCCACGTGGGGACCGGCAGGGATCCGAGGACGGCGCGGGGCAACGGGGGGGCCGTGATCAACTATGCCGCCCACGCCTTGGCGCCGGCGATCGAGCCGGTGGCCAACCTCTGTGCATCGGGGGTCTTCGAGCGCTTCCCCGGGCTTCGCTTCGCCACGATCGAGGCGGGGATCGGCTGGATTCCCTGGGCGATTCAGGCCATGGACGAGGCCTATAAGAAGCACCACATGTTCGCTCGGCCGAAGCTCAAGATGCTGCCTAGCGAATATTTCAAGCAGCATGGCTTTGCGTCGTATCAGGAGGACGCGGCGGGGCTCGACCTCGCGCGCAAGCACGGGCTCGTCGACAACTTCCTCTGGGCGAACGACTACCCCCACCACGAGGGCAGCTGGCCGCATTCGGCTGCCGCGATCGAGCGCGAGATGAACGATTTCGAAGACGATGAGCGCGCTCGGATCCTGGGGCTCAACGCCGCGAAGCTATGGGGGTTCGACGTGCCCAAACGGGCGCGGGTGACTCCTCGGCGCACCGTCTGAGCACGCGGGTCGTGAAGTTGCTCTCGATCGGTCTGGGGCTCTTGGTCGTCGCCGTCGTGGCGCTGCCCGCGACCTTCTTCATCATGGAGCGCCTGTCGAATCCCGGGGTGGTCCGGGAGTTGATCGAGCATCCCGAGGGCGAGCGCGCCGCTCGGGTCATGCTCCTGACGCTCCCGAGCGGTCGCCGCATCCCCGTGAATTATCTGCGCGAGGGGGACCGGGTCTACGCGGGGGCCGATGGGCGCTGGTGGCAGGAATTCGTCGGCGACCCCGTGGAGGTCGAGCTGCTCGTACGCGGCGAGCCGCTCCGGGGGCTCGCGCGGGCCGTGACCGACCAGCCCGACTACAGGCGAGACGTATTCTCGAGGCTGCGGCCCCGGGCCGTGCCCGGTTTCGGGACCCTGATCGAGATCCGGCTCGACCCGGAGGATCCCGGCGGGCCTGTCGCGCACTAGTCGACCTCAGAGGTCGCGCGCGCAGGCGACCGCGTTCTCGAGCATCCAGTCCACGCGCTCGAGCACGTGCGCGACGTCCGAGTCGCCCCCGAGTCCGCCAGCCGCGCCGGCGCGCAGTCGAGCGGCCACGCCCTCGACCAGGCAGGCCATCTTCCACCAGCTGAAGGTGCGGTAGAAGTCGAGGTGGCTGAGGTCGAGCCCGGACCGCGCGCGATAGAGCTCGAGGGCCTCCTCGCGGCGCGGAAAGGCCGGGTGGCGCGTCGGGGAGGGAGAGCCGAAGTCGTGGGGGTCGCCAGGGTCCGACCAGTAGAGGATGGACCAGACGAAGTCCGCGACCGGGTCGCCGAGCGTACACAGCTCCCAGTCGAGTACGGCCCGCACACGGAAATCCGGCCCGAGGACCGTATTGTCGAAGCGATAGTCGCCGTGGACGAGCCCCGCCGTCTGCTGGGGCGGGACATGCTTCGAGAGCTGTTCGTGGAGCATGTGGATCTGGGGTAGCTCGCGGCCCTTCGAGGCCTCGAATTGTCGCAGCCAGCGCGCGAGCTGGCGCTCGACGTAGGCTTCCTTGCGTCCCAGGTCGCCGAGTCCCACGGCGTCGGCGTCGAGCCGCGCCATCGCGACCTGCACGTCGATCAGGGATTCCGATGCGGATCGACATTGGGCCCCGTCCATCCCCGCGGCTTCGTCCGGGCCGCGCAGGATGAGGCCCTCGGCGAATCCCATCACGTAGAACTCGGCCCCGGTGACCTCGGCGTCGGCGCAATAGGCGACGGCCTCAGGGACGGGGATGCCGCACTCGGGATGGGCGTGCAGCGCCGCAATGATCTTCCACTCCCGGCTCATCTCGTGGGCGGTGGCGATCCGCGCGCGTTCCGGGGGGCGGCGCAGGGCCCAGCGCTGGCCGTCCGGCCGCTCGACCACGTAGGTCAGGTTGGACCCCCCCGCGGCGACCAGCTCGAAGGAGAGCGCAGCATCGGCCCCCTCCACGTGGTCTGCGAGCCATCTCGATACGGCGGGGACATCGAGCCCTCGGACCTCTGCCATCACTTCCTCTCGTGAATTCCTTGGGACGCCGTGCTCGGAAGCGCTAGATGCCCGACGTGGGCGCGTCGGGGTTCAGGGCAGCGCCCAGCGCAGCGTCATAGACACGCGTTGCGACGGCGGCGGCCCGCTCGTCGATCGGCGGGGCGCCGTGATAGGCGCCGGGACAGTTGTAGACCTCGACGGCGACGCCGTCTGCCAGCAGCTTGAGCGCGTACTCGATTCCCTCGTCGCGCAGGGGGTCGAGGCCGTTGGTCTGAACGAACGCGGGGGGGAGTCCCGCCAGGCTCTCGGCACGCGCGGGTGCCGCGTAGGCCGAGGTCGTGTTTCGGTCGTAGTCCTCGCCCAGATAGTGGAGCCACATGCCTTCGGCGCCGAGTCGGTTGAAGCCCGGGGTCTCGGGTCCAGCCTGATCCATCGACGGCGTCCGGATCCGGTCGTCCGTCACGGGGATCATCATCGCCTGATAGGCGATCTGGGGTCCGTTCCGGTCTCGCGCCATGAGCGCGACCGCTGCGGTCAGCGCCCCCCCGGCGCTCCCCCCCGTGACGACGAGTCGCTCGAGGTCGACCCCGAGGGCCTCTGCCTGGTCGGCCACCCAGAGCAGGCCTGCGTAACAGTCCTCGGGCGCCGCCGGGAAGGGATGCTCCGGTGCGAGGCGATAGTCGACGGAGACGACGACACACTGGTGGCGCATGGACCAACCGGCCTCCATGCCGGCGAAGGTCTCGGGGTGGGAAAGGCAGAAAGCGCCGCCGTGGAGGTGGAGCAGAATGGGAAGCTTTCCCGGGGTGTCCTTGGGCCGATAGATCAGGACGCGGACGTCGGGCGCATCTTTGGGGCCGGGCACGAAACGCTCTTCGATGTCGAGCGCGGCGCGATGCGCGTCCGTGAGCTCGAGGCCCGGATAGGGCTCTTCGGGCAGGTTTCGGTCGGGGATCGGTAGGAGTTCGTAGGCGCGGGACATCGTTTTGGCCTCCGCGGCGATCCTATCACGGGGCAGGCCGCTTTGCGGCGCTGCAGCGGCCTCGGCTCAGGCGGGCGCGGAGCGGTCGAAGGGCGCGGCCTCCAGTCGGGTCGATCGGATCTGCCACTGGCCGTCCCGCTTGACGTACTCGTCGTGGTAGTAGCCCGCGCCATCGAAGACCGTCCGGCCGTCTTCGGTACAGACGTCGTGCAGGGCCCAGATGCCGGTTGCCGTGGTCGGGCTCGTAATCTCGATCTCCGGCATGTGTCCGTGATGGGTCGAACGCATGCCCGCCAGCGATTCCCGGATGAAGCGCGCGACGCCGGCTCGCCCGCGCCCGCCGTCGGCGGACTCGCCGGGTGCGGCCTGCCAGCTCTGCTCGCAGTCCTCGCTGAACAAGGCCTCGAACTCCTCCCAGCGGCCCGTGTCCATCAGGCGGAAATAGCGGGCCTTGAGCTGTTTGATGCGCTCGATCTCGACCAGATCCTCGGGGGTCATGGGGTGCTCCCTGGTGTCGACGCCCGCTTCAGGCGGCCTCGCTCTCGGAATAGAACTGCTCGTACCAGCGCCGGAAGACCGCGATCGCCGACTCGGAGTCGTTGAGCGCAGGCGTCTTGCGGTAGACCTTGTGCTCCCAGATCGGCACGTCGTTCTCCCATTGCTCGAAGACCGCCTGGGAGAGGCCCTTCGCATACTCCTCGGTCGCGACGGGATCTTCGAGCTTCCCGACCGTGACGACGCCGCGCAACTCGACGCGTTCCTCGTCGACGGGCGTCACGTAGAGCCGCTGCATCGCCTCCAGGCCCGAGCCGGTGGCTGTGAGATCGGCCGCGGTCAGGCCGGGTCCAAAGCAGAAACCGTGGCCGCCGGTGGTCGGGTGATCGAGGCGGAGCTCCGGCACGAGCGCCTCGGGGTCCGATTCCATCTCGATCGTGAAGTAGGGGCCATCGATCTGGGCCTCGCCGAGCGGACGCATCAGGTGGGTCCCGTGGATGAAACGGAAATGACCGAAATCCGCGGTGTTCTCGCAGACCTCCTGGGTATGTCCCTTGATCACCCAGCTCCGCGAGACAGAGGGCGTCCAATTCGAGTCGTCGAAGCCGGGCATCTCCCAGTCCGGGGCGTCCCCTTTCGCCGAGTGCCAGACCAGGATGACGCCGTATTGCTCCCGCACCTCCCAGGCACGGGTCTTCGCCGCCGGGGGGATCCGCGTGCCGTAGGGCATGCCGGCACAGGCGCCCTCCGCGCCGAAACGCCAGCCGTGGAAGGGGCAGACGAGCTCGTCGCCCTCGACCGTTCCCCCGTGGCCCAGGTGGGCGCCGAGGTGGGGACAATAGGCGTCGAAGACGCGCGCCGTCCCCGTGTGACTTCGGAAGAGCACGAGCTCCTGGCCGAAATAGTGGACGGCGCGCACCTCGCCGGGCTGGAGCTCGTCGGAACTCGCCACGGCAAACCAGCCACGGGGATAGGGAGGGAGGTCGATGCGCGGGCTCATATCGTCTCCTGGAGGAGCGAGGGGATCAACGGCAGGACGAGGGGGTCAACGGTAGGACGAGGGGGTCAACGGCAGGAATAGCCGCCGTCGACGGGGAGCGTATGCCCCGTGATGAAAGAGGCGGCGTCGCTCGACAGGAAGACGGCCGCCGAGGCGATCTCCTCCGGCCGGCCCAGGCGCGCCATCGGGTGGAGCTTCTCGTACTCGTGCTGGATCGCGAGGTCTTCCTTGATCATGTGCGTCATCGGCGTATCGATATAGCCCGGGGCCACCGCGTTCACGCGCACTCCGCGCTCGGCGTAGGCGATCGCGAACTGGGCCGTCATGCCGACGACCGCGTGCTTGGACGCGATATAGGCAATCCCGCCACCTTCGATCATGCCGGCGCTTCCCGAGTGCATCGAGATCGGCGAGACCAGCCCCTGGAGTCCGGCGATCGAGGCGGTGTTCACGATCGCGCCGCCCCCCCGTTCGGCCAGGAGCGCCGCTCCATGTCGCAGGCCGTAGTAGACGCCGTTCTGGTTGACTTCGAGGGTCTTCTGATAGTCGATGTCGCCCACGCCGGCGTTGTTGAAGAGGATGTCGAATCCGCCGAGCGTGTCGAGGGTCTGCTGCAGACTCTTCGCGACTGCGCTCTCGTCGGTCACGTCGAGCTGGAGGGAGGCGGCGTTTCCGCCCGACCCCTGGATGGTCTCGCTGGTCGTCTTGACGCCATCGGCGTCGATGTCGGCGCACATTACGGCGGCGCCCGCCTCCGCGTATTTGATCGCGGCGGCGCGGCCGATGCCGGAGCCCGCGCCGGTCACGAGGGCGACCTTGTCGGTCAAGTCGATCACGGGTTTCGAGAGAGTCATCGGGTCTCCTTGGCGCCTCGGGGTGGGATGGGCGCGCCGGGCTCAGTCTGGCATCCCGCTCGGAAACCGGCAATCCGGCCCGCGCGGAGCAACGTTCACTGGGAGGGGGCCACGGGGTCGGCCTTGGGGAAGCGGGCCACCCACTGCATGAAGTCCACCATCGCGCGATCTCCTCCGACGAGCGAGCCGACCTGGAAGCGGATGCCCGTCATGGTCCGCGCGTCGTCGACCAGGAGGTCCTCGCCGAAGCGGACTTGTTCTGCGAGCCGTGCGTCGAGTTCCTGTTCCGTCAGGCCCGCGTCCTTGGGGACGGCGGCTACGTAGTAGGTCTGGGCGGTCGTGCCGATCGGCGTCGAGGTGAAGAGCCCGACCGTCGTGTGGTCGGTGACGGTTTGGAAGGACACGACGTTGGTGCCCGTGACACGGATGCGCTGTTCGAAGGCGCCGGTCTCGGGAGAGACGAAGGGGATCTCGAGCTCGATGTGATGGTCGTCGAGGTAGCGGACCTCCTCGGGCTCAATTTTGAAGTCGAGGTCGTGCACGTAGCGCAGGTGCATGAAGTCGAAGGTATTTCCGATCGTGAGCCAGGGGGCGATCGTGAAGACGTTCGTGCGGCGGGCGTGGAAGACGAGATCGTCCTCCTCGTAGTCGCGAATCGTGGGGGGGGCGAAGCGCGGCTCGTCGCCGTGGTAGGCCCAGATCAGCCCGAAGCGCTCCGCCGCCGGGTAGCCATGAACCCGAGCCGCCGAGGGGATCGGTCCTTCGGAGGGGATCTTCGTACAGCGGCCATCCGTGCCGAAGCAGAAATGGTGGTAGGTGCAGCGGATCTGGTCTTCGACGATGTCCCCGAGCGCGAGGTCCGCGCCCATGTGGGGGCAGCGGGCGGTCAGGACGACGGGCTCGCCGGAGGCCTTGCGATAGACGACGACCCGGCCGCCCAGAAAATTCGTGCCGAAGGGCGCGGTCGGCGGAACCTCGTCGGCGAGGGCCACCACGTACCAGCCTTCCGGTTGGGGGTCTTCCGGCCGAAGGGCGGCGTCGAGCGCGCGCCAGTCGGTCTCTTCGGTCTCGGGTAGGGGCTGGGCCATGGTTCTCCTCCTCTGCGCGCGACCCGGTCGGGGCGCCGCGGAGACGCTCTGTGAAGCGTAGGCAGCGAAGGGGGGAGCGGCAATCGGGCCTCGAGCATGCCAGCATGGAGATTCATGAGAGACCGGATCCGGGGCATCGAGAGGCCGTTCTTCCCCTCGCGGCGGGACGAAGAGATCGCGGCATCGATCGACGACCCGGAAGAGGTCGTCGATCGCATGCTCGATGTGGAACGCCGGGGCGAGCTCTATCCCTACTACCATCGGCTGCGCACGCTGGCGCCGGCACATCCGACGCAGGTCGCGGGCCTGCCCCCAGGTACCTTCATCCTGACCCGCTTCGCCGACGTCGACCGGGTGGCGCGGTCGGCCGGAGCCGTGAACGACCCACGGACCGCGCAGGTCTACGACTACGACGGGACGGGCGAGGGCGCCTTCTACGCCATGATGCGCCGGGCCATGCTCTTCCTCGAGAAGGCATCGCACGACCGGGTGCGGCGACTCGTTTACAAGGCGTTCACCCCCGCGGCGGTCGCGCCCCTGGGGCCCTTGACGCAGGCCGTGGCCCACGAGCTGCTCGACGGGGTCGAGGCCCAGGGGACGATGGACTTCGTCGAGGCCTTCTCCTACCCGCTGCCCTTGCGGGCGATCATGCGCCTATTGGGTCTGCCGCGGGAGTCCGAAGCCGAGGTGGAGCGCTGGGCCTGGGATTTCGCGCGCGCCGGCGACCCGATGTCGGCGACCCCGGAGATCGTGTCTCGCGGTGACGCGGCGGCGAAGGGCTTTCACGATTTCTTCTCTCGCTTGCTCGACGAGCGCGGGCGGCGGCCGGGGGAGGATCTGATCAGCACGCTCGTGCGGGCGGCGGACGAGTCCGGCCCGCTCGGCCGGGAGGAGGCCATCTCGACGCTCGTGTTGCTTCTGCAAGCGGGGCACGACACGACCTCGGACCTGCTCGGCAACGCGCTGATCGGCCTCTTTCGGCATCCCGCCGAGCTGCATCGATTGCGGACGACACCGGAGCTGCTTCCCCAGGCGATCGAAGAGTTGCTGCGGTACGACACCTCGGTCCAGATGTCGATGCGCCTCGTCCGTGAGGCCGTCGCCCTCGACGGGGTCACGATCCCGGCCGGCGCCATGGTGGCGCTCGGTTATGGCGCGGCGAATCGCGACCCGGAGGTCCATGCCGAGCCCGACCGCCTCGACCTGGACCGCAAGCCCGGCCACCTGGCCTTCAGCGCGGGGGCCTATTATTGCCTGGGGAACGCGCTTGCGCGGACCGAGATCGAAGCCGCTCTATCCGTACTCTTTCAGCGGCTCCCGGATCTGCGGCCGGCCGGTGAGCATTTCCTCCAGCGCTGGACCACGCGAATGCGGGGCCCGCTCGAGCTCGAGGTCGCCTGGCGCTGAGTTCCTGCCGGCTCGAATCCGATCCAGGAGATGGCCTAACGCGAGCCTGCCGGGCGTCGCGCTCCGGGATCGCGACGCCTCTTCAGCGCGCTGAGCATGGCACCGCCCAACAGGAGCCCGAGCGTCGTGGCCGGCTCGGGAAGGAGTTTCATTTCGACCGTCTGGGGTAGCCGGGCGAGGAAGAATCTGAGCTCGCCCTCCGGGTTCATGGCTCTTCCGCCCAGCACGAGGCCGTCGTCGGACATGTCCGAGATCTCGAGCAGCCGCCAGCCGCCGAGATCGACACCCCACTCCTCCTCGAGGACCTTCGCAAAATCCTCGAGGCCGGTTTCTTCCGTCCAATAGAAGGCGTCTTCGTCCCGCCATTTGGAGCAGGGCCAAGCGAAACAGGCGCTTCCGGCGACCCGGTCGCCATTGTCCGTGACGGACGTCGCGAGGCCCCGGGCGGCCAGGGGCGTGATGACGCCGCCCTCGAGGCGCCAGGGTTCGAACGCGTTAGGGTCCGAGAGGCGAGCCCGGTTCCCGACGATGACAGTCCCGTCGGCGTTCGTCGCCGAGGCCCAGGCGAAATCGATGGGCGGATCCTGGCTGAAATCGGTCACGCCGAGGTATTCGACGAGACCTTCTGGATCGACCTTGATCGCTTCGTAGGCCAGCGGCTCGAAGAGGTCGTTCCCCTGGCCTACGAGCGTCGAACCGTCGGTCGAGATCGCTTCGAGGTGGTTGAACTGGAGTGGGATCTCGAAGTCGCCGTAGGGCACGGCGGGCGCCAGGATCGTATAGGTCTGGGACGGTCGATCGTAGATCAAAGCCCGCAGCACGCCCCCGTTCTCGATGACGGAGCCTGCGAGCGTATTCCCGTCGCCCGAGATATCGAAGATGGCGGCGCCCCCGAAGCCCGGGCCGATCTCAGGCAGCGGGGTGTCGTTGCCATCGATCGAAAGTGCTGGCTCACCCTGGTCCGAGAGGGCGAGGATCGACCCGTCTCCGGAGACTGCTCTCACTCGACGGAACGACGGGAGGATCGTGAGCTGGCCTTCCGAATCGATCAGGAAGTCGGGGGAACTCGCTCCTCCTCGGCCCGCCACGAGAGAACCGTCGCGCGAGATGATTGCTTTGCCATCTACCTCGTAGAGGGTCAGGATTTGCTGAGCGTTTGCGGTCTCGGGCGTGACGATCAGGAGCCCCGGGACGAGCGCGAGCGCGAGTCTGAGGGCCGATCCCCTGATTCGTTTCGTCGAAATGCGCATCATATGCTCGACCTCCAGAGAAGGATTTTAGCCTAACGCCAAACATTAGCTGCCGGCGTGTCCGGAGGAACTCGGGTGAACCCGCGGCGTGGGCGCGTTTCTCTCTTCAGGCGAGACCCGAGAGATCGCCTAGCAGGGGGTCGAGCGAATGTGTCGGATCGCGGCGCGAGAGCGCTCACCCAGGGGGCGAGGACCAAGATCAGTCCTCTTCCGGGTCCTGTTCAGGGCAGGCTCCGGCTCTGCTTCGGAGAGCTGCGGCCCGTCGTGCGGCGACGCCGAGCAAGAGCGTCGTGAGTACGCCCCAGCTGGCGGGCGGCAACGTTGGAACGGCGGGCGGGGGGGCGGCGAGCAGCGCGTCGAGGAGCGCGTCGTCGAGGTCGCTCGACATCTCCCAGATCATCACGCCCCCCAGACTGTTCGCGAGGACGTAGTCCCGCTTGAGCGCGAGCGATTCGGGGTCGTCGTAGCTCAGGAAGAGTCCCGTGGTGGGGTCGTGGAGCCAGGGGACCCCCGCGTCGGCATCGCGATAGGCGTCGACGCTGGGCTGGCCGAGGTAGTTCTCGGCGATGTCCGCGTAGTCGAACATCCCGGTCGCGCCGGTCGTGGCATCGTCCCAGGTGCCCATCGGGGGGCCGGTGTGACTTTGGAAGAGGCCGCCGTTCACGTTGGGGACGCCCTGGACCCCGCGCCCGTAGAAGGGGACGCCGAGCACGAGCTTGTCGGAGGGCACGCCTCGGACGAGGTAGTTTTGGATCGCCGCGTCCGCGTGGGTGCCGGGGGGCGTCGTCGGGTCGGTCGGTGAGGCGTAGAGGGGGGCGTTGAAATTCGAGAGTGGGGTCCAGGCGCCATTGAGGTCGTAGGTCATGACGTTGATGAAATCGAGCAGAGGGTGGATCGCTTCGACCTCGACGTTCGCGATCTTGTCCGGCCCGGCGGGCGCGGCGATCGTCAGCAGGTAATCGCGGCCGGCGATGGCGCCGCGCGCATCGAGCTCGCTGCGCACCGCTTGCAGTAGCAGCGTGAAGTTCGCCGTGTCCTCGGGCCGCGACGTGTTCGAGCCGAGCCCGCCTCCGCCCGGATATTCCCAGTCGATGTCGATCCCGTCGAAGCTGTAGGTCTCCATGAAGTCGGCGCAGCTCGTGGCGAATTGGGCGCGCGAGGCCGGCGTCAGCGCTGCGTCGGAGAAATTGCCCGACCAGGTCCAGCCCCCCACGGAGATCAGGGTCTGGAGATCGGGGTGGGCTTCTTGAAGCAGGTCGAGCTGGTGGAAGTTGCCGAAGTAGGGGAGGTCGGAGCCCGGGCCCGACCAGGGGTCGCCGGGAAGATGACGCTCGACGTCGCCCCAGGGATCGCCGAGCACGCAATTGCCTCCGACCAGGTTGGCGAAGGCGTAGTTGACGTGAGTCAGCTTATCGCCGGGAAGGTCGGCGATCTCGAAGTTACGGTCGTAGATCCCCCACGCCGGGAAGTATCCGACGACCCGGGGCATGGCTTCCGCCCACTCCGGAGCGCCCAGGAGTCCAATGGCGAAGCAGAGTAGAGCGCCCGCGGTCCAGGATCGATTCGCTCTGGCCCCGCCTCGACGGGGCTGCTCGCTCGGCGCTCGGCTGGGGTGGAGGAGGCCGAGCGAACGCAGGGTCGGCCCGAGGTCCCTCATCCTTCGGCCGGATCGATCATCGACTCCTTGAGATAGAGCGAGTCGATGTATTCGCGCACGGCCTGGATCAACCCGTCGCGCACGTCGAAGACGAGACAATGGTCGGTCTCGTACTTGTTTCCGTTCAGGCCCGTCGAGCGGTGGGTCATCTCGATCACGACGTGCTCACCCGAGGTGACGACGAGCGTCGTCTCGAGGTCGTAGGAGTCCATCCCCGTCGTGAAGAGCCCCTTGTCGACTGCAAAGTACCCGTCGAAGATGTCTCGGCGGCCGAAGAATTTGGCCGGCCAGGGCATCGAGGGGGGCGTCGTCCAGGTCGCGTCCTCGGCGAAGGCGGCGTAG
>Ga0315332_10000371_pt1 | contig 19846 bp, 14 predicted proteins | sample M110034915metaG_FD_203455 | JGI IMG/M metagenome (GOLD analysis project Ga0315332, IMG submission 203455) | Ammonia-oxidizing marine archaeal communities from Monterey Bay, California, United States - M1 100m 34915 | ecosystem: Environmental > Aquatic > Marine > Intertidal zone | place: USA...
GAATCAGAACCTATTACTTGTGCATTGTTTTCAAAAAAGATGAAAAATGAAAAGAGAAAAAAAATTGAAGATTTTATTCGCATTTTTTATTATTAAAAATGATTTCAAATAATTACAATGCAAATCTAATTTGAGAATAAGTTATTGGCAATACCACTTTTAAGGTATTTTAATAATTAATTGTGTTTTTAGCCAAAAATATCCAGCCCATTATTAAAGAAATTCCTCCTAATGGAGTGACAGGTATTAAACAATACTTTAATAATGCTAATTCCCCCAAAAAACCCTTGTTAATAGCTATTAAATATAAAGATCCTGAAAATAAAACAATCCCTAGTTTGAAAAATAGCGTAGGCAATTTGTGATTGAATTCATTGTTCGTTTTTCTCAAAACAGCTACAATTAATAAGCCAAGACCATGAACTAATTGATAAAAAACACCTTTATTCCAAAGATCTAATTGAGCATCGTTTAATAAGTCTTTTAATGCATGTGTTCCTATAGCACCAAAGCCAACACCTATTGCCATTGTTAATGAAGCAAAAACGATAATATTATTTTTTTTCATCAAGAAAATTTTGGAATGACTCTTTTGAAGAATTCAATAAAAGGTAGTTTTTTACTTTGAAGTAGTTTTCAATATCATATAAATTAAAATAACTATATAATGCTAGTTCTAATTTTTGATCATCAAATTCAAAAAGGTTAATGATCTCTATGATGTCAGAAACTGATAAACAAGATTTATGAATAATAATTTTTGCAGTTTTGATTTTATTAATAGAAAAGAATTCTTTATTGATAAGTTTAATAATTTCTGAATTGTCTTTAATTGGATTCAAACACCCTTTTTCGCCTGTATAATTAGGTTTTTCTATAATTGAGTCTTTGATAGAACTGGAGTCCACAGCTGTGGTGTAGATAGATTCGTAATTAATTTTAGTAGTGTGATAAGCTATGATTAATTGAGAGGTGTCAATAGGAAGAACACCAATGTTTACTTCTCCATTAAATCTAAATTTATAAATACTGTCTATTAAAGTTAGTTCGGCACTTGTTTCTTTGTCTTTCTTTTCAAAATAAATTTGTTTAGAAATACTCTGATTAGAAGAATCAGCAATAATAATTTTCAAATTTAATTTGCTGTCATCATAACTATTGATTTTAATATTATGATATGGTTTTTGATGTTGAAGGAACCCATTGATGAAAATGAAGAAATTAGTGGAATCAGTGGATTTAACCAATAAACTATTATTAAGTTGTGCAGAGTGTTCAAGTTGAATAAAACAACAAAGACTTATTACAAGAAGTTTAAATTTCATTTATTAATTTCAATAACAAAAATAGTATTTGTTTATACTCTGCCAATGGCGTGCCAAATATTATTTGTTTCTATAGGACGTTATAGAAAAAAATCATTTGTTTTGTGTAAAAATATTTCAATTTTTGAAATACATTTAAATTATATATGAAAAGAATTCTGGTAATAGGGGCAGGTAGATCATCTTCTACTATGATTAAATATTTTTTAACCCAATCTCAAAAAGAAAATTGGTTAATAAGAGTAGGGGATATGCAATTGTCTTTTGCTCAAGAAAAAGTAGGTAATCATGTAAATGGTCAAGCTTTTAAATTTGATGCCTTAAATGGTGATGAAAGAAGAAAGGAAATATCAAATTCTGACATCGTAATTTCCATGCTTCCTGCAAGATTTCATTTAGAAGTTGTTAAAGATTGTATTGAGCTTAAAAAAAATGTCATTACACCTAGCTACATTACAGATGAAATGAAAGCGCTAAATGAACAAATAAAAGATGCGGGTATCATTGCAATGAATGAAATGGGATTAGATCCTGGAATTGATCACATGTCTGCAATGAAAATTTTAGATGAAATCGAAGAAAAAGGTGGTGTAGTTAGTGGTTTCGAATCTTTTACTGGTGGATTGATTGCTCCAGAAAGCGACAATAATCCTTGGAATTATAAGTTTACTTGGAATCCTAGAAATGTTGTTTTAGCCGGTCAAGGAGGTGCTGCAAAATTTATTCAAGAAGGACAGTATAAATACATTGCGTATAACAATTTGTTTAGAAGAACTGAAATTATTGAAATTGAAGGGTTTGGCAAATTTGAAGGTTATGCAAACAGAGATTCTTTAAGATATAGATCTATTTACGGGTTAGAAAACATCCCTACTATATATCGAGGAACATTACGTAAAATAGGTTTTTGTAGGGCATGGAATATTTTTGTGAAATTAGGATTAACAGATGATTCATACGTTATTGAAGGATCCGAGGACATGACCTACAGACAATTTATTAATTCATTCCTTGCTTATAATTTTCACGATTCAGTCGAATTAAAGTTTCGATATCAATTAAGAATTGAGCAAGATGATTATATATGGGAGAAGTTAGTTTGGTTGGGTATTTTTGAAGATAAAAAAATAGGAATTAAAGGAGCTACACCAGCTCAAATCTTACAGAAAATTTTGGAAGATAAATGGACGCTCGAGGAAAAGGACAAGGACATGATTGTGATGTGGCACAAAATAAACTTTAAACTTAACGGAGAAAATAAAGAAACGCGCTCTTACATGACTTATATTGGAGAAGATCAAACATACACTGCAATGAGTGATACTGTAGGTTTGCCTGTAGCTATTTGTGCTAAAATGATATTGAATAATAACATTAAACTAAAAGGAGTTCATTTGCCCATACACAAAGAAATATATCTTCCAATCCTAAAAGAATTGGAAGATTATGGAATAGTTTTTAAAGAAAAAGAAGTTAAACCTGTACTTTATAGTTAACACTATTAGCCTTCTACGTTATCCTTTTCTTTTAACTTCATAACTAAGTTTAATGCATCAGGGACTACATCAGAACTTACTACCACTAAAGAATTCTTTTTAGCATTTTTAATCGCATGAATGATGGCATCTTTCTCAGATCTAATAATATCTACTTTTTTATTAGGATTAACAGATTTTATTCCATCATGAATTTCATTTATTAAATCACTCTCGTTTTTACCTCTTAAGTTCCTATCCTGTCTAATGATGATTTCATCAAACATTTCAGCAGCTATCGCACCTAGTTCATTATTGTCTTCTGTTCTTCTGTCACCAACACCTGCAACAATTCCCACTTTTTCGGTAGCATCAATTTGATCAACATAGTCTTTTATTGCTCTAAACCCTGCTGGATTATGAGCGTAGTCTAACAACACTTTAAAATTCTTAAAATTAAACATGTTAAGTCTTCCTGGTGTTTGTGATGGTGAAGGAATAAAAGATTCTATAGCAACTTTTATGTCTTCTATTTTAAAGCCATCTAAATAACATGCAAGGACTGCAGCCAATACATTTTGAATCATGAAGTCTGCTTTTCCTCCCATTGTAAGTGGAACATTTGCTGCTTTTGAAATTCGCATTTTCCACTCTCCTTTACATATGGTTATGAATCCATTTTCATAAATAGCAGAAATTCCTCCTCTTTTGAAATGTCTTTTTATTCTTGGGTTGTTTTCATCCATTGAAAACAAAGCAAATTGACATTCTACATTATTAGCCATGGCAAATACCAAGTCATCATCTGCGTTTAACACTGCATATCCATTTGGTTTAACAGTTTCTGGAATTACACCTTTAACTTTAGCTAGTTGCTCTATAGTGTGAATGCCTTTTAGGCCTAAATGGTCTCCGGCAACATTGGTAACTACACCAATGTCACATTTTTTAAATCCAAGTCCGGCTCTTAGCAAACCTCCTCTAGCAGACTCTAAAACTGCATAATTTACAGTTGGATCCTTTAGAACAAATTCAGCACTTGCAGGACCTGTACAATCACCTTTCATTAAAAGTCTATTTTGAATGTAAACACCATCGGAGGTAGTATATCCCACTTTTTTCCCTCTCATTTTAGCTATATGAGCAATTAGTCGAGTAGTTGTTGTTTTTCCATTTGTACCAGTTACAGCAATTATTGGAATTCTTGAATCTTCTCCTGGAGGAAACAGCATGTCGACAACGTTAGAAGCAACATTTCTGGGTAATCCAGATGAAGGTTGCAAGTGCATTCTAAATCCTGGCCCAGCATTTACTTCTAAAACAGCACCACCAGTATTTTCTATTGGTTTTGTTAAAGTTTCAGCCATAATGTCTATGCCACAAATGTCAAGGTCAATGATTTTTGAAATTCTTTCAGCCATAAATACATTTGTTGGATGCACTAAGTCTGTTACATCTTCAGCTGTACCACCAGTACTAAGGTTTGCGGTGTTTTTAAGTTTAACTAATTCACCCTTTCTAATAACAGAATCTGGTGTTAAGTTGTTTTCTTTCAGTAATTCTAAAGTAAGGTTATTGATGTCTATTTTAGTTAATACTTTTTCGTGACCAAACCCTCTTCTTGGATCTTCATTGACTTTATCTACAAGCTCTTGAATTGTAGACTTTCCATCTCCGACAACATGGGCTGGTGACCTCTTAGCAGCAGCAACAATTTTATTGTTTATTACTAGAATTCTGAAATCTTCGCCAACAACATACTTTTCTACTATTACTAACCTAGAAATTTCTTTGGCAGCAGCAAAGGCAATTAAAGCATCATCAACATTTTTAATATTTGTTGTTATTCCTCTGCCATGGTTTCCATTAACTGGTTTAATTACAATTGGATAACCAATGTCTTCAATAACCTCTTTTAATCCTCTTTCAGTTCTAATAATATCTCCATTTGGTATTGGAACTTCAGCTTGTTCAAGAAGGTGTTTAGTGTCATCTTTATCACAAGCTAATTCAACACCAATACTGCTTGTCTGGCTTGTTACAGTAGCTTGTATTCTTTTTTGGTTGGAACCATAACCTAATTGACAAAGTGAATATTTATTAAGTCGCATCCATGGAATGTTTCGTGATTCAGCTTCTTCAATAATTGAGGCTGTACTCGGGCCAAGACCGTTATCTTGACGAATTTCTCTCATTTCTTGAATGTCTTCATCAAGGTCATACTTTTCTCCACTAATAAGTGCTTCTGCAATTCTGAAAGCTGCTTTGGCAGCGTATCTACCCACATTTTCTTCTATGTAGTCAAAAACAACAAAATATACCCCATCTTCTCCATAGGTTCTTGTTCTGCCAAAACCAACTTCCATCCCAGCTAAACTTTGTATTTCTAAGGCAATGTGCTCAATTACATGTCCCATCCAAGTTCCTTCTTCTACACGTTGGAAAAAACCTCCAGGTGTTCCAATAGAGCAACGATGCTCATACATTTCAGGGAATAAATTTTTCAAACGTTCAAGAAATCCGTCAATCTTATTGGTTGGTTTTTCTTCAAGATCTTCTAAATCTAAAACCATCACAATTAACTTATGTCTTCTAATTGACCAATAATTTGGTCCTCTCATGGCCTTGATTTCCAGTATTTTCATGCTTTAATTGTTTAAAAATTATTAAAAGGTCGGCAAAAATAAATTTTTATGTAATGTAAACAATTATAATCTTTATTAATATTACACTAAATTTTAAATAGAGTATGGTAACAGAAATAAAAGGAACGCTTATACCTGTTGGAGGGAATGAAGATAAAGGGAGCCATGAAAATTTAGGTATAGATTTTATAACTGAAGGTATATTATCACACATAGTAAGGCAATGTGGTGGTATTAATTCTAAAATATTGGTAATTCCTACTGCTTCAAGTATTCCTGTTGAAGTGGGTCAGAATTATTTAGATGCTTTTAAAATGTTGGGTTGTGATAATGTGTCTGTTTTAGATATAAGAGAGTCTTCACAGTGCTCTGACCCTAGCTTTATTAATGAATTAAAATCTTGTAACGGAGTATTATTTAGTGGTGGAAATCAATCAAGAATTGTAAATATTATTTCTAAAACTCCTTTTCATGATTTATTAATGAATCGTTTTATAAATGAAGAATTTATTATTTCAGGAACTAGTGCTGGAGCTATGGCTATGGTAAATGAGATGATAATGGGAGGGAGTAGTGAGGAATGTCTTTTAAAAGGTGCTGTTAAAATGAGAGAAGGCATGAATTTTATTAATCAATTGATTATTGATACTCATTTTATAAAAAGAGGAAGGTTTGGAAGATTGGCAGAAGCGGTGGCTGCTTTTCCTGGGTTAATTGGAGTCGGTCTAGCAGAGGATACAGGCATGATTATTAAAAACGGAAATGATTGTAAAGTGATTGGCTCAGGAATGGTGATTGTTTTTGACCCAAAAAACTTGTCACATAATAATCATTCAATTCTTTACGATAATACTCCTATGACTATGGCAAATTTAACAACTCATGTTTTAGCAAATGGAGACCAATTTTCATTGAGCTCTAGAGAAGTAGATGTATTGCCAATAAATGCTTCTTTCGATTAATATATTTCAATAATTTCTTTTCCTGTAAAATCTATAGATGCACGGTACATTCCTTCTGTGTTAAATGGCATAGCTATGTTTCCTTTATTGTCAACAGCTATAAGTCCTCCATCACCACCAATTAATTTTATTCTTTTTTGAATGACTTCTTTACATGCTGCTTCAAGTGACAATCCTCTCATTTCCATAAGACAAGAAACATCGTATGCAACAACTCCTCTAAGGAAAAATTCACCACTGCCTGTACAAGATATTGCACAAGTTTTATTATTGGCGTAATTACCTGCTCCAATAATTGGACTATCTCCAACTCTGCCAAATTTTTTATTTGTCATACCACCTGTTGATGTAGCTGCAGCTAAATTTCCAAAGGAATCTAAAGCAACAGCACCCACAGTTCCGAATTTATCAGTCTTTTTAGGTGAATGATCTAACTGGAACTTATCAGTATCTTTTATTCTTTGCCATTGGTCATGTCTAAATTCATCGTAGAAATACTTTTCATTTTCAGTTTTACAGTTCATTAAACTTGCAAAATCTTCAGCTCCTTTTCCTGATAATAAGACATGCTCACTTTTATCCATTACTAATCTTGCAAGAGAAATAGGATTTTTCACCGAACTAACACCACAAACACCACCTGCGTTTAAACTTTTGCCCTCCATAATTGCAGCATCCATTTCATGTTTTCCGTTTGCAGAAAAAACAGCACCTTTTCCAGCATTGAAAAGTGGGTTATTTTCAAGGTTTTCAACTGCTGATTGAACTGCGTCTGTTGAAGAAGATCCGGATTTCAATAATTTGTATCCTTCATTAACTGCATCTTTCAAACCTTTTAAATATTTTTTTTCAAGTGAGGGGTTCATCTTGTTTTTGATGATAGTTCCAGCACCACCATGAATTGCTAAACTGATTTTTTGCATTACTTAGTTTCTTTCTTTAGTTGCAAACATAAATTAAATCATTGTTACATAAAGTAATTTTATTCAATTTAAACCTATGTAAAATTTACTATATTACACATGATAAAAAAATATAATCATATGAGTGATTTTAAAACAGATATTCAAATTGCACAAGATGCAACATTGAGCCACATAAATCATATTGCAGATAAGCTAAGTATTTCTAATGATGATTTAGAATTATATGGTAAGTTTAAAGCAAAGCTTCCGCTTGATTTGTTGAATGAAAATAAAATTAACAATTCAAATCTTATTTTAGTAACAGCAATGACTCCAACCCCAGCTGGAGAGGGTAAGACAACAACTTCTATTGGTCTTACTGAAGGATTAAATAAAATTGGTAAAAAAGCAGTCGTTGTATTAAGGGAACCCTCATTAGGTCCTGTCTTTGGAATTAAAGGTGGAGCTGCTGGTGGTGGTTATTCGCAGGTTGTTCCCATGGAAGACATTAATCTTCATTTTACTGGTGATTTCTCAGCAATTGAAAAAGCAAATAATCTATTGTCTGCCTTAATTGACAATAATATCCAAAGTAAAACAAGGAATTTAAATATAGATCCTCGAACAATAGTATGGAAAAGAGTTATGGATATGAACGATCGATCTTTAAGAGATATTGTTGTTGGTTTAGGAGGAACTGCAAATGGTGTTCCTCGTCAAGACGGGTTTAACATTACACCAGCTTCTGAAGTAATGGCTATTTTATGTATGTCTGAAAGTTTTAAAGATCTTAAAGAAAGATTGGGTAAAATTTTTGTAGGTTTTACTTTTCAGAAAAAACCAATTTATGCTAAAGATTTGAATGCTGAAAATGCAATGGCTATATTGCTTAAGGATGCGATTAAGCCAAATTTAGTTCAAACTTTAGAAGGTAACCCTGCTATTATTCATGGAGGTCCTTTTGCTAATATTGCACAGGGAACAAATACAATTTTAGCTACCAAGATGGGGCTTTCTTTAGGTGATTATGTAGTTACAGAAGCTGGTTTTGGTGCCGACTTGGGAGCTGAAAAGTTTCTAAATATTAAATGTGTTTCAGGTAATCTTAAACCTAAAGCTTTAGTGTTGGTTGCTACTATTAGAGCGTTGAGACATCATGGAGGTGCGAAAAAAGAGGAATATAATACTGCAAGCTTAGAAAGGGTTTCTAAAGGAATGGATAATTTAGATAAACACATTGAAAATTGTAAGAAATTCGGTTTAACACCTGTTGTTGCTATCAATGCTTTTCCTTCTGATTCTAATGCTGAGGTTGAATTTGTAATTAATCATTGCAAAGGATTGGGTGTTAAAGCTGTAGTTGCTAGAGGTTGGGAGCTTGGAGGTGATGGGATGAAAGATTTGGCTTCTGCTGTTGTTGATCAAGTTGATGGTCATAATGACTTTAAGCCTCTTTATGATTGGTCTTTGCCTGTAAAAGATAAAATTGAAATTATTGCTAAAGAAATATATGGTGCTGATTCTGTAGAGTACAGTAAAAAAGCTTTAACTGATTTAAAAAAGGTTAATGATTTAGGTTTAGAAAGTTTGCCGGTATGTATGGCTAAAACTCAAAAATCCTTTAGTGACAATGCAGCTTTGCTAGCTAGACCTAAAGGGTTTTCAATAAATGTAAGAGAGTTTGAATTTGCTACTGGAGCAGGATTTATTATTCCTATTTTAGGAGTTATGATGAGAATGCCTGGCCTTCCTGCAGTTCCTGCTTCGGAAGGTATGGATATTGATAACAATGGGAAAATATCCGGATTGTCTTAATGAGTCATGAACTTCCCAAATATGAAGGAGAGAAATTTGATAATGGATTCAACCTTACTGTCAATGATTGTTTAACAATTGAAGAGGCTTTACAAATAAACATTAATCAATCTCCTTTTACAGTAATTATGAGGTCTCCTGGCTATGAACAAGATCTTGTAAGAGGTCTTTTACATAATGAAGATATTTATAATGGTAATTCAAAGCTTGACTTAAAAGGTGTAAATGTTAATAAACTGAATTACATCACTGAAGTTAATGTTGATATTGATGAGGAGTTTTTAGGGGGCGGATATTTAAGTAGTAGAAGTATGCTTTCTGTATCTTCTTGTGGTATTTGTGGTAAGAGAGAATTAGGAGATTTATCAGTGAAAGGTGAGAAGCTTTCAGGTTCTGATTTCAATACAGCTATTTTTGAGCGTATGTTTTTAAAAATGAAAAATGAACAAAAAGATTTTTCTAAATCTGGTGGTTCACATGCCGCTTCTGCTTTTAATAAAACAGGCGATATGTTAATTATTAGAGAAGATATTGGAAGGCATAATGCTGTGGACAAAGTAGTTGGAGGACTTTTAAATGCTTCCATTTTAAGTGACGCAATTTTTTTATTGGTAAGTGGAAGAGTTTCATATGAAATTGTGACTAAAACGTTTAGAGCGAAAATTCCTATATTGCTTGCTGTCTCAGCTCCATCAACTTTAGCTATTGATTTTGCCAAAGAGTTGGGAGTAACGGTTTTTGGTTTTTGTAGAGATAAAAAAGCAACTAGGTATTCATGATTTATTGAATTATGTCTTATTTTTATACATACATAAAATAATAAAATGTCAAAAAATTTAAGTGAGTTATTGGGTAGAAGAGGGGTGTCTGATAATCTTTTTGATAGACTTGGTAAAACCACCAAAGTAAATGAGACTATTTCGTCAGAGCAAATGGACAAGCTTGCTAGTGATTTTTTAGTTGGCAAAGCAAATGTTTATGGAGCAACAACTTTTTATGATTTCTTAAAAGAAGACAATAAGAATAAAAAAGTATATGTCTGTAATGGTACTGCATGTGAATGTGCAGGTACTCAGGGGGATTTGAACACTCAATTATTAAATCATTTTAAGCCTGAAGAAATAGGTCATATGTGCTGTTTGGGTAGATGTCATGAAAATGGTGCATTTCATTTAAATGGCATTAATTATTCTGCTAAATCGGATGAAGACATTTCAAATATATTAGCTGGAAAAGAATTTAATGGTTCAGATCATTACGGTGTTCATTCTACTGGTTCATGCATTCTTACAGGAGAGCAATTAACTATTTCCGATTTTAAATCTGGATTAGAAAAAGTGTTTAAAAAAGGTAAAGATGAGTCTTTAGGTGAGATTAAAATCGCTAATGTTAGAGGTAGAGGAGGGGCTGGATTTCCTATGGGGTTTAAATTAGAATCTTGTAAGAATATTGAAAATGAGCTTAAGTTTATTATTTGTAATGCAGATGAAGGCGATCCAGGTGCTTTTTCTGATAGATATTTACTTGAAAAACAACCACTTTTAGTGCTCTTTGGAATGATGGTTTCTGGTTATATTACTGGAGCTGAATGGGGGCTGTTGTACATAAGAGCAGAGTATCCAGAATCTGTAACTATAATTGAAAAAGCTGTTAAAAAACTTTATGAAGAGAATTTATTAGGTTCTGATATTCTTGGAAGTGGTTTTAACTATAATTTCAGAGTTATTAAGGCTCAGGGCGCGTATATATGTGGTGAAGAGACTGCATTGATTAATTCGATTGAGGGTCAACGACCAGAAGTAAGAACTCGACCTCCTTATCCAACAGAACAAGGTCTTTTCAATAAACCCACTATTGTAAATAATGTTGAAACGTTGGCAAGTGTATATAACATTATTAATCATGGGGGAGGAGCTTTTAATAAAATTGGTACAGAACGTTCAAGTGGTACAAAATTGGTTTGTCTAGATAGTTTTTTTAATAAACCTGGAATTTATGAAGTGGAAATGGGCTATTCATTGGCAAATTTAATTTATAAAGATGCTGGGGGTTTTAAAAAGCCTGTTAAGGCCATGCAGATTGGCGGACCTTTAGGCGGGGTCGTTCCAATTCATAAAATCGATGAGCTTACCATAGATTTCGAATCATTTGCTAATACTGGATTTTTATTAGGACATGCTTCGGTTGTATGTATACCAGAAAACTTTCCAATGGTAAAATACATTGAGCATTTATTCGATTTTGCTGCTTATGAGAGTTGTGGAAAGTGCTTTCCATGTAGGTTGGGAACTAAAAGAGGTCATGAAATGTTTTCAAAAGCTATAAATGAAGATTATAAAATTGAGAAATCTCTTATACAAGATTTGTTAGATACTCTTCAAGCAGGTTCTCTTTGTGCTCATGGAGGAGGCATTCCCTTGCCTGTAAAAAATATACTTCACTATTTTAAAGAAGAGTTAAGTCCTTACATAAAAGAGACTTGATGTTTAAGATTATATGTAACCTTTTTTAAATTTTAACGAATAAAAATTTAGATTATTAATGAAGAAAATAGCATACATAGATGATGTTCCTTACGAACTTATTGATGGAGAAACGATGTTGTCTTTTGTTAGAAGAAACATTAATAATGAAAAAATCCCAACCTTATGTGATGCTCCAAACTTAGATCCTTTCGGGTCATGTCGAGTGTGTAGTGTTGATGTCTCTTTAGAGAAAGGTGGTGAAGCCAAAACGATGGCGTCTTGTCATTCCCCTGTTTTTGAAGGTAATTATATTTATACTGAATCTGATAATATTTTAAGATTACGTAAGAATATTATTGAGTTGGTGTTAACCGATCACCCTTTAGATTGTTTAACATGCGAAGTAAATGGTAATTGTGAATTGCAATCTGTTGCAGCTCAGGTTGGTATAAGAGATGTGAGGTATCCAAAAGGTGAAAACCACCTTCATTATGAAAAAGACAATAGTCATCCTTATATGACTTCTGACCTCTCTAAATGTATCAATTGTTATCGATGTGTAAGAGCTTGTGATGAGGTTCAAGGAGAATTTGTTTTGTCTATGGCTGGAAGAGGATTCGACACAAAGATTGTAAAAGGAAAAAATCAATCTTTTATGGATTCGGATTGTGTTAGTTGCGGGGCTTGTTCTCAAGCTTGTCCAACAAGTGCAATTTCTGATGTTTTCCAATCTAAATCAATAGTTTCACCTGATAAAACAAGAACTGTTTGTACCTATTGTGGTGTTGGGTGTAATCTGGAAGTGTCAACTAAAAATGGTGAAATTCTTTCTATACAGGCTCCTTATGATGCTAAAGCCAATTTGGGCCACACTTGTTTGAAAGGTAGGTATGCTTTTAAGTTTTATGATCATCCAGATAGGTTAAAAAGTCCGATGGTTAGAAAAAACGGAGTGCTAGAGGAGGTTTCTTGGGATGAAGCTTATGATTATATGGTAGAGCAGTTTAATGCTATAAAAAAGAATAATGGACCTGATGCAATTGCTGGTATATCTTCAGCAAGAACTCCAAATGAAGAGAATTATCTGATGCAAAAATTTATTCGTGCTGTAATAGGTACTAATAATATTGATTGTTGTGCTCGAGTTTGTCATTCACCAACAGCGCTAGGCATGCAAAGAACTTTTGGAACAGGAGCTGCAACTAATTCAATTGAGGATCTTGATCACACAGACTTTATTTTAATTATTGGAGCTAATACTACTGATGCTCACCCTGTTACTGGTGCTAGGATAAAGCAAAGGTTAATGAAAGGAGTTAAGGGAATAGTTATAGATCCAAGAAGAATTGAATTGGCAAAATATGCTACCTATCATCTACAATTAAGACCTGGAACTAATGTTGCTCTATTGAACATGATGCTTTATTATATAATTACTGAAGAAGTAGAAGATAAGCAGTTTATTATCGATAAGTGTGAAGGTTATCAAGAAATGAAGGAAGAGATACTTAGGTTGGATATGGATGAGCTTTCTGAAATTACTGGTGTAGATAAAAAGTTGGTTAAAGAAGCTTCTATTGCTTATGCTACTGCAAAAGCGGCAATGGAATTTCATGGTTTAGGTGTTACTGAACATACTCAAGGTACATTTACTGTTCAGTTAATTGCCGATCTTGCTATGATAACTGGAAATATAGGAAAAAAAGGCGCTGGTGTTAATCCTCTTAGAGGGCAGAATAATGTTCAAGGCGCTGCTGATATGGGTGCTCAACCCCATCAAGGGGCTGGATACTTAGATGTTACAGACCCTGATGTAAATATAAAATACAATCAGTTTTATGGGGCAGATGTTCCATCTCATATTGGATTAAAAATTCCTGAAATGTTTGACGCTGCTATTTCTGGTGATTTAAAGGCAATGTGGATTATTGGAGAAGATGTGGTTCAAACAGATCCAAATACACAAAAGGTTATAAAAGCGCTTAGTAATTTAGATATGTTAGTTGTTTCAGAATTGTTTATGACGGAAACTGCAAAACTTGCAACGGTTCTGCTTCCCGCATCTTCTTTCTTGGAGAAAGAAGGTACGTTTACTAATGGTGAAAGACGTATTCAGCGAGTTCAAAAAGTAGTAGATCCCATTGAAGGAACCAAACCAGATGGACAAATCATTATAGATGTTATGAATAGAATGGGGTATTCTCAAGATGATTATTCTGCAGACGGTCTATTGAAAGAAATTTCTAAAATTGTACCATTCTTCAAAGGTGTTAAATGGGCTGAGTTAGGTGATAATGGAAAACAATGGCCTGTTTTAGAGGACGGATCAGATACACAGCTATTACATATAAAAGAATTTAAAAGAGGTAAAGGTAAATTTTTCTATTATCCATTTGAAGAATCAAATGAAGTTGATAAATATTCAAAAGATTATCCATATATAATTACCACAAATAGAGAGCTAGAGCATTATAATTGTGGGGCCATGACTCGTAGAACTGGAAATGTTGAGATTTTAACTGAAGATGTTTTACTTATTCATCCTGATGATGCAAATAAAGAGTTGATTAATGATGGTGATTTTGTTTGTGTTGAATCTCCTAGAGGGAAGGTTGATATAAAAGCTAAAATAACAGATGAGGTTAAACCTGGAATTTTAAGTTCTACATTTCATTTTCCAGATATAATGTTAAATAACATCACATCAGATGAGCATTGCTCAGAAGCAATGTGTCCTGAGTATAAAGTTGTAGCCGTTAAAATAAGAAAATCCAAAGGTAAGTATAAGCCAGTTGATGCGTAGTGTAAATACTATTGAGAGTTTTTTCTAAATCTGTAAATTCTACATTGTTATTCTGGAATTGTCTAATACTAACAATTAGGTGTCCATTAAAAAAGTTAAACTTTGTGTTGTTATAGTAATTAATAAACTAGTTTTGTCAAAAATTTAAACTTCTAGAGATGTCTAATTTTAAACATATTCAGTTTGACACTAAAAACACAGAGTTTGTCAAAGCTTTGAGAAAAAAAGTGAATGCTTATTTTAAAGAAAAAAATATTTCTAAACACAGTAATTTTAATATGGTGTTAAAAACCATATTTATGTTGTCTATTTATTTTGTTCCATTTGCTTTTATTATTTCTGGATTTATCGATTCTTGGTGGGTAAATCTTTTTCTTTGGGTTTTAATGGGCTTTGGAATGGCAGGAATAGGTATGTCCGTTATGCACGATGCTAATCATGGCTCTTATTCTAAGTACAAAAAAGTTAATGTTGTATTAGGTCATATTATAGAACTTGTTGGTGGAAGTGCTTTAAACTGGAAATTACAACACAATGTTTTACACCATACATATACAAATATTTCTGGAATGGATGAAGATTTAGAATCTGATCCAATGATGCGTTTCTCTCCAGATCAAGAAAGAAAGAAATTTCATCGATTTCAACACATTTACGCTTGGTTTTTATACTCTTTAATGACTATATCATGGAGTATAAATAAAGATTTTGCTCAATTAGTAAGGTATAGAAAAAAAGGCCTTTTAAGTATGCAAAAGGTGAATTTCTCTAAAGCCATGGTGTTTTTAGTTTTGTCAAAGGTTTTTTATTATGGATATGCACTTATTTTACCTTTAGTTTTTGCTTCATCTTGGTGGATTGCTCTAATAGGATATTTTGTGATGCATTTTATAGCTGGATTCGTTCTGGCAATTGTTTTTCAATGTGCTCATGTTGTTGAAAACGCTGATTATCCAAAACCTCTTGCATCTGGAAATATGAAAGATAATTGGTTTGCTCATCAATTACATACAACTTCTAATTTTGCAACAAAATCTAGAATTTTCTCTTGGTTTGTTGGTGGTTTGAATTTCCAAGTTGAACACCACTTGTTTCCCAATATTTGTCATGTACATTACAAAAAGCTTAGTCCTATTGTAAAAGCAACAGCAAAAGAATTTGGGTTACCTTATAATAATTTTAAAACATTTTTTGGTGCTCTTATGTGTCATACTAGGCATTTGAAGAAATTAGGTTCATCATAATTAAAAATTTAAATTATCTCAACTAATCAATCCATAAAGTTTGACACTTCAAAACCTGAGTTTGTAAAAGTTCTTAGGAAGCGAGTTAATGAATATTTTAAGCAGAATAACATCTCCAAAAACAGCAATGGAGTAATGGTCTTTAAGACTATATTTATGCTTTTACTGTTTTTTGTTCCTTTTAGTTTGATATTACTAGAGGTTCTCCCTTTTTGGTGGTTTACACTTTCTATGTGGTTTTTAATGGGGTTAGGAATGGCAGGAATAGGTCTTTCAGTTATGCATGATGCTAATCATGGTGCATATTCCAAAAACGCTACAGTAAATAAACTTCTTGGTTATTGTTTAAATGTTGTTGGCGGTTTTGATTTGAATTGGAGAATTCAGCATAATGTTCTTCACCACACTTATACAAATATTATTGGCATGGATGAGGATGTTGATGCAGGTATTGTTTTGCGTTTTTCAAATTCTCAACCAAGAAAGGCTCATCATGGATTTCAACATATATATGCTTGGTTTTTATATGGTTTAATGTCTATTTCATGGATTTTAACAAAAGACTTTATTCAAATAGTTAAATACAATAAGAAAGATTTAGTTAAATCTCAGGGTACTTCTTTAACAAGAGCCTTGATTAGTTTAACCCTTTGGAAATCTTTTTATTTGTTTTATATAATTTTTATTCCCATAATTTTGTCTGGTAATATTGGAATAACAATAGCAGGTTTTTTACTTATGCATTTTGTAGCAGGCTTATTTCTTACTACTGTTTTTTTATGTGCACACATTGTTGATCAAACAGATTTCCCTCTTCCTGAGGAGGGTGGTGTTATTAATAAAAACTGGTATGTTCATCAGATGGAAACTACTGCAAATTTTTCAAACAAGAAAAGTCTTTTTTCATGGTTTATAGGTGGTTTAAATTATCAAATTGAACATCATTTATTTCCCAATATCTGTCATGTTCACTATTACGAGTTGTCTAAAATTGTGAAAAGCACTGCTGAAGAATTTAATCTTCCTTATCATGCAAATAAATCTTTTTTAAAAGCGCTTAAGCACCATGCTGCTCATTTAAAAGAAATGGGTAAAGCTGCTTAATTTATCTTTTTGATAATTTTTTCAAGGTGGATTTAAAGTTCATTTCTATCTTTTCATTTTTATGTTTCCCTTCTTTTATTATCCACTCTCCATTTACAATGGTTCCTTTATACGAATTAATATCTGAAGAGTAAACAATAGTGTTACTCAGATTTTTTAAACTTGTCTGATTGATTAAAGGGTGATCTTCACTTATAACTAAAGCGTCAAATTTTTTTCCTTTCTGAAAGAAAACATCTTGATCTTCACCCATTGATTTTTTTCCATTTATAAATGAACTTTCAATTGCAATTGATCCATTATCACCAGAAAAAATGTTTCCAAATGTATTTCTATTGTGGGTTATTAACCGTTGTCCATAATCCAATAAACGAATCTCTTCAAAGGGGTTCAGTCCAATGTGACTATCTGTTCCGATAGACCATCTGCCATTTTCTGATAAAAATTCTTTTAATGGGAAAATACCATCGCCTAAATTCCCTTCTGTTGAGGGGCAAAGAACCACATTTGCTTTAGATTTGGCTATTTTAGAAATTTCTTTTTCATTAATATGAGTTGCATGTACAAGATGGTAGTTTTCATTTAGTTCAATGTTATTAGCTAACCATTCAACTGGCCTTTGACCTAAATGGTTTATGCAATCTTCAATTTCTTTAAGTTGTTCTGAGACATGAATGTGAAAAGGTGTGTTTTTGTTTCTGTATTGACTTAGCTGAATGATGTCTTTTTCTTTGACTCCTCTCATAGAATGAATACCTATACCGGCACTTGCGTTACAGTAGTGATTTGTACTTTTTCTGCTAGCATCAAATAATGAAATATAATCTGTATAAGTTTCACTAATAAATCTACGTTGTTTTTCTTCTGGATTCTTTCCAAACCCACCCATTTGATAGAATATTGGAATTAGCGTAATTTTGATTCCTGCTTTTTTTGCTGCCGAAACAAGTCTTTCACCATTTTCAGAAATATTATTGAATTTTTTTCCTGAAATATCATGGTGTAGGTAATGAAATTCTGCAACATGTGTGTATCCATTTCGCAACATTTCTTTATAAAGCATTGTAGCAATGTCTTCTAGCTGGTCTGGATTAATTGCAAGAGCTAAATCATACATTGCATTTCTCCAACTCCAAAAGTCATTTTGATTTGGTGTTATCTCATGTAATTCAGCCATTCCAGCCATTGCATATTGAAATGAATGAGAGTGAGCATTTTGAAAACCCGGAATTGCAAAGTCGGTATAACCCAAACCATCATTTGAGTTTTTTATTGATTGAATGACACCATCGTTGTCAATAATTATTGAAACATTTTCTAGCCAATTTTTATTGACAAGTAAACCTTTAAATTTAAACTCCTTCATTTAAGTAATTAATTAATGATTTAAATGTGTTTTTAAGCCACTTTTTAACTTCATTAGCTTTGTAGTTGTCATAATCTAATTCATCGTTTGACATGTATAAATCTTTAGCCATTTCTAATTGTAGGGCATGTATGTTTGAATCCACTTTTCCTTTAGACCTTGTTATATACCCTCCTTTAAATGGGTAATTATCATAAACAGCTAAGCCACTATTTTTTAATTTCTTTAATGTAAGTTCGATTAATGTATTTTCTGCTGTTTTTCTATCATTGTTTCCCAATATTAAATCAGGGAATGGTTCTTTTTGTATTGTGGGTACTGTTCTTCTAATGGAGTGGGCATCCCATAAAATCACTTTATCAAACTCCTTTTTTAACTCATTTAATAAGGCATTAATTTTTTGATGATAGGGGTTAAAGTAATTTATTAATCTTCTATTTATTTCATTTTTACTTGGTTCTAAAGAATCGTTTAAATATAAATTTTCACCTAGGAAGTTGGTTGTTGGACATAATGAGGTTATTATTCTTCCGTCATTGTATAGCGAAATGTTTTCAGGGGTTCTGTTTAAATCTATTACCCATCTAGAATACACTGCTTGAATTGTAGTAATTCCTAAACTAGGTGCAAAATCATAGAGTTTTTCAAGAAACCAATCAGTATCATCTGGTTTTTGAATAATTTTTGGATTATAACTGGATATTATTTCATTCGGAAATTGAACTCCGCAGTGAGGAATACTTAATAAAATTCCAACTTTTTTCTTTTCAGGAAAAACAATTTTATATGGAGAACAATTTTCTTTCATTTTAGCGTTAAAGATAGTATGATTTGTAAACTAATTGAATCTCTATAAATGTTTATGGTTAGAAGTATAAATTCAATTATATTTAAGCTTTGTAAAATAAAAATTGATGTATAAATCGGATGTTGAAGGTTTAGAAGCTTTTGTGAAAAGCTATAAGGACTTAAAAAATGAAATTTCTAAGGTTATAGTTGGTCAAGATGAAGTTGTTAAGCAAGTTTTGATTTCTATTTTTTCTAAAGGCCACTGCTTATTGGTTGGTGTACCGGGGTTAGCAAAAACACTACTTGTTAGTACTATTGCAGAGGCTTTAGGATTATCATTTAATAGGGTGCAATTTACACCTGATTTGATGCCTTCTGATATTATTGGCTCTGAAATATTGGATGAATCTAGAAAGTTTACCTTTTTAAAAGGGCCATTATTTGCAAATATAATTTTAGCAGATGAAATAAACCGTACTCCTCCTAAGACACAGGCCGCTTTACTTGAAGCCATGCAAGAACAATCGGTTACTGTTGCTGGAAAAACTCATCAATTAGATCATCCATTTTTTGTTCTTGCTACTCAAAATCCAATTGAACAAGAGGGAACATATCCTTTACCAGAAGCTCAACTCGATCGATTCATGTTTAATGTTTGGGTAGATTATCCAACATATGAACAAGAACTTTCAATTGTTAAGAACACAACGGGTAATTTTGTTCCAAAACTAAATAATGTCATTTCACAAGAACAAATCATCTATTTTCAAAATTTAATTAGAAAGATGCCAGTTCCAGATAATGTCTTAGAATATGCTGTAACGTTAAACACTCGTACAAGACCTTTTTCTGAAAATTCTCCGGAGATTATTAAGAAATATATTTCTTGGGGAGCAGGGCCAAGATCATCTCAATATTTAATAGTTGCTGCAAAATGTAATGCTGCAA
>Ga0315332_10000372_pt1 | contig 19829 bp, 14 predicted proteins | sample M110034915metaG_FD_203455 | JGI IMG/M metagenome (GOLD analysis project Ga0315332, IMG submission 203455) | Ammonia-oxidizing marine archaeal communities from Monterey Bay, California, United States - M1 100m 34915 | ecosystem: Environmental > Aquatic > Marine > Intertidal zone | place: USA...
CCAGTTTTCCAGCCAGCCGATGCGTCTTCGACCGTTGGAAAAGTAGGTGGCACCCAGTGACTTCATATGATCGTGATATAAGCGTCTTAGCTGTTCCGCCGCAACCGGCGAACTGGCAACGATGTCGGCCTGCTGCAGCGCGGCAGCGATCGACTGAGCCATCTTCTGATGACCTCCGATTGTCGGATGGACGTGGTCCACGAATGCATTGAAACCAGGGATCTGCTGAGGGCTGCGGTCAGCAATTGCCGCAGCTGCGTCGATGATGGGCACTTGCGTTTCTTCTGCAATGGCCGTCAGTTTTTCTGAAATATGGTCCGGCATGCGTAACGGGCAGATATCCTGTTCCAAAGCCAGCAGGTAACTCCGGCGGGCCTGGTCGAACTGTTTCAGGCGGTCCTGGCATCGTGCTATTCGAAAACTAAGCAGAGGGAACTGATCGTCGATCTTCGCAGCCTGATGATACAGCGCCAGTGCCGCTGCCGGGGAGTTGATGGCCTCGGCTGCTGCGTTGTCGAACAGTGTCTGCCACTGTTGTTCGTCTGCCACGTCGATATCTGCCCGGTGTTCTGACTTGAAAGGCGGGCAGTCGCGCAGATTTGCTCCCAGTTGAACCAGCACAATTGGTACCTCAGCTTCCTGGCACATCTGTACCATCGCACGTACCGAATCGTCAAAGCCGCCAGCCACTCGCTGCTGCCATTCATTGTCGCGATGGTAAGACGCATAACCGGCTGCATCATCAAGCCGGGCTTCCACTGCTTCGGGCGACGGTGCTGAGGTTTCGTCCGAATCCTCGGTGGGTTCCTGGCGAGCTTCACCGCCAGTGAGTCTTCGCAGCAGCATCACTGTGCGAAGCGATCTGGCGGACTCTTCCAGTCGAATTCTAAGGCCGGACCGCTGCTTCACATGCGCATACGTCTGATCCTCCAGGAACTCGTTGTGTCCGGTCGCCAGAATGATGAGGTCCGGTCTATACGTCAGCACTTCCTGAAGCAGTGGACGCAGACGATAACTGGCGTACGAAATACCGCCGCAGTTAACAGACTGGTACCTGCGCGAAGTGTCTGCGGCATTCAGTTGCAGTTCCAGCCATTGACCGAACGCCGTTTCAGGGCGATACGGCCGCCCCTGCACCGTCGACCCACCCAGGCAAAAAATGCGAAAGTCAGTCGGTGACTTGGCCGCAGGGAACTCCTGTTCTACAAAAAATCTCTGACTGGCCAGACGGGTCCGGTATACCTGGTCCACTTCGTCAAGTTCGAACAGCCGGGCTGAGCTGCCGAATCCTGCGTGCAGATCAACGGCTGACGGGTCTCCCACACCGAGAACGCGCAGTCCCAGCTCCAGCGTCACCACGGGAAGGAATCCGAGCACCACGGCCAGAACTACAAAAGTGCGTCGTCGGCGTGGAATAACAGGCTTGTCTTTGTCTTCAGCCAATGCCGCTTCCCGGAATCAGGTCAGGGTTATTGATCGGCTCTGGAACGCAGCATGCCGGCACTCACTTCCCGTTGGCCAATATGAGGTTTCAGAACATTGGAATGCGTGTCAAAGCGAGCGCCTTTCGGTACTGCCACGATCCCGTTTTCGGAGACAGTCAAACCGTGTCGTCGGTCTTCGTCGGCGTCGTACCCGATTCGCATGCCTTCAGGTATCTGCACATTCTTGTCAATGATTGCTCGTCGCACACGTGCATATCTGCCAATCAACACACCTTCATACAGTATCGAGTCACGTACCTCGGCGTAGCTATTGATCCGGACAGACGGTCCCAGAATGGATCGTTCCACAGTGCCTCCGGAAATAATCGAACCGGGGCAGACCATGCTGTCCACCGCATACCCCACTCGCTTATTTCCCGGCGACGGGTCGTTGAATACGAACTTCGGAGGTGGCAACGGTTTTTGGTAAGAACGAATTGGCCAGTCGGAATCGTATAAATTGAATTTCGGATCGACCGAAATCAGGTCCATGTTCGCTTCGTAGTACGTTTCAAGTGTTCCAACGTCTTTCCAGTAACACGGTTCTCCCGTGTCCTGGTCAGAAAAAGACCACGCCCGGACGAGATGCTGATCGATGATGGATGGGATGATGTCTTTGCCAAAGTCGCGATGGCTGTTTGGGGTGTTTGCGTCGCGGCACAGATGTTCGAACAGGAATTCCGTGCGGAAGACATAGATGCCCATCGACGCCAGACATTGTGCCGGTTTGTCCGGCAATGGTTCGGGATTCTCCGGCTTCTCAGCGAAGTTGACGATGCGGTTGTCGCGGTCAACCTGCATGACACCAAAGCGACGTCCTTCTTCCACCGGCACCGGTACACAGGCAATACTGCAGTCCGCTTCCGACTGAATGTGATCGGACACGAAGCGACGATAGTTCATCTGATAGATGTGATCACCGCTCAGGATCAGAACGTGCTTGGGCGCTATTTTTTCGATGGTGTAGATGTTCTGATAAAGAGCATCCGCAGTGCCCAGATACCAGCTTTCGCCAACGCGCTGTTCCGGCGGACGCACGCGTACGAAGTCGCCAAGTTCATTGCACAGAAAGTGCCAGCCACGCTCGATGTGGCGCTCAAGGCTGGCTGCCTTATACTGCGTGACCACAAGGATCCTTCGCAGACCACTATTGATGCAGTTGGAAAGCGAAAAATCGATAATGCGAAAGGCACCGCCAAACGGTACGGCTGGCTTGCTGCGGTCCGCAGTCAGCGGGTCAAGACGGGAGCCTTTTCCTCCTGCCAGCACCACCGATAGAACATTGTTCATTGCTTTCTCCATGTCAGCAGAACAGGTGTTCCGGTCGATATCGTCACATGATTTCGATTCACAACAGTCCCCGCCAGACTGAAATGCAAAATCTGCTTCGACACTTTTCCGTAAGCTTTGCGAACGACCATCAATGTGTTCGCAGCTGTTTTGTAGTATCCGTCATGAGTACGTTAGTTCTCAGAATCCGACTCGTCGACGGAGTTTACTCAGTAATTTTTCCATTTCTTGTTCTTCTGGCGACGACCACCGTGGCCTTGCCGGCTCGGCGAACATAGAACAACACCTTGATCGGCCCCTCTCCGCGAGGAAGCTGTTTTCGTAATGTGTCGGCGTTAACACTCAGGTGACGACACTTGATCTCATAGTCACGCCCCGGGTTCGCCCGCAGATAACGCTTTAATTCGGTCGGATTGTTACCAAGCACAGCTTCAATGGCGAAACCGTGCACAAACTTCGTGTCGGGGATTCTTGCGCCTGTGAAATACTCATCCTTTTTATCTATTCTTTGCAAGTTGTGTATCTCACCGACCGTGTCGAGCAGACCGGATCGTACGACGGCCGGGTCGGGATCCAGAATGTAGTCGGAAAATGTATCCGTTGTCGGACACCACGCGTCCAGCGGGTCGGCGGAAAGTGATTCGCCGGAAGGCAACACTGTTGCTCGGAACGACTTCTTCCCCGCGAGACTGCCAAACCATACGGTTGCTTCACGACACTCACCGTGCTGGCTGATCAGTTCAATTTCGCTCTGTGGAAACTTCTGCATGAAATTGCTGGCCGGGCCAAGTTTTAAGGCGCCGCCGGCGGCCGTCTGGACGAGTTGCTGCATCCACTGCAGGTCGGGATGGTAGTGTTCCAGACGCTTGGCAGGCCGGTCACGATCCTTCCGACGATCCGGGTCCAGATGAACAAGTTTTTCCGACAGATTCAGGCCCAGGACATCGGTAGCCTTCTGCTGCCACTCTCCGCCTGCACGAACAGCATTGCCTGCAATCCACGTTTCAATGTTCCACTGGCATCGAAGCAACATCGCGGGATCGACGTCGACCGACGTAACACTTCCTCGCGACAGCAACGTGGCGGTGTCCACGCCAATCCCGGAACACAGGTCAAAAACGTGCTGGCTGTCAGGGAAACGTTGAGTCTTATGTTGTGCGACTTCCCATGCCGTTGACTGTTCCAGTCCCACCCGCGTCAGCCACAGCCTGCAGGCCTCAGGAAGTTTGCCTTCTGCTTTCGTTCTTGCCGTCTGAACGGCCATTGCTGCCCGGACCAGCGCGGCATCGTACCTGGTCCGAAGTTTTTGCTGAATGGCCAGTTCGCTGCCGGATAATGCCCGCAGTTCATCAAACAGAGCGGGAATCAGCTTCATTTCGTTCAGTAATCTGATTTCGTCCGTCACCAGTCGTGTCATCCGTCTTGTGGAGTGCCGCTTTCAGCCTGCAGCGCAGAAGAATCCTGAAAATCAGCAACGCGCCGTGTATGTCGTTTTAGCGACCCAAGAGGGCTGCACGGCACTCTTGAATGGCAGTCAGAATAACTCACTGGTGTTCGTTTTATCTTAGTTGGTGCCACGCTGCGCTAATGTTATTTGAAACTGAATACGTCGGCTTGCGGCAGGTCTGCGAGATCATTGAGACCGAACAGGTCAAGGAATCGCTGGCCGGTGCGATACGCCACTTCTGACCGACGAGTGCCCGTTCGTTCCAGTTCCACAAGTCGCAGGCGAAGCAACTGCCTGAGCACCGTCTGGGCATTGCGCTGGCTGAGTTCGGCTAGTTCTTTCTTTTCGACCGGCTGGTTGTAAGCGATGAACGCCAGTACTTCGAGAGTTTCAGGGGAAAGACGGACTTCTCTGGGGCCAAGGCCAAAGACTTTCAGCTGGACGTTGGCAAACTGCTCTTTCAGTTCCAGACGAAACCCACCTTCATGCAGCCGAATTTCGTAAGGTCTGTTTTCAGCCGAATATGCTTCGTTCAACTGGTCGATGATGTGGACAGACAGTCTGGCATCGGTGTCGTTGCCGATCAGTGAAGCCAGTCGTCGTGCTGTCAGTGAAACATCCCCACCGACAAACAAGGCGGCTTCGACGACTGCACGCGGCGAGACTGGTGACAATTCTCTGTCATTCAACGGGACCGTTGACAGGGCGGATTCTTCATCCGTCAAGTCGTCTGCCAGTTGCCGACCGATGGACGTGAACGCAGCTTCTTCATCGACGTCTGACTCTTCGTCAGTATCATCGGAAAGTTCGCGAAGAGCGGACCCAACCTGATACTCGGCTTCGTCGATCGATTTCAGAGCTTCCCGATAGGCCAGTTCGATGTCATCAACGGGCGCATCGTTATCGTCGTTTCTTGACTCTTCGGATTCTTCATCCATTGGTACGTCTCTGCACGTGGAGTACAGGCCGGGCCTTATTTCGCCTAATTTGTCCCTGCTGCTAATCAAAGTTTTCTTTGGAAAACGCAGATAGCTGTTTTCCGACAAACCGCAGCAGGCCCGTGTTCACAAAGACCTCACCGGAGACAGTGCCTTCATCAACCGTCACGTCGAATTTCACATCGTCCTGATTGTCTGTGGCCAGCGCCTCGATTGCTCGGGCCAGATCACGTTGTCGATCACGTCGAACTCGCTTGTCGTCTGCAGTTGTTGGTTCCGGTGTTGCATCGACCACTTTTTGGGCATGTTTTGCCCATGGCAGAAGTCTGGCCTCCACTTTCAGAATCACCTCTGAATCAGCAGGCTCCTGCAGTTCATTGACCGCCAGCTTCAGCATTTCCAGAGAATCCGGTCCGGTTCCAAACCAGACGGTGTCGCTGGAAGTTCCGATGAAAACCGGCATCTCTTCGCCAAAAAAACGGTCCAGCAACTTAAGGAAACCTTTGCCCAACTGAATGCGATGGATTGTGACGTCCCCCACCTTTTCAATAGCGGTCTCGACTATGTTGCCATTGCCCGTTCTGGCGATCAGGGCCAGTGTGTCGTCAAGTCGAGTGGCATCCGTGGCTGTGATGGCTCCGATGGAGGCGAACTTTTCGTCGGCATTCAGCCACGTCTCGACAAACCCGTTGACGTTGCCTGATTCGATACTGTCTTTTACGACCGTCATGACACCACTGTACAAATCGCGCACAGCCGTTTTCTGATCATCAGAAAGTCTTTGTGAGGCAACAATGCGTGCTTCCACGTCGCCGTTTAACAGTTTAATGAAATCATAGGCGTTGGTCTGGCGAAGTTGATCAATGGGGTGATTCACACGCAGTGAAAAAATTGAGTTTTCGTCCCTGGAGACTGACGCAAACGCATCCTCATGCTTATTAAACAGTGCAATGCTCTGAGCCAGACTGGTCTCCGGGATACCGTCACCGGTAAACAGAATGCGAGCAGACTTGTCGGCTGAGTTCAGAAATGCGCGGGCGCGAAGATCGTTGCCCTCGACCATTAATCGTTCAAGTTCCATGAGCTGATGAGAGATCGCCCCCTTCCGCAGGTTAAATTCAGTGACTGATTCTGCAGGCCGCTTCTGAAGTGTATCCATCCGGATGGCGGTCAGCTCACCAAACGATGCCGCACGTTTCGCCTGATCTTCGATGGTATGCGCTGTGTTGATCAGCTGTATTCCGGTGCCGCAGTCGTTTTCCAGCAATTCACTAATGGCCGACAGGGGGTTCTGTATCTTCTGAACGATCTGCTTCAACAACGCATGGTTACTTTTCGTTGTCAGAATCATGGTGGCAGTCTTGATGTCCGGCATCAGACGTAACCATCCCTGATCCGGCGGCAGTAGTTCGCGCCAGTCATTCCCGACTTCCTGAAGAACGAAGTTGGAATTCAGGTTGTCCAGCAAATCTGCGTATGGTGGAAGCCCGGGGGCCGCCAGGGCTGGATCATTCTTATATGCTGCAGAAATCACATAGTGCAGCGGCGTCATCCCCGTCAATAAATCAACACTGATCGGCTTTTCCGAGTCCAGTCCATAGGCCATCAGGTCAACGAAATCCACCAGGTTCTGCAGCTGCTCCTGATCCTTTTCAGATGTCAGGCTCAGCAATGTTTTCAGATCTGACTTAAGTCGAGTAACACCCTGATGCCCGATCGAGAGTTGAGGATGGTGCGGCTCCTGCGCTAAGGCTCCTGCCGCACCTGTCAGTATCAACACACAGGCGCCCGTAATGGCGAGTAGTTGCTTTTTCATTGTCGTTTGAATTGATTTCGGTTGCGGCAAGAAAATTGCTGCCGGAAACTCACAGATTGGCGATGAAACGACTTCGCTCACAGTCTGTCGCCCGCTTCCCGACGATTCGGAAACTGACTAACTACCGAATTCTAAGATAATCAGCCAAACGGCGTAAAGGCTGCCTTAGCCGCATCTTGCCAAGCCATCTTTCGTAAGAGCGATCGGCCAGAACGTCCAGATTTGTAACGTATATCTCCTAATTGCCCTATAGTTCGCACGCCGTCGCCATCTGGTCAAGCCTCGAAGCCCACGGGTGAATCAGCGAATTTAGACACAGGCGGAGCGTGCGGGTGTCTACAATCGTGTCGGGTATCACATTGACGCTCGACACCGTACCTCCGACCGTATTACAGGTTCGGCATATCGCACAGAGTTCTATCGGCGATGCGAGGAGTAGTATTATGAGCGGTCCGCCCGGGGCCACTGGTGCATGGTGACGGTTCCCGTGTTTTGACAACAGACGTTTGCCTGGCCCGGTCTGAGGCAGGGAAGATATGTCCGATTTTCCCGGTTTCTTGAACCAAACCCCGTCCCATAGGTTTTGCGGCACAGTCGTCGATTCTATTACCGACTCCAGTTTGCAGGATACGTAGCTGCCTGCCGGGAATGTCGGACGATGGGGGCGACCTTCAATCGTGGCCAGATTTGTGGTTCGACATACGTCTGTGGTCCAATACTGTTTTGCGGCGCCGGATTCAGTGGTGACGGGTCTAATGTGCTGCCCGGCGGTTGGACGGCCGGTGCCGTTCCTGGTGCACGGGGCGTATTGCCGTTCAGGGCCGGTAGCGGAGGAACAACCGGTGCAGTGATTTCAGCTGGCGGATCTGCTGATCGGTCAGCAGTCGCTGCATTTTCGTGACGCACGAATGGATCTTCCAGGCAAGGTGCCAGCGGTGATCCGCCATGGGAAGGGCGACAGGGAGCGTTCCGGCTCTGAGGAGTTAGTGGTGAACATGTGTTGTTACAAATGTCGCCGCATTCCACGGTGCAGTCGTCGCTACACGATGGCTGTGATGAACAACCGGTCTGGTGCTTGCGAAACAGCCGATCACAGAGGCTGGACATGATTCCCTTGTGTTGTATGTTGTCACTGCAGCCCGCCGCACCGCAACAGTCCTGTGTAACAACTGGCTGACATCGTTCCGGCACGGCACACGTTGTATTCGCGACGCACGGTGATTCTGTAACACAACTTTGTCGTTTCTGAGCACAGCAAAGTGGTTCTGGTGTGCACAGGCTCTGTTTCCTGGGCCAGTGCCAACGATCAAACATCTTCTTCCAGCACGGGGCACACTTGCCGCCATGTTCCGCACATTCGGCCTCTAATGGACAGCACGGTTGTTCGGGGGCCGTGCACGGCGAGAGTGTTTCGCAGGTGTCACGTGGTGCGCACGTTTCTTCACCACACGGTCCCTGGTAAGTCTGCGACAGTATACTTATCAGGCCGACACTCTTAACGTGCGAAACCTCGCTGGCTGTCGGAGCCGGCAGCGCCGATTCCGGTTGCGGGGCTGGGGCCGGATCTACGTTGTAGTTGTTGGTCGGCGCAGCGACGTGGCTGTTCTGAGACACCGGGGCGGATGCATAGCGACCGGTCGAGCAGCCGGTCATTGCCAAAACAGCGATACCCGTGAAGAGGGTGTATCGATCAAGTCGCATGACGACTTCCTTTCTGCGACACATCGTCCGTGGCTCGGCAGCTGAGAGCTCAATGGAGGATGCAGGGATGGTTCCTTCTGCCATTTCTGAGATCGTCAGAATGATCGCCGGGACTTTGTCGACATCGGCGGGATCCGCCGCAGATTGCTCAGCTGCTGCACAATTTTCTGCAGCTGAGGAAGATCCCTTTCAGTCGAAGTCTGCCGATTCGGTGAACGGGCTAAGAACGGCTGACGTTACCGGCGGGACGCTGAACGGAGGATATTATCCCGCGGTGCCTGAGTATGCCGTTTTCTCAGGCTTTTCGCGGCTATGGCCTGATCAGAAAACTGGCAGGTGGGTGTTCAGTTTCCGCCACGTCTGACGAACGGTGGATTCCCGCGGGCTTGTGTTGCACCCTAAACAACTTCTGAGTGGTTTCCTGAAACCTCTTCTGAATGACGTACGATCACATCCGGATCGTCAATTCCGTCGGCAATATGACGCGCCATCCGGCACGTGATGCTGACGCGAGTGGACGTATCGTCAGTATAGGTGCGGTCCAGTTCGGAAGCATGTTGAGTCAGCCAGGCTAACAGCTTACCGTTGCCCGTACTGGTTTCGATTTCAACTGTCACAAACCCGCCAGCGACGCGTTCTGCAACGACCTGATATAATCGATCCAGTCCGTGACCAGTGGATGCACTGATCGTGATCGTGTCGTCATAATGTCGTCGAAGTACGTCGATCACGGAACGATCATCCACCATGTCGACTTTATTCAGAACCAGCACGACGTTGGTACAGTCCACGCCGATCTCGTCAAGGACCTGATAGCATGTATGAATCTGGCGTTCCGCATCTGCGCTGCTGGCATCGACCACATGCAGCAGCAGGTCTGCATGGCGAGCTTCTTCCAGTGTTGAACGAAATGACGCTACGAGGTGATGAGGAAGATTTCTCACAAAACCGACCGTGTCACTGAGCAGCACTTCGCCGTAGCCAGGAACCGACCAGCGGCGGGTACGTGTGTCAAGTGTTGCGAACAGCTTGTCTTCGACCAGCACATCGGCCCCGGTCAGAGCTCGCATCAGTGTACTCTTGCCTGCGTTCGTATAACCGACCAGAGAAACCGCGGGTTGTTCCTGTCGGTGCGATACCGTACGTTCACGGCGCTGCTCTACGTTCTTGAGTTTGCGTTTGAGTTCAGAGATGCGTTTGTCGATCAGTCGGCGGTCGGTTTCCAGCTGTTTTTCACCCGGTCCGCGGCCTGCGCCAATACCGCCTGTAATGCGTTCCAGGTGAGTCCACATGCGTTTCAGTCGCGTGCGAAAGTACATCAGCTGCGCCAGCTCTACCTGCAGCATAGCTTCGTGCGTCTGGGCGTGAGTGGCGAAGATGTCCAGAATAACTTCGCTGCGATCGACGATCGGTTTTTCCACAGCCTGTTCAAGGGCTCGACCCTGAGACGGTGTCAGATTGTTGTCGAAGACAACCATTTCCGCGTCAGTCGTTTCCACCAGAAGTCTCAATTCGTCCAGTTTGCCTGTTCCCAGACAATGAGCGGGATGAGGCGTGTCTCGAAACTGAACGATTTCGCCCACAACAGTAACGCCGGCAGTTTTGACCAGGCCTTTTAGTTCGTCCAGGGCCACGTTCCGGTCGTTGCATTGATCGGGATCAAACACACCCGCCAGCACGGCGCGCTGGTCGGCCACTTTGAGTTCTTCGCGTTTGGGGTCTCCCAACGGGTTATCACCTTCTAAATGCGGAGTCGCCGGCAGGCCGTTTTGCTCTGACGCCGGGACGCCGTTGGATCATTCACAAAGCATGCTGGCAGTCCGCGAGCAAATGGACCGGAAGCCCTGGTCTTGCGTATGACTCAAAAACGGACGAATCTTTGAAAACGCTGCCGCGGGCCGCAGCATCACCAGCATAGTATCGTCACACTGACACTCAGAAAACCGATTTGTTCGGACTGGGTGACAGCTTGGGAGTCTTTTTCAGATGAACAGTGTCTGATCTGACTGTATCTCCCGTCTCAGGAATTGACCCTGTCGCTTGTCAACCGTGATTGTTCTGCAGAGTTATTTTATAATGTCACCGATTGAAACACGTAAGAAGGCCGTCGTGCTGGTCAGCGGGGGACTGGATTCTGCTACGGTGCTGGCGATCGCACGTTGTGAAGGCTGGGAGTTGCATGCCATATCCTTCGACTACGGCCAGCGGCATCGATTCGAGCTCGATTCTGCGGCAAAGGTATGTGCAGCGAATGGTGTGACCAGTCGGGTCGTATTTTCTGTTGATGCCTCAATCTTTCAGGGCTCTGCCCTGACCAACGACATTGCCGTGCCTCACAACCGGTCGGATGACCAGATGAGCTCAGGAATCCCTGTCACGTACGTGCCGGCGCGGAACACGATTTTTCTGTCCGTGGCGCTCGGTCTGGCGGAATCGATCGGGGCACATGACCTGTTCGTTGGCGTCAACGCCATCGACTACAGCGGCTACCCTGACTGCCGACCGGAATTCGTGGCGGCCTTTGAAACGATGGCAAATCTGTCAACCAAAGCAGGTGTCGACGGGCAGCGAATCTCTGTGCATACGCCACTTGTTTCATGGACCAAAGGGCAGATCATCCGGTGCGGACTGGAACTGGGAGTGGACTACGGTCTGACTCACAGTTGCTATGATCCGTCGCCGGACGGTATCAGCTGTGGCGAGTGCGATTCGTGCCTGCTGCGGTTAAGAGGGTTCGCCGATGCGGGTACGACCGATCCGATTGCTTATGTCGTCTGAATATCCGCCAGGCTGCCCTGTGCTGCCGATTACGGTTCATTCAACAGTCGTTCTGCATTTTTGAACTGAATCGCTCGTGTGATCGTTTCACCGAGTTCTGATTCCTTGAACTTCAACAGTGCTGCTTCAAGATAAAAGAACGGAGCGTGCGAACCGAAGAGCAGTTTTTCGTACGGCACGCTCTTCGTAATTTTCTCCAACGCCCCGACCTGTTCGGCGTGTGAGATATCAAAATAGACATTTTCTGCCTGTGCTGCCTTCGATAGTGTCTCGCCCCGTAACGTGTTGTAATTGTTCATCAGAATCAGGCGTACGTCGGGATGTCGCTGGATCAGATCTGACAGCGGCGTCATGTCCACGGTCGGGACCATCATCAGCGGGAAATGAGTTCGCACGTCTTCCATCTTCAATACCAGTTGAACAATCAGCTTGTGGGTGACGACCTGCTGGAAGAGTTCGTCGCAGATCGGGTCATTCAGTTTGTAACCGTGGTAGTTCGGATTAATGCGAATCGACCGCATGCCGTGCTGTTCGTGGCAGCGACGCACGTCGTCCTGCCAGTCAGGCAGCATGGGATTGACACTACCCGACGGGATTAGAATTCCCTCGCCATGAAGTCCGCATTCGTTTGCCAGTCGAGAGTTTACGCCGGCGACATCGCGATGCAGGACGCCGTCAAAACTGCCGGCCCATGCCTGCGTAATTCCATTTCGGTGCAGCTTCTCTACCAGTTCCGGAGTTTCGTCGAGCGGCAAGCGACGGAACGGCCACTGTGACAGATTGATGTTGATATCCGTGATCACCGTTTCATACCTTTGGCATTCAGAATGGGTGTCAGCATGCGTTTCAGGTTGAGTCCCAGGATCTGTTCCCTGTCCGCCGCGGGAATATCAGCGCCCTGGACCTTTGCCAGTTGTGATGCATAACTTCGCCCGCCAATGTCACTGCCATAGATCACTCTGTCAGCACCGAGTTCGCGAACAGCCATTTCCACAAAACCTGCGGTAGGTTCTGAGCCGCCAATTCCGATGGAGACGTTCTTTTCCGCTCGGACTGCCCGGATGCCGCGTGTCCAGTCACCACCCGTGTGGCCGCAGATTATGGGTACGCTGCGATGGCGGCGGGCCAGTATCGCCAGATCTGTGGGCGTGGATTCGCCAGGACTGTTCCCCTGCACCTTCAACCATGTGTGCTGATAGATGGCCGCCTTCAGTTCTCCGCAACGCACAATAATGGGATCTATCTTCCGATCACTGCATTTGAACGAGACCCACAGTTTGACGCCGACCATCGGGCCATCCGCCACGCACCGCTCAAGTTCGGCCAGGCTTTCCTTCGGGTACCTGCCGTTTAGGTAGGCGAACCCGAAGGCTCGGTCGTGCCAGTGGCTGATTGCCTGCAGCACCTGATCATTCTGTTTTCGGAATTCTTCCGGTGTCGGGTCCCGTGACCAGGGCCAGCCCATGAAAAATACCTGTCGTTCCACGCCCATGCGGTCGGCGTACTCCATTAGTCTGGCGATCCGTTCATCGACGGTCGCTCCATCCACACCGGAAAAATGTCCGTGCAGGTCCCAGATCATGGCGCATTGTCTTTCTGTGACTGTCCGCCGGTACGCTTCATCAGTTTGTGCACCGAAGTGGCAATACGGTCTTCGATGCCTTCAGCCCAGCGGTAGGCCGGGCGGCCGTACTCGTAGAGTCGATATCCTCCTTCGTACCCGCCCTCTTTCCAGACGCGGTGGGAAGGAATATAGGAGATCATGTCGTCCGCATATCCGCACACCCATGTTCCCTCCCCGAACTCTTCCTTAAAACGCAAGGCGTAGTCGACCACCGTCTCGGCGCCCATGCCGATGATGTTCATCTCGTCACCCAGTCGCCACGCATGGATCGGGTAGCTGTAAGATGAAGGGAATGTTTCTCCGGCATCCAGTTTGCGGAGCATCCGTTCCGCCCAGCGTTTCAACAGTGCATTCGTGCTCTTCGCTTCCACGTTCAGTTTCTCGCGAGTGACGACCTCCTGATAGGGCAGGTCGATATACTCGAACTCTGAACGGATCCCGGAGGATACGTTGCTGAGTGGCTTTTCCAGTGCTTCTTCCACGGCCGTCGCCAGCATGTGACCATATTTCTTACACAGTTCGACAGTGCGGCGTGGCAACGGATTCTGGTCGCCGCCGCAGGTGTTGACGAACATTGCAGTGGTGCCAGGGTGATTCTGTTCGATTTCCAGCTGAGCGAATCCTGGAAAATCGCCGCACCATTTTGTAAAGCTGAGCGTCGTCGGGTGGCAGGCGTATCCGAAGACAACGGCATCCAGTCTGCCGTCTGGCCGAACCACCTTCAGTACAGGTACGGAATGATCGACGGGGCCGACCAGTGGTTCGCCGCGAGATAGAATTGCGGGGACGTCGGCTTCGCGGTTGTTGCGACGGTTCACAGCAAAGGTTGCGTACCCACTACCGTGTTCCAGTGATGCGGGGGCCAGAGCAGCCAGGGCATCACCAACAAGTGCGACAGTCCGCAAAACCATCTTTGTCGTGTACGCGTCGACCAGCTTCACCTGATCGGCATCGACGGGATAGTAGTCAACAAGGTCGTCGCCCAGACGCGGGCCGCAGTGGTTGTGCGAAAACGTGAACATGATCTGGTCGCGTTTTAGTCCGTATTCTTCCTCCACCTGAGCAAACACCGGATCGCTCATGACCTTGGGCACGCCCTGGAAATCGCTGGTGATCAGGACGACACGGTGTCCATCGTTATCCTGCAGAGCGAGTGCTTTCATCCACAGGTCATGCAGCTTTCCTTCCGGTGCTCGCCTGGATCCGTATCCGGCCAGCCAGACCGAGGTTTCCGGTGTGATGACGGTGCGAGCGACACCAGCCTTCCAGCCGGCAATGACGCACTGCGGTCCGGCGAGAAGCCAAAGACACAATAGAAGACTGCTGGTGACAGGCGAAATCAATCGCTTCATTCGTTTTCTCCATTGTCAGTACCGGGTCGCAGAAAATGGTCGAAGAATCCATAGATTACGGCATTCGATGCCTCGTTCGGCGCATGGTCCGGACGATTGGTCATGCCCACCCTTCGTCGATAACCCAGCAATTTGTTTATTCTGACCAGATGATTCAAAGCACGCCACCGTGTCGGCGGATCTACGGCGCCACCGGATACCAGAAATGGCCGAGGAGCCATCAGAGCGTGCAGTTCATGCAGATCCCGTTTTTGTTCCAGGAGTTGAGGGTACAGACCGCGTCCCGGATTTGTCTCCGTGATGATGCCTCGCTTACGCCACGGACGGGGGTGCCAGCCCAGATACCAGGGCTCCCAGTAGTTTACGCTGGGATGGGTGTCGAACATGATTCCCGGATCTGACACCGCGACCGCGGCAAACCGATCGAACAGGCAGCCGGCAAACATGGCCCACTTGCCGCCAAAGGAATGCCCGACGATGCCGATTCGGTTTTCGTCTACTTCCGAACGACTGGCCAGGACATGCCACGCATTGGCTGCTGCATACCCCAGCATCGACAGCGGCTGCACCGTTGCGTTGTCGATTTCCGGGTGATACAGCGCATAGGTCTTTGCTTCTGATGCGTCCGTCGTTCCGATGGAAAGTGTCACGAATCCACGTCTTGCCAGTTGCAGGGCAAAGTCCCGATGAGGATTGTTGAAGCCGATCGCTGTTTCCGGCTCATAGAAGACACTCAGGACTGCTGGCCGTTTGTCCGCGCCGTCCGGAATGAGCAGGTATCCCGTTGTTGATTCGTCGGGCGTCCAGAGGAATTGGATTTTCTGCTGAACGAAGTTTTCGCGGCGTTCGGTTTCCAACACCTCAACGTGCGGCTCAGTAATCAGTGGCGGCCACTGACCGAGTAACTCCGTCCATTGACCTACCAGTTCGTTTCGGCGTCGCTTCCAGTCAGCCACGGAACGAACCGTTGAGCCGTCATGAAACCGGAGCGGCGAACGATGCGGGCCGAAGTCGTTGGCAAATGCTGCGGGTGGATCGAAGTGCGTCCCGATAACGCTCCAGCTCGCTGATTCTTGCCAGGCAACTGTGTCTTCCTTCTTCTCCTGCGCGGTGGCACCGGGAACAGCGACCGTCAGCAAAAGAAGAGTACGGATCAGGCGAGCGGAAATTGTGCACATTGAAAAGCCCTGCGACGAGATGTTGCTTGTCCTGACATTCTGAGCAACTCAGGTGTCGATGTGAAGTGCACGGCGATATCTCAAGGGCTGGGGACTATCCTTTGCACGCGGCTGTTCGTCGGGGTACGAGTGTGTGCGTGCGGCAGGCAGAGTTGTTTCCGGCATGGGGAAGGACGCACCGCATCTGCCTGACGCACGGCATTGTCATTGACGGGGCTCTGCTTTGCGGCACCGCGCCGTGACGGTTCTGATGTGCCGTGTCCTGTGCAGTGCATCGTCAGTCTGCCGGTTCGTCGCTTAATGCTCGGTTGACGGCTTCCAGCAGGACTTCCATGGCGAACGGTTTTCGCAGGTAGTCAACCACGCCCAGCATTTCCGCGTATGCTTTGTGACGACTGCCTTCGTTGGCTGTCATCATGATGACCTTGGGGGCATTTTCCATTTCGCCAAGAGATTCCAGCACCGGAAATCCTCCCATACGTGGCATCATCATGTCCGTCAGTACAAGATCCGGCTTCCGGGACGTAATGAGCTTGCGACCGTCCTGCCCATTTGTGGCAGCGAGTACCTGATAACCGGACGCTTTCAGCACGGTTTGGACGGTGTTGGAGATTTCGCGATCATCTTCGATCACAACGATCAGTTTTTCCGGCACGACTCACCTCGGGGACAATCGGCTAACGCAACTCATGTTTCAACAACGGTAATCAGCAATTGTCTACGGAATTGCCGGTTCAGGAAAGTGACCCTGCACAAAAAAGCGTCGTGAGAAGAATTTCTCACGACGCCAGGTTATCCGTGCTGTTACGGCGTACAGATCTAAATCGCAGATTCGTCCAGTTCGCCTGTTCGGATTCGGATAATCTTTTCGACGTTGCTGACAAAAATCTTACCGTCACCAACCTGACCCGTTCGGGCTGAGTTGACAACTGCGTCGACGACTTTGTCCAGTTCGTCGTCACCGACCACGATTTCGATCTTTACTTTCGGCATGAAGTCCACGATGTATTCTGCACCGCGATATGTTTCCTTGTGACCTTTCTGCCGACCAAATCCACGAACTTCGGTCACTGTCATTCCCTGGACACCAGCTTCGGTGATTGAGGATTTGACGTCTTCCAGTTTAAAGTGGCGGACGACCGCTTCTATCTTTTTCATTTCTGTGTTCCATTTTTTGTTAGGTTTATGCTTTATCGAAAGTATTGGCACATGAACGGCGTCGAACTGCCAGGGACAGATTTCGCACATAAGGCCTCTGCGAGATCTGCCATGACTGCTGACGACCGCACGTTCTTACTGGAAGATGTAGCCCTCTTCACCGTGCTGACTGATATCCAGTCCCTGAATTTCTTCTTCCTCGCTGACTCTCAGTCCCATGATCGGATCAATGATTTTCAGCAGAATGAATGTGCCGACAGCGCTGAAACCAACGGCTGCCACCACGCTGACCAGCTGTACCATGATCTGTCCCTTGTTTCCGTCAAAGAAGCCGGCTGGCTCCGTAGCTCCGGTGACAAGTTGTGTCGCAAACAGACCTGTCAGCAGGGCGCCCAGAGTTCCGCCCACCCCATGCACACCAAAGGCATCAAGTGAGTCATCGTAGCCCAGAGAATTCTTCATCTTTGTGCAGCAGACGTAACAGAATACACCAGCAATAAAGCCCATGATGATGCCGCTTACCGGCGTTACAGAGCCGCTGGCCGGCGTGATACAGACAAGTCCGGCAACCGCACCGGAACAAGCTCCCAGAATGCTGGCCTTGCCCTGTTTCAGCCATTCCATGAGTGACCACCCGAGGACTCCGGCTGCCGCCGCGAGGTGTGTCGCGAATACGGCATTAACAGCTCGACCATCCGCGCCCAGTTCACTGCCGCCATTGAATCCGAACCAGCCAACCCACAGCAGACCGGTGCCGATGCAGGTATACGTCAGATTATGTGGAGGCATCGGCTGTGTTGGGAAACCTTTTCGCTTGCCAAGCACGATTGCGCAGATCAGGGCCGAGACACCCGAACTGATGTGGACGACCAGGCCTCCGGCAAAGTCGATCGCTTTGTATGGTGCATTCTCGTTCCATTCACACAGCCAGCCGTAATCGCACCAGACCCAGTGCGCGATAGGACAATAAATCAGCAGCCCCCACAGTACACAGAAGACGGCCATGCTGCTGAACTTCATGCGTTCGGCAAATGCACCGCAGATCAGAGCGGGTGTGATGATGAAGAACATGCACTGGAACGCAACGAAGATCTGTTTACTTGCCAGAGATTCGGCGGTTCCCACTCCGTCTGCCGGGCTCACGCCCTTCAGCAGAAGATGGTCGAAGTTTCCGAAGTAAGGATTCTCGCCTCCGAACGCGAGGCTGTAGCCAATTACCGCCCAGACAACCGACATCAACCCCATTAGAAAGACACACTGCATCATGACGCTCAGGATGTTCTTCTTACGAACGAGTCCCCCATAGAAGAGCGCCAGCCCTGGACACGTCATCATCAGCACCAGGGCGATCGAAACCAGCATCCACGCGATGTCACCTTTGTCATAATCCGGTTCCGGTGCCACGAAGATAGTTGCGACTGTGGCTTCTTCTTCCACAATCCCGTCAGATTCTTCCAGCGGACCTGCGGCATCTTCAGATACAGCTGCCGCTGGCGTCTCTTCCTTTGCAGCATCTGCTGCGTCCTGCGCTGATGCGGTCAGTTGAAAACTGACCAGTGTCACCGCTAATGAAAATACGTATCTGAGTTTCCTGTTCATGTGTCGTTCTCACCTTCAAATACTTCCCCGAAAACCTCTTTGCAGGGATGAATTGCACTCAGAGACCAAGGAATATCGGCACTCTCGTGCCGACTGGAAAACAGACGTCCCAGCTGTGCGCAGGGACGCTCTCGCCCGTTGTTCCTGTCGAACTGTCACGAATATCCGATAGCTCGTCGCTGATCAAGCGACCGGACCGTGGCAGATTATGATTTTTGACACAACCTGCCCGGAGGACTTTGGGTTCCGGTCCATTCGACGAAGCTGTGCCGATCGCCTGCCGAGGCACTGTGTGCTGGCGGCGGAAGATGATCGCCGGAGCCAGCAGTTCCTGTGCGCTGCCGAAGAACGTGCCTCACGGCACGTTCTTCGCTCACATTCCGCTGCACCGCAAATTGCTACACCGGACGCGCCATGCGGTGACCACGATGCATCGAGTACATTTGACGATCGACGCTATTGTTCAGGCGATTACTCTTCCTCTTTGTCGCTGCACCTCAGCCAGTGCAGAGTAGCCATGTTGACCGTTCTTTCGTTATTCCCCATTTGTGCCCGAACGATCGCGCGCAGTTCGTCGGCATATGCAAGTGGCCGTTCGTGGTACGCCGTAATGTGGATGATCACCACCTGATTGACGCTCGCGCGGCCCGGACACGAGATGTCGACTTCCGGCGTCCGCGCGATTCATTCGTCCAGTTTGCGCGAGAGGTCACGAGTTACAGTGTATACGGCCGTGTGTGGCCGACCTTCGTCCGGCTGTGACCACCGTTTCATGCTCAGCGGGCTGGCCAGAATAGCCAACAGAGCAACCAGTCCCCACCTTTCCCACTGCATCGTGTGGCGGTGTCCGGGCAGCGACCGACTGGTGGAAACGTCCAGCAGCGAAAAGGTGAAGCTTGATGCCACGATGATCGCTATCAGGTTGGTAGCAAACAGCAGGACCGCGTCAACCGCAGCGCCGAACGAGCCATTCGACAGTGACACCCCGATGGCGCATAACGGTAGCACCAGCGCAGTGGCAAATGGCCGCAGATTTCGGATGCACACGAAATGCGATGGTTATGCACTGGCCGGCCGGAATTGAGGCATAAGGTGAAATCCGGGGTCAATGGCACGGTTAATTCTGCAGGTGCCTTTGATGGTCTTACAAGGTGAAACGTCTAGTTTTCCAGCTCGGCGTAGGATCGCGGCTCAAACCCGGATGATTGTGGCACACCTTTTGTGATTACCGACCACGTGGCCCCGGATTCACGGAAAGTTGTGAAATCGGTCGGCTGATACCTGACGTTCAGGTGAGGTGTTGGTATTGAATTTCCATTCTGATTCCATGACCGCATCACTGCGTCCACGGCTCCTGTCGTGAGCAATGTGCGTTCCGCAGCATACGGTTCTTCGCCGGTTGTGTACGTGTGCTGGATTGCGTGTGAAAGTGCCTTGAACAGGCAGCGATTGCCCCAGGGACCG
>Ga0315332_10000373_pt1 | contig 19824 bp, 14 predicted proteins | sample M110034915metaG_FD_203455 | JGI IMG/M metagenome (GOLD analysis project Ga0315332, IMG submission 203455) | Ammonia-oxidizing marine archaeal communities from Monterey Bay, California, United States - M1 100m 34915 | ecosystem: Environmental > Aquatic > Marine > Intertidal zone | place: USA...
ATATAGCGCCTACTTTTGGTCAAGATGATGCTCAAGTAGCTCAGGCAGCAGGAGTTCCACCGATGTTAGTGCTAGATGAAAATGACAACCCAGTTCCTTTGGTAGACCTGCAGGGCCGATTTAAATCGGGAATGGGACAATATTCTGGTAAATATGTAAAAAATGAATATTACAAAAATGAAAGCGCTCCCGAAAAATCAATAGATGTTGAAATTGCAATTGATTTAAAAAAAGAAAATAAGGCTTTTAAAGTTGAAAAATACGAGCACAGTTATCCACATTGCTGGAGAACAGACAAGCCAGTTTTATACTACCCTTTGGACTCATGGTTTATAAAAGTTTCTGCTGTTAAGGACCGATTTGTTTCTTTAAATAAAACCATAAACTGGAAGCCTGAAAGTACTGGAGTTGGTCGATTTGGAAATTGGCTAGAAAATGCGAATGACTGGAATTTATCTCGTTCTCGTTATTGGGGAATTCCTATTCCTATTTGGAGAACTGAAGACGGTAAAGAGAAAATTTGTATCTCATCTGTAGAGCAATTAAAAGATGAGTGTACCAAGTCTGTAAAAGCTGGGTTAATGAAGTCTAACCCTTTGGAGGGTTTCATTCCTGGTAACATGTCTAAAGAGAATTATGACTGCTTTGATTTGCATAAAAACCATGTAGATAAAATTATTTTAGCCTCTGCGTCTGGCCAACCCATGAAAAGAGAAAAAGACCTAATAGATGTTTGGTTTGATTCTGGATCTATGCCATATGCTCAGTGGCACTATCCTTTTGAAAATAAAAACTTAATTGATGAGCATCAATCATACCCTGCAGATTTTATTGCAGAAGGTGTTGATCAGACAAGAGGGTGGTTTTATACGCTTCACGCAATCTCTTCAATGGTATTCGACAAAGTTGCATATAAAAATGTAATATCAAACGGCTTGGTGCTTGACAAATCTGGGCAAAAAATGTCGAAGCGTTTAGGCAATGCGGTAGATCCTTTTAAAACTTTAGCCTCATTTGGACCTGATGCTACACGTTGGTACATGATAACAAATGCTCAACCTTGGGATAACTTAAAGTTTGATTTAGACGGTATAAAAGAGGTTCAACGAAAATTCTTTGGAACACTTTATAATACTTATGGCTTCTTTTCTCTATATGCTAATGTTGATGGCTATAAAGGTGATGAAAAAATAATTCCTCTTGAAAATCGACCAGAAATTGATCGCTGGATTATTTCGAAACTCAACTCTTTAATAAAAGATGTTGAAAACCTCTATGAAAATTATGAGCCAACGAAAGCTGGAAGGGCAATTCAGCAATTTGTAATTGATGAGTTAAGTAATTGGTATGTTAGATTGTGTAGAAGGCGTTTTTGGAAAGGTGACTATTCTGAAGATAAAATTGCTGCCTACCAAACTTTACACGAGTGTTTAATTTCAGTGTCTATTCTAGCTTCTCCTATTGCACCTTTTTATACTGATGAGCTTTTTAGAAATTTAACTGCATTTAACAATAATGAACATGAGTCGGTTCATTTATCTTTATTTCCTAAAGTAAACAACCAGTCAATTAACAATGATTTGGAACAAAAAATGATAATTGCTCAACGAGTTTGTTCATTAGGTTTGGGGTTAAGAAAAAAAGAGAAAATAAAAGTTCGTCAGCCTCTTGAGAAAATAATAGTGCCTGTTGTTGACAAGGCTTTTAGCGATAGAATTAACGCTGTACAAAATTTAATACTTTCTGAACTTAATGTAAAAAACCTTGAGCTTTTATCTGCTGGCTCTACCTTCTTAAAAAAGAAAATAAAACCAAACTTTAAATCTATCGGTCCAAAATATGGAAAGCAAATGAAAGCAATTTCATTAATGGTATTAAATTGGGGGTCAGAAGAAATTAACACTGTGGAGAAAGATTCGGGATGGAGTGGTGATGTCGATGGAGAGTTCGTTCAACTGAACAGTGAAGACTTATTGATAGAAACAGCTGATATTCCTGGCTTCTTAGTTTCTTCTGAAGGTGGAATAACAGTTGCTTTAGATATTCAACTATCTGAAGAGTTAAAAGAAGAAGGGGTTGCAAGAGAGTTTATAAATAGAATACAAAACCATAGAAAAGATATAGGTTTAAATGTTACAGATAAAATAAATATTTCATTAAAATCTAACCTTGAAATTAATCGTGCATTAAATAACAATTTAAATTATATTTGCTCAGAAACGTTGGCTAATTCACTAGCGTTTGTTGATGCTATTTCTAGTGATTCTATTGAACTAGATTTAGGTGATGGCGAAATAACAGAATTTACGATAACTAAAATAAAATAACTATTATGAGTACAAATAGATATAGCGACAAAGACCTTAATGAATTTAAATCAATTATTGACTCAAAGCTAAAAGAAGCAAAAGAAGATTTAGTTCTTCTTAAAGGATCTCTTTCACATAAAGATGATCACGGAACCGATGACACAGGTCGCTCTTTTAATATGATGGAAGATGGCTCCGAGACGTTAATGCGAGAAGAAATGGCGCAACTAGCTGCTAGACAAGAGAAGTTTATTAAAAACCTTGAAAACGCCTTAATAAGAATTAGCAACAAGTCTTATGGCGTGTGTAGAGTTACTGGTAAGCTAATAAATAAAGACCGTCTCAAACTTGTTCCTCACGCTACGCTTAGTATTGAAGCAAAAAAAGCTCAAGATTAACCCATTGAAAACTTCTCTTATTACAATATTTATTGTTTTAACATTAGATCAAGTGTTAAAGCTTTGGATAAAATCTTCCTATGGGCTTAATGCTGTTATTTTCGATTTAGGAATTTTAAAATTTCAATTTATAGAAAATCCGGGGATGGCATTTGGTTGGTCTTTCGGTAAAACATGGGGCAAGATTGCTTTGAGTTTATTCAGGTTAATAGCTGTTGGTTTCATTGCTTTCTACATTAGGAGGTTGATTAAAAATAACGCTCACAAGTTTTATGTCTTTTGCATTTCGCTGGTTTTCGCTGGTGCTTTAGGTAACATTATTGATAGTGCTGTATATGGTTTGATGTTTGACTCAGGAACCACTTGGAGTGATCAATTTCAAGGTTGGATTCCTTACTTTGGCGTTTCTGAATTAGACTTTACTGGATACACTTCTGTTCTGCAGGGTTGTGTTGTTGATATGATTCATTTAGAATTTTATTGGCCCTCTTGGGCGCCTTTTGGTTTAGCGGGTAATGAAGTTTTTCCTCCCGTTTTTAATGTGGCTGATTTTTCAATCTCAACTGGCGTTGTTTTTATAATTATCTTTTACAAAAAAATAGTGCGAGATGAGGATTTTAAATTTTTTAACACTTAGCTGTTCTCTATTTTTATTGCTTTACTCAGGTGCGTGTTTTTCACAAAAAATTGTTTCTGGACCTATTCAGGGACACACCACTGATACCTCTGCGGTTTTTTGGGTTTTAACAAAAAACAACTTGTCATTTAACATTAAAGAAAATTTTTCATCTCCTTCGTATAATGTTGTAATTAAAGAGGATACGATGTGTTCCGCCCATTTAAAAAATAAAAAAGCATATAAATACACGCTTTATTTTCCAACATTTAAAACTCCTTATGCTGCCCAAGGAAAACATTCATTTTATAATTATTCGGTTTTTCTTAATGGAGTAAAATATAATGACTATAAAATTACTCTTTCATCGCAAAAAGATTCTGTTTTTATGTTTGGTTCCTGCGCCTACATTGGCAAAGGGTTCTCAAGGGTTTATCGACCGTGGAATATGACTAAAATATTCAAAACTATGTCGAGGGTAAAAACAAAAAACATGCTTTGGATGGGTGATAATGTCTACTTGATACTAAACCACGACTTAAAAAGCACAAAAAGCATCTATAGACGCTATGTTGGAGTTAGAAAACAAAAAAACATGAATAAATTGTTATCATCAAATAAACAACATTATAGCACATGGGATGACCATGATTTTGGTCCAAATAACACCGATGGGTCCTACGAGAAAGCAGCATTAACAACTGCTGCGTTTAATAACTTTTGGGTTAATCCAATGACTAAAAATAAAAAAGGTATTTACTATTGTTTTAAAAAAGGAGATGTCTCTTTTTTTATGACAGACAGTAGAACGTTTAAAATAAATGGTGGTTCTAGCTTGTTGGGAGAGGAGCAATTAAAATGGTTGAAAAAAGAATTACTAACATCTAAGGCAACACTGAAGGTTGTTATTCTTAGTAATCAACTAATTAACGCTGTTGAAGGACATGAGTCATATTATGATTTTGAAAGGGAGCGTTCAGGGCTTATTGATTTCATTAACACTAAAAAAATACCCGGTGTTGTGTTTTTTTCAGGAGATAGACATCATTCAGAAATCAACGTTGAGCTAGATCAAAATTATTACCCAATTTACGATATTACGTGCTCCGCTCTATCTAGTCCTAGGCCAAAGCTTAGGGGTTGGGGCGTTGAGGGAGATATACCAACAAGAATTGAAGGTTCTTTTATTACAAAACATAATTATGGATTGTTAGTTTTAAAAAACTCAACAGCTGGAAAATCAATGGTTGTTCGGTTTGTAAACAAAAACGGAGTCCCGTTGTATGAACACGAAATTCCAATAACTAAACTTGGTTATTAAATAACAATATTGACTATTTTTTTAGGCACAACTATTATTTTTTTTGGAACCTTTCCAGAAAGGAATTTTTTTGTTTGTTCATTTGCTAGCACCTGGTCCTCTATTTCCTTTTTAGAAAGCCCTAATGGAAGTTCAATTAAAAATTTCATTTTCCCATTAAAAGAAACGGGGTACTTATGATTTGATTCGACTAGATACTCTTCGTTGTGTTTGGGGAAGGTGGCGTAACTTATGCTTTCCTTGTTCCCTAATTTACTCCACAACTCCTCAGAAATATGAGGTGCGTAAGGAGATAAAATAATGCATAAATCTGAAAGTATTTCTGTTTTGTTGCACTTTAGCGCTGTTAATTCATTTACACAAATCATAAAGGCCGAAACGGGGGTGTTGAATGAGTATCGCTCAATGTCTTCTTTGATTTTTTTGATCGTTTTATGAAGTGTTTTTAATTCCTCTTTAGAAGGTTGGTCGCTTGACACCTTAAATTGTTCACCATCATGAAATAGTCGCCATACTTTTTTCAAAAAACCATTTACTCCAGTAATGCCATGTACATCCCAGGGTTTGTGCTGTTCTAAAGGGCCTAAAAACATTTCATAGCACCTAAGAGTATCTGCACCATATTTATTTACTAAAACATCAGGGTTTTGGACGTTAAACTTGGATTTTGACATTTTATCTATCTCTCTAATACAAATAAAATCTCCGTTATCTTCTTTAATGAAACTCGCATCATTAAACTCTTGTCTCCATTTTTTAAATGCTTCAATATTTAATTTGTCTCCATTTAAAAAATTTATATCGACATGTATTAATGATACATTTTGATTAGTCTTTTTGTTTTTTGAAAGGAACTGCTGGGTTTTATTGTCTCTGTAAACCAATGCTGAGTTTCCTTGAATCATTCCTTGATTAATCATCTTTTTAAATGGTTCTTCGAAAGGTATATACTCTAGGTCGTATAAAAATTTAGTCCAAAAACGAGCGTATAATAAGTGCCCTGTTGCGTGTTCTGCTCCCCCAATGTATAAATCAACGTTTTTCCAATAATCAACCTTTTCTCTAGAAACAAATTCCGTTTGATTTTTTGGGTCCATGTACCTTAAAAAATACCAACTACTTCCCGCCCAACCCGGCATCGTATTGTACTCCATTCTATCTCCAGGGCAAATAACATTCCATGCCTCTTTTGTTGCCCTAGCTAAAGGTGGCTCCCCTTCTTTTGTGGGTAAATATTTATCTACTTTGGGTAGCTCAACCACATCGTTTCCTTCCATTAAATATGGTGTCTGTCCTTTGTAATAAACAGGAAAGGGTTCTCCCCAATATCGCTGACGGGAGAAGATTGCGTTTCTTAACTTATATTGTGTTTTTCCTTTTCCGAACCCTTTTTGTTCCATTTCATAAATGGCCAATTTGGTAGCTTTCTTAACGGGTAAATCATTTAAAAAGTCTGAATTAGCTATAACAGAATCTTTTTCAGTGTAGGCTGCTTCAGAAATATCCTTGTCTTTAAAAATATTTAGAATGTTTATATTAAAATGTTTTGCAAAATCCCAATCACGCTGATCACCACAAGGCACAGCCATAACGGCTCCTGTTCCATAACTAGCTAAAACATAATCTCCAATCCAAACAGGAATCTTTTCTCCAGTAAAAGGGTGTGTTGCAAAAGCTCCTGTAAACTCACCGGAAATAGTTTTCACATCACTCATTCTATCTCTTTCAGATTTCAATGCTGCTGCTTTTTGGTAAGCTTCAATTTTATCTTTTTGTTTTGTTGTGGTAATTTTTGAAACCAATTCGTGTTCTGGTGCTAACACCATAAATGAAACACCAAAAATTGTATCAGGCCTTGTTGTAAATACTTCAATTTTATCTTCAAAACCATTTACATCAAAACGAACCGCAGCTCCAATACTTTTTCCTATCCAATTACGCTGAATATCTTTAATGGAATCTGTCCAATCTAACGTATCTAAATCCTTTAATAAGCGTTCTGCGTAAGCTGTAATTCTCATGCTCCATTGACGCATTAACTTTTGCTCAACAGGATGACCTCCCCTTTCCGATAAACCATTCTTTATTTCATCGTTTGCTAAAACTGTACCTAAAGCAGGGCACCAATTAACCCAAGTTTCAGAAAGATAGGCTAAGCGGTAGTTTAACAACACTTTTTGCTGCTGATCTTCGTTCCAATTATTCCATTCAGAAGCAGAAAAAACAGCTTCAAAATCAGTGGCTGCTTTTGTGTTTAAGTTGCCTTCTCGTTGAAACGTCTCAATTAGACTTTCAATCTTTTCAGCTTTGTTTTTTAGTTTATTATACCAAGAATTAAATATTTGCTTGAAAATCCACTGTGTCCATTTGTAATAAGTAGAGTCTGATGTTCTTACTTCTCGATCCCAATCAAATGAAAATCCAATTTTATCCAACTGATTTCTATATCCAGGAATTGTGATTCCGCCCTTGTCTACACCACCTTCGATGTTTGTTTTAGTTGTAACTGCAGGGTGTTGACCTGTTTGTATCGCATATTGCTCAGCCGGCAACCCAAAAGAGTCGTATCCCATTGGGTGTAGAACATTGTATCCACATAGTCTTTTATAACGAGAATAAACATCTGAAGCTATATATCCTAACGGATGACCAACATGTAAACCAGCGCCAGATGGATAAGGAAACATGTCTAAGGCATAAAACTTGGGTTTTGAACTGTTGTCTTTGGCTGCAAATGTTTTATGCTCCGCCCAATACTTTTGCCACTTTTTATCTATTTCTGCAGGATTGTAATTACTCATGGTTGATTTTGAATTTCAAAATTAACTATATTAATAAGTATTTATAAAAAATTATGTCTTAAACCCAAATGCAGATAATACCAACATCATCAACTGGCTTACGCCTTCTTTTCTACTATTTAAAAATTCACTTCTTTTTTGCTTTTATTTTAAACTGGTTTCCGGCTGTTTGCTTTTTTATCATCTTCATCTTGTTTCCGTACGCTAACGGTTTTTCCTTGTCGATCAAGGTTGAAGCTATTTTTCTTAGGTGTTGTTGATTATGCGAATTGCTTTTTTTGGGTTGAAACAAAGAAAAAAGACAGTTGAAAATTAAGTGTCAAGGCGGTAATTATTGTCATTAATTTGTTTTTAAGGCGTCTATAACAACCACAAACTCTCCCTTTGGTTTTTGTTTGCTAAATTTTTGAGATAATTCATTGGCTGTTCCAATAAGTGTTTCTTCATAAACTTTTGTTAGCTCTCTTGAAACAGAAACCAACCTATTGGGGTCTAGGTGTTCATTTAGCTCGTTTAATAATTTTAAAATACGGTGTGGTGACTCATAAAGAATAATGGTTCTTTTTTCTTCTTTTAACGTTTCTAGTTTCTTTTTTCTACCTTTTTTGTGGGGTAAAAAACCTTCGAATAAAAATCTATCACAAGGAAATCCAGATTGAGTTAATGCTGGAACAAAGGCTGTTGGGCCTGGAAGCGAAATTATTTGAATGTTGTGTTTTTGACACTCCCTAATCAATAAATAACCTGGATCGCTTATTCCAGGCGTTCCCGCATCACTTACAATAGCATAACCTTTTTCACTTTCAAGAATCTCTTGTATTACTTTAGGGGTTACTATGTGTTCGTTGTGTTGATGATATGCTTTTGTTTTTGTTGTTATTTCAAAATGCTTTAGTAAATGATTGGTTGTCCTTGTGTCTTCAGCAAGAATTACATCCACTTCTTTTAGTTTTTCCAAAGCTCTTAAAGTAATGTCTTTTAAGTTTCCTATTGGTGTGGGTATAATGTACAAACAACTCATTTTGCGGATTCTTTATTCCATTTGTTTTTCATAAACCTTAAATATTCTTTTTCTATTTTAAGGTTATTACACGGTTCAAATGTTGTATTGCGTTTTTCACTTTGTCTTAAATAATATTTTTTTTTATCTGTAATTAAAATGAGTTTACTTTTGTCGTCTAGGTAATAAAAACAACTTATTTCAGCAATATTGTTATTATTTATGTCTGTTATTTGAATTGATTCTATTTTGTGTTTTGTGCTTCCTGTAGATGTTTCTTGCTTATCTGAGCATTTATGAGTTAAAACAATTTCTTGCTCCTTTTCTTTTTTTAACAAATGGTAAAAATATAAATACTTAATTTGTGGTGTGTTTAGCTCTGTTCTAATGAAATAATTTTTTCCCTCTGAATCTTCCCAGGAGTATTGATCAATAATTTTTTCACCTCTATTCTTTATGTGATTGTTTAAATTTTCCCTTTCGGGTTTTAATTGGTAAAAACCCTTGGGGTTTGGTTGATATGTGTATTCTTGTTGAAAAATATTAGTATTATCTATTAGGATGTCTAGTTGAAATTTTTCGTTGAAAATTATATTTGAATCTCCGTTGGTTAATTGAAAATCTAAAGGAAAGGAGACCTCTTCTTTGTTGGTGATTTTATTTTGATAAGTATACTTTTTATTGCTGTTTGTCAACTGAATTGTGACATTATAGTTTTTATTTTCATTGTATGAGTCTATAACAGAAAAAAAATTATCTTTTGCTATTTTAACCTCCCATTTCTGAGAAGAAATAATTAAAAAAGGGCATATAAATAAAAAAATTAACCCTTTTTTTCGCATTAAATTAGATTAATTTTTGAAATAAGATCTTCTTTGTATGACCCTCCTATTGGAATAATTTTATTGTTGTCTTCTAAAATAAGATTTGGCGACTCGATTTCACTTATTTTATTAAGGTTTACAATGTAAGACCTGTGAACTCTAAGAAATTTATCCTCAGGCATCTTTTTTTGTATGTCTTTCATTGTTGAATGGATTGTGTATCTAGTAGATGGGGTGTTTATTACCACATAATCTTTTAAAGCTTCAATATAAAGCACATCATTAGTGTTTAATTTTATGAGTCTTGATTTGCTTTTAACAAAAATATAATCAGCGTTATCTCTGTTTTCAACAATGTTGTACAACATGTCTCTTTCTTTCAAAATATCTAACTCTTTACCGTGTTTATAAAGAGCCATTTCTATTGAAGTGTGTAAATCTATTTCTTTATATGGTTTTATTATATATGCGTAAGGTTCTGTAATTTTTGCTTTTGATAAGGTGTTTTCATCAGCATATGCTGTTAAAAATATAATAGGTATGTTTTGTTCTTTTCTTATTTGATCTGAAGCTTCTATTCCGTTTATTTGCCCCTTAAGCATTATGTCCATTATTATAATGTCTGGACTTAGCTCTCTAGCAGATTTTATAGCATCTTCACCATTATTAGATATTCCTAAAACCTTATATCCTAATCTTTTCAAGCTTATTTGAATGTCTTTAGCAACAATACTTTCATCTTCAACAACTAGAACATTAACTTTTCCCATTTTAGATATAAATTTTATTTATATGTTAATATATGTAATTAATCTATTAAAAATAACCAATTATCTATCAAAAGTAATTAAATATTTTGTTCCTGAATGTTTTAACAACTCAATCTTACCGTCTATTTGTTCTATTAATGTTCTGACTAGTAACATTCCTAAAGATCCTTCATTTTCAGAATCAAGTCCTTTGGTATAACCCACACCATTATCTTCTACAATTATTTGAATTCTTTTGTTTGACTGTTTCTTTACACTAATCAAAATGGTTCCTGTTTTTTTAATTGGAAAAGCATATTTAAGTGCATTAGAAAGAAGTTCATTGATTATTAACCCACAAGGAATGGAAATATCTATGGAAAGTAATACATTATCTAAATCTAATATTAATGAAATATTATTTTCAGAATATTGGTAAGAATGAATCATACTCTTGGTTAAGTTTTCTATATACTCTGTAAAATCAATTTTATTAAAATCTTTTGTTCTATAAAGATTTTCATGAATAAAAGACATTGACTTTACTCGGTTTTGACTCTCCCTTAATATGTCTAATGTTTTTTTATCTTCAACGTAAGAAGATTGAAGGTTAAGTATGCTGGAAATTACTTGCAGATTATTCTTAACTCGATGGTGAACCTCTTTCAATAAAACCTCTTTTTGTTTTAGTGATATCCTAAGTTCATCATTTATAATTTTTTTCTCTGTTACATCTCTTAATATGTCTCTTGAACCCTTAAAAACTCCATCTACATAAACTGCATTACTTGATAATTCAACAGTTTTTTTTCTGGCTTTTGCATCAATAATATCTATTTCTAATCCTTTAATTTCTCCTGTTTCTCTAAGCTCTTTTGATTTTAATCTTGTTTTTTTAATGTCCTTTCTTTCAATAAAATCATACAAATTAATTACTCTTTCTTTTTTTAGTTGAAGTCCAAATAAATTAGAAGCTTCCGGGTTCATTTCTAAAATATCATTATTCTCATTTACTATAATAATTGCATCTGAAAGATTGATAAATAACTCTCTGTACCTTTTTTCACTTTCAATAATTTTAATTTCTGCCTTTTTAATTTCTGAAATATCTCTTGAAATACCCATGTATCCGAGTTTTTCTCCTATTTCATTAATAATTCTTGAAGCTGATATGTAAGAGACAAAAACCTCTCCATTTTTTTTTATATGCAAAACTTCACCGCTAAAAAATCCTCTATCGTCAAGTTGTTTTATTATCGATTTATATTGATCAAAATCAGCAAAAAGGTGTTTTATTTTTATTTTATTTATTTCATGTTTTTCATATTCAAATACTTTATAAGCTGAAGGGCTAAATTCTGTTATTTTTTCTTTATTATCTGATGCGAAAATAATGTCTAATGAACTATCAAAAATATTCCTTGTTATTTGTTCTGATTGTTTAAGTTTAGATTGTGTTTTAAGATGTTGTAAAATTTCTACTTCTAATTCTTCAATGGCATCTTCGGTTTGTTTTTTTGGTTGAATTTCTATCTCTATTAAATTATAACTCTTACTGTCAATTTTTATATTACATGTTTTAATCTTATAAGGGTTTATTTTATTATTTATTCCAACAAGGTGAATAATTTTAGACCATTCTGTTGTTTCATTTAATGCTGTTTTTACATTTTCTTCATCAGAAATGCTGTGTATTTTAGTTGAAAAATATTCTTTTCCTTTAAATTTCTCTTTTTTAAAACTACTATTACTTAATAATTTAAAAAATGAATTATTTAAATCTAAAATTGTGTTTTCTGAATTTAATAAACAGAAAGCATTTTTTCTATCACTAAAAAATGTATGAAAATAATTTTCTATCATATTATTTTTTTCTCTTCACTTTTATTCCATCTATTTTAAATTCTTGCCCATTTTTATAAATAATTGTTAAAACAACTTCACCTTCAGAATTGTATTTTTTCCATTCTCCATTTTTCTTGCCATTAGAATATGAACCAGTTTGTTTAATTTTCCCATTTGAATAGTAGTGTGTGTGTTTATCTATCGGAATACCATTTATGTATTTTCCTTCAAAAGAAATTTTTCCATTATTATAAATTGATTTCCATTCTCCATTTTTTAAATTATCTACAAAATAACCTTCTTCTTTAAAATCATTAATGAAATAATACCAACTACCTTCTTTTTTACCTTCTAAATATAATCCATTTGTAATTATGTTTCCTGCTGTGTCATATTCAATAATTTCTCCTGACTCTTTTCCTTTTATGAAATTTTCTTTTCTATGAATTTGACCATTCAAATACCACCATAACCATTCACCTTCTGGTTTACCTAATTTATATTTACCTTTTTGTTGTTCAATTTGATTAGGAAAATAATATACCCAAAAACCATCTTGTATATCTTTCACATAACTCCCCATTGCTTTAACCTTGCCATTTTCATAATAGTATTCCCATTTTCCAATTTTAAAATTTAAAGAATCAACTAAACCAGATGAAAGTTTAATGTTGTTTTTATAATTATTACAAACTAACAAAAAACCATCTTTATCGTACACCCTAAAAGTACCTTCCTTTTTATTATTTATTACCATACCTTCCACTATAGATCCATCATCATTAATTTGTTTATTTAATTTAAAAAGAATGGGTGCTTTTTCTAGTGTCGGTTCCCCGTTACTGTACGAATCAATCTTTATAATTCCTCCTTTTTTGTTATATTCTTTTGTTTTACCTTCTAATTTACCGTGCATATAAGTTCCTTCCCATTTTATTTTCCCATTAGTATAAAAAGTTTTCCATGTTCCATGTTTTTCTAATTTTTCATCTAGCCTATTTATCTTCTCTTTAAACAATAACATTCCTTTATTAAATTTTCTAATTGTGATTATTTTATTTAATGAATCAAATTCATAACAATAGTCATCTAAAACATTTATAGAATAATTATTTATTTCTTTTAAATAAAAAGTATCACCACTCTCGTTATGGCTATATATTTTTGAAAATCCATCTTTATAATTATTCTTATAATTAGTTTTTTCAATCATCTTTCCCGATTTATTAAATAATATAAATAAACCTTCTTTTTTGTTTTCTTTATAGTTAATTACTTTATTTATTTTACCATTTAAATAGTAAAAGTTCCAAGTACTGTCTAATAGAAAATTTTTTCTATTTCCTTCTGATTTAATATTTGAATTTTCGTGATAAGTTTTCCAATATCCATCTGGTTTACCATCATTTAAAACTCCTTCACTACTTAAGGTACTATCTTGAAAATAAAATTTAGTTATTTGGCTATTTACTTTATTAACACTAAATAATAATATTAAAAAAAAGTTTAAATAAATTTTATTACTCTTATTAGCTTGTTGAAAGGGTTTATAACTAAACATGTATTTTCTTGTAAGAGTCATATATTAAAAAATACTAACAAATAATTAACAATTTTTTTAAGTTTAATTAACTGAAGCATAACGTTTTTAGTGAGTTATAAACAAGTATAAAAAACTATATTAATTGTATGAAAAGTGAATAACTTGTTTTAGATATAATCATTTTTTTGGTTAATAATTTGTGAGTATGTTGCTTAAAAGTAATAATAAATAAAAAGGGCTTTATATAATAATAAAATTGCTTATTTAAATAACTGAAAAAAACAAAAAGTATTATAAAAAATAACTAACAACATATTAAAGTTTATTTTTGCTTAATAGTTAATAAAATAGACATGAAAATCAACATTAGTTCGGATCATGCAGGGTTTAAATTAAAAAAACGAGTAGTTAATTTTTTATTAAAATCTCATGAAGTTAATGATTTAGGGCCACACTCAGAAGAAAGCGTAGATTACCCTGATTTTGCACACAAGCTTGTAAACAATTTACTAGACAATGATGTTTCAATGGGTGTTTTAATTTGTGGAAGCGCAAATGGAATTAGCATGGCCGCAAACAAACACAAGAACATTAGAGCTGCTGTTTGTTGGAATAAAGAGATTGCAATCCTAGCTAAACAACACAATGATGCTAACGTAGTTTCGCTACCAGCAAGATTTATTACAGAAAATGAAGCGATTGATATTATTGAAGCGTTTATAAATACTGATTTTGAAGGGGGAAGACACTTAAGAAGAGTAAATAAAATAAATTGTGTTTAATAAAATAGGTTTAATTTCAGGAGTAATAATTTTTTGTTGTGGATGTTCCTTGTTTAGAAAAGCTAAACCAGTTTTTTTAGAAGCAGACCATAATAAATCAAAAGAGTATGCAAGTTTTATAACTAAAGAAGATCTTTTTAATAACCTTAGTGTTTTGTCTGCAGACTCTTTAGAAGGAAGAGAAACAACAAAACCCGGACAAAAAAAAGCTGCACACTTTATAAAAAACTTTTTTATAAGCAACAACATCCCCTCCCCTCCTTCTACTAATTATTTTCAAAAATTTAATGTTGGAATTTCTGATTTTAAAAGAGCAACTCTTGTTGTTGACAACGACACATTAGATATTATTAAGGATTTTTATTTATTTGGCAACACTAAAGACACCTCTTTTAGCGATGTTAATGTTGTAAGTGTCGGTTATGGAATCATTGATGGGGATTACAACGATTACTTAAACCTTGATGTAAAAAATAAAGTTGTGATTATTAATGAGGGTTTGCCAGAATTTTCCACAGTGTCTAATAGCTGGCAAAGTTGGAGAAAAAAACAAAAATTAGCCACTGAAAAGGGAGCGCTAGCGGTAATAACAATAAAGCAGGATTATTCTTCCTCAATTGAAAGAATAGCGCCATTTTTATTAAACCCACAAATGAAAATGCATAAAGATGTATTAGCACAAAGCAACATGATACCAAATTTTTGTATTTCTCAACAGGTTTTTACTGATTTTTTTAAGGTTGCAAACAAGGTTAGCTTTAAGGTGGATATTAATTATTTAGCTGATGCAGAAAATGTTTTAGGTTATATTGAGGGGGGCGAAAATAAAGAAGAAGTTCTTGTCATTTCTGCACATTATGATCATATAGGTTATGACAATGGTGAAATATGTAACGGAGCCGATGATGATGGTTCAGGCACTGTAAGCTTAATGTCAATTGCCAAAGCGTTCATTGAAGCAAAGAAAAATGGTTTTACAAACAAAAGAAGCATTCTGTTTCTTGCCGTTTCTGGAGAAGAAAAGGGGCTTTTTGGTTCTCGATATTATACCGACAACCCTGTTTTTCCGTTGAAAAACACAATAGCAGACTTAAACATTGACATGGTTGGCAGGATAGACACTGTTCACACAGACATTAATTATATATACTTAATTGGTTCAAACAAAATCAGTAAAGAACTACACAATATTAATGAAATGGTAAACGACAAATTCATTGGTATTGATTTAGACTATACATTTAATTCTGATGATGATCCAAATAATTTTTATTATAGATCAGACCATTATAATTTTGCAAAAAACGACATTCCTGTTATTTTTTATTTTAGTGGTATTCATCGCGATTATCATAAACCAACGGATGATATAGAGAAAATTAATTTTGATAAACTTCACAAGACGGCAAAATATGTTTTTTTTACAGCTTGGGAGTTGGTTAATAGAGAGAGCAGAATTAAATAAATGATGGAAGAGGTAGTTTTAGTTGATCAAAAGAACAACGTAGTTGGTTATATGGAAAAAATGGAGGCACACGAAAAAGGGCTTCTTCATAGAGCTTTTTCTATTTTTATATTCAACACAAACAACGAGCTGTTGTTACAACAAAGAGCATTTAGTAAATATCATTCAGGCGGCCTTTGGACCAATACTTGTTGCAGTCATCCAAGAAAACAAGAAAAGTTTATTGATGCAGCTAACAGAAGGTTAATTGAGGAAATGGGCATGAGTGTTGCGCTTGAAAAAGCCTTTAGCTTCATATATAAAGCTCATCTAGACCAGGATTTAATTGAACATGAATTAGATTGGGTTTTTATAGGGAGATCAGACGACCTTCCTCAGATTAATAAAGAAGAGGTGGCATCCTGCAAATACATTAATTTTCAAGACCTTCTTATAGATGTTAATGACAACCCTGATATTTATACAGAGTGGTTAAAAATATGTTTAAACAAAGTGTCTCAACACATTATTAAAACCAAATATTTTGAAAAATAATTTAAGCATTGGTGTAGTAGGTGGAGGTAGTTGGGCAACAGCGATAGTTAAAATTTTACAAGAAAAAAAAGCACCACTATCTTGGTGGCTTAGATCTAAAGAACAAGCACTCTTTATAAAAGAAAATAAGCATAACCCTAAATACATTAGTTCTGCAAAGATTAATTCAGATAAGATATTATTTGCTAATTCGCTTGAGGAAATTATTAATTTTTCAGACATTTTAATAATAGCAATACCGTCAGAATTTATTTATGATACTTTCTTAAATATTGAAAAAAAAGCACTAGAAGGTAAAATTTTAGTTTCAGCGACCAAGGGAATTATTCCCCAATTAAACCTTTTGCCCGCTATTTATTTTAAAGAGGAGTTTAACCTTAAGTTAGATTCTGTTGCCGTAATTTCTGGGCCTTGTCACGCAGAAGAAGTTGCTATGGAGAAGCTTAGTTTTTTAACCTTTGCTTGTGAAAACATTGAAACTGCAACAGTTTTGTCAAATTTATTTAATACAAAATTTATAAAAACACAAGCAAGTGCTGATATGCTGGGAATTGAGCTTTCTTCAGTGTTAAAAAATGTTTACGCAATATCTGCTGGCATTGCTCACGGTCTTGGTTATGGTGATAATTTTATTTCTGTTCTTATTTCAAACTGCATTAAGGAACTAGAGATATTTTTAACTGAGATTTACCCTTCTAATAGAGCGGTCAATTCAACTGAGTATTTGGGTGATCTTCTTGTAACTTCATATTCTCTACATAGCAGAAACAGGCGTTTTGGAAATTTAATTGGCAGAGGATATTCTGTTTCGGCCGCTAAAGGCCAAATGAATATGATAGCCGAGGGCTACTATGCGTCTAAGTGTATTCAAGAGCTTAATAAGAAAAACATCATTAATGCACCAATTGCTAATGCAGTATACCAAGTTTTACATTGCTCTAAGTCCCCAAAAACTGTTTTCAACAAACTTTCCAGTGTAATGTCTTGATTTTCAGCGCGTTAAAAAAACCAATTCTTTTCACTTTTAAGAAGGTTTTGGGTAAAATTAGTGTCAACCCTTTATTCAACAATAAACCCGCCTTTAAAACAGCGCTTATTCGTTTTTTTGAAGAATATAAATAAGACTTGAGTAGTTTTTGTTTTTTTTAGCTTTAATATTTGAAATAAGACCGTTTTTAATTGCAGCAAACTTATTTCCACCCTTTTTTTGTTCGCTAAGCAAGCTTATATAATAAGAATCAAAAATTAAAGGTTTAATACTCTTTAAAGTAAATCCAAGTTTTGAAAATAAGGATTTAATGTCTTTTTTTCTAAAATGATAAAGGTGAATAGGGACATCGTATGCCGCCCAATTTTCCCCATAATTTTTTGCATCAAAAGATTCATGGTTAGGCACGGCTACAATTATATGTCCGTTAGAATCAAGAAGGTTTTTAAGCCTTACAATGTCATCTTTTAAGTTATAAACATGCTCTAAAACATGCCACATTGTAATAACCTTGAAAGTTTTGTTTTTTAACTCACTAGAGTAGATGCTTTCAAAAATAGATTCCTTTAGTGGATTTATTTTTCTAGCGTTTTTGTCTGGCTCTGTTCCTGAAACAACCCAATTTTTAGTTTCACAAAAGGAAAGAAACTCACCAGTGCCACAGCCGACATCTAAAATTGTTTTTTCTTTAGCTAGTGATGAAATAAGGGCTTCTTTTCTTCCTATTTGGTAGTTTCTAACTAAATGATAAACTGAATTAACCAAACCTTTCTTTGTTCCAGAATGTGAGATGTAATCTTCACTTTTATAATAATCTCCAATAGTATCTAAGGATGGCCTTGGGTTTGTGTATACAAAACCACAAGAAACGCACTTGCAAATTTTAAACACATCATTGCTTACATTGTGATCTTTTACCGATAAAAAGAGTGTGCTTTCTTCGCTTTCACATATTGGGCAATATTTTATATTAATTAATTCGTGTTTCACGTGAAACATTTATCTACCTAAATATACCATCAACACACTAATATCGGATGGTTTTATTCCGCTTATTCTCGATGCTTGTCCTAAGCTTGAGGGTTTAATTTTAGTTAATTTTTCTTTAGATTCATTTGACAACGAAGAGAACTTTGAAAAATCTATGTCTTTTGGTATTTTTACAGACTCTAATCTCTTAATTTTTTCTGCTACATCTTTTTCCCTAGAGATATATCCAGTATATTTTATTTCTATTTCGGCTTGTTCTTGAACATCTTTCTCCATTTTTTCGCGTATCACATATTCATTTAAAGCTTTATTTGTTGCAGTGAAATCAGATATTGTTATTTTAGGCCTTGAAAGAACCTTGTCAATTTTCATTTTCTGTTTTATCTCAGTTGAGTTTTTGCTACTCAGCGTTTTATTTATTTCTTTAGGAGATGTAGAGGTTTTCTTTAAAAAGTTAATAAGTTTCGTAGTCTTTTCTTTCTTTAGCTCAACACGCCTAATCATTTTTTCTGTTGCTAAACCTAAGCTATATGCCTTACTAGTAAGTCGTATATCTGCATTATCTTGCCTCAAGAGTATTCTATATTCAGCCCTAGAAGTAAACATTCTATATGGCTCTTTTGTTCCTTTTGTAATCAAATCATCTATTAATACACCTATATACGCATCGTCCCTATTTAAAATAAACGGATCCTTTTCCCTTGTTTTTAAATGTGCGTTAATTCCCGCCATTAACCCTTGCCCTGCCGCCTCTTCATATCCTGTGGTTCCGTTTATTTGGCCACTAAAAAATAAGTTTGAAATGATTTTTGTTTCAAGAGTGTGTTTTAGTTGAGTGGGTTGAAAAAAATCATATTCTACAGCATAACCAGGTCTAAACATTTTTGCTTTTTCAAATCCTGGAATACTATTTAAACCTTTAAGTTGTATGTCTTCAGGTAAGCTGCTAGAAAAGCCGTTTATGTAATACTCAATAGTGTTCCACCCTTCAGGTTCGGCAAAAATTTGATGTCTAGGTCTGTGGCTAAAGCGTGAAATTTTATCTTCAATTGATGGGCAATATCTTGGCCCTATTGATTGAATAGCGCCATTAAACATCGGGCTTCTATCAAAGCCTGTTTTGAGTATCTCATGTGTGTTTTCATTTGTGTAGGTGATGTAGCAGCTTTTTTGATCTTTTAATGTTGACTTATCAGTTGAAAACGAAAACTTTTCTGGGCCCTCATCTCCTGGCTGCTCCTCCATTAATTTAAAATTGATACTTCTGCCATCGACTCTTGGCGGTGTGCCTGTTTTCATTCTTCCAGATTCGAACCCTAAATCAATTAATTGCTCAGTTATACCATGTGCAGCTTTTTCTCCCATCCTGCCCCCCCCAAATTTTTTCTCTCCCAAATGAATAGTTCCATTCAAAAATGTTCCACTATTTAGTATTACACATTTTGATCTTATGTCAATACCCATAGCCGTCTTAACTCCGTAAACAGCGCTTCTTTTTACTAATAAGCCAACAACTAAATCTTGCCAGAAATCAACGTTTTTATTCTGCTCAAGAGTAAGCCTCCATGTTGAACTAAAAAGCATTCTGTCGCATTGGGCTCGAGGACTCCACATGGCGGGGCCTTTAGAAAGGTTGAGCATTTTAAATTGTATGGAGCT
>Ga0315332_10000374_pt1 | contig 19809 bp, 30 predicted proteins | sample M110034915metaG_FD_203455 | JGI IMG/M metagenome (GOLD analysis project Ga0315332, IMG submission 203455) | Ammonia-oxidizing marine archaeal communities from Monterey Bay, California, United States - M1 100m 34915 | ecosystem: Environmental > Aquatic > Marine > Intertidal zone | place: USA...
TAGACATATCTTTCCACATTGGAAGATATAGTTTTCTGTTCTTAACATCAAATGCTGCTGTTGGTGCTTTCGCATCATGCTCAACACTGATGTCTTCAGTTGCTAATAACTTGGCTAATACTGATTTTACTTCTATTTGATTTGGCATAAAGTCCTCACTTTTTACTTGTTTCTTTATTATGTATACTATTATGCACTCTAAAGAACCAAGAGTCAAGCACTTTATGCTAATCTTTTGAAATCTTTTTCCTTATTAGATCAATAAGTTAGGTCCAAGGACAAGGAAAATTCCCTACCACCAGCCCCAAAACCGGGTAAAATCTCGAAATCTCTGTCCAAAATGTCCCTAATTTGAAAGCCTAAGCGATGTCTTGGTGTTAGGTAGTATCCCAGGTTAAAGTTGAAAGTAGATACATCATCAATAGATGTTCCGTCAAAATCATTACCTTTGTTGTATTGTCCTATATAGGTTATTCTATAATCCAATCTACCATCTGTATTACTACCACTCCAAGCTATTCTAATTCTTTGTTCAGGTACTCTAACTCTATCTGAATCTGTATATCCTAAAAACACATTCAAGTTACCTTCATCTAACATCCAATTTTTCGCATACTTAATACCTGTAGAATCATATCCTCCTGCGTTGATATATGATGAAGATGAAAAGTTATAATCAATGCTTTGTGAGAATTCATAATGCCATAATGTAATACCACTAATAGATGCCTCAATACCTTTGCCTTTTTCAGGTTGTAAATTAGGATTACCAAAGACCCAATCATCACCATATCTTTCATATAAGTTTGGCTTTCTAAAACTATTAGCAAAAGATATTTTAAAGCCGGCTGACTCATAACCTAATCTATAAATGTGTTCGTTCTCCTCAAATCTATAACCTACTCCATAATTTCCATTAATATTGTAGTTAAGATAACCTGCTGTTCTATTATCCCACGCATCATTATATTTTTCCTGGTTGTTCTGTGCACCTAGTATTAGTCCAGGGATAACTTCTTTATTAGCATCTATAAAATATCTTTCATTTTTAGCTTCCCATCCTGTATTATGTTTTACATCATTTAATGAGTAACCTACAGTCAACCAATCTCCTCTGATAGAAACATCTGATTTAAATCCTTCTTGAACACATTCATTTCCACCTAAACCAAACCAACAATTATCATAATCATATTTGTAGTCTTGTAGAACTGAAATCATTTTCCATTGGCCGTATTCTGTCTTGGTTTTAAGTGTTACATTTTCAAACCAATCCTCTTCTGTATTATCTGTTCTTACAGAACCATTAGATCCTTTATATGTAGACAAGTGAAACGATTCTGTTCCGCCTTGTATTGAATACATATCATCGCCTAATCTCATAAAAAGATTTTTGCCGTCAAAGTTATCCTCCATAAGTATTGTTCCTGCCATTGACGAAGAACCATACAAGGCACTATTAGGTCCTGATATTGTTGTTAGTGATTGGAATGTAGGAAGTTCTGTTCCAAAATCATACCAGCCTGAGCCAGGATCATTAACAGGAATTCCATTTCTATAAACAGTTGTATGCTTAGTATCTGTTCCATGTGTTGTTGCTCCTACGAAACCACCTATGCCACCTGGCTGATAAGTTCTTGTAGGATCAAGTGCTTCTATAATAGAGTAATCTGTTTCTGGATTTGAATATCCGTATGTGGTGTTAGCTCCAATAACAATTACTTCTTCAATGTCTGAGGCCTTAGCAACGGCGCTCATCAAAAGGCCAATGGCCAATAGTCCTGCAAAAAGCAGAGCTTTAATTTTTCCTTCCATGTTGTATCTCGGTTATTGACCCTTTAAGAGTTTGATAAGCTTGCCACACTTGTAGCCCCATCTGTTTCCACAAGGGTAAGCTTCTTCGTAACTTCTTTTAGAGTCGTAAGGTTTATTATATTGAGGACGCCAGTTGAACCTATTATAATCTCGATTGGGATTACAAATAGGAGCAGCATATACTGGGTCTCCATTTCTATCCAGGACCCAATAGCATTCTTCATCTCCACTTTTATAAGACGGTGTTATAATTGTTGTTCCGCCTGGAAGAATAACGGTGTTTGTGCCGTTGCTATTTTTTCCTTTTTGTATTTCAGAACCTAAAATACCTCCTAGTATTAAGGCTCCTATTACATCACTTGTATCAGCACTGTGCGCTTTGGGAGCAAACACAAATGCAAATACTAAACTTATTATTGCTATATATTTCATCGTACTAAGCATTATGAACTCTTTTGTTTAGAAAGTAAAGCTTTTTTACTTCCTTTTGGTCCTTTAATTTTTTTGTTTCTTGCTTCTAATCTTTTCTCTACTTCTACAGGATTCATCCAAAAGTCTTTACCATCTATAATCATCTTAATCTCATTAGGTTCTAAGAAACCTTTGTAAGTAACATTAAACAAATGTCTAGCCCACTTATCGTCTGCTACTACACCTGCTAATTGTTCGTTCCCTTTACCCCAATTACCTGAACTGTATGTATGGAACATGAAATGACTATGTTCTGATATCTCACAAATATCTGCTGTTAGAAACAATAAAGTAGCTGCTGACATGCACATACCTTCCACTGATGCTACAACACATGCTGGTGTCTCTTGCATAGATCTCATCAACTGTATAGCCGTAAAAATCTCTCCACCACCAGAGTTAATGTGTAGATATACAATATCATTTTCAGTAGCTGATCTCATCATTTGATTCCAGTCCTGATAATCTTTTGCATCTCCTATAGGACCTGTTAAATAAAGATCAAATATATTTGATACAGGTCTTTGATATGCGTTTGATGCTTGGTTCTTATTTAATCCGTTAGATTCGCTCATAGTATCTTGTAACCGCCTTTATTTTTTCAATTTGTTTATCAATGATTGCCGTTCTATTTGGCCAATGGATATATTCCTTCTCAGGATTCTTTTGTAAATTGTAAAGTAAAGGGAGGACAAGATCCTCTACATCACGAAGTTTGCTGGATACATCTGATTCTATTAATGTTCTGTGTTCATTAATCATCCCAGAATTATCTGCGTTCAATACCTTAGCTTCTAGCTGTGCTAGTTTATCTAAGATTGCGTCTTGATCAACGGAGGGTTGTGCAGGAGCAGGTGTCCCTTGATCGGGTTCGTCTACTGCTGTAAAACCAAAGTCAAAAATGTCGTCTGCCATTTGTGTTTCTCCTATTAATACTATTTATGCCTGTTTGGCCTTAGCTTGTGATCTTTGGTACTTCTTAACCTTCTTCTCTAGGGCCTTCATCGCCCTATCAAGTTTTAATTTGGTAACTCTCATAGTAAAGTTTTGGCCAATCATGTGATCGTATTCATGTAGGATAACTCTTGCAGTTACTCCTTGATATGTTTCGACGAACTCTTCTCCTTCTTCGTCCCAATACTTTATAGCTACCTGGGTGGGTCTACTAACCATAAGCCATAAGCCAGGAAAAGATAAACAACCTTCTTTCATAGATTCTTTCTCTTCACCTACACCAACAACCTCTGGATTAATAAAAATCTTTTCTAAGCCTTCTTCTTTACCGTCACCAATAACAAAGACAGCTTTATCTATACCTACTTGGTTTGCTGATAATCCAACACCTCCCAAGTCGTACATCTTTTTAATTAGTTTATCCCTTAGATCTTTAGCATCATCTTTCTCAAAATCAAAAGGTGATGGATTAACTTTTAGTAAGTCATCATAAAAAGGAATAAGTTCTAGTTCCTTGGGAGTATCTATTTCTGTACCTGTGACTTCTGTAAGTTTCATTTCTTCCATATTAACATCCTATATCTGGTGCTCCAGTATCTCCAATAATACCATCATAACCTTTGAACCTATAAAAGACTGTAATTTCTTCTCCAGCCTTTATAGGTCTTATAGCGTACAAAGTTCTATCACCTGCGTCTGTTGTAATAAAACAATTTGGATCTTCGCTATGATTTATAAAACCTCCAAGAGGTGTTCTAACCCATTCATGCCTATCTCTATATAATACTAATACATGAGTCTCACCAAATGCTGTTCCAGCATGATGTGAAATTGTAGCATGTAATCCTAAGCCGTCTATTTTACTATTTTTAATTGTTAATCCTTCGGGTAAAGGTCTATATGTTTCCATATCAAACTTCATCTTTGAACTGATCATAACCACCGACATGCTTTTCGCCTATCCATATCTGTGGAAATGTTCTTGCATTTGGAACCTTTTCAAATAGTTCTTCAGCAGTAAAGTCTGCATCTAACATTTTATATTCATAGTCTAATCCTTTTTGTTCACATAGTGCTTTAGCTCTATCACAAAATGGACATCTAGGTTTTCCGTATATTGTAATCATTTTCTTCCTTTTAAAAATTTTATCCCAATTCTCTGCGTAAGCTTTTTCGTTACTGTTTCTTCGCTTACTACCTTTGCCACCGTGCCATTGACTCATTTATATATGTCAAGCTGTCCTCTGCAGTATATAAAGATTGTCATCTTTTGATTTTGTTCCAGGCTTGGTAAGACTTCCTGGATCTTCATATTGAGGTCCTTCTTTTATATATTCAGGTCCTACATAAGTAGTAATCTCAAAATCTAACCACATATTTTTACTTCCTTTGTAGCGTTGTAAAAACTTATCTACTTCTTTTTCTAATATTGGAAAGTTTACTTCATGGTTTTGAACATCTTCTATAATAAAATAGCCAAGTGGCAATAATTTTTCTAAATATAGTTCAATCATTTTACATTGGTGTTGTATAAAGTGTGAGCCATCATCAATAATAATATCCATTTGTGCTGGAAACATATCAGCAACTTTTTTGGTATAAGCATCAGACATTACATGAATAATTCTTTCCCCTCTGTTCATCCTCCAATTGGGTTGTTCAATATCGGCTGTCCATATAGTAGCTCCTGTAAAATAATCTCTAGCTAATAATGCTGAGCCTCCATAAGCACTACCTACTTCTAAATAATTCTTTACTGTATGTTGTATAGGCTCAAACAAATCATCATAAACTTCTGTACCGTAAGTATGTGGTCCACACTTATCTGTCAGGTACTTATGCTTTTTAAATTGTTCGCTATACTTCATTTACCAATAACCGAATAGTTCTGCCTCTTTTCAAACTTAATAACCGATCTAAATTTATCAAACAGTTGATCACCCTTGTGCGAGATTACAAAAACATTTGTATCATCGCCTATAGTGTTCAATAAGTTCATTACAAACTCTGTTCCATTAACATCTAAACTACTATCAAACACTTCATCTAATAATAAAATATTTGTACTAGCGCTGTTTTTCATCTTGGCAATAGTTCGCCAAGTAAATACTAAAGCCAAATCTATTCTTTGTTTCTCACCTTCACTAAAAGATGCATAACTAAATTTGTCTCTGTGTCTAGATTTAATTGTCTCTTTAAATGTTTCATCTAAATCAAACTGCACAAAGAAATCCATAGCAGCTAAATATTTGTTAACAAGTTTATTTATTATAGGTAAATAAGCTTTTATAATTTTTGTCTTGATTCCGGTATCCTGTAACATAGACTTAGCAACATCAAAATAATGTCCGTCTTCACTTAAAGAACTCTTAGACTCTACCTTTTTCAAAGTAGCCTTAGCTAAGGTTTTAAGTTTTGTTTTTTCTTCTGTAATGTTTCCTGTCTTAGTTTCTGTATCACTAAGTTCTAATTGTAGTCTTTGTTGGATTCTTTGTTGAGTAATGACTTCATTATTAGCTTCCATTATCTTTTCGTCTAACTCTTGTACCTTATTAACAAGTATATCAATCTCGCTATACTGCGTATCCAGTTCTTCTAGAGCTTTTTCCAATTCAGAGATCTTTTCTTCATCTCTTTGTGTCATTATTTCTTTATGATCGTGTTCGATACCTTGCTGACATGTAGGACATTCGTCTGTGTTGTGGAAGAATTCTAATTCTTTTCTGTGATTTGTAAGTTGGGTTTCAAACTTGGATCTATAATCTTCAAGCTTTCTTTTCTTTTCTGAAACTGGACCAACCTCCTGTTTCTCCGTTGTGAATCTTGTAGCCGTTTCCGTTGCCGTCTCGATCGCATTATCGGTTTCCTTAATGTCGTTTAGGATCTGTGTGACTTTAGATGATTTATCATCCTCCAATGTTCTTATATATGTTTCTTGAAGATTACATTTTTGTTTAGCAATCTCTATCTCACCTTCAACAATTCTTTTATCATTTTCTAATTGTGTAAGTTTACCTTTAAGTACAGAATTCATGCTTGTAAAGATACTAATGTCTAATATATCTTCTATTATCTCTCGTCTAGCACCTAAGTGTAATTGCATAAAAGGAGTAAATGAGGCACTACCTAACATAACAATTTGTGTGAAAGACTTATAGTTAAGTTTAAGAATGGTTTCTTCTAAATACTTTTGGAAGTCTCTTATGTTGGCATTCTTATCTAGTAGCTCTCCATTAATTTCAATATCAAAAACTCTAGGTTGTAAGCCTCTTTTAATTGTATAGTTCTTACTTCCTATACTAAAGGATATTTCTACACGACAATTCTTGCCGTTAATAGTATTAATAAGCTGAGGTTTAGATACTGTTCTAAAAGGTTTGTTAAACAAAGCAAATGTCAAAGCATCTAATAATGTGGACTTACCACTTCCATTCTCACCTACAATTAATGTGCTAGGAGAATGATCTAGTTTTACTTCTGTCCAACCATTTCCTGTAGACAAAAAGTTTTTCCATCTAATAGTATTAAAATGTATCATATAGTTTCTTGTGCTTCAATATAAAGGCTCTGCAATAAATTCTTAATTCTTTGTTTATCTAAATCTGTTTCAACAACATCAACATATTCTTTTAGCAATGTCATTGTATCTTCTAGGTCTATATCTTCACCCAATGCCTCATCTTCAAACTCTGAGAAGTCTTCTATAATTTTTAAGTCAATTAAGTTACAGGTATATAATTTATCTACGAATGTATCAAACTTTTTAAAGTCTGTTTTCTTAGTTACAATTAGCTTAACAGAAGTACCAACAATACTAGTAAAATCGTAATTGCTAATGGCATTGCTCCCTTCGAAATCTGAATCGTCGTAATAAATTTTGTGGAAGATTCTAAACGGGTTATTGATGTATTCCAAAGCTCTTTCAACTGTGTCGTAAATGGCGAAACCTCTAGGGTCTTTATAGTCAGACCAAGTGATCTCGTAAGGGTTGCCCATATATGTAATATTCCCTCTGCTATGGCGATGATGAAAATGGCCACTGACCACAAGATCAAAGTCACTAAAAGCGTCAGTATCCATGCCATGGAGATTAGGCATTCCAGGCAAAAGGAAGTAACCTGCGAATTCGAAATGTCCGAAGCAAGTCTTTGCGTCAGATTCTTTAATTTTGGCCATAGTCCTGTCATAATTTTCACCACATATCCATGGAAGGAATAATACCTTCTCTCTATCTAACATTATTTCTGTTGGTTCTTGATATAATGTTATGTTGTTATATTCCCCTAACAATAAGTCAGGGCTGTTTACATCATTTGTATTCTTAAAATAGGTATCATGATTACCAGGAATCATATGAATATCTATTCCTAACTCTGCTGCCTTGCCAAAGAAATATCTTTTACAAGACTTCAATGTATTAAAGTTGATATACTTTCGTCTATCAAATATGTCACCTAAGTGGCATACAGTTTTAATGTCATGCTCTACTAAGTATGGAAAGAATGTTTCATCATAAAACTTAGCAAAGTAAGCATCAAAAGCTAAACTGTCTGATCTGGCACCAAAGTGGGTGTCCGTAACTAGAGCTACTTTCATATTTAGCCCTCGTAAATAGCGCTGTTCGCCCCGTGCTCTCTTACCTCGCAACTAACAGCAAAACATCTGCCATCAGTTTTCTTTTTAACTAAATCATCTGCGAAATGGAATGCTTGTTCTGCAAACTTCTCACATCCTACTCCGTTCATTACTCTTACTTCTGATAATCCTTTTTGTTCTATTAATAAAAACTCTTGTAGCTGTGGATCGTCTTTTGCTACTGCATGTTTATGATCAAAAGAATCTTTTAACCATGCCTTTAGATCTTTTAAATCTCCAAAGTCCACTACCCAATTTTTATCGTCTAGGTTTTCACAACCAAACTTAAAACTAAAAGACAAAGCATAGCCATGTAGTAAACTGCAATGACTATGTGTTGCTAGTGGTTGTCTGAACATACACGAAAGACCTTCTTCGTGCCCATAAGTTTTTGTAGAATAATATTTAAACTGTCTCATTCATTAACTCCTGATATAAATTTGTAGCTGAGAAATATTGTTCCTCAAGCATGTTTCTGTTATCCTTAATGTTCCTTTGTACTTCCTCAGCATCAAAGTTATTCATTAATGTCTCTATTTTACCTACTAATATTTCTTTATTATCTTTGTAGGATTTCCAATTTTCTGTAAATGCAGAAGGGTATTTAAATATATCTGCATACATTTCTATATAAGATAATCTATTAGGAACCAATGGAACACCACCAGCTCTTAGTATTTCATAACAGCTAATACCTAATGTTTCTTGTAAGTTTGCTGAGAATACCATCTTAGACTGTTCTAATAGTTTGTTATACTCTGGTTTTGTAAGATTATAATCATTACAATTAACCCACTCATATTGTGGAAGAGTCTGTTCTAAATCCTTAAATATTTCTAATTGTTTTTCAGGTGCATTTCTGTGAGGAAACAAAATAATATCCTGTTTAATAGGATTAGAATTAATATGTTTATTTAAATACTCCATAGGCCAACCTGTTCTTACAATTTTACTTCTTAAATAGTCTGAAGAGTCTACATCATTAAGATGATTATCTGTATCGAACATTACATTAGCAAACATTCCAATATGAAATTGTGAGGCAAAGTAGTTTCTATCAAAAGCATCGAACATAGCATATTCAGTATGTCTAACCCATTTAGCATCTCCTATTCTTCTACCTAAGAAATCATGTTCATCATAACTTCCTGCATGCCATAATCCATGTGTAGTAATATTAATATTTAAAAGATCAGCCATATATTTTAATTGTAAAACACCAGGGTGCCAAGCATCTGCAAAGACAAAGTGATCTCCATCTTCTATTTGTTGTTTCTGAAATAAGTCTGCAATAATTTTTACTTGTTCTGCTTTGTATATGTTTGTACCTGCAAAGTCTAAGAAGGCACCTGGAGTGGTTCCATTAGCAATATCATCTGGACCTTCAATTACTACAATGTCCTGTCCTGTTTTATCTGCTATAGATTGAGGAAACTCTGTTTTCCATTGTGAGGTATATCGTGTCTCGACATATTCTAAATCAACTAAATAAATCATTCTGTACTATGCCTCCGTTTTCATTGTCCTCATATACTTCAACTTTTACTGCACGATTAGGATAATGTTCTTCTATATAATTTATAAGTGATTCGCCTACCATCTCGCATGATTGGTGGTCTAGTTTCACAACACCTTGATCAAATGTTCTTTCTAGTTCACGCTTAAATTGTATGAACTCAATGTCTCTGTCGTTATGTTCAACACCAACAGTTACATAAAAATGGAAAATGTGTCTATGAGGATAACCTAAGAAGCTAACATCATCCCAATCTCCTGTAGCGTATTTAGGATTAGTATCTGCTCCTGGGAACATATGAACTCCTTCCTTTTGGAAGCTTACTTTTATATAGCGTTTGCGTTCAGCCATTCTGGTACCTCTCTATTTGTATATCTTGCAAAGTCAATTTTGTATTTGTTGTAATACCTACGATAAGAATTGACTACATTCTTACCTTTTACATCATCAGGCATTGCTAATGGCAAGCCTTTCATATCTGCTGTATCAGCATGTGGAATATTCTTAGGTGCATACCTAAGTAAGTGTTCTAGTTTTTCTTGTGTCAAGTGTACCCTACCATACCTGTGAGTATATTCTTTACATAGTTTATTCCATAGATCATATAGATAATCATAATTGGCATTACTATTTCTAACCCATAAACCATCTGGATGGTTGACATGACTGGCCTTGTACAAAGTAGCCTCCATGTTAGAGTTTGGGTGTCGCCACCTTTTAATTTTTCTACCTTTGTCCGTAAGTTCGCCATATAGTTCTCCGTCTAAATACCTATGTGCTGTACACATAAGCTGTGCATATTCAATTACCATTTTAACAACATGTTTATCACAATGCTGTTCTGCACATAGCAATGGATTTTCATTAAGTAAAAATATATTCATACAAATAAATCCTCTAAACTACTAGGTGCTTCTGTTCCTACTGCCATACTCTTCATACTACCACCTAGATACTGGTTACTTTCCCAAGCATCAAACTGCTCACGATTAGTTACATTATAGAGATTCCTGAACTGTCCGTCAAGTTTCATCTTACCCGTAAATGCTAAAAGGGTTTCTTTATCATTCATCATCTGTTCTAGGTGTGCCATAAAGTTTCTAATAGACATAAGGATAAATGCTGTTCTAACATAGATCCACTTGTTTAAATTGCCATATTTCTCTTTTGCCTTCATGCTAGGTGTGTTCATAATAGTGTGGAATTCGTCTAAATCTACGCCTAAGTTGATCGTTTCCTGCACATTATCATACATTTCTCTATATAAATTAGACATCTTCCTAGAAAACTTAGTTGTGCCTGTGCCCATGTAATATAAACCTGTCTCAACCGCCCTGCTATGAGTTGTAGAGTCATAAGATATTTCTACATTTTCATACAAACCGTTCTGACAAAAGACTAGATAAGGAATCATACGCCTAATACTACCTACTCCTAATACATGTAAGTGCATAGTTTCTTGTGGCCATACTTTAGCAATCTCACTAGCAATAAAAGCTCGTTTAACATCTTCTAATGGACCTGTGCCTAGAGCTGCTGCTCCCATTGCTACACCGCCAATTCTGTCATGCCATTCTGTAGGAACTTCTTCCATTAAACATTCATACCATCTAAGATATGTATCAACACAATTACCTTGTAGAATAATATAAGGTTTACACTTACTATCGTTCTTTTCAAATATTTCTAATTGCCTTTTTACATTCCTACCTGTCTTACGAGCTAGCTCTTCATAGTTTTCAAAGTCAAAGAACCTAGCTTTTGTATCGTTCCTATCTGATCTATCACCTGTAAGTATAACAGGTATCTCATCAAAGCACATTCCTACATCAGCCCATTGTGCCTGGTTCTCATATACTTTGTCTTTCAATTCATCTGTAATAACCATACCTTGTGTAACAATCTGCAAACCACCTGAGTCTGCATGTATTTCATGTACATGATCTTTATATGCTGTAAATCTATCTCCAAAGGAAGACTCTGTATGTCCGTTATATAACATACTAAATTTATGACTATGAACATCTGTTACCAGCTTGTCTATAAGCATATTAATAATTTGTGAATTCGTTTCGTCTTTAGCTATACCAGGATTACTGAACCTCATATAACTTGTGCCTGAAACTACATAGTCTAATTTTCTAGCCATAATGACTTCCTATAATAAATCCTAATGCAAATATAAACCAATCAAATACAAAGTGCATTAGGAATGATAGTGCAAATATTTCTTTCCAATGCACCTTACAGATATCTAACCATTCTAAAATTTTATTCATGATTTTAATATCTCCAACAGCATATTTGCTTGTGCTGTAGCATCGTCTAAAGCGTGATGATTATTTGCTTTAGGTAATCTTTTATCTAATACATTCATCATTGTTCTCAAACAATAAATGTCCCAAAATTTCCAAGGTATATAGTGATGAGCTGCCTTCATAGCATTCTCAAGAATCACTACATCAAAGTTGGCACCATACCCCCAAATAGGAAGTGACTCTTTACCATACCAAGTTGTAAACCTAGTCAAGGCATGTTCCATACGAAGAGGATCTACTTGCCAGACTTTCTGATACTCTATAGGCTGATTTGCCCACCAGTCAACTGTGTCTTTATCTATATCTAAACCTAATTCTTTGCCATGCCTAGCATCTACATTACAATAAAATGTATCTACAATTTCTAAATTATCAATAAGCACAGCGCCTATTGAAACAATAGCTGCATTGCTTTTTGTAGAGAGAGTTTCTAAGTCTACGACAATATGTTTTCCATTAATATCCATTATCTTGGTGATACCATTTGTTGTTGTGTTATATTATCAAAGAATTCTTTCTTCAAGTCTTCTTTCTTAAAACCGCCTCGTAAAACAGTTGTCTGTGTTAAAGAACTATGTGCCATTATGCCTCTGTTCTCGCAACAACCATGTGTTGCCTGTATATAGACTCCTACATGTTCTGTTTCACATTGTTCCTGGATTTCATTTGCTATCATTACATTAAGTTCTTCTTGTAATGTGCCTCTTTTAGCACACCATTGTGCTATCCTTGTATATTTAGACAAGCCTAATAGTTTATCACCTGCAATTATTCCTATGTATGCAATACCTGTAACAGGTTGGTGATGATGTGAACACATACTTTTCAATTCACTTCTCACTACCAACATACCTTCATATCCGCCTTCCACATAATTAGGAAAAGCATTAGGATTAGGCATGTCATTATACCTACCAGACATAATTTCTCTAATATACATCTTTGCTAAACGACGAGGTGTGTCCTTACTGTTAGGGTCATTCTCTACATCTATTACTAGACTATCTAATACTTCACGAAATTTAGGAACCAGTTCTTCGATTAGTTTATCTTTGTCTCCTGGCTCTAAACAGTCTGAAATATTATCACCAGCATAGTATCTAATGCCTTTGTCCTTTAACCGTGCAATTATTTCCTTACTTATCATTGTTTTCCTCCCATGGATATATTAACCATTGTTTGTTATTATAGAGCCTTACTCCTTCATAGTCAAGTTTCATTGTACCAATTTTGCTATGAAGTACAGCCCAATCTGATTTAGGCGCGTACTCTCTAATAGATTCTATTGTTTCACCAGAATCACATATATCATCTACAAACAGTATGTCTGAGGATTGATTCTGATCTTCGTTTCTTATTGCCAAAAGTTCTTCTAACTTTCTGACGTCTTTATGTCTTCCATCTCTTGTTTGCCACTCTAAAGGAATGAAAGGAATATCTAAAGCATGGGATAACATAACACCAGGAATACAACCACCTCTACTAACACCTACAATAATGTTATAAGGTACAAATTGCATTTGGTATCTATTAAAAGCTTGTCTGTTGACTCTAATCTGGTTTTCTAATGAATCAACAGCTTCCTGGATATCTTTCCAACTGATATGTAATAATGTTGCGTCGCCTGTCATAATTTAATCGCCAATAATAAAAAAATTAATAGTTGTATTACTACAACCAAGAATAGCTCACCTGCTAATATAGTATGATACCATATCCATCTAGTCTTGTAAGCATTGTCTATATTTAAATCATCAGGATCAGGTTCCTTCCAAGTATCCATATCCTGCTGAGGACTTTGTCCCCATAATGTTTCTTTTATATCTTTCCATTTCATTTAAGTACCCCAAGCGTTGCCAAATAAATCGATATGTAATCGAGGGCTATACTTATATCCTGTTTTCATACAAGCATCTGCTACGCCTTTAGCAGTTAGTGTTTGTTGTTCTAGTGTGGCTCCTTCTGGCATACAGTAAACAGCATCGATCTGTACCCCGCTCTTCTGATAGGTTGTATAAAATTTATTAACCTCTTCAAAGTCATCTATATCCCTTACCACAAACTTGTTATATAAATGACTATTGTAAACTTGGTTCATTGTAACTAAAGCATCAGGTATCAAAGCATCTTCATTCTTCTCACCACTAAGACTTAACTTAGGAGATGTGCTCCATGTTACATGTACATTCTTATGATTGGCATTAAAGAAGTTCACTAGTTCAGGTTTAACTTCTTGTGTTCCATTTGTTTCAAATGTTACATTAGATAATCCTACCTCCATACACATTTCAATTAATTCAGGCCATACTCTTTGCCAACCTAGTAAAGGTTCTCCGCCTGTAATAACTAAATGTATATCATTGTTCTCATCAAACCTACCTCTAGGAAGTAAACTTACAATATGTTCAAAAACTTCTTCAGTTTTCTTTGTCATTTGTAAATGTTTATATTTCATAGCCCAACTAGCAGAACTATCACAACCTACAGGTGTAACAGGAAGTTCTGAAATGTCTTTGTATGCTTCTGGGTGTGTTTTGTCGCCTTTAGGATCTAACATATAAGGCATTTGGTCTGTAGCAATATAATTACCACGCTCTTGTCCGAAACCTGCACACTCAAAGTTACAACCGAAAACTCTTAAGAATACACTAGGTACTCCTACGAACCTGCCTTCGCCTTGTATACTATAGAATGCTTCGCTGTATCTCAGTTTCATAATATGATATTATATATAAGAGCAAAGTAAAAATCAAATACTTTTACACCATTTTGGTTGACCTTTTTTAACCAAAAACTGCTATGCCCTTTGTTCCCTTATTATATTCAAATAATCTAAAGTCTAATCCAGACTTGTCGATTGCTGCCATTGTCTCTGGGTGTATGGAATCATAACAGTCAATAACCATTGTATCAACTTTGTCTTTCCAATAGTCAATTGCTGTTGTTACTGATTGTTCTGAGTGATTAGCGTCGTACCATAATACATTATAGTCCTCATACATATCTGCCATTTCCCAATCTGCTGAAAATATATTCTTTTCATATCGAATGTTATCCCAGCCCTTTGTGTTATCTATAAATCTTTGTTCTTGTTCTTCAGCAGTACATACTAAGGTATTTAGAAAAGCCTCTAGTTCAGGAGTCATAACTGATGCTCTTCCTGCTGTTCCAATTCCTGTAAAAGCTTCTACACAATATATAGAATAGTTTTTACCTGCTTGTTCAAATGCTTCTGCCCAAGCTACGGCAGATTTACCTACATAGGAACCTATCTCTATCATGTTAATACGATCTGGTAGTGTACTAACTATATCCTTAAAGTCCCATTGGTAAAAGCCAGGTATATCCTCGCTACTTTTCCGCATTTTTAGCTGCTGCCTCTTCTGCTTTAATTTTTTCATCTAAGTATTTAGGTCTACGCTTAGGCATCTTTTTACCTTCATTAGCTTTATCCGCCTTAGCATTATCTGCCTCAGCCTGTTCAATGATACCTCTCATATAACTAAGGTAATCATTAGAATGTTCACTACCGTCTGCGCTAGCCTCTAAGATTTGATCTATGTCTAAGCTCTTAATATATTTGAACTTAGTTTCCATTTGTCGTTTCTCTTTCTGGATACGCCTAATGAAAGCATAGTATGTGATTTGTGTAAAGTAAGCAAATGGATTAGTGGATTTTGCTGGATCAAAGTTGTCCATATATGTTAGGCAATTCTCAATGCCATCTAAAATCATTTCATCTCTAAATGTATAGTTCACAAAGTTAGACTTATATGCTAAGTGGTTTGCAATTTTTACAAAGCACTCTCCAATATAATTAGTAACTTGTGGTCTATCTTCGCCACTCTCTTCTGCTTCTAGTCTCGACTCTCTGTACTCACTAATCCTTGCAAGGAACTCCTTGTTGTCAATGTAGTGAGCCGAGTTAGGGTCTCTTCTTTTAGCCATAATATATACTCCTATTAATGTATTTGTTTGTTCAATATAGCATCTGCATAGTCTACCATTTCTTCAATTTCTTCTTCTGAAATGTTATTCTCTACACCTGGTTCAAACTGAACTCTGTTAATGTAAACTTGTTCTACGATTTGTTCGTAACCAGCTACAAAATTCTCTTGTAATGTTGCCATTGTAATAATATTATATCTTTCTACAACAAATATATCTTCCTCAGCTATGGATACCCATGGCCTTAAATGTACTTGTTCACCAACACCTACTCCTTCTTGTTGGAATTGTGTTGTAATTAATTCGATAGGGTGTTCAATCTCTATAATGTCTCCGTCAATAGAAAGTTTACCTACTATTGTAGAGCCATTCATTAATTTAATTATACTAATATCAGACATCTATTTTAACAAGTTTATAATTGAATTGTTCTTCATTATAAATCTTGATCCTCTCCATTAAGTGATTTAAAGTGTAATTCTTCTTTTCCTTCCACGATAAGTCATCACCAATATCAAAAAGATTACATGTTGTTTTAGTGTCTCCTTTACGAAGTCCTCTACCTATGCTTTGTAAGTTTCTTATTCGACTCTTACTAGGTGAGGCAAAAACAATATTATGTAGGTTCCTTATATTTATGCCTGTAGAAAATGTACCGTATGAAGCAACGATGATAGCATCACTTTCCTTCTCAGTTAATGCTCTTATCTCTTCTCTTATCTCTGTATCTGTTCCTCCAAATACAAAGAAGACTTTTCTATCCTTACATTCCTTATCAAGCATATCAAAGATTATCTTTCCATGCTTTTCTACAAATTGAAATAGCACTAGAGTGTTACCTGTTTGTGCTATTGTTAAGTTCTTAATTATTTCATTTCGTTTAGGGTTAGTAACAATCCAATCTATCTCTTCTTGGTATGACATGCCCTTTAATATTTTTCTATCTACTTCTGGATAGTTTAACATACAACATATAATCTTTAACTTAGCTACTGTACCAGCATCCATTAATTTTTTAGTTGTTGTAACCTTATGTACCTCTCCAAACACACCTTCTAATACTAGTCTATGTGTCTTAGTACCGTCTAATGTACCCGTAGTTCCTATTCTATAAGGTGTATTAACACATTTATCCATAAGAGTTGTTAATGACTTAGCCTTAAACAAGTGTGCCTCATCTCCATAGAATACATCAAACTGTTCAAACCATGCTCTAGGATATTTGTATATAGATTGCCATGTGCTTATTGTTACATCATACTCATTTGTTTTTTCTTTGCCACCATATATCCTATGGCAGTTCTCGGAGACTCTCCAGCCATTCTTTGTAGAGTAATCTGCAAAGTCTCCGTACATCTGTTCAACCAATGAGGTAGTAGGTACAACAATAAGTTGCTTTCTACCTTTTAGCTGATGATAACGAATAAGGCTGTAAATAATAAGAGACTTCCCACTAGCAGTTGGAGATAGGAGAAGAGTTCGTCCCGTATTAATTGCCTTCGTAATTGCTTCTTTCTGATATTCTCGTACCTCGATGTCTTTCTCATTCGATTGTAACCTCAGTTCATTAGTAAAGCGTTCAATATCTATTTGTTCACTGATATCAGGCATATTTATTTCTATATCATACTCTAATGTCTCAGCAAACTCTTTTAAGTAAGGTAATAGACCAATGTATAACTGTCTATTGTATAAACTAAAAAGTCTAGCCTTACCATCCCAGACTTTCTTTTTATATAATGGCATGAACCTAGCGCCTGGTACATCAAAGGTAAAGAAATCACATATCTCTTGTGCAGTACTTGGATCAGTATCTACAATAATATGTACATCATCTTTCTTTGTAACTTTGATCAACTTTTTTTGCTCCTAGATACCGGCCAAATATTTTTTGTTAGTAAGACCCATTAGTAAATTTTGTCCATTCAATAGCGTTTTTAATATCAAAAGATCGACTAGAAATCGACTTCATAACACTATCACATAGGGTCATACAAGTGTTTATATACTCTAGTTTATCAGTTAATTTAATTATCTCAGGGTCTGTATCAAGAAACTCATTCATCTGATTATTCAACGGAGCATTACCTAAGTACTGATCCCAGCCTAATTCGTTTAATTGTTTTTGGTCCAGTTCACCACGATAATATTTCCATTTTAACCTACGATGAGACATTAAGTTACTTTGTGCCTTACGACATTGTAATCTAAATGTAGTTAAGTGATTAAGATACTTGGAATGTAGTTCTGGTATTCGTGTAGACTCTTGACCTAGGTTAAGTTCATCAACCTTACAGTCTTTCTGCCACATTTCTTGTAATTCTTGTAGAGTTATCATAATATATACATTATACGACCTTACTATGTAAGAGTCAACATGTTATTGTACCTTTTGGTTAAATTGTTTCTATTTCATATCTAGTATAGGCAAACATGGCTACTCCTACCATATAATCTGTTTGTCCTGTACTAATTTCAAAGTCCATTCCCTGTAAACTAGTAGGGAAGGCATCAATAAACTTAATATTGATTTTAGGATTATTATTTGAATCCAATAATGTTAATGTTGCGTCTGAATGTTGTCCTAGACCTTTTAATGTATCAGGAGATACATCTGGAAATCTATATTCTTGCTTTTGTGTGAATGCTGTAGACTGTTCATAGTTCTCAGGGAAACCTAAGCCAACCATCCAGTCATATAGTTCTTTATAATTCTTCATATCTTCTTGTATGAGGAATCGTATCATTAAAGTACCAAACTCTATCTTATCTCCTGGAGTTGGTATGTTTGTAAAGGGTGTATCTTGTAAAGCAGGAGGTAAATTCATTTCTGGAATGTTAGCTGCTTGACAAAAATAACTTGTATTAGGAATGTTATGTACTGCAAACTTAAATGCGTTAGGACGCAAGTAATCTAACTCGTTAGGGTTATTATTACTCCACGATGCGTCTGAAACATTCGTAATATTTGTTGTTGTCATCTACCTTGCCCTCTATATTTTTTGTAACTTCTTTTTTTACTTTTATTCATTGTGGAAGTGCTAATTTTAACTCTTCTACCTCTTCCACCTTGTCCAATACTAGATGCCTTTCTTCCTGGCTCTCTAGATGATATTGTTTTAAATGTTCTTGCCATAATATACTCCTATAATTAAAAACTAACTGAAATACCACAACCACATGCACTTGTTTGTTGTGGATTCTCAAATTCAAATCCTTCGTTTAGCCCTTCTACTTTCCAGGCTATAACTGTTCCTGCTAAATACTCTTCTGACATAGGATCTAACCACATAGTGAAGTCCCCAAAGTCTAGAAGTTTATCTTCTGCTTTACCTTTGTCTGCATAATCAAACTCATATGAAAATCCTGCACAGCCACCACCTGTCAATCCAAATCTGACGCCATTAACACCTTTCTCCTTTACTTTAGCTTTAACTTTTTCTAATGCTTCATCTGTAAAGTCTACTAAAGGAGCCTGTTGAGATGTGGCTATCATCATAGGGTCAAAAGTTTTAACTTGCAACATGTTCTCCCTTGGTTACAGCACCCATTTTTTCTAACCAGGTACTGTTACGGCCTGCTTTCTTTTCTTCCCAGTCTTCTATTGCCTTTTTAATACTATCTTCTGCTAATACAGAACAATGTAACTTAATAGGCGGTAATTCTAAGGCTGTAGCAATATCTCTATCTTTTATTTCTTTTGCTTCTGATATTGTAAGGCCAGTTAGCATTTCTACGAAAAGACTTGAACTTGCAATAGCAGAACCACAGCCATAAGTTTTAAATTTAACATCTAAGATCCTATCTGTTTCAGGATCTAGTTTAAGATCTAATTTCATAACATCACCACATGCTGGTGCGCCAGTTAGACCTGTAGCTACATTTGGATCTTTTGGGTCAAACCTACCAACACCATGTGCTGCTGGATTATTAGTTACCTCTTCGAATCTTTTTACTACTTCTTTACTATATGCCATATATCCTCCGATTATGTAATAGTATTTATAATACTTTAAGTCTAACCAGAAGTAAAGAAGGACGAATACCATTTGTATATATAGTATGTCCAAAATAAATTTGGACTTGACACACACACAGGAGAAAATTATGTCAGAGAATAAATCAGGCTTTGAAATACGAGCCGAATTGCTT
>Ga0315332_10000377_pt1 | contig 19791 bp, 41 predicted proteins | sample M110034915metaG_FD_203455 | JGI IMG/M metagenome (GOLD analysis project Ga0315332, IMG submission 203455) | Ammonia-oxidizing marine archaeal communities from Monterey Bay, California, United States - M1 100m 34915 | ecosystem: Environmental > Aquatic > Marine > Intertidal zone | place: USA...
AATGTCTAAGATAGATTATTTAAATTATGATGATGTCAGAGAAGATAGAAGACAACAAAAGAAATTTAAAAAGAAAAAAGGTCTGAAAGAGGCTAAAAACAAAAGGAGAAAAAAGAAATATGGTAGAAAAGATAATTAAATATATATTTATATATACAATATGTGTAATATTCATTGGTTGTGAATCCAATCCAATGACACCATCACAAGAGTTTTGTGATTATTGTTATTTGAAATTAGAAGCACCATATTTAACACTTGATGAGAATGATTACTATCATTTAGATTATATTGATGGTGCATTACAAACATTCACAAGATTAGATGCTTATGTTGGATATGATTTAGAATATTTGGGATGGGCTACAGACATAACTTTTGAGGGATGCACTTGGAATTATTGTGAAGATATTTCAGTTGTGAATGGTGCAAGTTACACAGGAGATGATGGTTATGGACACACGATGATGGGTGTCTATGAAGGAAACATAGGTGATACAGCTACAGTTTGGGTAGGGTATTATGACAATTATGGTAAACAATGGTTAGATAGTATAAAGGTAATAATAGATGAATAAATTAGGTAGTTATATAACAAAATTAATGACAACTGTTCTTGATTCAGAACAAGAACAATTTGTAAGAGATTTAGCATTAAGTGAGTTAGAAAGACTTAATGTTGATGTAAACGAGTTTATCAGAAAACATACAAAAGATGATTTTGATAAAGCAAAAGAAACAGAAAAAAAGTTATTACAGGAGGACAAGAAAAATGTCAAAGATAAGTAAAGAAGGTTACAACCAAATAAAAGTGATTAAAAATGCACTTGATTCAATGTATGATAAACTAGATAGAGCATTATACATTCCAAAAGGTAAAACACCAAAAAACATTGATGGTAGTTATGAAAAAGTAAATGTTTTTGAATCAGTTCAATCAGAGTTTGAAGCTATATCAGGTATAGTAGAACTTAGTGGAACTTGGGAAGAGGTAGGAGAGCAGGATGCCAAATAATAACCCAACAAGAGATCACTTTGATCCACCAAGTAATCAAAGTAAAGATTTTGAAGAATTTTATTTTCAAGATTTGGAACTTGATGAATTGTTTTGGCAAACTAATAGACCAGAAGAAAGTAATCCCTGGAGGAAGTCAAGTCAAACACAAGGTAAAAATCTTAAAACTCAAACACTTCATAATTTTGATTTAAAAACAAAAGTATATCAGAAGATATAATGAGTGCAAATCGTCCACTAAACATTCCTGGTAGGAGAAAAGTAATAACCAAGAATATGATTTTAGAGGCTCAGAAACATACTAAGTCCAATATGGCAGCAGCTAAATGGATGAATGTATGTTACACGACTTATAGGAAATGGGCCAAGTATTATAAAGTATTCGACCAACATTTGAATCAAACTGGTATTGGTATCCAAAAAGGTTGGGTAACCAGAACCACAAATGTTGAAGATATAATACTTGGTAAGAGAAAAGTTCCAAGAAAGTGGAGTCAATCAACAGTCAAAGAAGAGTTAATCAAAAAAGGCTATTGGTTAGAAGAGTGTCATAATTGTGGTTATAATGAAACTAATTTGGCTACAAATAAGGTTTGTTTAGGGATAGATTTCAAAAATGGTGATAGTAAAGATTGGTTAAACGATAATATAAGACTTTTATGTGCTAATTGTTATTATTCATTCAATGGATATTTTCCAAGCGCTAAAAAGTTTTGTAAATAGGAGATAGTTATAGATGAAAGATGTACGGGGTAGGGTATTAAAAATAAGTGACAGAGTTAGAATAGAAGAGGATATTCCATCAGTTGATGGTATGTTATATAAGGATACCATAGTAAAAGTTGATAGTCTTGATGAGAGTAAAGTAAGAGTTCAAGACAGAAGTGGGAAACTTTGGTGGGTTGCATATAATCAAGTAAGTGCTAGTTTTCTATAATGGGGTATGATATGGAAATGGATGACTTTCACGATGAGAAAGATTTTAACGAAAAAGAACTCGAAAGATTAAAAAAAGAAATCTTAGATGAAGCTAAAAAGGTTGTTGAAAACTATGTTGATAACCCAAGTGATATTTCAGGTAGTGTGGTTAATATACACGAAGATAGCCCATTCTTAGATGAAGACAAAAGTGGAGAACCAGCGTTTAGTGGTAGTCGTTGGACTAAAATAATAAAGAGAAAATAATGTTAATAAAAGAATTTATATCAGAAACAAATAAAAACAAAATGATTTCAGATTTATTGAAACATTACAAAGTTGGTAGTGTTAAGGTTAAGACAAAATCAATGAAAGACCACGCACACTACAATGTAGACACTGGTACTTTGGAATTATCTACACGATATAAAACCATTAAAAACAGGCAGTTAAAAGAGTTCTTGATTACAATCATACACGAAATCAGACACGCTATGGATGCCAAGAAATATGGTTGGAAGAAGTTTAAAGAAATGTATGAAATGGAAATAGCTCAATGGCAAGCTAAAAATCCAGGTAAAGAAGATGATTGGTATAAAAACCTTTCATTTGAAATAGAAGCAGAAAAGTTTGGACAAAAGAATTGGTCTAAATGGAAAACTAAATTTAAAAAAGAGGGTTTAATTTAATGTATGAGTTAGTATTAAAAGATGAAGTGGTAGACAGAGCACCATTAGCTAATCTAAAACAAGCTAAAACATTCTTTATGAAAAGAAAACATATGACAGAATCACAATTTGACGAATTGGGTTATTCTGTTAGATTGGTTGAACCAAAAGTAAGATAAATTATTGGGGCTGTAACTCAGTTGGGAGAGTGCTTCCCTTGCACGGAAGAAGTCGCAGGTTCGAATCCTGTCAGCTCCACACCTCATTGTAACATCCTTGTTACAAACTGTTACAAATAAAACACATAAAACATTTGGTTATTTGCCATATTCTTCGTATATTATAGTATGATAAGAAATGATAAAAAAGGAGTTAATATGGATTACAAAGAATTACTTAGTGTTGGTTGTTTAATAACAAAAGATTTAAAAGTGTTTCCAATAAATTGTAATGAACCACCTGAAACAGCTAGTGAAGCTGATGAATATATGGGTGTTCACATTTATGATTTAACAGATGAATGGTGGAGTAATTTATCATTCGTTGATGGTACTGATGCACTTGCGTTTATAGAACTAAATACATATGAAATAATTGAAGGTCCTTTTAAGATTTGGAAGGAAAAGAAATTAGACTTAATAGGTTGTGTAGATGTATTGGAGGTTGCGTAATGAGTTGTGATAAATGTAAAAAACATAGTTCAACAATAACATATAAAGATAAAAATTATTGCACTTGGTATTGTGCTAAAAAGGGGTAAGTAATATGTTAAATCAAACAGAATATATAGAAGGTGTGCATTGTGGAGACAAAGATTGTTATGCTTGTGGAACTCAAAGATATAATTGTGATGAGTTAAATAGATTAGATAAGGAGAATGATGGCGATACTAACTAAAGATAAATTTAGAAAAAGAGTAATTGATTTAAATGGTCCTGAGGGTAATGCATTTTGTCTATTAGGGACAGCTATGAGTTTATGTAAACAAATAGGTATTAGTGATACGAGAACAGAGGAAATAATTGATGAAATGAAATCATCTGATTATGAACACCTTATACTTACATTTGATAAATATTTTGGTAAATTAGTAGATTTGGAAAGATAATGACAGAAGGCGATAAAAGATGGATACAGAATTGGCAATCACAACAAATTGGAAATAATATGAATAGATTTTACAAAAAACCTAAACCAGAAACTATGAAGAAGAATAGAGAAGATTATGCTAAACTCTATCCTAATGAAATAAAATGGTTGAAGGATAATTTACAGACTTTAACAGAGACTAAAAACAAATTTATGATTGAGATGTATACTATCTTAATTAGTGGTAGTCGTAAGATTACACCAAAGATGGCAGATGCTATAATGAATGGTATTAAAAGATGTAATAACAATCCAAAGTTTAATCCTGTTTTACAAACAGAAGCAGAAGCTAAACTAAAACCTATATTAGAGAAAATCGCTATGGTTGAGAGGTTAGCTGAACAGAAGAATGATAAAGCACTTGGGTTTATACAGAATGTAAAAGAATATGTTAAGAATAATTACAGAGTAACCAAGAAACAAATGACAGCTCTGAATAAAGTATATAAAAGATGTAGTGAAGATTTATTTAAAGGAGATGAGTAATGAAACCAACAATAGCACCAAAAAAGAGACCAGCTAAAAGGAATGATAATCCTATCGTTGGTAAACTATTAAAATTAAAGTATAAGATAAATGAAGCTTATCATAATGGTGGTTCAAGTTTTGAAAACATAGGTGATAAGAAATGGGTTATGAGTCTAATATCAGATGTTAGAACTAACAACCTAACTAAATTGTGTAAAGAAGATATGTTACATTGTAATGAGATGTGGAGGAAATATGACTAAACAAGAAATATTAGATAGAATACAAAATGTATTAAATCAAGGTGTTGATACAGAATCACAAGATTTAGATTTACTACGACACGATTTAGAAAATGATATAATTGAATCTAAAATAGATTTAGAGGTATCAGCTGAACATCAGATAAATAGAAGAGCTGAAGATAAGATTAAAGAACAATTCAATAGGGAGTGTGGTTAAGATGACTAGACAAGAATTAGTAGATAGGTTAGAAAGAATAAAAGATAGTATGGATATGGACTTTCTAAATAGACAAGAGATTGAAGGTATTGTAGATGACATTACAGCATTACAATGGGAAGTTAATACTCAAGGAATCAAGATAGAGGTAAATTAATGAAGGGGACAAGATTGAAAGATGTATTAGATGATAAGGTATTCAACAGAGAATTTTGGAATAAGATGTTTGCTAAAATGAATACTTTACTTGTAGCTATGGAATCTGCTAAAGGTCCAAGTATGAGTATCGATGACCTTGAATATAGATGGGTATCAGATAGAATAGAATATTGGAATGCTGAAGAAAGATTGTTAACCAAAGATGAAATGGATATAGCTAATGTATATTGGAAGAAATATGGAAAATAATTAAAAAAAAGCTTGACTGGTATTGCATTTTATATGTATATTTAATAAATAAATAAATGATAAACTTTAAGGAATAAAATATGAACTACACAACAACTACAAACGGAGCAGTAACAAACCAAACCTCTGGTAAACAATGTCTTGACTTATTCCAACGAATTGGAAATATGAGACATCGTGATAGACTTCATATCCTTGAAAATTTTGAACAAGCGTATATAGACGATAAAGAATTAGCAACACAAATATTATTTTGGGCGAGAGCTGCAAGAGTTGGTTCAGGTGAGAGAAAAACTTTCCACACTGTATTAAGTGAAATTGGGAAGACATCTCCTGAGTTTATTTCAGATAATGCCAAAACTATTGCAGACTTAGGGTATTGGAAAGATCTTATTAGTTATCTTGATATTCCTAAAGTTGTTTCTACATTCGCCCAAGCAATTCGTGATGAGGATAGGTTAGCTTGTAAATGGGCCCCAAGAAAGTGTGCGGTTTTACGAGATGAGTTAGGATGGACTAATAAACAATACAGAAAATGGTTAAAGGTTCATTCTGAAACTGTTGAACAAAAGATGTCTGAAAAGAGTTGGAGTGACATCAACTATTCATCTGTACCAGGTTCTGCTATGAGGAGATATAGTGGAGCATTTACTACACAAGATAGTAAAAGGTTTGATGAATGGAAAGATGACAAGACAAGTAAGGCATCTGTATCTGCTACCTATCCACACGAAGTGTTAAAATGTAATGATTCCAAATTGGCTGATAAACTATGGAATAACTTACCTGATTTATTATCAGAGAGTGATGAAAACATTCTACCTATGATTGATGTAAGTGGTAGTATGTATGGAGAACCATTGGCAATAGCAACATCATTAGGTATGTATTTATCTGAAAGAACCAAAGGTGAGTTTAAAGATATGTTCTTAACATTTAGTGAGAATCCAGAGTTAGTAAAATTACAAGGTGATTCAGTAATGGAAAGATTAAGTAGAATAGCAAATGCAGATTGGGGTATGAGTACAGACTTTACTAAAGCATACCAACATATATTAGATGTTGCAGTTAAACACGATGTAGTACCTGAATCAATGCCAAGTATGTTATTGGTATTATCAGATATGCAGTTTAATCATTCACAGAGAGATGTGACACACTTTACTCATATGAAAGAAGTATATGAAAAAGCTGGATATGAATTACCAAAAATAGTATTTTGGAACTTGGATGCGGAAATGGGAACACCAGCGAGATGTGATGATGATTCAGTAGCTATGGTTAGTGGATTTTCACCAAGTATTATGAAAGCAATATTAAATGCAGAAGAATTTACACCAATGGATGTAATGTTAGAAGCATTGAAACCAATAGAATTAAATTATATCAATTTACCTGAAGATTTTTCGTATGTTTCAGAAATTTGATGATATTTATATTAATTGCAGAAATTAACCCAACAGCACTATACACTTATAAAAAGCGAATAGAGCAGATGACAAAAGTAGGTTAAATCGAGATGGGGTTACCGAAAGGTTCGATAACAGATTTAACTGAAAGTCATCGAGAAAATTAAACAATAGGAGAACTATGTTCTGAATGAAATAAAGTTCTAAAAAGAAGAAATGTCTTAGTTGGTCTTACAGCACCTTATAAATCAAATGAAAATACATAAGATAACTGACCACCGAAAGGATAAGACAAAAAAGGTTATAAAATGTCTAAAAAGAAAAAGAAAAAGAAATACAATCCTCTAAAAACTATAAAGAAATTAGCAAGAGATATGTTTATAGACATACCTACCAGTACGAAAGTATTCCAAGACAAGAAAAAATATTCAAGAAAAAAGAAACATAAAAAGAGGTTAGATGATGAATAAATCAGATACAAGTAAATTTGATTATCAATATGGTATATTTGCAAAGATAGGTATTCCTTATGATACTATTGGTTCGAGGTATTGGACTAATAAACAAATAAAACATTGGATGGATAAAAACGATGTATATTATGAATCAACAGATAAAAGAATTGATTTAGTAGAAAGAATAAAAAAAGCGGGGTATAAGTAATGGATAAAAATGCATATAAAGAAATGATAGCTGAGTATATGAGAAGAGAATCTACACTTAAAACTAAAGTAGAAGACTTAGAGTTAAAGTTAGAACAAAAAGAACAAGACTATTATTTTGATATGAGAAATAAACAGATGGAAGTTGTACAATTAACAATGGAAAACGCTGAACTTAAAGATATGGTATTAGATAACGGTGGTGATTATACTGAAACTGATGGTTATGAAGTAGGTAGTCCAAGTGATTATGAATACGAAGAAGATCCACAACTAAATATATTTGAATCACCTGATGGTGGTAAAACTATATATCAGAGAAAAGTTGGTAGTACAGATAGAGTTTTGGTTAAATCACCCGATGATAATCCAAATCAATTAAATCTATTCAATGACTAAAATCATTAATTTAAAAACAGGAAGAGAAGTAGAGTATCCTAAAAAGGTATACAGTACCTGTTCCATATGTAGTAGTCCATTTGTTTATGATGAAGAGGGTGGAGTTACAGGTGGAGCTATTGGTATGGTTCCTGTTAACTTTTGTCCATACTGTTTAAGTGGTGTATTGGATATGACTAAACAAATGTTAGGGATACAAGATGACGAAGACGCTTGATTTACATGGAGTAAAACACGAAGATGTGGATAGATTGGTAGAAAACTTCGTATTATTAAATGATGTACCTATGAAGATAATTACAGGCAATTCAGAGAAGATGATGTTAATGACATTAGATGTATTGAATAGAAATGATTTCTTATGGGAGAGATGGGCGAATAGTTATGTCGTGGTACTATAAAGAGGTAAGGAAAATTTTTGTGGTAATGGATATATATGGATTCCAAGCCCCTCCCCTCAAGAGTTATGGATGTGTTACATATTGTTACAATTAAAAGGTTGTAGCTTCCCCCAAATCTTCGTATATTATAGTATGATTAAAAGGGAGTTATATTAATGGAAACAATAGTTCAAGAAATAGCCAATGTAGGGTTTACACTTTTAGTGTTCATTATTGGTTTAGTAATTGTAAATAAATTTAAAGGAGATAAATAGATGATAGATTTAACTTGTAAAAAATGTGATGATGTAACAATAGCGTGTGATGAAGGTGTCGTAAGTGTTACTTGTGGATTATGTAGTATGGTTGATGTGGAGGTGTTGAATGATTAATGGAATAAAACCTCAAATGACTAAAACCACCGAGTTGAGAATAAAACCTACTTCATTCGATGAGGCTATGAATGTATTTTGTGATAGGTTAGAAGAAAATTGTAAGGCTTATGTGGATACATTCAAGTATATGGATTCGGTTAAATTTCGTCCAGACGGTGGTGTAAAGTATATAAAGGTTAAACAATTTCAAAAGAATTGGAATACGGATTATAACGATGATGGAACGGTTACTAAAACCCTTGTAGGTGGTGACAAAGGTTCAATCCATTGTTTTGTAGAAAAAACGACGGGTAATATATTTAAACCTGCCGGTTACAAGACACCTTATACAAAAGGAAACAATTGTGTGAGAGGTAACATATATGATTCGTCTACTTTCGAAAAAACAGATTTACATGGAGGGTGGTTGTATGCTAGATAGTAATAATATATTAATAGGAGTGTTAACATTAGTAGGTGGTATGTTTGGAATGATGCTATCGTTCTACCTACTTCTTGTCTTTATTCAATGGTTATCAGATGTAGTAGATGAGAAGAGATGGCAAGTATGGATGGAGTGGTTGAGATGGTAGTATATATAATAACAGGTATATGTCTTATAGGTTTAATATCAGCTTTACTTTATAGTATCTATATGGCAGTATGGGGGGTGTATGAAGAATATTAATTGGGGATTCATTGGTATAATGAGTGCAACGATAGGTGTGTGGTATAGCATCTTTACAAATGGGTTCTTTATCACTGTAATGTGGTTAGTAATAGTAAGTAGTATAATAGGAATAATTTTAAAAACAATAGAGGAGATGAGAGTATGACAATACAAGACATAATGAATAGTATAAGGGATATGAAGGCTAACTTTGTTAATGGTAATATTAACTCTGAAGAATTAGTAGAACAAATGGAAGACCTTATACACGATACGGAAGGTACTGACGCTTATAGTGGTTTTGGTACTACAACTGAAGATGATGGATTTTACGATACATTACCTGACTTTACAGCTTTAGTGGTTGATTAAGATATGGATTATCAAGGTAAGACAAAGAAACAAATAGAGTACTCTGAGATGGTTGTAGGCGTCTCTATATTAGTGATTCTTACCACGATTTTGGGATACACCCTCTACTATATAATAAGTTCACTACTACATTATATGAATGGGTAGTGGTGGTGTGTAGTGGGGGAGAATGGTGTAAACACCATAATATCTGGTAGTTTTTTGACATAAATCTTTATATTGTATACTCTCAATTATATAGAGTCTATACATATCAAGCTTTTTATTTTTTCGTGGGGAAATGACACTATTTGTTACATATTGTTACACTTAATGTGTTGTTTTATAGCGATATTATTCGTAAATTGTAGTATAATAAAAGAGTGGAACGCTCAATATTATAGCTTTTTGTTACAATTTGTTACAATTTAAATGAAGAAAACACTTGACTGGTATTGCATTTTCTTCGTATATTATAGTATAAGGTTCGAGATAGTGAGAGGATGGGTGACAGGACATACCGAGATGACTAACGACTTACGAGATTTTTGAAAGATTTAGGTAAATGAAGGGCAGTTACTCTCTAAGAGCCGATGTATTTACCAACTTTGCGGAGTAAGAATCAAGAGAGATTCGCTGGCTTTCCAAGTCAGAGGGTTAGGGGCAGTTCCTAAACTCCGCTCCAATTAGGGAATGGTAATGGTAGTGATTAAAGAGGCTTCTGTGGTGGAAGTTCACTTGTTGGGTTCGAGTCCCAATCATTCCTCAAGAGAGAGGTGCTCATACTTGTGTGTTTGGATAACAGGATTCACCATCGTAAGATGGCCAAAATTAGGTTATAGAATGGAAGACATTACTAATACATCAGTCCCTCAGCACTCTCTCCTCATAATTATATGTTCTTTGGTTATTACAGCACTCATACATAAATGATACCAAATACAATCAAAAAACACACAACCACCGAAAGGCTGAACATATAGATAATGGTTATATTAGAGGTGGTCCTTATAGGATAATCCTCAGAAGGGCCCCATCGTTTTCTACTCCTTTCCGGTGGGGCTTTTTGTTTGTTACAAACTGTTACAATTCTTTTCTTGTCAATTAGCTAAAAAGTCCGTATATTATAGTATAACGAAAAAGGAAAAAAAGGAGATTTATGAGTAAAACAATTCAAACACCAACAGATGTCGTAAGATGTGAATGGTCAGGTAATAGGGCTAATGCATTCGACACGGATGGTAATAAGAGAACCTCTGAGATAACAGTCGGCGCTAGACAAAAAGCGGCTGATGGTGGTTATATGTTAGGTAGGTTCGAGATGAAAAATGGCAAGTTTCAATGGAGGAGATACGATGGTGAAATATCGTCTCCTGTCCACGATATACCTTCAGTTGATGTTCCTACAGACCACGCTGAAGTTCTTAATTTTATACATACTTCTTACTCTTTAAAACCACGAAATCTAATGATGTCAGAACTTAAATGGAAGTATCTGGTTAGAAGTGGTGTTAGAGGTAAGAATATTATGATGACTGGCCCTGCTGGTTGTGGTAAGACTATGGCGGCTAAATCTTTGGTTAATTCTTTAGATAGGCCTGATTACTACTTCAACTTAGGAGCTACTCAAGATCCAAGAAGTACTTTAATAGGTAATACTCACTTCGATTCTAAGAAGGGTACTTACTTTGCTGAGTCTCACTTCGTTAAAGCTATTCAGACACCAAATGCGGTTATACTATTAGATGAGTTATCAAGGGCTCACCCTGATGCTTGGAACATCTTAATGACTGTATTGGATTATGGACAAAGATATTTAAGGTTGGACGAATCGACTGGTTCAGACACTATTAAAGTCGCAGAGGGTGTTACCTTTGTAGCGACTGCAAACATCGGTAATGAGTACACTTCTACTCGTGTAATGGATAAGGCCTTGATGGATAGGTTTACTATCGTTGAGATGGATGTATTATCAGAAGATGATGAGAATACTCTTCTTGGATATATGTTCCCTTCTGTGGATTCTGCGGTTCTATCTAATGTGGCTAAGATTGCTACTCTAACAAGAACCGAGTCTAACTCAGAGACTGCTAGGATTAGTAGTGGTATTAGTACAAGAACAACGGTTGAGTTGTGTGGGCTATTATTTGATGGGTTCTCATTAGAAGAGTCTGCTGAAGTAAGTATCTACCCTCAGTACGATAGTACAGGTGGTGTAGATAGTGAAAGAACCTTTGTGAAACAGATTGTACAGAAGTTCTGTGATGATGGCTCTTCAGATGACTTGTTCAACGAGGAAGAGATGGCTGAGGCTACTGAGGACACCGACTCTTACTAAGTAGTTTTTAGGGTGGCTAGTTTACTCCTTTTCTCTGGCCACCCACTTTTACAAACTTGAAAAGGTTTTTCGGAAAAATGAAAATAGCTAAAAGGTTCGCCTTATCGGTAAGCATTTCGTCCCTGGTTTTTTCAATACCAGAAAGCTAATATACACTTCGTGTATATACTACTGTATAGTGTTACAACTTGTTACAAATTACTTGTAGGATATTAGCTATTTTATTCTTATATTATAATATGATTGAAATGATAATAATAACAACAATAAAAGGAGAAAAAAATGACTAATCATACAAAGGATACTAATGGTATTGTGTATGAGCCCCATCCCTCTATAGGTGTGTATAATACTATCTTAGCTGAAAAACTAAAACATGATGCTAATTATGAAACAGTAGTAAGTGAAGTTAGTCTACATACAGAAACTTGGAGTGTTGATGGTTTATTCTGGCATTATAATAATGGTTTAGTATCATCATTATCACCATACCTACAACGAATACTATTAGAAGATGTATGGGGTGCTAGTAACAATAAAAAGGCTAAATCGTACATTCGTTCCATTTGGAAAAATATGGGTTCTTTAACACCATTTATGCTTGTTCCACTTGATTTAATATTGAACAACATAAATGAGAAGATTGTATATTCTACCCAAACTGAAATTCAAAGTCAGTTATTAAAGATAAAACAGGCAGTTGAAGAAGAACAATTAAAAGGTGTTCGATACATTAACATTGATGGACAGACAAGAAGTAATTGCGCTGTCAACAAATACATTAAGGGTGACTTTAATTTATCAGATGAGGATTTTGATAATGAACCTCTTCAGATGGATAATGGTAAAGGACAAATTACTGATGTTTCTCTACATACCTTTGATAAACTAACAAAGTTCCAACAAGGTGCTTTTCTTCAAAGAAATATTTTGGTTAACATTATACAGAAGGGAACACTTGAACAAGTGAGTCAGGCATTGATTGCTATTAATTCAAATGAAAAATGGAAAGAATGGCAAACAATATATAACAACGCTGAGTTAACAGTATTGAAATATTCAATCAATGAAGTTATGTCAGACGCTGCTATAAGAGACTTATTGTTAAATAGAATGAATCAAGGTACTTCTTACAAAACAAAGTTTTCAGGTTGGGAATGGTTTGTTGCTGATAATCTAGCTTTCTTAAAACATAAGTCAACAGTTGATTTAAAGTTATTAAGAAATATTAGTAAAGGTACAAAAACATCTCCTGAAAAATCTGAGATTGAATTTGTAAAAGGAATGATTACTAATTGGGTTAATAATTACAAGGGTTCTAATTCAATAAAGCCAGTAGTGTTATCATCTTATATCGCTTTGCGTGATGTATTGAAAAACTATAATACACAAAATGATGCATATTATAAGTGCTTTGGTGTAATACCGAAACTAAAAGTTCTAAGTGAAGTTAATTTTATGAAATGGTATTTAGAAACTATTACAAAATTTGAATCACATGTTAAACCTGGAACTGATGAATTGAATGATACTCATTGGGTTAAGGATAAAGATACAGGTAAACACTCACCTGTTCCAGAGAGTTGGCCTTCACATTGTGAGGGTGGTATGTCATTAAATTCTATAATTGGTCGAGTGAAGTGGTTATTAGAATCTTTAAGAGCTGATGAATCAAAACTATTAAAACAACAAACCATATCAGATATAGTTGGTACATCTAATATGTCTACGGTTATGGTACATAATAATATGATAGATTCAAATGGTAATGATATCGACTTAACTGCTCCTGTAGTGAGAGAGATAGGACATATGACATCGGTACATTATGGTGGTAGTGACGCTTTATCTAATACAAAGCCTCAACCGAAGAGTGATAACCGTTCATACAGTAAGAAGAATAATCAGGCGAACGGAGTAGTATAATATTACAATGTATGGTTGTGAATGTAGGTAATCAGAGCAAATGGAGATGGGCAGCTGTTTACAACCATACAATTGTAAAACTAACATTACAAATTTAAACACAACACCTTAACAATAGGAGAAATATAAAATGGCTAAACCTCATAATAGAAGATATAATGATAGAGAAATGCAAATAAGTATGTTACCACAATGGATGGATAAATTAATGACAGTATGTAAATACTTCTTATACACAATTCCATTCTTATGTTGTAGTATAGCTATGATACTTGAAGGAACATTAACAAGTCATAGTTATGTATTAACAGCAGTGTGGTGTTTATCATTACTGAAATTAATTGACTTAGTAGAAAAATAAAGCTTGACTTTAATAACAAAAAAGGAGTATATTATAATATGAATCAAATGGGTTACGCATGTATTAACATGCATTTATCACAACAGAAACCAAAGGTGTATACAGGTAGGAGTATGATTAAGCGTACCTTTACCGAGAAGGGTATATCATATGCATCACAACTTGGTTTAGATAATTGTAAAGACTTAATGACTATTATCAAATGGAATAACAATAATGGGTTTAAGTTCTTTCGTATTACATCCAATCTATTCCCCTGGTGTAGTGAGTATAAGTTATCTGATATGCCTGACTATGAAGAGATATGTAGTGTTCTATCTGATGTGGGTAAATATATTCACGACAATGATATGCGTATTACTTCACATCCTGGTCCGTTCAATGTTCTTACCTCACCACATCCACATGTTGTAGATAATTGTATCAAAGACTTATCTATACATGGAGAGGTATTTGACTTAATGAATTTATCTCGTACACCATACAACAAGATTAATATTCACATTGGTGGTGTGTATGGAGATAAGGTTTCAGCTATGGAAAGATTCTGTACTAACTTCCATCGTTTACCTAATAGTGTCAAATCAAGACTAACAGTCGAGAATGATGACAAAGGTACAATGTATTCAGTTGTTGACTTATATGAGGGTGTATACAAGGTTATAGGTATTCCTATTGTATTCGATTATCATCACCACGCTTTTTGTACAGGTGGGTTATCAGAAGAAGATGCATTAGAAGTTGCTATGTCTACTTGGCCTACTGATATAGTTCCAGTAGTTCATTACTCAGAGTCTCGTCAGAGAGAATATGAAGACCCAAAGATTCGTCCTCAAGCTCATTCAGATTATATTATTGATTACATTGATACCTATGGTAATGAGGTTGACATTATGGTGGAGGCTAAAGCTAAAGAACTTGCAGTTCTTAAATACAAAGAAGTACATGGAATATTGTGATACATCTAAGATAGTAATAGAACGAACCAAGAAAGATGTGGTGAGTAACATTGTGTTGAATAAACATTATGCAAATACTTGGACTGCGTCTTCTGATATATACGCTATTTACTACGATTCTGGTGAACACCAGTTCTTTAGTGGAAAAGAATTAAAGCTAATAGGATGTGTTATATATGGAAACCCTGTAGGGTTCAGAGTTATCAAATCCATATGTGAAGAATTAACTGATACTGATGTATTAGAATTAAAACGATTATGGATTGAAGATGGTTATGGTAAGAATATAGAATCTTATTGTATAGCTCAAACATTAAAGATGTTAAAGAAAGATTCACCACAAACAAAGGTTGTTATATCTTATGCTGACCCAGGTGCTAATCATAAAGGTATTATCTACCGAGCATCTAATTGGTTGTATCAAGGTAATGAGATAGGAGCGGCTGATGCTTATATGTATCGTTACCCTAATACAGACAATTGGTTATCTGATAGAGCGATAGGTGAACAACTTGGTACTAATGGTTTGAGAGGTGTGTTGGATAAGATACCTGATATGGAGTATAAAAAGAAATTAAGGAAACATAGATATATCTATTTCCTATGTAGTAAGAAAGAGAAGAAAAGGTTGATGGGTGAATTGAAACATCCATTAATAAGTTATAACTAAATTATTTAAATAAAAAGTTGAGGAAAAATAATGACTAAATGGTGGGATAAAAATGAAAATAAAAATAAATATAAATTAACACAGAATTGGAATGAACACACATATACTAATTGGGATAATTTTTTTAATGGTAAAGGTGAAAATAATTATCAACACACAGATAAAATAAAAAATATTTTAGAGGTTGGGTGTCATGAAGGTGCTACAACTATGTGGTTGTGTGACAATGTTCTTAAATCAGGATGTAATTATGATTTAATTGATAGTTTTGATGGTTCAATTAATAGGTCAAAAGAGGCTAAAGAAAATAATTTAACAGAACATTTTAATGTTAATAAATCAAATGAAGAAAATTTAAGACATAATATATCAAATCATTCAGATATAAATTTTAAAATACATAAAGGTTTTACACAAAATGTATTACCAAAACTATATGAGTCTGGTAATAAGTATGATTTAATATTTATTGACGCGTCACATCGGTCTGATGATACTTTTGTTGATGGTTACTTTTGTCACAAAATGTTAAACAAGGATGGTGTTATAATTTTTGATGATTATGGTTGGACTAAACCAGATGTTCAATTTAAATATGAAGTACCTAAATTTGGTATAGATTTCTTTTTTGAAATGTATGGTCATGAATATTTTCAAGGTGGAGGATATCAGGTATTTGCTCAAAAGAAATAATAGAGTATTGTGATACAAGTAAACTATCTATCAGACAAATAGATAAACCAACGGCTAAGAAGATGGTTGTTAAATACCATTACTCTAAACTATGGACTAAGTGTTCAGTAGCATTAGGTTTGTTTATCGATACAGGTAATGAACATTCATTCTTTGATGAACCTGAAGAGAAAATGGTTGGGGTGATAGTTTATGGTGACCCAATAGGAAGATTAACAGGACAGTCGATTTCAGATGAAATAAAAAGAACGGAAGTTTTAGAACTAACAAGACTATTTATACACGATGGTTATGGTAGTAATATTGAAAGTTGGTTTATATCCCAATCCTTTAATTGGTTACGGAAAAACAAATCAGAAATAAAAGCTCTTATATCCTACGCTTCTCCTGTTGAAGGACATAGTGGAACAATCTATCAAGCAACGAATTGGATTTATCAAGGTAACAACAATCGTTGGAATGATGGTTGGATATTTAAGTTTGAGGAAGATGGTAGATGGATTCATGGAAGAACTATCTTTCCACATTACAAAACCAATGACCCATATGAAATACAGAAACAAGTTAACAAAACTTTTTGGATAAGGAAAGAATTACAGAAACATAGATATGTTTATATCTTGGCTAATAAGAAACATAAGAAGAAGATAATGAAAACATTGAAACACGAAACATTACCTTATCCTAAATCAAGAGACACGAATGAGTCGGAGATAATAACATTGGAGCCAGTAAATGAGAATCGGTAATACACCACTAATAAAATTGTCGGATAAGTTATATGGAAAATATGAAGCACTAAATCCTGGTGGTTCAATTAAAGATAGACCTGTTAAGTATATTTTGGATAATGCTGAAAAGAATAATTTAATTAAAAAGGGTGATACCATTATAGAAGCTACAAGTGGTAACACGGGTATATCATTAGCTATGATGTGTGCGGAGCGGGGATATAGATGTATCATTGTTATGCCATCAGATATGTCAGTAGAGAGAAAGAAGATGATGGAATACTTTGGGGCTGAATTGATTGAAGTTGCCGAAGGTGACTTTGATAGAGCTATTGAACTTAAATCTAAAATAGCCAAAGATAATAATCACTTTGAATTAAATCAATTTAATAATCCTTTGAATATAGAATGTCATAAGGAGACTACTTGTTTAGAAATAATAAATCAAGCTTATGATAATGATATATCAGCTTTTATAGCTGGTACAGGAACAGGTGGAACATTGATGGGTGTGTATAATGGACTTAGAAACTTAGGTAGAGATTCTAAAATAATAGCTGTTGAACCTGCTGAATCACCTGTAATGAGTGGTGGTGAAAAAGGGTTACATGGTATTCAAGGTATTGGAGATGGTTCAAAGTTTTTAGTTGACTTAGATAAAGTAGATGAAGTGATTACTATATCTACTGAAGAAGCAAAAGAAAGAAGTTTAAGACTTGCAAAAGAAAATGGTTTATTTGTTGGTATATCTGCAGGAGCAAATGTATTAGCATCTGAACAATGGATAAAACAAAACAACCCCAATGGAATCGTTATAACGATTTTATGTGATAGGGGAGAAAGATACTTTAGTGTATTATAGGAGATAAAATGAATATCGATTGGAGAAAGTCAGTAATAATTTTAAGTGGTGGTTTCGACCCAATACATAAAGGGCATATGAGAATGTTTAGAGAAGCCAGTAACTTAGGACATCAAGTAATTGTAGGATTAAATTCAGATGAGTGGTTAGCTCGTAAAAAGGGTAAACCATTTATGAAGTTCTATGAGAGAAAAGAAATCTTGGAAGGTATTAAGTATATTAGTTCAGTTGTAAAGTTTGATGATAAGGATGACACGGCTCGTTCATTAATACATCAAGTAAGAAGTACATACAATGGTGGAATGTTTAATCACGATTGGGAAGGTAATAATCCAACAGGTAGAAAAGATTATGAAATCTATTTTGCTAATGGTGGTGATAGAGGTAAAGGTAATACACCTGAGATGGATACTTGTAGAAAGATGGATGTAACTATGTTATGGAATATAGGTGGAGGAAAAATACAATCATCATCTTGGTTAATCAATGGGGGTAAGGATGAGTAAGTATAAAAACAAAGATGGTATTGAATTAAATTATCAAGGTAATGATTCACATAAAGTCTTGGTTAGGGAAGTTGTAGAAGAAGCTATTAGGATATTGAGTTCACATAATATGTTTGATAAACAATCAATGGGATGGGCTATTGATAGAGGTATTCATTTTTTAGAAACTAATTTCAATGTAGGAGATAACAAATGAAATTCTTAACTCGTAAATTAATAACACACGCTGATTTAAATCCAAGAGGTTATCTACATGGAGGACAATTGTTAAAGTGGATTGATGAAGAGGGTGGTATTCATGCTGGTATAGAATTGAATACAAGTCTTATAGTAACTAAGATGATGTCAGAGATAGACTTTAAGTTTCCAGTTATACTTGGTGATGTAATAGAGATAGGAATGCAAACATTAGATATAGGAAAGACATCTTGTACTCTATCTTGCGAGGTAAGAAGTTTACACGCAGACAAGACTGTATTAACAATCGATAAGATTGTTTTTGTTAGAGTAAACAAATATGGATTACCTAAAGGTCACGGATGGATGAGTAATAATAATTGAGATTCAAAAAAGGAAATAGGTGGAGTAAGAGTGGTAAAGGGAAGTTAAGATATAAGACTTGGCGTAAGATGGTATTCGAACGCAATAAAGGAAGAGTCGGTTTAAGTAAGTACTATGTATGTGTTAAGTGTAATAAGAAAAGAAAGACAACAAGAGTATTACACGCTCATCACATATTTAGTTGGAACAAGTTTGAGAGTAAGAGATACGATAGTAAGAATGGTGTCGTGTTGTGTATAAAGTGTCATAATGGGTTTCACAGAAAATATAAATATGAAGCTCTCGACAAACCCAACTTACTGGTAGAGTACCTCAACGGAAACGAAGCTGTAAAATCCTACATCAGAGAAAACAAGTAAATGTGTATATACTCACAAAAAAAAATTTCAAATTTTTCTGCTTTACTTTTTCTTTGGTTTGGACATTTTAAATTATATTTATATAAAGGAGGATACAATTATGAAAGATAAAAAAAACAAATACATATTAATACCAAAAGACTTACAAAAGAATCTTATAGATTTTTTAGATGAAGTTCAATTAGAAGCAGCTAAACTTAAAAGTACTGAAAATATGCATATAGTTAATTTTTGTTCATATGCAATTGAGGAATTATTAAGTGGATTCGATGCTAAATTTAAAGATAAGAAGCCACCTCAATCCAAATCAAGAGATACATATGTAGACGAAACATTTATGGATTGGAATCTACCTGAAATGACTGATGAAGAATATGAAAAACTTGTAGATCAATTTGATGCATTCTTACGAGGTTGGGAAAAGGAATATAATAAGAAGAAAAAGAAAAGTGGTAAGTCAGATGATGTTATACAAGAAAGACCTTACAAACC
>Ga0315332_10000384_pt1 | contig 19705 bp, 20 predicted proteins | sample M110034915metaG_FD_203455 | JGI IMG/M metagenome (GOLD analysis project Ga0315332, IMG submission 203455) | Ammonia-oxidizing marine archaeal communities from Monterey Bay, California, United States - M1 100m 34915 | ecosystem: Environmental > Aquatic > Marine > Intertidal zone | place: USA...
CCAGCTGGAGGAACGCCAATAATACTAAGTGAGCCTATGAAGAAAGCACCAAATGTTAACGGCATCTTTCGGCCTAAGCCTCTCATTTCACTAATGTTTGTCTTATGAGCGGCTACTAGTATGGCACCCGCTGCAAAAAACAATGTTATTTTCCCAAAAGCATGCATAGCTATGTGCATACCCCCACCTATAATGGCAAATTCATTTGCCAAGAGAGCGGCCAAAACGATGTAAGAAAGTTGACTTATAGTAGAGTAGGCCAACCTGGCTTTTAGGTTGTCTTTGGTGAAGGCCACTAGGGATCCCAGTATAATAGTTGCAGCCGCAATCCATCTTAACCATGGTGTACTTGCGAGCTCAGACAAGGTGCTTAGTCCAAAGGTATAGATTGCCACCTTTAGAATTGTGAAAACACCGACTTTAACCACTGCTACAGCGTGTAGCAAAGCTGAAACTGGTGTGGGTGCAACCATTGCAGCTGGAAGCCACCTGTGGAATGGCATCACCGCAGCCTTCCCTACTCCAAAGACAAACAGTGCAATCAGTATGCTCAATACATTGTTGGAAGCCGTCCCTCCTAAAATTCCTCCAGGTCTGAAATCTAAGGTGCCAGTTAAATTCCAGGTCCATATTATTGCCAACAGTTGCAAACCTACTGATGTGGACAACAGAATCCCTAAATATACCCTTCCAGCCTTCTTTGCTTCTGGCGTGCCGTGATGAGTTACCAGAGGGAAAGTACACAATGTCAACAGTTCATAAAATGCGAATAGCGTGAAAAGATTAGCCGAGAAAGAAACTCCCATCGCTCCACCAATGGCGATTGCAAAACATGCAAAAAATCGTGTCTGGTTCTTCTCATGGTGTCCCCTCATATAACCTACGGCATAAAGTCCTGTTACTATCCAGAGGAAAGACGCTACAAGGGCGAACAACAAGCCCAAAGGTTCAACATGCAATGCCAAAGAAATTCCCGTCGTGACGTCCAGCAGTGTAATCTCATAAAGAGAACCTTGTTTGAGCGGTTCTATCAGTTGGTACACGGTTGCACAAAGGATAGCCGCTACGACAAAGCTTATACTGTCACGTAAATTGGGGTTCTTTCCCGTAAGCAATATTAAGCCAGCACCCAAAAAAGGAATGCTCACTATCATGCAGAGCATGAGAGGATAGCTCATGATCCAATCCCCATCAGACTAGCTACCGCAGACGATGCGCCAAATGTCGTCAATGTAGCATCGATTCCAAAGTAGACACACAAAATGGCTAAAGTCCAAGTCGGAATTAGAAGTCCTAAAGGAGCTTCAGAACAGTCGCTATTCACTGAGCCAGGATCTTCAGAGAAATACACGGTTTCCACAACTTTCCAGATATATGCCACAGCCATTAGGGAAGTCAGCAAAACCAGCACCGCCACAGGCCATAAGCCCTTCTCTAAGGCTCCTTGAATCAGGTACCATTTGCTTATGAAACCTGCTGTAAAAGGAACTCCAATCAATCCGAATCCTCCAACAAGAAAGGCACCCATTGTAAGCGGCATTTTCTTTCCTAAGCCCATCATATCATCAAGTTCTACTGAATTCAGCCGATACATCACGCATCCCAGCGCCATGAAGAGACAGCCCTTGATCACAGCATGATTAAAAAGATGCAAAATACTCGCAGTCATTCCCGTGCTTGAGAAGAGGCTGATCCCTAAGATGATATAACCTATTTGGGCCAAGCTAGAGTAAGCCAACATTCTTTTGACGTTAGTCTGGAAAATAGCAACCAAGGACATGCTGAATATGGCTATCAAAGATAGTGGTAATAGATAAGTTCCAAGCTGCATTTCCAGAAAAGAATAATCGGCTCCGAACACAGTATAGAAAAGCCGTAAAAGGACATAGATTGCCACCTTGGTGGCCGTGGATGCTATAAAAGCTGTAACAGCCGAAGGTGCAAACGTATATGCGTTAGGCAGCCACATATGTAGAGGGAAAAGTGCCAGCTTCAGACAGACTCCTACTGTTAGAAAGGCAAAAGCGACTGGTATCGTTCTATTCGCGGGAAGCTCTGGCAAAAGGATAGCTAAATTTGCCATATTCAGACTGCCGGTCATCACATACAGCATACCAATTCCGATGACTATAAAAGTTGCACCCACACTGCCCATAATTAAGTACTGATAGGAAGCTCTTAAGGCTCTCCTATCTTTTCCCAAACCTATGAGTGCATAAGCAGACAACGACGAGATCTCGAGAAAGACAAATACATTAAACATATCACCTGTTACGACTATGCCTAGCAAGCCAGCTAGGCATAGTAGAAAAGCAGCATAAAAAAGAGCTTGTTTAGATTTATCTACTTCTTTTCTGACACTTTCCAGTGCATATGGAGTGACCACTGCTCCTACAAGAGTGACTACCATTAGGACAAAAGCTCCTAATGCGTCGATTCTATATTCGATACCTCCCTCAGAGGCAGTCCAACCACCTAGGCTGTATGATATAGCACCAATAGAGTGAACGACCTGAAATATCTCCCAGGCTATCCAAAATGCCCCCCAACTGCTTGCTACCGCGATAGCCCAAGCCAACCGGCCATTTCTGACGAGGGCACACAAGGGAGCTGCGAGCAAAGGAACCATTACCTGCATTACCGGTAAATGGGGCATCATAGTGATTCATCCATTCGGGCTATCTCGTCCTCTTCTATAGTTCCATAAGCCTCTTTTATACGAACCACTAGGCTAAGACCCAAAGCACTGGTAGCAACACCAACAACAATAGCGGTGAGGATCAGAACATGTGGTAAAGGATTGGAATAAACGGACCATTGAGCATCTAATATCGGTGCAGTTCCGCCAGTTATTTTTCCCGCACTTATGTAGAGAATAAACACTGAAGTCTGAAAGATATTCAACCCAACAATTTTCTTTACCAGATTGCCCTGAGCTATAAGCACATAAAACCCAACCATCATAAGGATTATAACGAACCAATAATTCAGAAAACTCAGCGCACTCATTCCTCGACCCTCCCCCGCCCGGCGAAGGAATAAAAGATGACAACCATAACTCCAAATACAGTGGTCAAAACACCCAGTTCAACCAGCAAAATACCCAAATGTTGACCATGTTCGGCATCATGGGAATCCAAAAAGCCATATTCTAAAAACCCTCCTCCCAGTAACATGGTTGCAATTCCAACGCCTGCGTAGATCAAGACTCCTAGTGCTCCACACAAGGTTGCAACTCCCATAGGCAATACGAGACGAGCGGTTTCTATCCCATAAATCAGTGCGTAAAGAACAAAGGCCGCCGCAAAGATTACTCCGGCCTGGAAACCACCGCCTGGACCGTAATCCCCATGGAATTGAACGTAGAGAGCAAACAAAAGTATGTACGGAGTCATAATCTTAGTCGCTATCCGCAAGATTGGATTACTCTCCATCGTCAGTCCCTCCAATCTCGTCCTTTCTCCGACCTGACATTAGCAGCAAAACTCCTACCATAGCAGTAAATATGACTGTGGTTTCACCCATGGTGTCGTACCCTCTATAACTCGCTAAAACTGAAGTGACTACGTTAGGCATCCCTGTTTCGTGACTAGACTCTTCCAGATAATGTACGGTTGTCTCGTGAAGGTGTACCGGGTTATCTGCTTCTCCAAATGGGGGGATATCCAAAGTGCCATACATTAGAATCAACCCAGTCACGGTCACGATCAGTAACGGTACGATTTGAACCGTTCGCTGTTTTTTCTGCCGATGACCAACCAAAGACAAGGTTCCCAGCATTAACACAGTCGACACTCCAGCACCTACAGCAGCTTCTGTGAAAGCTACATCTACAGCATCTAGCAGAGTGAAAAATGTGGCAGAAAGAAGGCTATAGATACCTGTCAGCATAGCAACTGCAAACAAATTTTGTGTGCGAACCACAATTAAAGCAGTAACCGCGAGCATGGAGAGTAGGAATACGTTAATTAAGATCTCTATGATCCACCTCCCCACTTTCTTCTTGCAAGGGTTGAACACCACCGTGCAATGCAGCTCTAGCCAAAGCATGAGTACCTACTGGACTAGTAAAAAGCAAAAAGATCCAGATCAATAGCAACCGTAACGAGATCAGAGTGAAACCTTCATTTAAAGATAATCCTATCAGTAGAAATCCAGCACCCATGGTGTCAGTCATTCCAGCAGCATGCAACCTGCTGTAGACGTCTGGCATTCTCAAAACTCCAATAGCTCCGACGACAGTGAAGAACAAACCGAAGCCGATTGCTACCCAAGCCAGGATAAGGATGACCTGCTCCATCAATCCATCCTCTCCTCAGAATCTTTCAAAGTTAGTCCTAGGTCTCCAACCTCAAAATATTTCAAAACTGCCACTGTACCGATGAAGTTGATCAAAGCGTAAACCAGAGCCAAATCCAGGAATTCTGGTCGTCCCATCAGGAAACCTAAGACAGCTATTAGAAGGACTGTTTTAGTCCCGAAACTATTGAGTGCCAAAACCCTGTCGTAAATGGTAGGACCTAACACGGCTCGAATCATTACCATAACCATCGCTAGACCCAGACCTATTGATGCAACAACAAACATCAAGAAGAACCCTCCACCCTAGTGACACGGATGTCCATTTCATCTTCTTCACCCTGTGTATCAGCCAGCGTGAGGCAATGCACCTGCAATCCTTCTTCACTGATATCGGTCACAATGGTCCCAGGTGTCAATGTTATCGAATTGGCATAAATGAATCGTCCAAGATCTGTACTTTGTCCAGATCTAAACGTGGTCATACGTGGAGCGATCGGTAACTCCGGATTAAGAATAATCCTTGCTACAGTCAGATTACACTTTAGAGTCTCTTTTATAAGCCAGGGGAAATATCCAAGGAATCGACCCCCGAGGTTCAGTGGAAGTCCTTCACTATCGATAAAATCCATACGCCTGGTGATATAAACCACCAGCAAACATGATCCAATTGCGAATCTTTGTAGCAGAGTATGCTCGATGGTCAACGATCCGGAAAGGATCATCCAAAAAGCCAACATAGCTAACCCTAGACCCACTGCTCTGCCCAATTAATACTCCTGTTTCATATTAAAAATCAATCCAATTCGGGACCAACCTACCAGTTTGATTGCGCCCCGTCCACAATGCGTTGAACCAAAAGCTCGATTGCCTCAGCTCTTCCGACTTCTTCACCTTCACTTTCTTCAGCATATTGGCCCTGTATTCCAAGGCTTGAATTATCCCAAAGAACAAGATTTTCTACAGTATCAATAAATTCTACTTGAACCTGAATTCCCACCTGCCTTTGAAGAACATCAACTTGATCAACGCCAGCGCCAGGGCGGTAAAGAGGAGTCGTCAAATCATAACGGAGTATTCTTCCTCTGATCACTGATTGAGCGTCGTCTTCAGCAGCATTAGTAATACCCAAAGCTCTAGGCAACTCCTGCAATAATGCCTCATGTATTTCTTGAGTCAATTCGAAGCGGTTAGTCTCATTTTCAAAAGGAAGAATAGCAACTGTGCGAATATGGTCAGGGAAACTTCCTGACCTGAAGCTGTAATTACAGGAGAAGGAAGTCGCTACAAAAATCAGGATTCCCAGTACTCTAATCGGAAGGATGCCAGATATTCTCTTCATATGACTCAACTCCAACAGTCGTTTCTAACTCAATCACCAACTCACGATACGAAATCAGATTGCGATATGTCGCTTTCAATGGCAACCTTTCCATTGATTTTGTTTCCAGATCAACCACGTGAACCATCTGTCCATTTTCCATCAAACTAACTTTTTCTATAACTCTGTTTGACATATCGTAGCTTATTCGAGAACCCGACGGGAGAGAGTAAACCAATCGTACCCTGTCGATCCCTATATTTTGCGAGGCGACTAGTGCGACATCATCGCCAGGCCTAAATAATCCTAACGAAGCCCACAGCAGTGGAGGGGATGGAATCACTTCGAGATATCCTTGCTCTTGTCCAATTCGAATATCGTCCCCTACCAGTGCCGCTGCTAAAACAGATTCGCCATTTTCAAGAAACAGGTCTACCCTCGCTTTGTCTGGCGCTCCAAGCCTTACAACCCCCTGGCCTTCAACTCTCAAATCAGGTTCTCTGAGTTGCCATTTGAAACGCACGAAGCTATTGGCAACGAGAGATGTTTTATCACTCAAGTTCTCCTCCAACCACTCATCCGCCACATCTGGAGCCAGGTTTGACACTTGATAAGTCGCACAGCCAGTCAGCAGACAAATCAACACGCAGAACAAGCGCGCTGGCTCTAGAGACCCTAGACTTTTCTGGACCAATACAGAGTAAAACTTCATCAGTCCCTTTGAAAAAGAATCCAACAAGTACTTCCTCACTCAATTATAGCTACTTAGCTTCCTACAATCATGTATAACAAACCTATCTATTTGACCAGTGATGTTCACCTAGGGGCTCTTAATGATGAAGCTGAATCCTCTTTCCTCAAGTGGATGAACTGGGCGAGCACCAATGCTGCTAAAATCATAATTAACGGTGACTTGTTCGATTTCTGGTTTGAATTCCGCACTGGAATACCCCCTGGATACCAGAAGTCCCTCTCCGTTTTGAAAGCAGTGATAAAAAGTGGCGTTCCAGTCACACTGGTGGGTGGCAATCATGATTGGTGGGCTGGAAGGTATCTACAGGAAGAGGTAGGGATTTGCTTTGAACCAGATCCAGTACTACTAAACCTGGCTGGCTACAATGTCTTCATGGCCCATGGAGATGGCTTAGGGCCCGGAAACAATGCCTATAGATTAGTCAGACACTTCTTACGCTCCAGAGTTTTAACGAATCTTTTTTCTCTACTTGATCCCAGTTGGGGATCATGGATTGGAGCCAAGGTATCACGGACTAAACAGAAAAGGCTTCAACTTTCCTCACAAGAACAGCACCAATCAGAAACCCTGAAACAATGGGCACTCAACAAACTGAAGGAAGAACCCGACTGCGATTTAATCTTTCTTGGGCACACACACATTCCATGGATAGAAAGGATGGAGAACAATCGCTACTACATCAACACTGGTGATTGGATTTACAACCGAACATTTGCAATCCTAAATCAAGGGGAGCAACCCTCTTTGTGCTGTTGGGAAAGTGGCCGATCTTTTCCTTATCTACCTAAATAGATTAACAGGCAGACTTAAACCCAATCCGACACCCAACTCTGGACTAACTTCGACACTGGCTTGCAGTGCTTCTGGAAAATCCTGCAAATGTGCTGTCACAAAAGCATCAGCTGCACCGAAAAGTAGGAAGAATATACTGACTGCCATCCAGTCTTCTCGCTGCTGTGATCGATCTTCAACCAAAGTAGAAGCCTCACTTACACCCTTGTATTCCTTAACTGCCTGATCCAAGGCGGATCCCTGCAACCCCTGACTCATTCCGAGTTCTACTCTGGCACCGTCTTCCAACGTTTTTAGTTGCCTTCTAGCACTACTCACATTTCTAGCAGTCTTCAATACCATCCATATACTTGCCCCTTCTACCCCAAAATAGAAAGCCCCGCGACCTGGCGAACCAGCTGCTGATTGACCCCAACCTGGAATTACGAGAGACCTAATGAAAGCACCGGTCGCCGACACTCGATCCGGCTGGGAATCTAAAGATTGGCCAGACATTGTACTCTCTGAGACTACCCCAGACGTTAAATTTTGACCGAACAAACTTCCTGGAATTATAGTCATAGAGAGGCAGACACAAACGATAAACTGGCGGGAACGTGTGGGAATCGAACCCACCAACCGAGGGTTTAGCTCGGCAAGCTGGTTTTGAAGACCAGTGGGGCCACCAGACCACCATCCGCTCCCTCTTCTGTTTTGAGATCTAGTCACCCTATAACAGCGATAGCATCAATCTCAATAGAAACTCCTTCTGGAAGGCCTACTTCAACAGTAGCTCTTGCTGGTCTATGTCCTTCGAATGATTCAGCATACACTTTATTCATATCCTGAAATAAATTCAGGTCTGCGAGATAAACTGTTGTCTTGACCACCTTGTCCAAAGAGCTACCAGAAGCTTCTAACACGCCCGAGATATTTTTTATCACCTGCGCAGTCTGACTTTCTATTCCACCAACGACCATACTACCAGTATTAGGATCGACTGGAATTTGACCCGACACAAAAATGAGATCTCCCATGTGTATTCCTTGGGAATATGGTCCTATTGCACCTGGAGCTTTCGATGTTTCGATCGATTTCAAAATTGGCATTGTATCTCCACTCTCTCCTGTGTGTACTTGTCATTTTTCATAAATCTATCTCAAACCTCAAATATTTTTCGCCCTCTCGCCTCCATTTCCCATTCCTCGATATCGTCACCGTCCATGACAATTAAACTATCTTGAAGATTAGCTGAAACACAAACGTGACTCGGTAAAACTCTCACCGTTTCTCCCACTCTGGGTTGCCACTTACTATGCGACAAGTCAATTACTCCGTGCTCTTCAGTAACTGCCTTTACTCTCACTTCAGGATGTTCTAGGATCACTCCAAAAGTCCCATCTGAACCCCTACTCTCTTTTGACAGCGCCTTCGAACCAGCATCGATAACAGCTTGACCAGATATAGAGGTGCTGACTACCGAACTGACTACCGAATAAGCCACCTCATCAGAATCAGCAACACCTATGTGAAGGTCCTCTACATCATAAAATATACAGGTGCCTGATCGTATCTCAGTTAAGGTGCCCATTTTGTGGCTGTTCCATATAGTTGGAGTCGATCCACCGCTGATTATTTCTGGGTGAGACCCAGCAGTTGCTAGACTGTCCATGATTCTGGAAAGCTTGCTATTTATTTTTTTCAGTCCCTCTTCTTGACAATTCTGTTGCATCCTAATGTGTCCCGGATAAAACATGATACCTTTGTATTCCGCTGAAGAGTCCTGTTTAACTAGTTGAGCAAGTTCAACAATTTCTTCAGTGCTTTGTAATCCAACTCTCCCCATTCCAAGATCAGCCTCCACCAAGATCCTGATTTTGCGACCGGCTCGTTCAGCCGCTTCTGTTGCGGCATTCAATGTTTCGGCCGAATCAACCCCCATCATCAAATCTACCGAATGGGGAATATTCATAATCCTATCCAACTTTGATTGGCCCCAAACAGGATAAGCAACTAGCAGATCATCGCATACGGTAGCCATTACTTCAGCCTCACGGGGTGTTGCCACTGTTAAACCAATCGCGCCGGCTTCCATCTGGATTGCTGCGATTGCTCTGGATTTATGTGTCTTGACGTGTGGCCTCCAATCAATCCCATGCTCTTGGCAGTACTTAGTGGCCTTAGCAGCGTTAGCTTGAACCTTATTTCGGTCCACAAGCGCAAAAGGTGTCTCAACCAGATTGGAGTCAAACAAATTGCGATACCTCAGTTTTACGGTTTGTATAGCGCTTATTCCAAGGCCAGTTCGAGTGCATTTTCAAAATCTGGATCCTTCTCAGCTATTGGTCCTATTCTGTTATATAGTATAGTTCCGTCCCGTCCGATCAAAAAAGAGGCTGGCAAGCCAACTACGGAAAATATATCAGTGGAAGTCATAGACGGATCCAACCCAATGTCATAAGTCACTGAGTTTTCGTTTAGGAATGTCTTGATCATATCTTTTGCCCCTGGAGAATCAACCGAAATCCCCAAGATGTTAAGACCTTGATCTTGAAATCGTTCGTAAGTTTCCTGGAGAAAAGGTGTTTCAACCCTACAAGGAATGCACCAAGTTGCCCATATGTTAACAAGTACCGTTTCTCCTTGATAATCAGATAATAGCACGGGCTCACCAGTTTCCAGCATCTCTGCTTGAATCTCAGGAGCCATATCCCCAGTCCGGGGGGCGCTCGGAAGCTCTACTCCATCCACACACCCTGACAGAAGTAACCCAATATTGAGGGCAAATGCTACGCTGGTCTTCGAAAACATGCTTGCTCCATTTTTTGTCATTAGTACATGGGAGTGACCGAATCAAAGCTCAGCAGCATCTCCCTGTGATCTCTTGATGGCCCCCAACAAATCCAGTAAACGAGGCCCAAGAAATGATCCATGTTACTTCAATGATAAAAGAACTTATTCCGTTATGAACCCCTGCACCAGGAACCTGACGCTTCCCGCACTGTGCGCATCATGCCGATACCTTGACAGACGCAGTATTACTTATACATTCGCTAAACATTACTTATACATTCGATAGTTACCAAAGACGGAGTAGCAAATAAATGTTCCAACGGGTCCCATGAAGCCACCTGGTATCACTTTTGCAGTATTTGGTTATATTGTCGTTACTAAAAACCTTTCACTAGGAGCTTTAGCACATGCAGACTCGTGACTCAAATCCCATGACAAAACTATCTGTGGTGTGCTCCCTTGTCGTCTTGCTTTCCTTCATGGTACCAACCACTGGTCACGGGCAATATTTCGGACAAAACAAAGTCAATTACGAAGACTTTGATTTCAAGATTATCAAGACGCCTCATTTTGACGTGCACTTCTATCCCGAAGAAGGCGCAGCGGTAGAAGATGCGACAAGGATGGGGGAACGTTGGTATGAGCGTTTTGCGCGCCTTTTCGAACACGAATTCGAAAAACCCAAACCAATCATTCTATATGCTGATCATCCAGATTTTCAACAAACAAACACACTTTCGGGCCGCCTAAGCCAGGGTACAGGTGGTGTAACCGAAGGCCTTAAAAATAGAGTAATCATGCCTCTGACCGGATCATACTGGGACACAGACCACGTCCTCGGTCACGAGTTGGTCCATGCTTTCCAATACAATATAGCTCAAAGTAGAAGTTCTTCTGGATTAAGAGGATTGATGTCTCTGCCCCTATGGTTGATTGAAGGAATGGCTGAGTATCTCTCGGTTGGGAGAGAGGACCCTCTAACTGCCATGTGGTTGAGAGATGCCATTCGGCGAGATGATCTTCCAACCATGACACAGATGACTAATGAACGTCGCTTTTTCCCATATCGATTCGGACAGGCCTTGTGGGCTTACATTGGGGGCACATACGGCGACGAAACTATCGTGGAACTCTTCAGGGCCGCCCTGAGAGTGGGCTGGGAACCCGCTATCGAAGAAGTTCTACTTATGTCATCCGACAGCCTTTCTGCTGACTGGAAACAAGCAGTCCAAAGCGAATACTTACCACTGATGCAAGGTAAAAGAGACCCCGCTGAATCAGGAGCTCTTCTACTAGCTCCTTCAACTGGCGCAGGTAACCAAAATATTTCTCCTTCAGTGAGTCCAGACGGGGCAAAAGTGGCTTTCCTGTCTGAAAAAGATCTTTTCAGTATAGATCTTTTTATTGCCGATGCCCGCACAGGAGAAATAGAAAAGAAATTGATAAGTGCGAATTCAGACCCCCATTTCGATGCCCTTGGATTCATGGAAACTTCTGGTGATTGGTCCCCTGATGGAGAGCAATTCGTTTTCACTGTGACAGCACAAGGAGACAACGAGCTCGCAATCATTGATGTCGAGAGTGGAAATATCACAAAAAAAATCGATGTTGAAGGGATTGGTGCAATCAAGAGTCCTGCGTGGTCACCGGATGGAACCTTCATTGCTTTCTCTGGATTGAAGGGTGGCATCAGTGACATATACACCTGGAATATCGATACCGAAGAATTAGATCAGTTGACCGACGATAAATACGCTGATCTGCAACCCACATGGTCACCTGATCAATCTAGCATAGCATTTGTTTCAGATAGATATAACGGTTCAGACTTCGATCAATTAACCTATGGCAAATTTGGCTTAGCTTTTCTTGACTTGGAATCCGAACAACTCTCCACCCTCGAACCCTTTGGAGAGGTCAAACATACCAATCCTCAATATGCCCCTGACGGCCGAAGCATCTATTTCATCTCAGATCAAGACGGATTTAGCGATATCTATCAATACACCTTTGACAGTGGAGACCTTCGGAGGATCACGGATATACAGACTGGAGTTAGCGGAATTACTGGAATGTCCCCAGCTCTCTCTGTAGCGAGAGAAGCCGGGACCATTCTATTCTCAGTCTTCGACAATTTTGAATTTCATATCTACTCCCTGCAACAGGGACAGGCAAACGCTGGCGGTCAACCTATCAACACATTTTCAAGCAATAATCCAGGGCGCTTGCTACCTCCAAGCGACCCTCAAACACCCCAGGGAACCAATCTAATCAGGAATTATTTGTCTGATCCTTTCACTGGGCTTGTTCCCAACGATGCTTATCCTGTTGAAAGTGCGGTGAACTATAACTCATCCCTCCAATTGGACTATGTGGGTCAACCTAGTATAGGGGTTGGGACGGACAGGTACGGTAATTATGCCTCTGGTGGAGCATCTGTGTTTCTTAGTGACATGTTGGGGAACCGTTCTTTAGGGGCGATGCTGATGGCCAACGGCAGGGTGAAAGATTTCGGTGGTCAAACCTTTTACTTGAACCAAGAAAATCGGCTTAACTGGGGTCTTTCAGTTGGACGAATACCCTACCTCTATGGCTACTCGTCTTACGGTAGTAGTGGAGGTGCTGTGAATATCCAACAGACCACACAACGAATTTACATGAGCCAAGCCAGCTATTTGCTGGCCTACCCATTCTCAACTACTAGGAGAATTGAGAGCAATATAGGTGTGCAACGAGTCTCCTTTGATCTTGAGCGGGAAACTTTCCAGTACATCATGAACCGATGGCGTCCAATTGAACGCGTCTCTATACCCACGCGTGATGCTGTTAACCTTGCTACAGCTTCAATAGCATTCGTCGGTGACAACTCAAATGCTGCATTCACCTCCCCAGTTAACGGGGGACGTTACAGACTCGAAACCGGTTACGCGGCTGGAACAAAAAATTTTACGTCTGTTATAGCAGATGTGAGGCGGTATTTCAGTCCCAGCAATGCAATTACATTTGCCGTGCGAGGATTGCATTTCGGACGGTACGGTAACAATCTGGATCCAAACAGGACAACTGCCGCTATTCAACCGTATTTCCTCGGTTACGAGACTTTTGTTAGAGGCTATTCTTACGAGAGCTTTAACGCTGCTGAGTGCCAAGCATCCGCATTGGCCATAGTCGGAATGAGTACTTCTGGGTGTCCAAGTTTTGATAGACTCTTTGGACATCGGCTGGCAGTTGCCAATGCCGAGATCAGGCTACCTGTCGTGGGCACTTCGCAGTTTGGTTTTCTTAATTTCTCTGCATTGCCAACCGAACTGTTCGCTTTTGCGGATGGCGGATTCGCATGGAACGACAATGATGAACTGGATTACCGATTTGTCAGATCCGACAGTGAGAAGGTTCCCGTTTTCTCCACGGGTGTAGGAGCGAGAGTGAATATATTGGGGTTCATGATACTAGAGATCTACTACGCACAGCCTTTTCAACGACCGAACAAAGGAAGCCATTGGGGCTTCTCACTTGCACCTGGATGGTAGAGGAAAGAACGAGCGAGCCTAAGTATCAGCTACCACTTAGATCTTTAGAAGATTGAAATATTGATATAGCGTCTGGGATTATTCCGCAGATCATCCATCAAAAACCTAGCACTTTCAAGTGCGTCTTTCAGACTGTGGAACAGTTCATCATCAGTCGACAGCTTGCCCAAGGTGCCTTGCCCGTTGTTGATTCTGTCTAGCACTGAACTAAGCGAAGCCATTGTACCCTCGAAATCCGATGCTCTTTCAGTAAGTGTTACTACCAATGAATCAGCTCTTACTACCGTCCCCAACATCTCTTCTCTCAATTCCGGGGTCGCACCAGCAAGGTCTTCAGCTACACTATTTAAAGAGGTGATCAAACTCTTAATCTCTTCACTTTCAGATCCCATGACACCTGCTATTTCCTCAAGTATACCTTCCAAGTATCGTGCCCCTTCATCCACCGACTGAATAGTCGAATCGGACAGCAGTGCTGCGATCTGGTCCAAAACCTCCATCCCCTTACCTCCCAAGGACTCGGTATCATCAAAAAGGCTTTTGGCCACTGACCCTGGAAGTACGGCCCCCTCTCCAATCTCCCCTGGTCCTGGTCCTGGTACTATCTCTACTGTCCGTGGATCCATTATTCCTGTACTCACGAGCTGGGCTCTTGAACCTACTGGTATGCGCCATTTTCCCTCTACCTCAAGGGTCACTGTCACTTCCTCGTTCTGTGCCTCTAGATTGAAGTCGTGCACTCGTCCTATCGGAACGCCTCGCATTTGAATCGGGTCACCCTTTCTGAGGCCCATTACATCAGCGACTGTAGTAGTCACTTTATAGCGACCTCTGAATGTAGCTGGATCAGTAAGCAAATACAGCATGAACACAACAGCTGAAATACCTAAGATGACAAACACCCCTACCCTTGTCTCTCTCTGCGCAGCAGGCATGGGCATACTTCTAGTCGCATTATTCTGTGTGGACATATTATCCTCTTTTCTAGCCACTGAGTTCTCCCTTTCTATGTTTACTATCGGATATCTAGGATATCTAGCGCAGCGTTAGCCGCTCTGCGATCAGTGAATGCTTTAACAACAGAATCCTCGGAATTCCTAAACCCTTCAGGAGAGCCACAAAACCTCAGGCTTCCTCCTTCTAGCATCGCAACCCTATCGCACATTTCCAACCCTCCTTCTACGTCATGGGTAACAAGTAGAGAGGTCACATGCAGTTCCTGTGACAGTCTCTTTATCAATCTTTCGATTGCTGCAGTATTTACCGGATCCAAACCAGTGGTGGGCTCGTCCCAGAGTAAGATTTCTGGCTTACCTGCAATTGCCCTGGCAATTCCGACCCGTTTCTTCATACCTCCACTTAATTCCGCAGGGAATTTGCCCCAAACCTCTCCAGGATCGAGGTTGACCAACTCCAGTGACTCCCAGATGCGTTCCTGCAACTCTTCAGGCCCCATTTTCTTTATTGTGGCCTCAGACAAACCCATCTCTACATTTTCTGCAACAGAAAGCGAATCAAATAACGCGGCATACTGAAAAACATACCCTATAATTTCTCTGATACTGGTTAAGGTGCCTTGAGATCCAAAGTATACAGATTCCCCATTGATCAGCACATCACCTCTGTCTGGCACGATTAGACTGAGAGTGGTTTTCAGCAAGACACTCTTTCCTGTACCAGACGGTCCAAATAAGGCAAACATTTCACCGGATTTGACGGACAAATCTATTCCAGAGAGAACTGGACTATCAAACGCTTTCTCTATTCCCTTGTATTCTATCGCCATATTTTCCGATGAACTAATCAAATCGCCACCTACTGGAGAAAAAGTGGAGGGAACATAGCGTCTATAACAAGTATAGTTAGAATCATCAAGACCACCGAATCTGTAGTGGAGAGGCCTACTCCTTCAGCTCCCCCCCTGGTCCTGAGACCCATATGCACAGCGATCAATGGGATGGCTATTCCAAAAAAGAAAGCCTTCAGGAGCGAGTAGAACATATCGTAGGAATGCCAGAAAAGCCTAGCACCGTAAAAGAACCTCTCTGCACCTAAACCTAGTGTATATTGAGCCGATACCATCCCTGTCAAAATCCCTACCATATTGGCTAAAGCCACTAAAACAGGCATAGATATCATCATAGCCAAAACTCTAGGTGCAGCCAAAACTTCGACTGGGTCACGTCCAACTGAATAGAGAGCGTCTATTTGCTCGGAAACCCTCATGGTACCAAGCTCTGCAGTAATTCGTGCCCCTACTCTCCCTATCATCACTATTGCAGTCAAAACTGGTCCCATCTCTAGTACCACACTCTCAACTACTATTGACCCCATGATATATACAGGGAGACTACTCTGCATCTGATAACCACCCTGCTGACTAGTTACTACCCCCACCAATCCTGCCGCCAATAAAACTATGGGAAGGCTCTGTATGCCTACTACATGTACCTGCCTGAAAATAGCTTTGGCCGATACCCTGAATCGCAGTGTCGCCCAGATCAAATTGAAAAACAAAATACCAATTTGCCCTGCATGTTCCGCTAGAAGCTTAGTCTTTTTTTCGACACTGGAGAAAATACCAAGGCTTAAACCAGATTTCATAATCTAGTTCTCCGCCATACTTTCCAATGATTGAAGTAATTTGCTGTCATTCTCCTGTCCCACTTAATACTAAAACATATCTATTGACCCATAGATATAACTTAACTACTAACTACTTTATAAGTATATCCCGACAAAAAGGAGCGAGAATAAGATGATTCCACAAGCCACCAAAATAATTTGGCTCCCATTAACCCTTATTACATTTTTCAACACCTCCTTAATTGCGCAGGAAAACCAAATCATAGACGCGGTCCGCCAAGTCATGGTAGACAGTCGCGTGGTGGCAGCATTTGAATACATAGACGCTCATGACGAAGAAACTGTGAACACTCTGATAACCTTAACCGAAATCCCAGCACCACCGTTTGCTGAAGCAGAGAGAGCCTTGGCTTTTCTAGAAATGCTTAACTCAATAGGAATAGATGATAGCTACATCGATGAGGTCGGCAATGTCATAGCTCTCAGAAAGGGCTCTGCTGTAAACCCAAACACAATGGTAATATCTGGACACCTCGATACTGTATTCCCCGAAGGTACTAACGTACAGGTAAAACAAATGGGCGACACCCTCAAAGCGCCCGGCATAGCAGACGACACTAGAGGCTTAGCAGTTCTTCTGACTATTCTTAGATCGATGAACGCTAGCAATATAGCGACTAACGACAATATCCTTTTCGTAGGTACAGTGGGTGAAGAAGGCTTGGGAGATTTGAGGGGTGTAAAGCATTTATTCAATGACAGTCAGTTGGAGATTTCAAGTTTTATTTCTGTAGACGGAACCAACGACAACGGTGTGACCCATCAAGGTCTGGGCTCACACCGTTACTTGGTGACCTTCAGTGGTCCAGGAGGGCATTCTTGGGGTGCCTTTGGATTGATCAACCCTGCACACGTTATGAGTCGTGCAGTGCACTACTTTGAACTCGCTGCGGATGCATATACGAGGAGTGGACCCAAAACCAGTTTCAATATCGGTACAGTTCAGGGAGGGACTTCAGTCAACTCAATTCCAGCGAACGTCTCCATGCTAGTCGACATGCGATCTGAAAGTCAGGATCGCCTCATCGAGATTGACAGTATTTTTCATAGGTCCATCTACAGAGCTGTTGAAGAAATGAATGGCAATCGCAGGTCTGGCCCGCCTTTAGAGGTCGACATTGAACTGATTGGTGATCGACCTTCTGGTGAAATCGACTCTTCTGAACTCATCGTCCAGAGAGCCATGGCGTCCACTACTTTACTGGGCTTGCCCCCATACTTGGGCAGAAGTTCTACCGACTCAAACATTCCTATTTCCCTAGGAATTCCTTCAATCACAATCGGGGGAGGAGGAATAGGTGTGGCTTCTCATTCGCCAGATGAATACTACATCAACCAAAATGGACCTAGGGGCATCAAGAGAGCACTTCTGATTCTGCTGTCCCAAGCTGGACTGGTACCCTTGAGCTAGCTTGCTTGTATGATCCCACAGACAAGTGTGAAGTGAAACTCCGAAATTTGTCACTTCACTTTTTTAGTGGCCACCGGGGCCATGTCTTATGGGGAGTAAGGGCACCGAATCACCTGGTGCCACGTGCCAGTCCTCATACCTTTGATATCTCTGTAGGTAATCACCCGTTGGTAGGCTTTTCCAGATTATTGCTTCTCTCGGAAGCAGATAAGAAATTTCTCCGTCTAATAATACAGGGGGGAAAAATGCCGTACCACCAGAATTTTCCAATGGTTCTGGCGTCTTATGAGTCCACCTGACTCGGACCACAGTTGTGTCGGGAGCGAGAACCATGCTACCACTGATCGAAGGATCGCGATCATCCTTAGGACAGAAAGACAATCTCCATCCCTCAGAATTTTCTTCTAAAATTCTGAGATAATGTCGTTCCCCAAATAATTCATCTATGAAATGAGGTGCAAAATCCGCTTCTAGAGGGGGATACACCCACGATTCATACACCTCCACTCCATCAGTGGCTCGTGTGCTAAATGCATAACCCTGTCGTGATATTCTTCTGGTCCAACTGAACCGTAGCAATGACGACGAACCTCTTTGATTCAGATTTAAATCTGGCAGTTCAAGAGTTCCTAGGTCTGAGATCGAAATCACAGTGTCAGCTTCTGCCAAATAACTAGCAATCCCTAGAGTGTCCATTAGCCCATGGTATTTACCACTTGCCTGTTCCCACAGAAACCTGGCTCTTACTTCCCCCTGAGGAAACTGACACATATTCTGATTCGTCATTACTACCAAACCATCAATTACCAGTGGATCTTCAGTTAGTACGATAATGTATTCTTTAATCGCACGATCAATATCCATTTCAGCCACTTGAAAACCCAAGCCAGACGCACGCAGACGAACTATACGCGATTCCATATCTGCTGAAAAAACAAAAACTCCCGCACTGTCCGAGAGAACAGCAGCTATCCTTTGGGACTGCGTCCAAGCTTCTACTGTAACGCCTGATACAGCAACACCACTGCCAGTCTCAACAGAACCTCTTATTTGACCAGTCAGTCCGTCGACTGGAAATACCAGAATCATCAAAAGTATCACCCAGACCTTCACAGCTATATCACTCCTCTACTTCTGGTAGGGACATCATCGTCTGCTTGTAGCTTGTCCCACATTCTAAAACATTTATCCAAGTCTAACCATCCACGTCTTCGGCCTGGACAAATCCCTGGAGCCCTTTACCCCCTTGCATCTGTGCCATCTATGTCCATAATCATTTTATGATCACTGTACTTTGGATTGTCGGAATTTCGCTAAGTGTGTCAGCTATGTGCTCGATACTTGAAGCCGTGTTGCTATCGGTCACTGCTTCTTACGTAGAATTTCTGAAAGAAACCGAATCCAAAGCTGGCATTTATCTGGGGCAGATGAAAACGGCCATCGATGAACCCATCGCGGCAATTCTCACTCTGAACACAATAGCGCATACAGCCGGTGCTGCCATGGGAGGTTCCGCAGCAACAAAAGTTTTTGGAGAAGTTTGGATCGGTGTTTTTACTGGCGTTTTGACACTGGCCATTCTAGTTATTTCTGAAATAGTTCCTAAGACTATAGGAGCGGTATATTGGAAAAAACTGGCTATCCCTTCGGCACACCTTATCCATTGGATGGTGATACTGATGAAGCCAGTCCTAGTTCCTATTAATTCCTTCAGCAGGGTTCTTCGGACACCCAATGAGGAAACCGTTAGCCGGACAGATCTAAAAATTCTAGCTCAAATAGGATATAGCGAGGGAGCTCTCGATGAAGATGAATTAAAGGTAGTGACCAATGTTATTCGCTTAGACAAAATATCGGCTGCAGATGTCATGACACCTCGTACCGATATCATAGCAGTCGACCTGGGAACTGACCTGGAAGATGCCATAAGCGTCATGCTTGAGAACGGCCACCTAAGGATTCCCGTTTACACAGGCAATGTTGATGAAATAGAAGGTCTGATCATAGGCCGCGACCTATGGCAAGCACAGAGAAGCAATATACCGACTCTATCTGAAATCATGCGACCAATCCAATTTGTTCCTACAACCAAACTGGTTGAAGATCTTTTGCCTGAAATGAGGCATACGAAGAGTCAAATGGCCATTGTAGTAGACGAATTCGGAGGGACTGCGGGGCTG
>Ga0315332_10000395_pt1 | contig 19570 bp, 12 predicted proteins | sample M110034915metaG_FD_203455 | JGI IMG/M metagenome (GOLD analysis project Ga0315332, IMG submission 203455) | Ammonia-oxidizing marine archaeal communities from Monterey Bay, California, United States - M1 100m 34915 | ecosystem: Environmental > Aquatic > Marine > Intertidal zone | place: USA...
GCTAATATTGCTAACTGGATTAATGATATTGGGGATAAACTAGAAAATGTTACCTTAATAAATTGTGCCGGAAATAATTATAATGCCTTTGCTCATAAATCAAACTCGGAAGAGTGGTCCAGTGTAATTCAAACTAACCTAATTGGAACTTATAATTGTATTAGAGCCATCCTTCCTATTATGCGAGAACAAAATTTTGGCAGAATAATTAATCTTGCATCAATTGTAGCTCAAGTAGGCATCCCTGGAACGAGTGCATATGCAGCTTCTAAAGCGGGTTTATGGGGTTTGACCAAGAGTATTGCTGTTGAAAATGCTAATAAAGGCATTACAGCAAATTGCCTGAACCTTGGCTACTTCAATATTGGCATGATACATGAGGTTCCTGAGAAATTCCAAGAAGTTATAAAAGGACAAATTCCTTCTGGCGAATTTGGACAACCAGAAAACATTTATAATGCTGTTCGTTTCTTAATGGATACAGAATACATCAATGGTACGAATTTGGACATCAATGGTGCTAAGTATTAACTAATACTTTGAATTTTCTTAATTGTTTATTGTTTAAACTTTTAAAGGAAAAACCAATTCATATTTCGTTCCTGGACTTTCTATTTTTTTTATGTCACCATCCATTTGCTCTGCAAGTATTTTTACAAGCTGAAGACCAAGTGTGTTTTCATCATTCTCAAAACGCTCATTAGAATATCCAATTCCATTATCAGAAAAAATCAATTTACATTTATCGTTTTCATAAATTAAATCAACATTCACACCCCCGTCCTTATCTTCAAAAGCATACTTCATTGCGTTAGAAAGCAACTCATTTAAAATTAGACCTAGAGGGATTAAAGTATCTAAATGAACTCTATAAACTTGTGAATTAACAGTCACCTTTACCCCACTACTTCTACCATAACTTTTAATTAAGTGTTCGCTTAGCTGTTGCACATATTCTTTAAGGTCAATCTTAGCCAGGTCATTTGACCCATAAAGCTGTTCGTGCATTAGAGCCATGGAATATATCCGATCTTGACACTCGTCAAAAATAGCTCTAGTCTGCTCAGATTCAATTTGAGCTTTTTGAAGACTGAGTAAACTGGACACAATTTGAAGATTATTTTTAACTCGATGATGAATTTCCTTGAGCATGACCTCCTTCTCTTCCTTGCTCAACAAAATACTTTTCAGATCCTTGATAGTTACTATTCCAATAATCGCTACAATGAGAACAAATGCTGCACCTAACAAGAAAATCACACCAGTAAGTACCAAAATAATTTCGGCGTATCCCTTTACTATGCCAATTAGTGCAGCAGTATATCCAAAGAAGAAAAAGAGCATGAAATACCTTAACCAAGACCAAATCTTGGCATACTTGCTTTCGGGTATTACTTTTCGCAACTGTCCCGTTTTATGAATCCCTAAGAGTAATAGACAACCCCCGATACAAATTAAAGATATTGTGAAGATTTCATTGGTATTCAAAAACACATTACTATGCAAAGCCATATCTAATCGCTTTCAATTATTACTACAAGAAGATAATCAATTTAAAAGTAACATACTTGAACATGACAGAATTCAGATAAAAAAGCAGATTTGAATTCAAAGAATACCAATTCTAAACCGCTCATCTAAACATCATTACTAAAATCATCATAAATCTTCAAAAATGATTCTGGATGTCCCATCATAAAGTCATAATGCTCTGTGGACATCAAAGTTAACCACTGGTTAATTCGTTTCTTTGTCACACTATTCATTTGTGCCTGTTGAATTAATCTCAAAAATATCTCCATGTAATTCCAATGTTCGCGTTGTAATAAAAAAATCGTGTATCGAACATGGAAATCTGGATGAAAATGCTCATCAAATCGATCATCCTCAAGCATTTCTTCAATAGGGTTTTTCATAAAGAATCAATTTCATTTTTAATGAAATTCATCGCTTTTTTATTCAGTTTGTTACCCTCACTGTAGGGATTACCAAATAAACTGCTGGCCGTTCTTCCGGTAGTATAATGAGTAACCCCATTAAACAAACCCCAATAATTAAAACCCAGTTCTGTAATTTCCCGATTTATAGAAGAACGTAACCCTCTTCGTTTTCGGTCTACCTCAGGGCAATCACTTGATGCATGTTTTGCTGGCACCAAATCAATTATTAATCGATCTACCGAACTTTTAGTCAATGATATTTCGGTCCATTGGACCATCATACCATATAATTGATCTCTTTCGTTATGGTAATTCCTTATAACCTTGTCCAAAAGATAATCATCGAAACTAATATTTGCCAGGTGACGCATGTTTAACAAGCGAAGTGGCGTAGTAAATTGATTTTCACATCGTAATAAAACATTGGTGAAAGAAATAAACAACGCACTAGAACCATCATGTGAGTTACCAATCAACATGTAATCTGCAGTTTCGTTTCCACAAATTTTAAGGGGGCTAGCCCCATTTGGAAGACACGCATCACTTAATTTTAAATACGCGATGACTCTTTTACCTTTTCTAAATTCCTGATAGCCGACAAGATTGTACCCCGTTTTAAGAACAACTCTATTCACCAATTCTTTAAAATCTTTATTGGTAAATAAACGGTATTGATTACTCCTTAAGCCCAGTAGCTCACCAGAATCGCTTCTTATTATGGCGCTACGATTAGCTAATTTTTTTTTATTGATATTGATTGGTGCTCGAACGGCTTCCCAGTTCAATGTTTTCTGCATCGCTTTCATAGGCATTAATTTAATTGTTTCTTCAATCTATTAAGCGACGACGTAATCTAATTACGTTCTACTTACTTCTGAATACTTACAGAATAAAATAATGCACATGAGCTCACCTTCAATCTATGTCATCTAAAGATTTCGGAACTACTAATTCTCTTATTAGGGCTTGTGCATTGAGCTTGTTATGCTCGTTCGAGAGCTTTTCAATGTCAATTTCTTTTTTTCTTCGTTCCGTAGAAGGATTCAACTTTTCTGCCTTCTCGAATTCTTTCATTGATTGTACAAAATCTTCTGGCAATTCACTTTCAGCAAGTCTTAATAATTCCAACATGTGATTAGCCATATACTGGTCAATTTGAACTCTACGCTTCGTTGTATGAGCAAACTTTCCAATAATTCTACACAATGCCGTACGATCTTCTGGGCTAAGCTTATCTGCAAATTCATACTCTTCGATCTTCCTTAAAGATAACAACACCGGTTCAAGGGCATCTTTTGTTATAACATAAACATCATACCCTCCCATGTTATAGTGAAATGTATCAATTACATCAACCGTATTTGAGGGAACTACTAAATAAATCTCTTTCTTGACGTTGCTTTGTTTGGCATACTTATTTGCCTGTTCGGCTTGATTCTTAATGTAAGTTGGAAAGTTTCCTAAATCATCACTACTCGGTGACTTCGCGTCAAAAACAATGATTTCACCACAAATTTCAATCGGATTGTCCGGTTTACCTCTAAAAGGCACAGAATCAAGGTAGGTAATGGTGTGTTTTGCACAGAGTCTTTTCATCTCTTGCTCAATATTTGTTTCATGCTGTTGCCAGGTTGTCTTTTTATTTTCAAATTCCAACTCTTTTTCTTCTACACGAGTATCATTGACGCGCTGTTTCTCTTCCTTCAGTTCAGCATACGCATTGTTCAATCGATCTACATTCTTGTGATATGTTTCCGTTTTTGTTAATTCACTATTTTTCATTTTCGCTAGCTCTTCTTTACATTTCTGCAATTCAGAAGTAGCAGCAGAAAACTTCTCTTTTATCGCCGTGCTATCCGAGTTTAGCTTGGTATATGCTACTGTAGCGGATTGCAATTTATCCTCTAATGCTGAAATTCTTTCAGCATCCGCGCCCGTAGTTTTTTCTAGATTCGCCAATCGCTCCTTATAATTTTGCAATTCTTTTAAAATAATTGCATACTCCTCTGTAGCATCGTAAGACAAGCTCCTCACCGCAGACCAGCTGAATATCCGCTTCCACAAACTAACCGTCTTAACACTTTCAAAAAATAAACTCAACTTATTCATGTATTCCATTTTATGCAACAAATCCAATTCTACTATCGGATTCTGCTTCATTAAAAAAATTCTCTTTTATTCCATTTGATTGCAAGTTATACAAATCAGCTAAGGTCATAGGAGCTCCTGATATATTTTCAAGGCCTAATTCTTTTGCCTTGTCTTGAAGAACCTCACCACTTAATCTACCAAATTCATATCGTCCCTTTAATCTTCCTTTTCTAAGCAAGGCCTTATCTATTTCGTTCAAGCGACAGTTAAAAGTGCACAGTACAGTCAAATCAAAACATTTAGACAAAAAGCCATCTGTTAAATTCAGCAAATTGCTGACAGCTGCAGAGTTACCCATATTTCTTGTCGCTAAGATATCTTCAGCATCTTCAATAATCAATACCGCATCTTGTTCATCACGCATTAAGCAAATTAAATTGGGATCACTGATTGCATTAGTCATATTAGGAGGTATGTAAATGAAGTTTTTACTTGGTAAATTAGAACATTGATGTAATAAATACGAGGTCTTTCCTGTACCCGGGTCGCCATGGAGCAAGACCAATCCCCCATCGTTTTTAATTAGGTGATTAGACAGATGCGCATCAAAATCCCAAAAGTCAGTATTGTAGTTATTTCTTTTTATTGCTACCGGATTAAATTCAAATCTTTCGAAACTTAAACCCCAATCTGTTTTTGCCAACATTTTTACAACAGCCTTGTCACTTTTCTTTGGCTGCGCTGCCAATAAAAGATTCCAGTACTTGTCTTCTACTACCTTTCTTTTGGATGAATCAAAATAGATAACAGCCATCGTAGTTTCTGCCGATTTTTCTGTTCGCATTAATACTTGGTCCTCCAATTGGTAATAACACATCAAATTGTTCATGTCCCTTTTGGCATAAGTATATTCCCAATCCCAAAGCAAATCAAATTCATTGCAATTTCGTTTCATTTCAGCACATATCTGTTCGATATTGACATTACTAACAGACTTTTTGGATGGCATCGTATTGTACAGATGTATAAAATAATTTTCGCCAATAAAACTATAATTATCCATGAATAATTCAGCAGGCTTAAGTGTTTTGTTTTCTGGCATATAAGCTAATTTATTTTTATATCACGCAATATATTTTTGAACAACGTAATTTATTTACGTTCTACTTATTGTAATTAGATTTCATTAAATTGTTACAATGAGACACGAACTTTCAAAATCTACCTACATGCGTGGGTTAAAATGTGAAAAATGCCTGTATTTGAATAAACATCACCAAAACTTAAGAGATACGCTGAGTAGTGAGCAGGAAGCCATATTCGAACAAGGAACCAACGTTGGCGAACTTGCTCAAGAACTGTACCCTGGAGGAGCAGACTTTTCACCAGCTTCGTATTATGATTTTGGCCCCTCCATAAAAGCGACAAAACAAGCCATTGCTAAAGGAACTCCTGTTATTTACGAAGCTGCCTTCTTGTTTAATGGTGTATTGGTTGCAATGGACATACTTGTAAAGTCAACCGAAGGGTATAAAGCATTTGAAGTAAAGAGCTCTACCGGTGTTAAAGATACGTATGTTAAAGACGCCGCTCTTCAAGCATATGTAATCCGTAATTCTGGCGTGTCTTTAGAAGACGTATCAATTGTATATCTAAATAAAAAATACAAAAGAGAAGGCAAACTGGATATCACTCAACTTTTCAAAACTGAATCCATTTGGGACCAGATTATTCCACTCATGGACACCATTCCAGAAAAAATTGAAAAATTTAAAACCCTTTTAAAATCGTCGAATGCTCCGCAAAATGACATTGGCATACATTGTCAACAGCCCTATTCTTGTGATTTCACAGGGCATTGCTGGAAAAATGTTCCTGTATATTCTGTTTTCGACATCAATAATTTAAGCGTAAATAAGCGATTCGATTTATACCATAGTGGTTACAAAACTTTAGACCAAATTCCATCCGACTACCCATTGAGTAATAATCAAAGACTTCAAGTGAAATCAGAAATTGATCAAACCGTTCATATTGAAAAAGAGGCCATTGCTGCATTTCTTGACGAATTAATATACCCTATATATCATATTGATTTTGAAACCATGTCTCATGCTGTACCTCAATTTGATGGTGCGTCCCCTTATGGGCCTATCGTTTTCCAGTATTCGATGCATATCCAAGAAAGTATCGAAAGCGAACCAATTCATAGAGAATTCATAGGTGAAGGAAACAATATCGATCCTAGAAGAAAATTTGCGGAAAAATTAATTTTGGACGCTGGCACACATGGTAATGTTCTGGTATACAATATTGGCTTTGAAAGAGGAAAATTAAATGCACTGATTAGCCTCTTTCCTGATCTTACTATGGAGCTACAAGCAATTATAAATCGAATGAAAGACTTAATGGTACCGTTTCAGTCGAAATGGTATTACGCACCTGAAATGAAGGGGTCACATTCTTTAAAATACGTTTTTCCAGCTGTTGCTCCTGATTTTGAACACACATACAGCGGATTGACTATTCAGAATGGAAGTACAGCTAGTTTAGTTTATTCTCAGATGGCAGAAGGAACCTACAAAGGTGACTATGATAAGGCTAAGCTAGATTTACTTGAGTACTGCAAATTAGATACTTTGGCTATGGTCAAACTTCTTGAAAAGCTCTACCTAGTATCTAAATAGCCTTATTTTGAAATTACCACGAACAAATACAAGTACTGTATTGAAAATAAATATTTAGAAGTTGTCATATTTTTCAAGTTCTACGTACTAATAGTAATAAATACTATTATCAACTAAAAATATCACTATGAAAGTAATTACATCAATTTCCTTACTTATTTTATTTTCTTCAAATTTATGGGCACAAAACATCAATCTGCCAAGCTACCAATCTGGACAATATGAAAACGATACCATTTACACTTATTTTGGCACACTGCCTTTTTCTGGCATTGGATCGATAAACTTGGGTGGTACCTTATTGTCTTCAAATTTTATAAGCGGCGTAGAATTTATACTGGTGATAGATAGCACGAACCAAGGAATGTCTCCTACCCATTCCGCTTTCGAAGATTCATCGGGAGTCTTAATCCCAATTTATGCGGGTGATTCTTTGTCTATTCCAGCCAATATTCAACTATTTGCCGGAGAAATCGGATTTCATGTTGTTTTGGAGGGAACGCCTTTTATAGCTTCAGAACCTTATTTGTGTGATTTAGGATACACTTTTTCTACTGGTAGTAATTGGAACATGATTATTTTAGAAAATACTTCTGATTCTTGTTTGGTAGGACCGTCTGTAGGAATTGACAAAGACATTAATCGTATTCAAATTCAAATTGGACCCAATCCATTTCAAGAATTCACTTTAATCCGATTCGACAACCAACGTAATGAGCGATACGATTTCGAACTTTATGACTTCACAGGAAAAAAAGTACAGGAAATTAATAATGTTCGTTCAAATTGTATTGAGCTAAATAGAAATAACTTACCTACTGGAGTCTATTTATTTCAATTACAAAATAAAATCGGTCGAGTTTACTCAGGAAGACTGATCATGAATTAAGTGATTAAATAATTCACAAATGTTCGAAGAAAATCCATTTACTCGGACAATTCAATCCTTTTAAAAATCAATCATAGAAAAAATATTTACTATTTGTTGTCATATTATTTGGACAAGATGTACTAACCCTAATAACAAGACAAAAAAATATCAATGCAAATAATAAAAATCATGAAAAACGTATTCAAAATTTTTACCCTTAGTATTGTAATAGCCTTATTCTTGGCTAGTTGCAATGTAACCCCAGCCATTAATAATCTTATTAAAAGTGATGGTTTCAATTCTTCACTTCTTGATGAGATATATAACAATTGTCAATTATTCCCTAACAACACTGAATTCTCTATAGCCGTTATAGCCAACGATTCAACAAAATACTATGGAGTTCTTAGAGCTAATGACACACTTCGCCATCAAAGCAATGAAAAGTCCGTATTTGAAATCGGTTCGATTTCAAAAGTCTTCACATCAACTTTACTTGCACAACAAGTAATTGAGAATGAAATAAAACTCACAGATAACATTAACGAATACCTGGATTATAAATTAAACAATGGTATAAACATCTCCTTGAGATCCCTTTCTAATCATACCTCCGGTATGCCGCATATGCCTTCTAATGCCATTTTAGGTACAATTTTCAACCCTTCTAATCCTTACAAAAGCTACTCAGAAGAAAAACTAGAAGAATACTTAAGAGAGGAATTGCAAATGGATTATCCAGCTGGAGAAAAAAGGCAATACTCTAATTTAGGTGCCGCGACAATTGCGTATGTCCTTTCTAAACATACTAATACAGATTATCAAACTATGCTCGATAAAGACATATTTTCTAGTTACCAAATGATGAATAGTTGTGCATCTTTTGAATCCATAAATAGACCTTTGGTTAAGGGTTTAAATCCTGATGGTCGTCATGCTTCTAATTGGGATTTAGGCGCCATGGTTGGTGCAGGTGGAATCTTGTCTACAAGTAAAGATTTAGCTAAATTTCTGCAAGCCCAATTCGATACTACAAATCGAGCTTTACATTTAACCCAGCAAGTTACTCATGAAGATTCATCAGGAGTAAAAGCAGGTTTAGGATGGTTAATTTCAAGGGGGAATAATGGTAATGATTGGTTTTGGCACAACGGTGGTACAGGCGGATACACATCCTGCATGCTATTTGAGCCTAAGAATAAAATAGGTATAGTTGTTTTGTCTAACATTTCCTGTTTTCATTCGAACTCGAAAAATATAGACCATCTTTGTTTTAATTTAGCAGAATCGATTTTGGCCAATGAAGAATTTTGAAGCATTATTCCAAAGCACATTCAAAGAAAATAAAGATCGAATTTTTCGTATTTGCCGTTCTTACGCCAAAGAAAAAGCAGACGCTGAAGACCTTTTTCAAGAAGTATTGTTAAATGTTTGGAAAGCGCTCCCCTCCTTTAAAGGTAATTCGAATATTGACACATGGGTATACCGAATTACTTTAAATACTTGTTTTAAAAATTTGTCTTTTGAAAAGAAAAAAAAACAGCGTTTCATTCGAATCAATGGAATTGATTTTAAGGACACCTCAAGAGACCTTTCAAAAGAAAAACAAGAAGAATTTGATAAGCTAACCTCCTGCATTAACCAGTTGAAACTAGGTGACAAATCTATCGTTCTTCTTTACCTGGAAGAATTGCCTTACCGTGAAATAGCTCAAGTTATAGGAATTAGCGAAAACCACGTTGCTGTTAAAATGAAAAGAATTAAAACTAAATTATCCATTTGCATCAAACCTTAAGAAATGAAAGAACATTTTCAAAATATATATGAGAGTTTTAAGGTGAAGAACTTTATTCATTTCAACATTTCAGACTTCAACCAAGACATTGGTAAAAAACTGAAACAATTCGATAGAGTACTATTGTTTCGAGATCTTCGAGAATCTATAGTAGCCTTTGTGCTATTCATTTTAATTCTATTACAATTGTTACTTACTGACAATGGTATCAATACAACAATAGGCAACATTATTTTGTTATTTGCTTGTATTCTAATACCCTTAGTACTCTATCTAAGTCGAAAAATTCGTTTTGATGCTATCACAATGCCAACCACAGAATACATGGGCTCAAGAAGAAAATTACTTATCAGACAAAAACGTCTTTTAAACTCGGCCTTCTTCTGGTACATGTTGCCCATTGACTTGGGCTGGATGTTTATAGCATTAGATCAAGAATGGGATGGAGCTGCAATACTACCCATGACTAGAATGGTAACGCAGTTGCTTTTATATGTAGCGATTAATGTAATTGTTGTTTGGCTTAATTTGAAAGCCGCAAAATCGATTCAACCCTATATTGATGAAGTAGATGCTTTTTTAGAAGAGCACCAAAGCGCATTGTAAAGCTCTCATTGAAATTCATTCGCATAAACTTATTGATTTTTTAATTGTTATAGGCTTATGATTATAAGTAAATACAACCCCATCGACAAGGTAATAGAAGATACGATATCGTCTCTAATTGGACCCCAAACGAAATGGTTGGAACAACATTCGGTCGCAAATAAAAAACCAACTAAATTGAATGTAATTGAAGCCAGTCAAGCACTAACCGCTTCTTTTGACCCGTCTCATGTTGCGGTTATTTCTGTCGAAATAGAGATTCGTCCAAGTGGCATTCTGCTGGTATTAAACAATAAAATACAAAAAGTAGCTTGGGCCATTCCTTTTTATCGTTTAGCCATTTTCAAAACAGACTATTGGGGCGTTCACGGTGACGGTCAAAAAGTACTACTTATCGACCCTAAATGGCGAAATAAAGCATTTTTTAATTTGCTTCTACAACACAAAAATGCGCTAGACCAGATTGACCTTAACTAATTATTATTGCTTAATCAATCTCGACCAACCAATAACCGATTCATTAGCTGTAATGCGAACTATATACATGCCTGCCGTATATTTCTGAAGACTAACACTGGTTCTTGAAGTTCCTTTAGCCATTCTTACCTGATCTACTTTCTGTCCTATCCCATTAAATACTTCTAGTAAATAACTTTCGGATATTGGAGCATTAAATGCAATCGTGGCTTCATACTTCGCTGGATTCGGAAAGACTCTAAAAGTAGTAGCATTTGCATCTTCAACCGCATCGTCTGTTGCGATCAAATAGTTAATGTTGTCCGCGCATTGATATACTTCTTGCGTATTGTAATTCTGAACAAAAACTACCACCATAATATTGCTAATATCCATGGATGCAGGAACCGTCCATGTTTGAGGATCCATCGAAAGCGTATCGTAAGCAAACATAGAAAGGACCGGCAAAATAGAACCACCTGCATCAGGCAGCATTCTTCTAACTACATTTTGAGCGCCAGATACACCGGCGTTATCTTCTATAACCGCAATGTGCACGCGAATGTTTTCATTGATGTAATCACTGAGTGCTTCAAGTTTAACCCTAACGTCAATTACCCTTGACACTGCATCAATGGTTGTACCCGTTAAGTCTATGATAAAACCAGGATCTCTCAAAGAATTGGCTTTGAAAACAGCGGAGTCCGCTATCCAGTTTTGTGTACTGTCTCGATAAAGAATTCCATCATTTATTGAATAAGGAACAACACCGCTAGTAGAGTAATACAACGTTCTTGCGTTTGGACCTGAAGGATAGTCTGACCATAATAAATCTCCATCCGGAATTTCAGTATGGTATTGCAAATCAATTGCATCCAACACATTATCATCCATTAGCTGATCAAAATCAGGTTGATGTGTGTTTGACAAGGGATCTTCTGTATTGGTAAAATGCTCTACCAACACTCTTTTTTTACGTTCTCCTACCCACACGTTATCAAAAGCAAATCCACCACCTGCAAGGAGCGTGTCAGAATGAAAGGCAATTCTGAATCGCACCAATGTGTCATTATCCAAACCATACCTAATTTCATCGAGCTTATATCGAGAATCTTTCCAGTCACCATCTTGCCCTGACCAGCCCACCAAGTCATCAATGGTCGAAACGCTTCCTGAGTATATACTGTCACCATTATACCAATTGATGCCATCTGTTGTATTTCCTAGCGTCATCCAACCCGTGGATGTACCGGCCCAATATTCCAATCGAGCACCATCATTAGAGCCAAATAAAGTACCGAAATCAATAACATCTGACCAAGTTCTTAACTTAATCATTGGGCGTTTCAATCGACTTAAATCAAAGCATGGACCATATACAAATGACAACTCGTTGTCATTGTAACTTCCCGAAAGACTCGTAACATAGGCATTAGAACCACTAAATGCGGAATTAATAACTCCTGTTGGAGAACCCAACTCCCAAGATGAATTTGTTCCTGCCAAGTTATCAATCAACCAGTCCGGAGTCGCACTCTCTAGATTTTCGAAATAGGATCGCTGATAACCTGAAGGCATTGTAATGGTGTCCATCAAATTATAATAGGGTTGAACAACCAATTGTTTGGTAATCGTATCCCCACATCCATATATGTTCTCGACGTATAAGGAAACATCGTATGCTGTTGCGGCCTGATAAGAATAGCTGGTCGTATCAAGAATAGAAGTGTCGGCTAGAGTACCCGCATCCCCAAAGTCCCAGAACCACTGACCTATGGCCGGACCACTGTTTGTACTAGATGCATCGTAAAATAAGGCTGGTGCATTGGTATGAATTCCATATTGGTCATAACAACCATATGCATACGTAAAATCTGGCAGAGGTGTATTGCCAATATTCACACTGTCTACAAAAGTATTCGAACAATTATTTGAGCTTGCCGTTAGTTCAATCACTTGAATACCTGGTTCTGCATAAGTATAAATTACTGTATCACCACTTGCTAACCCACCATCATCTAAGTCCCAAATAAAAGAAGTCGCATTGCCCAGAGAAGTGCTGATAAATGTAGTCGGATTCATCGCACAGCTATCGATAATGTAATAATCTGCTGTAGGCGCCTCATAGATGTTTATTGGCGCTAAATAATCATTTGAACATCCAGACAAACTATCTGTATAGTGATAATTCATGAAAAACGCCGTGTCACTCGTAAATATGGCTGGATCAAGCAATGGAGCAATACTCGATAATGTATCTATTAGTCCATCGTGACTCAGCGTTAATATTCCATTATTATTGGGTAATAACGTCAAATTCACAGAATCATCATCACTGCAATATTTGGTGTTCAAACCAAGAATTGCAATTGTTGGCAAAGGAAAAACTTCGACATCAAGTGTGTCGTAATACGGACATTGATTAAACCCATCGTCAAAGACATACTCAAATGGATACCCCGTAATTTCCGCTACCGAGGATGTATTCGCACCAATCAATGGCGCTTGACCAACCGTAGAAAGATCCCAAGGGAAGTATCCATTAATGACCGCTGCACCCAATGAACTTGCAAAATAGGTAACAGAATCATTGTGACACATTTCTAAAGGACTAATGGAGGTCACAGTATCTCCAATAAAGTCGACAACGGTAAAAGAAGGAGTAGCATCTGGCATTACCGTTATGAGCAATGAACTGTCTACTGTACAGCCAGAAAAATATTCATATGAATAGTCTAGATTCGTCGTCCAATGTGTCGCACTAGCACCACTTGTGACTTCAAAAACAGCGCTACCAACATTGAAACCAACATTACTAACCAATCCAATTCCGTTTGAAAAAACACCTACAGATGGGGAACAAAAGACTGTATCTGAAAAATACGAACATACCGTATCTGTAATTCCAGAAAAACTAATTACCGGTTCAGGATGATAATAGACCATTTGTTGGGTAGAAGCACTACAATATCCCTCGTCATCGCTAATCGTATATATTACTTGCGTAGAGTCACCTAAGCCAATTGATGTCGGAGCAAATATGGGGTCACTAGCACTTGGAGATGGGCTAAATCCACCATTTGTGTGTGTCCATTCCGAAACCGTTGATACCGGCGGAAAGGCACCTTGACCACTAACCGAAAGTAATCCTGCAAGCTCCCCTTCGCAATAATCTACTTCAAGGCCTAAAATACTACCCGGCACAAGTTGACGAATAGTAAAATTCTTAATAACCAATACAGAATCCCATTCAACGAATGACGAATTACCAGCAGCTGTATCGACCGAATAAACCGGAATATAGCTGTAAAATTCTATCGGGTACTGGCCCGCAGCCAAACCATCGATGTTGCTCAAAGTGGCTATTAATGTATCTTCAAATGGACCTGTCAAATTCAAAGCAGGAGGAATATAGGCCGCTGTTAAATAGGAAGAATTCACGAAATTCCCACCGTATCTAGACAACGGAATACCCTTAATTTCGTACATATTTAAATCTCCTTTACAAAATATCCAGGGATCTGAAGGCACTGTTTTACTTGGAATAATTATGTTTTCAATAGATGGATTGATTGTGAATGAACTGGTATCCGAAAACTGACAAAAACCGTCAATGTAATTATAGATTACGTCATATATCCCAGGTGTCAAAGCGGCTGGATGCAATGAGTCCAACCATACTCCGTCGCCTGCAAAAGAATAGTCAACAGAAAAATCCGGAATTGGCGATGCAATCGGATAAATACCAACATCTGGATGATTACTAAAATAAGATGGCTCTATATTGGAAGTAAGTGGTATGGGGCCAGCATTTACATTTACCGCAGACAAATAATCGTTCACGCAACCGGATAAGCTATCCGTGTAGTGATAATTAACAAAGAAGGTTGTATCTACAGTAAACATACCCGGATTTAAAAAAGGCGGAGCTGCAGAGACCGTATCAATGATGCTACCATTGAAAAAAGTAAGAATTCCATTACTGTTTGGAAGTAAAGTGAGTGCAGAAGAATCTTCATCACTGCAATATTGAGCATTCAATCCTATAATAGCTACGGTAGGCAGCGGATAGACCTCAACATCCAACGTATCGTAATACGGACATTGATTAAACCCATCATCATAAGTGTATTCAAATGGGTACCCGGTTATCTCAGCAACAGATGACGTGTTGGAGCCAATCAATGGTGCCTGACCAATAGTAGTAAGATCCCAAGGAAAAAAACCGTTGGATACAGGTGCACCGAGTGAATTCGCAAAGTACGTAACTGAATCGTTGTGGCAAATTTCAAGCGGATCAATTAAACCTACCGTATCGCCCATAAAATCAACTACCGTAAACGAAGTAGCTGCATCAGGCATGACCGTTATGGTCATCGAACTATCTACGGTACAACTTGGGAAATACTCCCATGAATAATCTAGATTGGTGGTCCAATGCGCAGGATTACTCCCCGCATTCACATCGAATACAGCACTACCGTCATTAACCCCAACATTACTAACTAATCCTATCCCATTAGAGAAAACACCAATGGATGGAGAACTTAAAACAGTATCCGAAAAGTACGAACAAACCGTGTCATTAATTCCGGTAAACGAAATGGCCGGTTTCGGATGATAGTTAACATAAAAGGAAGTAGATGCCGAACAATACAATTGATTATCAGTGACGTAGTATGCAACCACCGTTGTATCTCCTGAACCAATTGAATCCGGATAGAATATTGGATCTACTCCTACACTCGGTCCTGTAAAACCACCGTTGGTATTGCCCCAAGCAAAACCTGTAGGAACTGGTGGGAATACACTTTGGTTGGTAACTGACAATGTGCTTGAAGGATCTCCTTCACAATAGTCTTCTTCTAATCCAAGAATGGTTCCAGGATTGATTTGCCTGATAATAAAGTTTTGCTCTGTTAACACAGAATCCCATCCTACGAATGTAGAAGTTCCTACAACCGAATCGACACTGTAAACGGGAACATAGCTGTAAAAACTTATTGGATAGCTTCCCGCTGCCAGTGTATCTAAATTAACTAATAGAGCTGAAGCTGTATCCACAAATGGGCCAGAAACAGAAGCGGGCGGAGCAATTCGCGTTGACAAAACATAAGAGGTATCCAAGAAATTCGCACCGTATTTGGACAGCGGTAATCCTTTAATTGCATAGCTCCCAGCGTCTCCTGCACAAAAAACCCAAGGATTTGCAATTGTTGGGGTTATCTTGCCTGGAATTAAAATGTTTTTAATTGATGCCAAAATAGAAAAAGAAGCTGTATCACTAAAGAGACAGGTCCCGTCGTAATAATTATATATTGCCTCATAAGTTCCGTCAGCTAAAGCACTTGGATGCAGCGAGTCCGACCATATTCCGTCACCCGCAAACGTATACCCAATGGTTGTGGTCGGTATCGGTGAAGAAGTAGGATAAAGTCCAATATCAGGATGATTGTTGTAATAACTGGCGTCGAGATTTGTACTGAATGGAGAAGGGGCAACATTACCCACATTTATGTTAAAAGCCGTATTTGAAATACAGCTGTTAGCGTCAGTAACGATGAGCATATATGCCCCGGGACTTAAATCTTCAAAAACATTACTTGTTTGAGGCCCCATTGGTGTTGGTCCAATCACTTCATACAAATATGGGTTTGATCCAGAAATGGCTGTACCTCCCATAGCACCAGCCAATATTCTTCCATCATTGAAAGTTTCACAAGACTCGTGATTGATACCAGCAATCGTACTTAAAAGTTCTAATGGCTCACTGATGCTGCCTGAAATAGATTCTAAGCATCCATAATGATCCCGAACATCAATTGTGTATGGACCCGAGCCTATGCCAGTAAACGCACCCGAAGTCTGAAATGCTCCACCATTCAGTGAATATTGGTAGGGGTTGCCCATATATATCGTGTAGTCCTCAAATTCTCCACCATCAAACGCATCACCGTCTAAGAACCCGCAGGCATCTTCTTTAGTTAGCGGGTAATGCTGAGAACTCTGAGTCGGACCTTTATACAGTGCCATCACCCTTAAGGTTGAATAACCCCTGGCATAAGCAGGTAAAGTGAGTGTAGCAGTTGTCGTTCCATTTTCAGGAGCTACACCTAAAGGATAAAATTCGTCTACGTCATCGAAGTCTCCATCATTATTTAAATCCACATAAATGACGATGTCCTGACCATAAGGCCCCACTCCTACATCTACATTATAGGTTATTCCGGGAGTTATTGGTATGGTATCCGTTCGAAAATCACTGTAATTATCTCCTGACGTTGCACAAAGTGTTGAGTTCTGAAAAACGCTTGACGCACCTAATCTAAAATTAACACTGTCAATCATGTCGTCAAATGTGCAAGACGCAGTTTGATAAACCGGTTCACACACGTCTGGTCTGAATTTGTAGCCACTTGCATAAATCCGACCATCTGCCGCTCCAAAGCAAGAGATATCAAAAGATGAATCAATTTGAGCGATGTGCTGTGTAGGTTCTTCTAACACCGCAGTAGAGAAAGCTTCGCAATCATTTTGGTCGAAAATACGGATCGTATACACTCCACTTTCCAAACCACTAAAACCAGCATTGTTTGAATCCAATGTAACTCCCCCATCAATACTTAAGGTGTAGCCAGGAGCACCACCTGCTGCCCATAATCCACCGGATAATGCACAATTACCACCAGAAATATCTATAGAGATATCAGTAACAGAACCATAATAAAAATCAGAACATGGATCTAAAGGAAGTGTAGGGAATGCCCAAATGGGCAAATAATACCAATATTGCAGTTGCTGCATCACACGAATACGGGTTTTCCCGTTACATGCACCAGCCGGAACCGTAAAATTATAAGTAGTGTCGTGCGGCGGAATTCCAGCCCAAGTACCAATCGTCTCTGAAGGTGCATAAACACCATCTGAATTCCAATCTGCCCAAACTTGAGCTACACTGCCATAGTTATTTTGACAAAAACCAAACTGAACTGTTAAGGAATAAGAGTTGTTTGCAACAACATCTGCTACCAAATCTGTTTGGTCATCAAAATTGGTGATTGCTGGGCAAACCGGGTCGTAAAGAATTGTTTTAGTCTCTCCTGCTAAATGAATACTATCAACATTCATAAAGATGTCACTTGTCGGACCTGTCACACAATAGGTTGTTCCTCCGGAAATATCCACAGTAAATTCACCATCACTTCCCCCAGCGCAAGTTAAATCCGTTTTTGAAAGCACCTCTGAGGTAATTATGTTCGGTTCATTAATGATAAAGTTGTAAAAATCAGAACAGCCATTCATGTCTACAACAGACACTTGATAGGATCCTGGAGTCAAAAGGGAATCTATATAAGCAACTGAGGATGTATTGTAGTGTTTCAGAAATCCATTCAAATAATAGTTGAAGTTTGCTGTTCCGCCTGCAGTCGCAGCACTAAAAGTTCCGTCATCAGCACCATTACATCCAATATCAACTTTTGTTGCAGATATGCTGATACTTGGATAAACCGTAAGGCCAATTACAGCTGTTGTAGACTTGTAGTAATCACAGAAGTCGTCCCTGCATTCTATTGCAATATTGTAGTAACCCGGTGTTGCAGCACTTGCATCAAAAGAAATTGTTGCTGTAATCGGGTTTGTACCTGAAGTTGCAACGGTTGCTCCCGGAATTAGCGATGCCACATTGCTGGTAACCGAAAGAACATCTCCAAGATTAAAGTCATCAAATGTAATGTCAAAAGAAACATCTGAGTCTTGACAGGTGGAAAGAGTTGTAGAGGTGACCTGTGTCGCACCGGAAACATTAGATATCCCCACATTTTCAGGAGCTAAATTTGATACCGTTCCCGGAACGAGGGTTATTTGGGTTTGGTAATAAACAGAGCCTACCAAATTTCCGTTTTTCCATTCATCAACTTTCATGGTGACTACGAAAATCCCAGTAAGGTTTTGTTCAAAATAGATTTTTCCTGACTCCGCATTTAATAGCAAGGAATTCAATGGAACACTTGAGGTATATGGTCCAGTATATACATAATTCGTTGTTGCATTTGACCTTGCCGCGACCATACTATACGACAGTGAATCTCCATCAGGATCAACAAAATTAAAATCGTGCAATACCTGCTCTCCTGCTATATATACCGGAGCCCCCGGATTCAGGGGCACTGCAGATCGATTACAAGGTTCCGTTGTACTATTTATTACGGTCTCAAAATAATAAAAAAGCGCCGTAGAAAGATTATCAGTGGTATTCATGCAACAGGAAGAATGATATAATCTCCACGAATCGCAAGCCCCGGGCAATGTTATTGTGTCTATGTACACATATTTTTCATATCCCGATATCACACCCGCACCACAATTGCTGTTAGCTGTTGGGCATAACGGAGTTATTTCTTCGGAATAAGAAAAATTGAAATTATAAGTTGTATTTGTTAATGCACAATCATTGGACAAACTTATGTCCAACCCAGAGGCCGGGACAATGGCTAATCCACTACAATCTCTAATTAGTACCGCCGTAACCTCATACGTATTGGCACTGAGGCAATTATACGTAATGTATCCCCCGGGAACATGAGTGGCTTGCGCCGAATTGAGTGAAAACAAAGAAACAACCAGATAGAACAAAAAAGCCGGAATAGTTCTTGTTGCAGAAGGCAAACGTAAATTCATAAAGCGGATTAAAAGAGATATTAAAGTAGACGTTGTTTTCATTGGTTAAGTTGTCCGGTTTTACTCAATTTAATTAATGTCATCATTCCACTCAGGCTCACCTCGTCATTAGAACCAACAATGGCCACGCGTCCATCCAAGGTCTCAACGATGGAATGTCCGGTTTGATTGGAAGCATCATTGGAACCTACCGTTTCTTCGGTGATTTCATTTCCAGCTATCGCCACAAAGAGTGTAGAAAATTGTCGTTCCGCAGATCCTGCAGGTGCAAGGTCTCTGTTACCTGTAATTAATAAATTGTTTTCGACATCTACTACCAGGTCGGTACAGCTATCAAAAGTATCATCCGAAATAATTGCCGAAGATACCGCACTGTGCAGATTAGCTTGGTTAAACGTAGCGTAGTATATCTGAGAAGAGGTTAAGCTGGTATTCACATTGGTTC
>Ga0315332_10000399_pt1:0-5000 | contig 19535 bp, 13 predicted proteins | sample M110034915metaG_FD_203455 | JGI IMG/M metagenome (GOLD analysis project Ga0315332, IMG submission 203455) | Ammonia-oxidizing marine archaeal communities from Monterey Bay, California, United States - M1 100m 34915 | ecosystem: Environmental > Aquatic > Marine > Intertidal zone | place...
GCACATTTGGTTTTGACTACGCCGAGGAAGCTATTGCAGATGGATACACCGCTACGATTGCTAAAATGGATATAATTAAATCTCGAATTAATCGAAGAACACAAAAATTTGAACTCGATTCACTGCGTTTAATTTTTAAGAAAAAACAATCGCCATTGTTTTTTGATTCTATCAACATAGCTGGTCTGAATACAAAACAAAAATCCTATGTAACAAAAAATATTTTCAGAAAAAAAAATGAGCTCAATATAGTCCAACTGAAAAAACGATATTTTAATGTCTTATCAGACGATAAGATCAGCTTTATTTACCCACTTGCTGAGGTACAAGAATCTGGAAAGTACACCCTTAAGCTTAATGTAAAAAAGGAGCAAGAAATCATTGCAAAATTTGGCGGGAATTTTTCATCAAAATCTATCAACATAGGTCATCTCGGTTTTGAATATAAGCATCTTGGCAAAAAATCTGTAACCCTTGCAGCCAATAGTTATTTCGGAAAGTTTTACGGATCGGTAAACACAAAAATCCGAATGGATTTCCCTTTTAGTTATCCATTTTATATTGAAGCAGAAGGCATGATTAATCGATGGGATTATTTTAGAAATTTTGCGACATTTTTCGAATTAGTAAGACCTTCTTTCATTGTGCAAAATGAAAAATTCGTGGGATTAAATATAGCTGCACCGATTTCGAACCCAGGAAAACTACTTTTAAATTACCGGTATGGTGTTATAAATAATCAATACCACCAATCAATAGATTTTGCTCCTTCCGACACTGCTGATATTACCAAGTTTGAATTTCATACTGTTGGAATTAAGTATGAAATTAATAATCTAAATAGAAAATTTTGGGCGAACGAAGGAACCATGTTTTCTTTAAGTGGAAGATACATTGACGGTTGGGAAGAATTACTTCCTGGAAATTTAAATATTAGTGCTATTGCATTAGAAACAGATCATTTTTGGTTTCAATTTGGCCTAGCTGCACAACGTTACTTTAGAATTAACAAGCACTTCAGACTTGGCTTAGATCTTAGGATAAGGTATTCTACTCAAGATTTTTTCTCTAATTATACCAGCACTAAACTAATGGCTCCTATTTATGAACCGATACCAGAAACAAAGTCGATTTATTTAGCTAAATATCGAAATTTTAAATACGGTTCGATTGGTGGAAAAGCTATTTTCACTTTTAATAAAAACTTTGATCTTAGATTAGAAAATTATTACTACCAACCATATCAAGCGATCATACAAGAAAATAATGCGCCCGAAAATTATGACAAATGGAAAGGAAATGAATGGATTTTATCCAGTAGCATCATTTACCATTCTCCTATTGCACCAATAAGTTTTACCGTTAATTACTATTCTGGAGAATTAGAGCCATGGTCATTCGTTTTCAACCTTGGTTATTTATTATTTAACGATAGAGCTTTCAATTAACAAAACGCCACTTGACACCGAAAATAAATCTGGAACCAATTTCTAGATAATCTGGCCTGGTATAATAATTTCTACCCGTTAAATTTTCATTTACATGCAAGGCCATAAAATAAAAAGAAGCGCCTTTTATACTAGAACTTACTGCAAAATCAACAAAAGGATAATTTCCTATCAATTTATCATTTTGGAGATAAGTGATGCCCGTTGAAGGTTCAAATCTATCCGCAAAATAATTGCTAAACCAATTGCACTGTCCGCCCAAATCAAGCTTTAGTTTTGCCTTAAAAACTTTCAAGCTAACAAAAACACCTCCTGTTATACTTGCCTCTGGAAGCCTCATTTCCGCAGATTGACCAAAATTAAAATTTGTTTTCAATGGAAATTTAAAACGGCCAATAACAAAGTCCTTTTTTACTTTTAGACTTGCAAAATGAGCTTTATTTACTTGACTAGCTACCTTATTGGTATCAAAATAAAAATAATCCTTTATGGTTGTACCTGAAATATGAGCCTGAAATTTAAACCTGGTATTCTGATAAAATAATCCTGCAGAATTCAGCCATGGATAATGAATCGCATTATAATTCCATTTATAATGATTACCGTAGTATTTTATTTGATAGATTTTAGGAGGTAATAGTGATGAAGAAATATCAGCAGAAATTCTATTTGAGGTATCCCTAAAAAATCCTGTTCTTAATTGCACCTTATAACCACCTTTTCTATATCCCGAAAAATGATACTCAGCTTTCGCCCGTAGCTGATTCGTTGTTTTCACTCGATTAACTACTAATTTAGCCCCCAATCCCTGCCAATTGAGCTTATCACGATTCATGTAATAATCATTATGACTGATAATGCTCGCTGATAGTTGACACGTTGAGTCTCTTATTGCTACTCCTATGGAAGGGTTAACACGTCTCCACCGGTAGTAATCCACTAACTGATTTTCATCATAATACACGTTCGTAAAGAAGGAACTGTCTGTATTTCCATTACCAGAATAATTGCGATCTTCATTTATATATTCAATAGATGGAATCAACCATAATTTACGTCTAATTAACAACGACAGGTCTTGTTTAAACAAGAAACGACTGTAGCTTGATGAATTATTAGATAAATTAACTTCCAAGAAGTCCTGAGAAAGATTCGTATTCGAAAAAGCACTGTCCTTTTTAATACCGCCATTTAACGACCTACCATCTTTGAAATATTCTAAAGAAACTTGATTATCAAATTTATCTCGATTAATTGTAGATGAAATCGAAGATTTTACCGTCCTAAAATTATCATAGAGCAAGCTTCCATTTCCGGAGGACATTAAGTGCTTGAGTACTACCCTTCCTAAAGAGTTAAACCGTTGCTGGTGAACAACTTCAAGGATTTGAGTTTCTTGTGCTCCAAAAAGATAAAGCAATTCTGTAATTGATGTTGCTGTATCAATTGGAACAACGTGGGATGCTTCGTAAATATTTGTTACTACCTTCTTAGACTGACTACGGCCTAAATCGCATAATTTTTGTGTTTCTGATTGTCCAAATAAATTGACAACAATAAGAATAAAGCTTATGGTAGCAAGATTTCTCACGATTTACAAATAAAATTAGTCAAAAAAAAAGCCCTAGCAATAGCTAGGGCTTAAAAACGGCAACGACATACTCTCCCACCTGGTGTGGCAGTACCATCTGCGCTAGTGGGCTTAACTTCTCTGTTCGGAATGGGAAGAGGTGGACCTCACTGCAATAGTTACCTAAAATCTTAAATACGATTAAAGACAATTTTGAGAAAAATAAACTGAGAATACACTCTGTTCAAAGCATATAGGTAATTAGTACTGCTCGGCTTTGACGTTACCGTCTTTACACCTGCAGCCTATCAACGTCCTAGTCTAGAACGACCTTTAGAAGAAATCTCATCTTGGAATAAGTTTCGCGCTTAGATGCTTTCAGCGCTTATCTCGTCCGAACATAGCTACCCTGCGATGCAACTTGCGTCACAACAGGTACACCAGAGGTTCGTCCAACCCGGTCCTCTCGTACTAGGGTCAGGTTTCCTCAAATTTCTAGCGCCCACAACAGATAGGGACCGAACTGTCTCACGACGTTCTGAACCCAGCTCGCGTGCCACTTTAATGGGCGAACAGCCCAACCCTTGGGACCTTCTCCAGCCCCAGGATGTGACGAGCCGACATCGAGGTGCCAAACCACTCCGTCGATGTGAGCTCTTGGGAGTGATCAGCCTGTTATCCCCGGCGTACCTTTTATCCTTTGAGCGATGGCCCTTCCATGCGGAACCACCGGATCACTATGCTCTACTTTCGTACCTGCTCGACTTGTCGGTCTCACAGTCAAGCGCCCTTATGCCATTATACTCTACGTACGATTACCAACCGTACTGAGGGCACCTTTAGAAGCCTCCGTTACTCTTTTGGAGGCGACCACCCCAGTCAAACTACCCAGCACACGCTGTCCTCATAATTGAGTTAGGCATCGAATAATTCAAGGGTGGTATTTCAAGGACGACTCCACAACGCCTGGCGACGCCACTTCAAAGTCTCCCACCTATCCTACACATGAATTATCCAATGTCAACGTGAACCTATAGTAAAGGTGCACGGGGTCTTTCCGTCCCGTTGCGGGTAATCGGCATCTTCACCGATACTACAATTTCACCGAGCTCGTGGCCGAGACAGTATCCAAATCGTTACACCATTCGTGCAGGTCGGAACTTACCCGACAAGGAATTTCGCTACCTTAGGACCGTTATAGTTACGGCCGCCGTTTACCGGGGCTTCAATTCAATGCTTCTCCGAAGATAACATCTCCTCTTAACCTTCCGGCACCGGGCAGGTGTCAGGCCCTATACATCATCTTTCGATTTAGCAGAGCCCTGTGTTTTTGATAAACAGTCGCTTGGATCTATTCACTGCGGCCTACCGAAGTAGGCGTCCTTTCTCCCGAAGTTACAGGACCATTTTGCCTAGTTCCTTAGCCACGAATCACTCGAGCACCTTAGAATTCTCATCTTGACTACCTGTGTCGGTTTACGGTACGGGTTGTATATATCTGAAGCTTATCGGCTTTTCTTGGAACCACTTTCACATTTTCGCTTCGTCCGAAGACTAGGCTCAGCGTACATTTCAGTCAGTACGCAAATGCTACGGCAATCCGTCCCCGAATCGCAATATATACAAGTACAGGAATATTAACCTGTTTGCCATCGACTACCCCGTTTGGGTTCGCCTTAGGACCCGACTAACCCTGATCTGATTAGCATGGACCAGGAAACCTGAGTCTATTGGTGAGGGGGTTTCTCGCCCCCTTTATCGTTACTTATGCCTACATTTTCTTTTCCAACCGCTCCAGCATTTTTTACAAAACACCTTCAGCGCTGTTGGAATGCTCCTCTACCACTCTTTCGAGTTCACAGTTTCGGTGCTGTACTTATGCCCGATTATTATCCACGCCCGACCGCTCGACTAGTGAGCTGTTACGCACTCTTTAAATGAATGGCTGCTTCCAAGCCAACATCCTAGCTGTCAATGCAGTC
>Ga0315332_10000399_pt1:10000-19535 | contig 19535 bp, 13 predicted proteins | sample M110034915metaG_FD_203455 | JGI IMG/M metagenome (GOLD analysis project Ga0315332, IMG submission 203455) | Ammonia-oxidizing marine archaeal communities from Monterey Bay, California, United States - M1 100m 34915 | ecosystem: Environmental > Aquatic > Marine > Intertidal zone...
TATTGTATAAAATATCTACCGAAGACAAGGTGTTGATCCCATAGTTTCGTAGTGTTATTTCTGGCGATATCGTAGTACCACATTCTATTCCATTTGGAGACCCTACTGTTGTAATCCCAGCATCGTCCGCTGTACCAGTAGTTCCATTAGGGTCATAACCATCGTCAGTTGAAGCGCCACTTCCTGATGGATCTAACCAATCTCTCAACCTATTAGAAGAACTCGAACCATCCCAAGAAACACCAAATCGACCATAATAATCGTATTGACCATTATTGGAAGTTCCTGAACATGCTGCTGCACCACCATACAGCTGTCCAATGATTCGGTGATTCTGGTCAAACAAAGGTGACCCAGAAGAACCCGGCTCGGTTACTCCTTCTTCCCATTGGTTAATGTACCAAACTTGCGCTCCAGCTGCAGTATTGTGAAAGGGAGCATCGTCTTCCCTACAAATTTTCATAATGTCTCCGGAAGGGTGATGAATACCTGTAGCTTCAGTAACTGTTGTTGCATCTGAATTGTCCCAACCTGCATAAACTAAGCCATAGCTTGCCGGCGGTGTACTATTCAGTTCAAATAAAGCAAAATCACTGCCGCTGTTGCTTGCTCTTAGTTGACTTCCATTGATTTCATCATAGCTTCCATTGGTACTATTAGCAGTAGTAGCGCACGAAGGACTCGGGCTTACCCAATTAAATTGAAACGACCAAGATGCATTGTGACCACAGTGGTTTGCTGTTAAAAAATAAGGTGTTCCATCGTTAGCCGTATTGTTTACCAATGCACCCGTACACAATCCACCACCACTAACAATCATGGCTACTGAACTTACTTCGCTCTCCCATCCAACACCCAATGGACACAATACATCAATATTGCAAGCTCCTGAAGAATTAAGCGCTTTCCCCATTTCATCAGCAAAAAAGCTAACACTGCGGTACCCATGAACTGTTGTTAGTAGGTGCAGCTGACCTTGCCCGACTACTTCTGCAGGTTCATAATACTCTATTACCACATCGTCTCCTTTAATTAAGGCCGTTCCCAATACTTGAGCTTCATTATTGTTGATTGAAGTGTAGGCATTGTGGTGATAGGATTTATCCTTTGGAAATAGCATTAGGTGTGCTCCTTCTGGCAGAACGTACTTGTCAAAAATAAAATTCATTGTTATGGCACCTGGCGCAATCAATTCGAGTCTCCAAATACGATCGCCATTTGGCAATCGGTACCATTCACCTGAATTTTCTAAGCCCAAATCAACTTCATATTCATGACCAAACTTCCAAGGACCAATTTTGTTCGCATCATTGATGGAGTCTTCAAATTGTGTCAAAGCCAAATCAAACCCTGGTAAAATTACCTTTTCAGACATTTTAGGGATTTTACTATTCCAGCTTATTGGGTTTCCAAGATCTACAGTTTGCGCAATAAAAGGCGAGCATATCGCAATTATTGCAATAATCGATAAAATTTTCTTCATATACTTATTTGTTTACTTCTCGAAATATAATCAATACTATTGACAAAAAAAGATCAAATATTGACCTATTATTTAAACCCTGATTGTACATTTTCTAATTAACTGATGCGTTTCGAGATTTATATTTCGACTACGTTCAAAAATCAAAATTGTTCGTTTCATCACTATTTTAAATTAAAATTTCCTATTCAAATAAACACCGAATGATCATTCTCTAGCTCGATTAGACTTGTATATATTTCTGGAATTGTTCCGATTGAATATGTAAAACAAATAGGCTTACTGCTTATTTTTAGATTATGAAAAAAAATTACATACGTACACTATTAATAACCTTACTGGGTACATCCAATCTATATTACAGTCAGTCTAGCACGATTTCACTGAATGAGAACAACTGTGACGCTATTATTTCAGACATCGGGACTTTTTTTAATAATAGTGCCGCTGGTTTACCCGGATATGAAATACCCAAAGGTTCTGGAATTCATGCTATTTATTCTGCAGCACTTTGGTTCGGTGGCCCAGATGCAAGTGGAATGCTTAAACAAGTAGTACCCCAATATGCTTCAGCTTCACAAGATATGTGGCCAGGAGCACTTACAGCGAATGGAGCTGCGACACTACCAAGCCCCAATCCTCTTGGGCAAACCATTTGGACCATCTCTAAGACAGAAATAGACAATCATATTATGAATTTTTCCAATCCGGGCTATGTTGCGCCAACCGAAATTTTAAACTGGCCAGCACATGGTGACACTTCTGTAGATCAAGCCTTTTACCTGGCCCCATTTATCGATATGGATGCCAATGGTTATTATAACCCGCTTGCAGGAGATTATCCTTGCATAAAAGGAGATCGGGCCATTTACACGATAACCAATGATAAGGGAGGGTTGTTGGGCTCTGGCAGTTACCCCATTGGGATAGAAGTACATTACCTTTTTTATCAGTATAATTCTACTGTCGAAGCGATTAACAATACTACTTTTTTAGACGCACGCATAATCAATCGAAGTACGCAAACTATTTATGACTATGTTACTTCCTTTTGGGCGGATACAGACCTCGGTGGACCCAACGACGATCATTTCGGATGTGACTCTCTAAGAAATCTGATGTACACCTATAATGCCGACAACCAAGACGACGATAATTTGGGTTTAATAGGTTATGGAGCTGGTCCGCCAGCAATTGGTATTATGTGTTTAAATGAGAAAATTAATTCTGCGGGAATGTTTTCTAATTCAGGTGTTTACCCATATAACGATCCATCGGCACCAGTAGAATTTCATTATGTCATGAATGGCAAAGGACAAGATGGGCTTCCTTGGCTCGACGACCTGGGACAACCCACTCGTTTTATGTATTCTGGCGATCCCAATAATCCAAGTGAATGGTCTGAATATAGTAATGCAAACACTCCTGGCGATAGAAGAATGATTATGTCTGTAAATAAAGATAATCCATTAATGCCATTTGAAGAGTTCCAGCTTCATTTTGCCATTGTATATGCAAGAGATACAAACCATCTGCATTCCGTAGAGATGCTATTTGATGTTGCGGATGATGTGCAAGATTTTTATGACAGCAGTCATGTGGATTGCCAATTAAACCAGCTCTCAGTATCAGAAATGTCGCTAGATGCAATTACTATCTTCCCTAATCCGACTCAAAATTTCATCAACATAAAACACCCTGAAGACATCATTATAGAGCGAACCGAATTGTGGTCCTTAGACGGTAAATTGGTAAAGCGGGATCTAAAACCCACTCAGATTAATCTAGATGGTTTTAGTGCGGGACTATACTGGTTTAATTTGTTTACTAACCAAGGGATAAAAACCGTGAAGCTTTTAAAAATTGATTGATTAGCATAGCGCTTGTCCTCAAAAGAATTAAACAAGAACGACGTTTAAAAAGGACAGCCCTACAGCTTTCAATATTAGAAGTTTTTTACAATTGGTCGTAATCTACCGTAATTGTATCTGAGGTAGGATGCGCTTGACAAGTTAAAATGTATCCTTCTTCCAGCTCTTTATCTGACAAACTAAAATTGGCATCTAATCGGGCGGACCCTTCTAAAACTTTGGCTTTGCATGTGGAACAGACTGCCCCTTTACAAGAATACGGCGCGTCATACCCTTTATCAAGTAATTGATCCAGGATACTGTCTCCTTTTGGATCGATCGAAAGCAAAATACTTTCTCCATCTAGGACAACCGTAGCAGGTACTGCCCCTTTAGATTTTCCTGCCTTCTTCTTTTTTGATTTTTTATCCTCGGGCAAGGCAGCTACGAAAAGTTCAAAATGAATTTTCTCAGGAGCTACGCCAAATGACGTAATTGCTGCTTTCGCATTCTCTATCATTTCTTGAGGCCCACAGAGGTAGAAAGCATCAGCCTTTAACAGCTCCGAATTTTCTTTTAATATGGCAGAAACCGTTGCTTCTGTAAAGCGAGAATCACCTTTGCTGGTATAAGAATATCCTACGGAAATATGGTCATTACTTAAAGCATCCAGCTCTTGCTTAAACATGGTTGACTCCTCACTATTATTTCCATAGAATAGCCGATAGGAGCCCCCATCATTCGCTGTTTTCTTGATTTGAGAAAGAACCGGTGTTATACCAGAGCCAGCGGCAAAAGCAACATAAGATTTTGATCCATCCTCTAATCTAAAATTTCCAGCAGGATACATAACGTTTACCGCATCACCTATTTTGAGTGTATTGGGTAAATAATTAGACATGCGGCCATCTTTTACTCGTTTCACACCAATGCGCAAAAGGGCATCCTGCTCTCCACCACATATGGAATAAGACCTTCTTACCTCTACTCCATCGATATCAGCAATAAGCGTAAGGTATTGACCCGCAACAAAAACAAAGTTGCTTTTTTCAGCATCGGGCACCTGAAAGCCGATTGAAATTGAATCCGGTGTTTCTTCTTTAATTTCGGCGACCGTTAACACTGTAGCATTTCCGCTTGATTCGGTTTTTTTCTTCTTTTTGAATAACCCCATCTTCTAATTTTTCCGCAAATATAAACGCATCCTTTAAAAATGATTAACATCTTTTCGTAAAGAATGTTCTAAAAAAATTAAATACTGCTCACTAACCTGAAACTATGTAGTATAATCAAAATTAACCACCAGTTTCTTTGTTTTAGGATACGCCTGACACGTTAAAATGAAATTGTTTTCTATTTCGTCTTTTTCCAAACCGTAATTTACATTCATGTGTACCTCCCCTTCCAAAAGCTTTGCTCTGCAGGTACAGCAAACTCCGCCCTTGCAGGCAAAAGGTACGTCGGCACCTGCTTTCATCGCTGCATCTAAAATGTTTTCTTTTTCTGAGCTCATTTTAAAAACGTGGTCATCCCCATCCAATGTGAGCTGAACTTCTACGTCTTTGTCATCTTCTGTTACCGGCTGGGTTTCATTCGCTTGCAATTTACCAAGAGGTGAAGTAAATAGCTCAAAATGAATACTCGATTTAGCAATTCCTTCTTCTTCTAATTGAACAGCGACTGCATTGATCATTTCTTCTGGGCCACAAAGAAACACCTCATCTACCGCTTTGTAATCAATCATAGATTTTCCTAGCGCTGCGCATTTCGGACCATCAATACGCCCTTTAAACAAGTCTAAGCCTAAATTTTCTCGACTCAGCACATGGATCAGTCTAAATCGACTCATATAAGTATTTTTTAGCCCCTCTATTTCCTCTCGAAAAATGATTGATGCGAATCCTTTGTTACCGTAGATTAAGGTAACTGTACTTTCTGGTTCTGTTTCGAGTGCTGTTTTTGCAATCGATAATACCGGTGTAATGCCACTTCCTGCTGCTATGAGTAAATAGTTTTTTCGATTTTCCGGGTCCAGTTTAGGACAAAACTTACCCATCGGAGGCATCACCTCTAATCGATCACCGACTTGCAATTCGTTGTTGGCAAAAGAAGAAAACAAACCGTTGTAAACTTGTTTAATAGCCACTCGCATGTCGTTTTCTGATGGGCTGGTGCAAATAGAATAAGACCTGCGTACATCGTTGTCTCCAAACATCCTACGAAGCGTAAGATACTGCCCAGGCACAAACTGATAGGTCTGTTTGAGGTTCTCTGGTATTTCGAAACAAACAGACACTGTATCTGATGTCTCTTGCCGCACATCTTTTACCACTAACTCTTGGAACTTAGCCATACCCGATAATTTGGCGATAAATATAGAATTTATCCACCTGATTTTGCAACACTCGTTAACCAAGTTATTGGTAATTCTAAACATTGCTAACAGAAATGAGCGTTATTTGAAGGATGTTATTATCGTATGGCAAAGGATTTGTTTGTTGAATACTTAATTGATTCCCGACAATTGGTACAAGGCGGTTTTTTAGTTAAATTTGTAACAAGCAGTAAAAAGTGAAAACATGAGTGAGGAGTTAGAGCAACTATTTCAGGAAAAAATTGATCAAGACATTAAGATTGAACCTAAGGACTGGATGCCTGAACGCTACAGAAAGACGTTGATTCGACAAATGTCTCAGCATGCACACAGTGAGATTGTGGGCATGTTGCCCGAGGGCAATTGGATTACCAGAGCACCCTCTTTACGAAGAAAAGTAGCCCTTTTGGCAAAAGTTCAAGACGAAGCAGGGCATGGACTATACCTATATAGTGCAGTAGAAACATTGGGTGCTGACCGCGAAGACACCATTGATGACCTGCACACCGGCAAAGCAAAATATTCGAGCATTTTTAACTATCCAACCATTTCTTGGGCAGACATCGGTGCGATTGGTTGGTTAGTTGATGGCGCTGCTATCGTAAACCAAGTAGCTTTGCAACGCACTTCATACGGCCCTTACGCAAGAGCCATGATTCGCATTTGCAAAGAAGAAAGCTTTCATCAAAGACAGGGATACGAAATTACCATGACCTTGGCAAAAGGAAGCCCCGAACAAAAAGAAATGGCTCAAGAGGCACTCAACCGATGGTGGTGGCCTTCTCTTATGATGTTTGGTCCCCCAGACGATGAATCGCCAAATACCGCTCAATCTATCCGATGGAGGGTAAAACGACACACCAACGACCAGCTTCGCCAAGAATTTATCGACATGACCGTGCCGCAAGCGGAGTACCTGGGATTAACGATTCCTGATCCAGATTTAAAATGGAATGAAGAAAAAGGAATGTATGATTTCGGTGAAATCGATTGGGAAGAATTTTGGCATGTGGTAAAAGGCAATGGTCCTTGTAACAAAGACCGAATAAAAGCCCGTAAAGCGGCCAAAGATAACGGTGAATGGGTGCGTGAAGCTGCAAATGCACATGCCGAAAAAAAAAGACAGCAGGAAAACAAAGTTGCCTAACCTTACCGGTTGGCACCACAAGACATTAAGCAATAAATTATGAGTAAATCGAACGAGTGGCCCCTATGGGAAGTATTCATTAGAAGCAAGCAAGGGTTAAATCATAAACACGTAGGAAATTTGCGCGCTACTGACGCAGCAATGGCGATTGACAATGCCCGAGACGTATACACCAGACGACAAGAAGGTGTAAGTATTTGGGTAGTTGAATCGGTAAACGTTGCTGCCTCTTCACCAAGTGAATCTGGTGCGCTTTTCGAACCAGCCAATGATAAAATTTACAGACATCCGACGTTTTACGACATTCCGGATGAAATTGGACACATGTAATGATGGAAATCAAAGACGCATTATTTGAATATTGCCTGAGGATTGGCGACAACAGCTTGGTGGTGGGGCATCGGGTTTCGGAATGGTGCGGCCACGGACCAATTCTAGAAGAAGACATTGCTTTAACCAACATTGCGTTAGACTTGGTTGGTCAATCGCGAACGCTGCTAACTTATGCTGGAGCAGTGGAAGGCAAAGGGAGAACAGAAGACGACCTCGCTTACTTAAGACAAGTGGTGGATTATCGAAACTGTTTATTGGCGGAGCAAGAAAATGGTGATTTTGCTAAAACAATAGTGCGCCAATTCCTTTTTGACAGCTACAATGTTCTGTTGCTGGAAGAGCTACAACATAGTGCAGATGCAACGCTGGCTGCATATGCTGTCAAATCGCTGAAAGAAGCAGCTTACCATGTACGTCATTCCTCTGAGTGGATGATTCGATTGGGAGATGGAACAGCAGAAAGTAAAAAAAGAACACAAGCAGCACTGGATGAGCTTTGGATGTACAGTGGTGAACTTTTTGAAATGGACGAAACAGAAAAAACCTTACAAAAAGCGAATATTGCACCCGATTCTAAAGCCATTTATGAAAAATGGACCGCTAATGTTTCTAAAATTCTGGAAATGGCAACGCTTCAATTACCAGAAACCGGTTGGATGCAAACAGGAGGACGAACTGGAAAACACAGCGAGCTGTTGGGTTATGTACTTGCCGAGTTGCAATACGTGCAACGCTCTTATCCAAATTGCGAATGGTAAATGGCCGTTACAGACGATTATATTTTAGGGTTACTAGAGTGTGTAATGGATCCTGAAGTTCCTGTTTTAAGTATTCTTGATCTAGGCATTGTGCGTGAGATAAATGCTGATAAAAAAACCATCGTCATTACACCTACTTATTCGGGATGTCCAGCCATGCAAACCATCGAAGATGACATACAGATTCTGTTTAAAGAAAATGGGTTGACTGATTTCCAAATCGAAACTACCTTAACCCCTGCATGGACCACCGATTGGATGACCGAATCGGGTAAAGAAAAATTGCGTGCATACGGCATCGCTCCACCGGTAGGAACTTCTAACGACAAAAACATATTGTTCGGAGATGAAAAAGTAGTGGCTTGTCCACAATGCAAATCGAAACAAACCTCCTTGGTGAGCCAGTTTGGATCTACCGCTTGTAAAGCATTGTATAAATGCACCGAATGTTTGGAGCCTTTTGATTATTTCAAGTGCATTTAAGTGATTCTGTAACCGGTAACCAACACGTCATCAATCTGTTCCTGTTCGCCCATCCAATCTGTAAAAGTAGAATCTAAAATTGCGTACTGTTTATCTATGGGTTGCATTGCGACTGCAACTAATAATTGCTTGAATTTCGAAGTCATGAATTTCTTTCCTTTCGGCCCGCCGAACTGATCTTTGTAACCATCAGAGCTCAGGTAGATCATGTCTCCGGTTTCTACCTGCATGGAATGGCCTTCGAATTGATAATCGACTTCTGCAATGCCGCCAATTCCACGACGGTTGGCATCGATTTCCATGAGTTCTCCGTTGCGCACCACGTAGCAAGGATTCATGGCACCCGAGAAATGCAATTGACTGGTTTTCTTATCCCAAACGGTTAGGGCAATGTCCATTCCATCGTTGGCTTTGGTTCTGGTAGATTCTTTAGTAAATGAATCTAAAATTCCGGCGTGTGCCAATTGCAAGATAGCGGCAGGATTCGTTTCCTTATTTTCTACTACAATTTTGTTGAGCAACCCCTGACAAACCATGGAGACGAATGCTCCGGGAACACCGTGCCCCGTGCAGTCTGCGGCCGCCATGAACACCTGATCTCCTGCTTCGTGGTACCAGTAAAAATCTCCGGACACCACATCACGGGGCTTGAACAGCACGAACGCTTCCTTTAATCCTTCGTTGATACGAGCATCGCTGGGCAATACGGCATCCTGTATCTTTTTGGCGTAGTCGATGCTGTCGGTGAGGTTGGTGTTGATCTGCTGGATCTGATCGCGCTGGCTTTCGATGAAAATGTTGGCCTCCTTCAGCTGTCGGTTGGCGCGTTGCTTGATGCGGTTTACGCGTACCAACAGCAGTGCAATGAGCACCAGCACACCGATGCCCAGGAGTGAGAACCAGGTATAGAGCTTTTGCTCAGCAGCACGCGCATCGGCTTGCAGCACGGAGATCTTCGCTTCGTTCTCCACCCGCTCGGTTTCGAATTTGGTGCGCATTTCGGCAATGGCCTCGATCCCGTCGTTGGTAATGAGGGTATCGCGCAGCTCGAAGGCCTGCTGCATATAGCGGTACGCTGAGTCTGAATGACCCACATGGGCATGCGCT
>Ga0315332_10000401_pt1 | contig 19501 bp, 16 predicted proteins | sample M110034915metaG_FD_203455 | JGI IMG/M metagenome (GOLD analysis project Ga0315332, IMG submission 203455) | Ammonia-oxidizing marine archaeal communities from Monterey Bay, California, United States - M1 100m 34915 | ecosystem: Environmental > Aquatic > Marine > Intertidal zone | place: USA...
TCACACCAGCGACTGCGGGGCTGTTTCCGTTGCGTTCACCAGCGACGGCCGATTCTCCACCACGCCGTATCGGGAGCTCCAGCGTCGGGCCCCGCCGCACCACCGGCAACATCTGCAGGTTGCAGCACGGGTGAGAATTGCGAAGGTATGTCATGCCGGAACCGAATCGGCAGGAAATGCTGCGAAACGCCAGTGACATGAAGATCCATGGGCAAATGCACACGACAATGCAGAAAAATTCTCAAAGGTGCATAGTCGACATCATTCCGCAAACGTAAAAAACAACTCCCACCGGCGATCCTACGCCACATCCAATTTTGCGTCTCGGAACGAACGGCGATTCGAAGGCGTCCAGTCTGATACAGCTCTCTTCGGGCCCATTCTCATGCCCTTACAAAATTCAAGTCTGTCAATTCTGCTTCTTGCAGTCGCCTCCTGTCTCTCCACCGGATGTTGCTGCCTGCCTGGCCACGGTGCAGCGCATGAACACCTCACCGCCAGTCAACTGCGGTCTCAGGAACTGTTCGCCGAGAACGAAAACCTGCTGACAGCGCAAAATGCCCTGAACCAGACTGTCGCCGGTCTGGAGCTGAATAATCAGATGCTGACGCAGCAACTCAATCAGAACACCAACCAGCTGGCGACTGCCAATTCGCGCATCGACAACCTGCTGGCTGAGCGATCGCAGCTCAAGGATCGTTATGTTGCTCGTCTGGCAGATGCATCCGAAGATCCAATGTCCCTTGGCGGGGGCAGCACCATCCCCGGATTCAACTACGACCCACTAACAGGGCTGAACAAGTTTCCCGAAGACGTTCAGTTTGATCTCGGCAGTGCACAACTGCGGTCTGAGGCGCTCTCTGTGCTGAAGCAGTTCGTCAGCCTTGTGAATGCCCCGGATGCCGCCGGAATGCGGGTGCTGGTGGTCGGACATACCGATGATCAACGTATCGCGGTCGGCGGCAGTACCGCTGCGGAGCATCCGACGAACTGGCATTTATCTACTGATCGTGCGGATCAGGTGATTTCGGAGCTGGAAATTCTGGGAATCTCGCCCGAGCGTATGGCCGCAATGGGCTACAGCCGATTCCAGCCGCTTGAAACAGGGATTGATGAATCGTCGCGTCAGCGAAACCGTCGCGTCGAACTATACATCGTGCCTGAATCGACAAATGTCGCTGCCTGGGACCCGGCACGGTCCCTGAACTAACTAAGCGGCATCAAAAGAAACAAGCAGAGTTGCAGGATTCTCGTCCGGAACGGACACGGACACATCACTTCGGGGCGTTAGCGCCGAACGGTCTGTCTGCCGAGAACTTGCGGCAGACACCCGGGCGCGGGCAGACGGCATTTCCCGGCCGGTCCTGGTAAGCTGATCGTCGATGTCTCCACTAGTGGTACCGGAACGAAAACTGGCACTGTAACCGCCGGGCACAGGCCCCTTTTCCGCCGGCGCAGATCCAACGCCGTCCTCGATGGAAATGCGAATCAAAGGACTCCGGACACCGCGCTGCGGCTTCAGCACCAGCGTGCCGGATTCCGGCGTTTCGCCACCGACCTGTACCGTTACGTCAATGGCAACGCGTCCGTTAAGCTCTTCAGCGCCGTCACACCCGGTCACCAGCAACAGAACCGCACCAACAAGCAGCATCGCTTCTGCAGAGTTGGGGAATGAGCGTTGACGTGTCTTCATGAGTCTCCCGACGATGTCGAAAGTTCCGGCACGGCTGCGTGCCACCGGGGCATCCGCGCCCCGTCTTTCTAGAACTCGCCAACAACCTCTCCGTCGTTTCGCTGATGCAGGAAGTCCATCGTGTTGTAGTCAGTATTATACGAAATAAACCGGGCGCTGCCATCCGTCAGCAGAAACAGTCCGCCACCGGAATGGTAACTCCACCAGTGAAAAATGTCTGCACCCGCCGGGTCTGAAAAACTGTCGGGAGCGCGAAAACCACCCACATAATCCAGGCCTCCGTTGACGGTAGAGAACTCCCAGTTGTCATGAGTCAGCATTGTATCGCCGTGTCCACTGGGACAGCCAAGCAGGCTGAAGTTCCACATGCCCCAGCCGCCGAACTTGGTAATGACGCCTCGTTCACCCGCCAGAAATGTGTTTGACGTTCCGTCGGTGACATCGCGGATGCGGACGCCGCGACGATTGAACGCACCGCTCGTCAGATCCGACACAGGATTACAGTTGAAGAAAAACTGATTCGACGCGAGTCCGCGGTGACCGCCATTCCCCAGATAGTTTGTCGTGCCCATCTCCTGATTGAACATAATCCTGCCGTCTGAGTTCGGATCAGACGGACAGACCAGCGCAGTCATGCTCTCTGAGGAGACAGGATCGGCATTGGACACGACGGTTGTGTCGGCTGCGTTGTAGATACTGGCCTGATCAAAATACGGCAGCAGATGAAAAACCCAGCTGCGTGCGGCATTCCCTTCGACCAGATTGTTCATCGGGTCAGCCTCCCAGATCGACGACGGCGGAAAGGTCTGATGGACATCGTGGTAATTGTGCAGAGCAAGGCCCAGCTGCTTCAGGTTGTTGCGACACTGAGTGCGGCGTGCAGCTTCGCGGGCCTGCTGCACGGCAGGCAGAAGAAGGGCAATCAGAATGGCGATTACAGCAATAACGACCAATAACTCGATCAACGTAAATCCGGAGGATTTGCGGGCTCTCGGGCGGAAGGGAGCTTTCATTGTCGAAATCTCAGTGAGTCGCAGAAATGCAGTTGCCGAGTGTCACAGTAGCATTCATCAGCGTTATCAGACGTTTACCAATGACGACCACACCGGACATCAAGCATATTGTATGCCACGCCTGCTCAATCACGCAGTATTTGGCACAGAATTCCCGAAGCGGAAGTGGCTGACACCGTCGGCGAACGCAGATTTGCCATCAGCACGACGCATTGACGATAAGAATCTCACGAGGTGTTCGAAAATTCGACATATCAATGCACAATATGCCCGGCTCACTATCGTCGAATTAACAGGCTCACTACACGCTCCGTCAGTTGACGGACATCTAGCTTAGCCAATAAGACGTGCGACGGTCAGATGGTCGGTCATTGGTCTGCAGTTTCCTGCTGATAGAACCAAATGACTGGCAGAGACCGAAATCGGCAGGACAAAATCCCGTTTCCCTCACCGCTGTCCCAGTAACTCATGACAGCTCGATCGCGGTCAAAGACCAGACTGGTGTAGGAATACGTGCGTCCGGGGTCCGATTCAAGATTCTTCACGTGCCGCCACGAAGCACCTTCATCACTGGAAATCGCAGCGGTCAACGGCGTGCGTTTTCCCCCGTGACCGGCTCCCGCCGTAAACGTATTGTTCCAGACCAACAACAGGTCACCGGTTGCCGGAACTCTGCGCAATGTTGCCGGGGCTTCAGGCGCTTTCACACCCAGCGACTGCATTTCCGTCCACGTATCTCCACCATCCGCTGAATAGCTGCGACCGATATACCCCAGCTGCGTACGAACGATCATCATCACACGTCCGTCAGTCAACTCAATGACTTCCGGTTCCATGGCTCCCCGTTTAGGTGCATCGACGTGGCCACTGCCGTCCCGCCAGGTTTGACCGGCATCATCCGAAAGATAACAGTGCGACACGAAGTGGTTCACTTTATGAACGTCGGGCGTCGATGCGGCCGGAGCCAGCAAACGCCCCGTGGAAAGCTGGACGATGCGGTCATTGTTGACAACGTGATAGCCGGCATCGGCCGTGACGAGCTTCGGTTCGCCAAAAGTCATCGCTTCGTCCATGGAAAGCCGGACAAACAGATCAAGATCCTCCGGGCTGTTCTTTTGCAGATAGAACATCGCAACATGCCCCGACGAAAGACGTCGCAGCGTTACACTCATGACATTCATGCCACCCGTATTCTTCTGCAGCACCCGACTTTCCCCCCAGGTTCGGCCACCATCAACGGACCGTCGCCCCACAATGTGTGCTTTCGCAAAATCACTGCCGGTTCCCTGGAATTCGGTCGCCGCAAACAGCAACGCCCCGTCGCTCAGCGGGAACACAGAGCCTTCAGTGTATCGCGGGTTCTGCGTAGTACTGGGGTAAACGACAATAGAAACATCTTCGTCCGAGTCCGGTGCAGCGGGCCGGGACAGGAACAACAATGTCTGAGCCGCTCGGATGGCGGCATCCGCATGAGGATCGTCCAGCATCCGCGTCAAACTGTCAGCAACCTCGATGCTGCGGGCGTCTCCGGCAAACGTCGCCGCATACGTGCGTACCGCACCATCTTCATTCCCGAGGTTGGCCGCGAGAGCGTTAGCCCCGTCACTGTCGCCCAGGGCCGCCAGTGAATGATGCAGATAGGCCCGCAGCAATGTCTCTTCGCACCGCGGAAGTTCTTTCTTAAGCCGGGGAATGTCACTGCTGTTACCAATGCGTCCCAGAATCCATGCCGCGATCCGCAGAATTTCCGGATCGGCGTGCTGCAGCGTTGATCGCAGGAACTGCAGCGCCTCCGGGTGCCCGCAACGTCCCAGCGCAGCCGCTGCCATCAGCTTCAATCGCAGATTATCGTCCTGGTGAAAAGCGCGTCGCATGGCGACACCGTCACCGATTTCAACCACTTTATACAGACTTTCGGCAGCATGCACATGACCGTACTCGTCATCGCCCGCCAGAATCGAAAGCATGACAGACGCGTTGCCGCGCTGTCCGGCTCGTACAAGTTCACGCGAGATGCCGCAACGTCGCTGGTCGTCTTCTTCGTGAGGAAGTGTCGGCTTCAGATATTCAATCACTTCCTTTCCGTACCCCCCTGACGTCAGCCCCTCGGCCGCGTGAATCGAAGGCCAGAAGTCATCACCGCGCAGTCCGTTCCGCAATACCATAAGGCATTTGTCACGGACGGTGTCATCAAGGCGGATTGTGTCAGTCGCATGAACACTCACCGAAGGAATGGCAAGACTGAACAATGCAACCAGACAGCGATGGGACGTGGACATTGTTAGGTATTTCATGTTGGCAGAAGAATGGGTCGTTCACAGCCTGAACGCAAGGATGACTCATGCAGGAAAGACTTTCCCGTCGGCGCTGCAGTGGCCACCATCAAAGCAGGAAATCACCACGCCGTCCAGCCACCGTCGACCAGAAGATTCTGGCCGGTAATATAGCTGCCGGCGTCACTGGCCAGCAGCAGCACAGCCCCGTTTAATTCCTGCGGCACGCCCATGCGTCCCAGCGGGCTTTTCGTCTTCAATCGTTCCACCATTTCGGCCGGAGCTTTCTCTGAAGGAAACGGGCCGGGGCTCAAACAGTTGACTCGCACGCCGTCTTTCCCCCAATACACGGCCAGGTGTCGCGTCATATGAATGATGCCCCCTTTAAGTGCATGATACTGCACCGGACTGGCCACACAGAGACCGTCATAGGCATCAGGATACGAACCGACAACGCCATACATGGACCCGACCATCACCACGGCGCCCGTAGCGCCCCGCGCCACAACGTGGTCTCGCAGGTGCCGCGCCAGCAGGAAGTATCCTGTGGCATTCCGCAGATCGCTGCTGAAGGCGTCAGCCGTAACGTTGGTCAGATCCATTGCATGACCCTGCTGCCCGTTGTTGATCAGAATGTCAACGGCCCCTGCCACATCAACAGCAGCCCTGAATCCAGTGGCAACAGATTGTTCATCCAGTTGATCCAACTCAACGCCAAAATGTTCTGCAGCCCCGACACGGGGCAGCCCATCCGCAACCTGCCGGGCTCGAGACAGCTGGCGGCTGGCCACCACAACCGTGGCGCCCGATTCCGCCAGCGCGCGACAGAAGGACTGACCGAGATAGCCGGATCCTCCCGTGATCAGAGCGATTCGGCCACTAAGATCAAACAACTGTTGAACTGTAGAATCACTCATATCTTCACCCATTTTTCTGTCCTGACAGATTCCAGAGCCGCAAGATTCACCTTCAGAGTCTGAACGGATTCCTCTAACGTGCAGACGGGCGCCGCCCCGTCTGCAATCTGATCCAGAAATCCATTAGCCTGACTGACGAACAGGTCATCGCGTTCCAGTGAAAATTCCTGTTCAACACGCCACAGACCGTTCGGTTCACTGGACGTAAGCCAGCGATGGCGGTGTCCTTCGAATCGCACGGCTCCACGTTCACACATTACTGTCAGCCGGGACTCGTTCACAGGCTGATGCTGATTCATGCAGAATGCCCCAAGCACGACACCGTGCCGAGTAATCACGTGAACTGTATCTTCCACGTCAACGCCGTCCAGAACACAGTGCTCCGCGTCCGCAATCAGACGGGTGACCGGCCCCACAATCCACTCAGCAGCATTCATCACGTGAGTCAGTGCGTCCTGAATCGCTCCACCACCGGTTTCGTGTTTTGTGTAATAGATTTCCCGATACGCCGGGCGGTAGAAAGGAAAATGCTGGCCTCCCATGTATGCAATCTGGACCGGTCGTCCAAAAACTTCACTGTCGACAGCCTTCTTCATCTCGATCAGCGCCGGATGTTGTCTCATCACGTATGCGACACTGACAGGCGTCTGGTATGCACGGACCTCCGCCTGCAGCTCAGATATTCCAGTCACTGAAATACTCAGCGGCTTTTCGATCAACGTTGCGATTCGGCGGTCCACAAGTCGACGCGCCATTGGCACGTGTAACGGCGCAGGTGTACAGATGACGGCACCATCAAAATGCTCATCCAGGGCATCATCCAGTGACTCGAACGACTGCGGCAGGGCGTACGAATCGACAATTCGCTGCCGCAATCCATCGTTTGTTTCGCACAGAACAACGGTGGCCCGCTCGGTCTTCTGAAAACACCTCACGTGGCGTGCACCGATGGAACCGCCGCCAATGACAAGGATTTTCTTCATACCGCTTTCCGGCCTTCATAACATTGCCAAATTCGAATTGGCATCATTACCTTAATTTTTTCAGAGAGTAATGCTTCGATGAGCGATGCCGCAACGGAGAATTCCTGTCGTCACCGACAGAAATCGTTCGTTGAAAGTCGCATCGACACAAAGTCTGGATAATCCTGTCGCATTGGGCAAACGAAGCGACAACAAACGGAAGATACCGGGTTAACGACAGGGAAGAATGACCGGCGAAGCTGTCGGACTTCAGCGTTCAGATAGATTTCGATCCCTTTCCCGGAAATTCATCATTGAATCTGAAATAATGGTCAGATACTGACCATCTCTATGCAAATACACTCGGCCACCTGAGTGTCATCGCCGTCCTTGAAGACAATCCTTCGCGTGCATCTTCAGCAACACAGCGATAACCGGCTTGACTTTTGTCAGGTACATCGATCCGATTGAGCAGCCATCGTGGTGGCTCGAATCCCGAATTTAACTGAAGTCATGCGGTTCCGGAATCGCATCAGGAGACATGAGAATGAGACTGTTTCGTAATCTGATTTGTTTGACTCTGATCACCGTGATCGCCAGCAGCGCTGTTGCTGACGAGAAGAAAAAGAAAGGTGATCGCAGGAAAAAATCGAATACCCCGTCTGCGACCCAGCGTTTTGTTAAGGATCTGGAACTGACTGCGGATCAGAAGGAAAAAATTGCGGCCATCGAAAAGCAGTTTGCGGAAAAGTTGAAGGAACTGGCGGCCAAGCGAAAAAGCATCCTCACGGATGAACAGAGAGCCGCTCAGCGCGACGCGTTGAAAGCGGCCAAGGATGCAGGCAAAACCGGGGCAGATTCCCGCAAAGTCGTCACGGAGGCCCTCAAACTGACGGACGAACAGAACACTGCCATGAAGGCACACGCCAAGGTCCAGCAGGGACTCAATGGCGAAATCATCGCCGCCCTGAAGAAGGTGCTGACCGCTGAACAGCAGGAAAAGCTGCCAAAGGCCCGTGGCGCTGCGAACCGCAAACGTAAAGGAAAGAAAAAGAAAGACGCTGCGTAAATCAGAGTCCGTTCGTAAAGGAATGGGCAGAACTGTCTGTCCATAGACTGGGCGTTCAACGGCCCCGGCATACACCATGCATCGCCCCTCAGTAATTCACGATTACGAGGGGCATTTTCGTACGGCGAAAGGTGTCGAAGCCTGCACTCAATCGGTGCCGTTGTCGGCGGGCGCGTCCGTTGCTGGAGAAAAATCAGCGTCAGCTGTTGAGTCGGTCGATTCCGAGTCGATTTCCCCAGCCGATCGTAACTGAATATCCGGCAGATCGAGCCCCAGGTCCTCGTCGCTGCGAGAACGCAGGATCATACGGATCGGAACCTCGTGAAACGGCGACACTTCCCTTAGAAAGCCGAGCAGGTATCTTTTCCACGATTCATCGAACAGCTTGGGCTCATTGCATTTGACGACAATCGTCGGCGGTGCAGTCGCAACCTGAGTAGCGTAATAAATCTTGGGCCGCCTGTTCTTGCGGTGCGCTGGCGGGTTCTTTTCTACAGCCACCTTTACCGCCCGATTCAGCCGACCCGTGCTCATTCTGGTCTGAGCCTGCTTGTAGACGCTTTGTGTGAGGTTGATCAGTTGCCGAATGTTGCGGCCGTCCTTCGCGGTCAGGACGGCAATGGGCACATGACGCATGGATGCAAACGAACTGACCAGGTATTCGCCCCATCGTTCAATCGTCATATCCTCTTCCTGTGCGAGGTCCCACTTATTGACAACGAACACACAGGGTTTGTGGTGTTTCGATATTTCTTCAACCAGCTGTTTGTCAACACGAGAAACAGTTTCTGTGGCGTCAAAGAACATCAGGACCACGTCGGCCCGGCGAATGCTTTTCTGGGCTCGAACCAGACCATAGAACTCAATGCTGTTCTCCAGACTTTTGCGTTTACGAACGCCTGGCGTGTCAATAGCGACAAAAGTTCGACCGTCAACGTCAAAACGAATGTCGATACTGTCGCGAGTTGTTCCCGCAATCTCGCTGACGATTACCCGCTCTGATTCGGCCAGCTGATTAATGAATGTGCTTTTGCCGACGTTACGCCGCCCCACAATAGCCAGACGCATTTCCGGCGGTTCGAACAGATTCTCTCCTTCGTCGTTCTCATCGTCACAGGCTTCTGGAAGATGCTCTGCAATTGTCTTCAACAAGTCAGCACGATTTCGATTGCCCTTCACGCTGGTGACAACCTGGGGCAGGTTGGCCAACCGCAGGAAACCGCCGGCCTCGACGTCCAGTCGTGACGAGTCACACTTGTTGACGACCATCAGCATCGGCTTATCGATTCGCCGCAGTCGTTCAGCGACTTCCTGATCCAGCGGAGTAATACCGGCCTTCGCATCGACCACAAATAACAACAGATCGCACTCCGCCAGCCCGACGTCGATCTGCCGCTCAATGTCATCCGACAGGTCGTCACTATCGACGATACCAATGCCACCGGTGTCGACGAGTTCGAAATACCGGTCCTTTTCGTGCATCATCCACGTCACCCGGTCACGCGTGACACCTGCCGTGGGATCCACGACCGAAAGCAGTTTGCCCGCCATCCAGTTCAGCAGCGAGCTCTTCCCCACGTTGGGACGACCGACAATCGCCACTTTGGGAATACCCATGATGCTGAAACCTCGTTCTGAAAAGGAGGCCGTTGCCTCGGAAGATGCGAGCTGACGCTCAAAATCTCGGACTCAGATGGTAGTCATCGCAGCTCGATTACCTGACCACACGCCGCGTACCGAAACAGCCATACGCTGCCGGAAAATCAGCCCTTCTGTGCACGCCCGGCTGAATACCCATCAGGCGGGCAGACTACACAGCCGACGACAGAATCGTTAGAGAGAACACGCCATTTCCACGGAGTTGTTGATGATTTCCACACGAACGGTATGACGGCGTCCGCGAAAGCCCGCCAGAGCAGCAGTTGCGGGATACATCACTTATTCACGACATCCACCGAACCGCGGTCCTGTCAAAGCGGAAACTTCACGCAGCGACAGAAAACAATCAGTCGTGACATTCGCGCCTTGCGACGCGCGGTGCAACGCCGTTCGTGCCTTCCGGACAGGTTTTCTGTCTCCCAGTAAACTATTCATTCACGCGTCATTCAAGTCCTGCCCGACTTCGGTCACGAATTGCTGCAGCAGGCGCAGCGACTCGGTGGCCTCGGCATCAGTCATGCACATTGGCGGTGCAACTCGAATGACGCAGCCGGCAAGCGGACCAAGCAGATGAATCCCGTTATTTTGGTCGTTGCCCCGATAGCATCGCTCCACAACCGCGTTAGCAACGTCATTCGGAGCAGTCGAACCAACCCGTCCGCATTCGATGCCAAACACCATACCCTCGCCACGGACATTAACGATGACCCCCGTCTGCTTCAGTTGACGCAGGCCATCCACGAATATTGTGTTCAGGTGCCGGGTACGGTCGATGATGTCTGTGGTTTCAAATTCATCCAGAGTCGCGAGAACCGCCGCACTGGATGTCGGATTGGCGCTCCAGGTATCCGACGTTTCGCCGTACCCCATCAGTTCGCAGATATCACGCCGACCGACAGCTGCACTCACGGGAATGCCGTTGCCCAGGCCTTTGCCCAGGCACACAAAGTCCGGTTCGATGTCGTAGGCTTCGAACGCATACATACAGCCAGTACGTCCGAAGTTGGCCTGAACTTCGTCCAGAATGAACAGAATGTCGTATTCACGACAGAAGTCCTGCAGCAGTGCAAGATATTCCTTCGGAGGATGATAACTTCCGCCACCGCCAAGGTAGGGCTCAGTAATCAGACTGCCAATCGGATGTTCAGCAGACTGCAGCACCTGTTCCAGTTCCGCACGATAAACAGATGCATCAAAGGTTTTGATCGGTTCGTCAAGATCAGAACACTCGTCGCAGGGAAAACTAATAAAACGAATTCTCGGGTCACGTTCCGTGTCGGTTTCACTTCCGGTCACCGCACCGGAAAGTCCCTTCTTGCCGTGAAAACCATTACGTGTGGCCAAGACGCCCGGTCGTGACGGATCGCGACGCATGCAGGCCCAAAGAGCTTTCTGCACGGCTTCCGAACCGGACGCCGACCACATGACTGTTTCCAGTCGACTGCCCCCCGGGCTGGCCTGCAAACTGGCAACCAGACGTCGGCCGGCCTGTGCTTCCAGATCGGTCAGGGCGTTGTAAGCGGTCAGCGAAACGGCCTGAAAAAAACCATTGTCGGGGCCCGTCAGCTTATCGGCCGACCAGCCGAGATACTGCTGAAAACGTTTCATCCAGCGGACAGGGTTGTGCCCCAGATTCGCGACAAGAACTCCGGACGAATAGTCGTACAGTCGGCGGCCTTCCGGTGTCCAGTGAAAAACACCGGCGGAAGTTGACAGCACCGCCTGACTGGGAGTAAACGTCCGCAACGAATGCGGCTGCGTGTTACCGACCATCCGGCGAACTTTGTTGGACGCATCCTCGCCATCGAATGCGATAACGTAGGAATCCTGAAGCTGACTCATGAAGGAGCTTTCGATTGAGCAGAGATTGATGTGGGGGGCTGGTACCGAATGAAAGATGATGATGAATCGACGTCGAACTATACGACTGGCTGGCCAGCCGCTTTCCAGCCGCTGAATCCACCGTCCATGGATACAACACTTGTGTACCCCATCTGCTGCAGGTTCAGGGCAGCCAGGGCAGAGCGGAACCCACCGCCACAGTACAGAACAATCGGTGCATCTGTGTCAGAAATTGCCGATTCGATGTCTCGTTCAATGACACCCTTACCGAGATGTGTCGCATCAGGGATATGGGCGGCGGAGAATTCACTCTCCTCTCGAACATCAACCAGGTGAAATGGCTCACCGCCAGCACGTCGGTCGACCACGTCCTGAACATTGCATTCTCTGATTTGTGGGCGTGCAGAATTCACGATATCGAGAAACCGCTGAGAGTGATTCTTTACCATTGCGGATATCCGGTTGAGGAACAAACGGCCGACACTGTGCGAAGATGGCGGACGGTCGATAGTGACGCCCGTTCAGGGTGGAACTTGCGGGCATGAACGGACAATTATAACGTTGCGCGGTCTACTTGCATCCGAACGCAGCGCATACGCTGAATATCGGTCAGTGATTCGTTCAGACTTCGTCGTGGTCTTTCCGATTGCTCGGGGCTGATTGTTGGGATGTCCGAGCCAGGTTGATAACTTAGCCCCATAACGTCGTTTGGCCTCTGAATCTCGTTTTGCCCCATTCGGTCGTCCTGTTGCTCTGTCAGCCCACGACATTCTTCCCAGCCCACCTCAAAAAGTGCCAAAATGCCTGCAGTTCATTGCCTGACACCGGAAACCCAGATCGTACTCGCCAACGCAAGTACTCGAGGGAAAGATTTTCACGACAACCGAGACGCTGCGGAGACGGAGTTTGTTGAATTACGCAACGAGCTGATTCATCTGCAGACAGCGCTGTACGCCGAGGGCAGGCAGAAGCTGCTGGTCGTGTTGCAGGCCATGGATGCCGGAGGAAAAGACGGAACGATCCGACACACGTTCAAAGGCGTGAACCCGCAGGGAGTACGAGTTACGTCCTTCAAGAAGCCGTCGTCCGAAGAGCTGGCCCATGATTTCCTCTGGAGAATCCATCAGGCCGTCCCGGGCCGCGGCATGATCGGAGTCTTCAATCGATCCCATTATGAAGATGTGCTGGTCGTTCGCGTGGATAGCATCTTGCCGGAAGACATCTGGCGTCCGCGATACGAGACGATTAACAACTTCGAGAAACACCTGGTTGACACGGGCACCACGGTGCTGAAGTTTTTCCTGCACATTTCAAAGAAGGAACAAAAAGAGAGGTTTCAGGATCGACTTGATGAACCCGACAAGCACTGGAAGTTCGATCAGGACGACCTACACAAACGTGCCCAATGGAATGATTACCAGCATGCATTCGAGGACATGCTCAATAACTGCACCACTGAACACGCGCCGTGGTACCTGATCCCTGGCGACCAGAAATGGTATCGAAATCTGGCCATCATGCGTGTCATGGTGGCCACGCTTAAGAACATGAATCCGCGGTACCCGGAAGCAGACGATCTCAGCGGTGTGGAAATCGACTGAAGTTCGTGGCGACTGATTATCATCACCTGGAAGGACAGCGGGCGGGCGTGTCTGACATCGAAGAAATCACAGCATGGCATGAGGCCGGGCACGCTTTCGCAGCCGTCTATCTGGGTGCCACAGTCGATTCGGTTTCAATTGATCCCGATCGCGACGACGGGCCGAATCGCTTTGGCGATACGGTTGTCAGGTGGGAAACCTCAGGATTTCAGGCGCAGGAACTGGCAGAAAAAGCCATACTGGTGGCCCTGGCCGGACCGGTGGCTGAAATGATTCATCTGGGCGATCCTTTTCACCCGGCAACCGTCGCGGAATGGTCACTCGACTGGCAACTCGCATGGCGGGCCGCCGACTTCGTCAAAGCTTCGAAGGCACGCCTGCAGCTTCTGGAACGTCTGACGATTCAGCTGCACCATACACTGTCGCAGCAAAGTCACTGGGCAGGCATCGGCGCCATTGTTGATCACCTGCTGGCTCACGAAGTGCTGGAAGGTGAAACCGTCCACGAGATTGTGGCGGCGTGGAGTGTTTGATCCGTCACGGTTCTGAACAACAATGCCGCTAATCGGCCACCACAGAGCGATTCACTGCATAGGCGTGAAACAGTCCGGATCAGATGGCCTGTTCAATTTCTGCCCCCGTCAGATCTTTTGACGTATCAGCAGGTTCATCCGCACGAACCTGCGGTGGATCGCGGCCTTTTCTCTTCTGGTGAATGGAAAACACCTGTCGACGTGCATCAATGCCGGGCAGACCGATAACAAAGACTTCGTTGAACCGTCCTTCCCGCATCAGTTCCGGAGGCAACGCCGACACGTCGCTGGCCGTCGCTACCATGAAGATGGGTTCCCGATGGTCCTGCATCCAGCACAGCAGCGTACCAGACATGCGTTGAGACAGGCCCCACCGGCAGACGCGCTGAAGGCTGACACGAACGCCTTTTCTATGTCATCGATCCACAGAACCCCGAGCGTCAGAGCTTCCGCCTGCTGAATTGCCTGCCGCAACGGATTTTCGCTTTCCCCTACGAACTTCTGCTACAGCACGCCCGGATCCAGACGCAGCAGTGGCATACCCCAGTCCGCTGCGAGTCAGGCCTCTGAGATTAACCACCAGTGCTTCGCGTTCGGCTGTTTGCAGCGCACCACAAGGGTGCGGTCGCCTCACGTTTGATCTTGCGATACGTGCTCCTGACCAATTGAGCCAGTTCGTCTTTGTCTGAGCGGCCCGGACGCCAGGGCACAGGCGGGCGTTGTATCCGAGGATGCAGCGTATCTTCGTCCATCAGCAGGAGGCACTCACGTGAAGCATCTGCCGGGCAGACGAAGTCCTTGATCAGCCGTCGCACGACCGGTTGATCGGAGCCAGGTCCATGAAACAAGCCAGCGTCGGCCGTTTCTGACGCAGCAGGTACTGTAGCGCCAGTTCCGGTTTGTCGGTGCCCGCAACGGCAGCTGGCTTGGCAACATCCGGTGCACATTCCGGACTGTCGCTTTGCCGACCTCCACAACAGCCTGAAAATTGACGGGGGCATCGGTGCTGTGCAGACTGATGAGCTTGTTTCACAAAAGAACAGGATTCCGCAATTCTTCGTGTATGTCGCGCCGGCGCTTCAGAGTACTCTCAATTTCGAACGATTCGTTCCGTATCGACAGAGCGACTGTTCGGCCAGTGCCTTCGCATCGGGCATTCGGTATTTTCGGGGGACTGATCTGACAGTGACTGCCCGACCTGTCAGTCTTTGCCCAACAGCGTGACGGCCCGCCGAATATATACCATGCCGCTCCAGACCGTCACTCCCACTGCCGCCCAAAGCAGGACGTCACGAACCAGCGGCAGCCATGGCCACTGCAGTTGAGTACTCAGGGAAAGCAGGCTGGCCGTAACGGCAACGCACTGCAGCATCATCTTGGCCTTGCCGCTGAAGCTGGCAGAAAAATCCTTGCCCTGCTGCTCAAGAAAACCTCGCAGACTGGACACAAACATTTCGCGACCAATGACGACAATCACCATCCATGCAGTGACGCCCGACTGAACAGCCGCACCGGACTCGGCAGTACCATTTTTTTCCAGCAGGAACAGGAAAGTTCCACCAACAATGATTTTGTCAACAAACGGGTCGAGAATCCGGCCAAGCACCGTGACCTGTCCGTACTTGCGAGCCAGATAGCCATCCAGCCAGTCCGTCGACGCGGCAAAGACGAACAGTCCGGCGGAAGCAAGCCAGTAACCGCCGGCATCGATCAGTCCAAACAGGATCAGCGCCAGCACAAAACGACTGATGGTAATCAGGTTGGGGAGATTCAGCGATTCGCGCCCAAGTCGGCTCGCTGGCTGCGGCGCAGCTGCTGGCTGATCAGAATCCGGCATTTGACAGGGAAGGTTCTATCATTTCGTGGGGAACGTTGAAGGAATCTGCAACGACAACCCCGGTGCAGGGTTACTCAACAATCTCAGAGTCGGGCGCGATTCCCACCAAATCGTAGCCTTCCCGTCGCACAATCTCAACGGGCACCATGCTGCCGACTTCCAGATCCTGACCAGAAACGTAGACATTACTGTCGATCTCAGGCGCATCGGCGAAAGTTCGACCGATGTAGATATTTTCGTCGTCGTCTGACTGATCGTCAATCAGTACATCCAGTTCGTAGCCCACCAGAGATTCCGCATGTTCAAATGCGATCTTCTGCTGGACGGCCATCAATTCGTCCCGCCTGGCGTCCCTGATGTCGTCCGGTAGATGTCCGTCCAGTTTTGTAGCGGAAGTCCCCGGTTCCACTGAATAGCTGAACACGCCCATGCGTTCGAAACGCGTGTCGACCACGAAGTCACGCAGTTCTTCGAACTGTTCGTCCGTTTCGCCGGGAAACCCAGCGATAAACGTCGTTCGCAGCACCAGATTGGGGACACGTTGTCGCAACTTGCCCACAAGCTCTCTGGTTTGCTCAGAATTAACTCGTCGCTGCATCCGCTTTAACACCTTCGAATTGATGTGCTGTAACGGCATGTCCAGGTAAGGCAGAATTTTCTGCGAGCCTGCCACAGTGTCAATCAGTGCATCTGTGAAGTGCACGGGGTAAAGATACATCAGTCGAATCCACTGGATTCCTTCAACCTGTTCCAGTTGTCGCAACAGCTCGACCAGGCGAACATCTCCGTACAGGTCGAGGCCGTAGTATGTAGTGTCCTGAGCCACAATAATCAGTTCTTTAACCCCGTCGGCAGCCAACTCCCTGGCTTCCTCAACCACCATCTCAATCGGCTTCGTGACGTGTTTTCCACGCATCATCGGAATCGAACAGAACGTGCATGTGCGGTCGCAGCCTTCTGAGATCTTCAGATAGGCGAAGTGCTGCGGCGTGATCCTCAGCCGTGCCCTGTCATCCAGTGCAGTGATCGGGGCCGGCCGAAACAATTCTCTCTGTTCCGTGACACCACCCAGCAGACGATCCGCCACTCGATTGATTTCGTCACGACCGAAGACTCCGACCACATGATCGATGTCAGGCATTTCCGACAGCAACCCACCTTCTTCCATGCGCTCCGGCAGGCATCCGGCGACAATCACCCCCTTTGTCTGCCCGCTCTGCTTCAAGTCCAGCATCTCCTGAATAACCGCTTTGGATTCCTGCCGTGAACTGTCGATGAAGCCGCACGTATTCACGATAACAAAATCAGACTTCGCTGGGTCCGGAACCAGTGTATACCCATCCAGCGCCAGCGTGCCTAACATCTTCTCGCTGTCCACCAGATTCTTAGGGCAGCCAAGGCTGACAAAGGCGTAGTTTCCCTTGCTCGGGCCGGTCGTCTCCGGGACAGTGGGCCGGGAAGCACTGGGTTCAATAATAGGCAACGACATGAGGTGACCAGATGTTGTAGGATTCCGACCGAACGGAAGTGACCTGAACGTGTAGCGTTGCGAGCCCCGCGCATCAGGGACGCGGGACGCCTGCAGAAAACGCTGCAGTCTACTGATCGGTTCCCATTGTCACAAAAGGCAATGGGCGCTTACTGATGTTTTTGCCTTTTATCTGTGACATGGGAAAGCTGCGGCATCATTTTCGGCTGAGTGATCGACATTTCACCCGCAACTGCCACACCGATCGACAAACCTGCAGACATCCAGGTCATCGTCTATTTCGCATGACGCTGGCCCGTGGCCTTCTGAATCTGGTCCAGCTGTCTCGTCAACTCGGCCACAACATCCGGCTGAGAAGCGTACACATCGTGCTTTTCAGCGGGATCGTTCTTAAGATTATAGAGCTGTCCGGGGGCCTCACCTTTTCCGGGCCTGATTTTTCTGGGTTTGGAAAATCCTCCGGACCCCAGTCCCTGAATCAGCTTCCAGTCGCCGGAACGAATCGTCATCACTCCTCCACCAGACTGCATCACAAGATGCTTCCGCACAGGAACATTATCCGGCTGACGCCCCTTCAACACGTCAAGAAAGCTGAAACTGTCCGGCCCGGCATCGCCGGCCAGGGATGTTCCGACAACGTCCGAAAACGTGGCCAGCAGGTCTGTGAAGCAGATGGTCTGGTGCGATGTCGTTCCGGCAACCACCGAGCCAGGCCAGCGTACGATGAACGGCATGCGGTGACCGCACTCCCATGCGTCCGCCTTCATGCCCCGTAATCCACCGGACGAATCGTGATCAAACCGTTCAACGTCGTTTTCGTACCACACCGGACCATTGTCTGACGTAAGCACAAGCAGCGTATCCTGTGCCATGTCCGTCTCTTCCAGCGAATTCAATACTCGCCCGATATTTGCGTCCACCATCGCAGCAAAGTCCCCGTACATTCCTGCTCCATTACGGCCCGCGAACTCCGCCGACGGCAACCACGGCGTATGAGGAGCCGGATACGCAAGGTACAGCATCAGCGGCTTTTGCGCAGTGGCCGGTTGTCGGCCGTGCGATTGAATAACCTCAACAGCTTCTTCCGTGAAGCGGGGCAGAACATCCTTCAACGCCAGATCAGGAGCAATGCCGCCTTCTCGCCAGAATGCTCCCTGAATTCTAGTCCATCCATCGCTGTAATTCGCCCCAATCTGATTCGTCGGCGGTTGCACAGCTTTGTCACCACGAATGTAAAAGTACGGTGGAATGTCCGTGGACGCGCGGATTCCGAAATAACTCTGGAAGCCACAATCGATCGGACCGCCCGGTAACGGCTTGTCGTATCCGTTTTCGTCGAAACCCAGATGCCACTTTCCGACCATCGCAGTCTGATACCCCGCACTTCGCAGCAATGACGCAATCGTAACCTGTCCAGCACCAATCGAACGCTTATGTCGCCAGGAGCCCACGTCTGCTCGAAACGGATAGCGGCCGGTCATCAGACCGTAGCGAGACATGTGACACAACGGTCCGGGTGCGTGAGCGTCCGTGAATCGCATTCCGGCGCGTGCCAGCGAATCGATGTGCGGCGTCGAAATCTTTGAGTTCGAGTTGTAACACCCAGGGTCGCCATACCCCATATCGTCAACCATGATGACGACAATGTGCGGCAGTTTCTGTCTATCCGCCGGCACGGACGACAGAGACATCAGCAGAACAAGAATGGTTGCGAATGTGCGGCCGAGTCTATGCACAAATATAATCCTGTTTCGATTCTTAGAAGTGATGGCAGTATTCGGATCCGTGCCGGAATTCTAAGCCGCAAGCCACTGCCGTACAAACCGCATGAAGGTCTCTCAGCAGAACGGCGTCGCGGTGTCTGAATTCGAAATCGTCACCTCTGACGTCTGCATCACAGTTGCCGACGGTGATGCAAATCCCGATAACAAACAGCAAGACCCCCAGAGCCTGCCGTGCTCAATCAAATTCTCCGAGACGGTTTAACGCCGTTCACCGCCGCTCGCATTTCTGACGAAAATGTCCGCACGGCGGCAGCCGCAGCTTCGACGGACGGTGCTTCCGCCGCCAGCCTCACAATAGCCGACCCCACAATCACACCGTCGGCAACTCCTTCCAGAGATGCAACCTGATCCGGTCCGCTGATACCAAACCCCACCGCCAGGGGCAGATCCGTCATCAGCCGCAGTTGCATCAGCTGTTCAATCAGTGCCTCGGGCAGTTCCTTTCGAACGCCGGTCGTGCCGGCCACTGAGACGCAGTAGACGAAGCCACTGGACGCGTCAAGAATCTGCTGAGTGCGATCTGACGTGGTGGTGGGAGCAATCAGCTGCACCAGACCCAGGCCATGCTTCGTGGCGGTTGCAGACATCTCACTGGCTTCGTCGGCGGGCAGGTCCGGAATAATCAACCCACTAAAGCCGACTTCGGCCGCTCTGGCCACAAAGGCGTCCGTCCCGAAGCGAAACACGATTGCATAGGACACCATTGCCAGAACCGGAGGCAGCCCTGCGTCTCGCAGATCTTCCATCATCCCCAGAATACCGTGTACAGTTACGTCATTGTCGAGCGCACGGGTGTAGGACGCCTGAATCACGGGCCCGTCCGCGATGG
>Ga0315332_10000402_pt1 | contig 19494 bp, 17 predicted proteins | sample M110034915metaG_FD_203455 | JGI IMG/M metagenome (GOLD analysis project Ga0315332, IMG submission 203455) | Ammonia-oxidizing marine archaeal communities from Monterey Bay, California, United States - M1 100m 34915 | ecosystem: Environmental > Aquatic > Marine > Intertidal zone | place: USA...
TGGGCATGACGATAGTGACGCAGACCACGCTGATGGCGGTCACGATAAAGACGGTCATGGTCACGACGAAGACGGTCATGGTCACGACGAAGACGGTCATGGTCACGACGAAGATGGTCATGGTCATGGTGGCGATATGGCGACCACGGACCAGTGGAATGACGGCGTAGACCTCGCGATGGGGTATTATTTGAGCCCAGACAGTCTCATTGGTCACGTTCAGGATTCGGATCACTTTGAGTTGCCAGCCTTTCCGCCTTGGGGCGAGGGTATGTCAAAGGGCAAGTTGTCTATCCCGCAGATTTCCCCGTACACCGACGACAGTCCGATGATGGGTGAAAATGGTTCTGTTTGGGCTTATCAGAAAAATGATTTCGTTGGTCCTGTCACTTTCCAGCCGACCAAGTTTGTTGTGCTGGAGTTGATTGGGGCGTTAATTGTAGCGGCGATCTTTATTCCCTATGCGAAGCGAATTAAAAGCGGGAATCGCCCGGTTGGTCGTTTCTGGAATGTGATTGACGTCATGGTTTGTTACATCAGGGATGAGGTCGCTGTTCCAGGAATTGGTTCTGCGGACGCCAAGCGGTTTTTGCCGTTTATTTGGACGATTTTCTTCTTTGTGCTCACCTTGAATCTTTTGGGGATGGTGCCTGGATTGGGGGCGGCGACTGGTTCAATTTCAGTGACGGCGGCTCTGGCTATTTCGGTGTTCTTCGTTGTGATGGCGACCGGCATTAAGAAGATGGGGTTTGCGGGTTTTGTAAAAGCTCAGGCACCCCACCTCGACATCAACCCAGTTGTGAAGATAATCCTCGTTCCGATGATTTGGGGTATCGAGGTTTTTGGCTTGTTTATCAAGCATGCTGTCTTGGCGGTTCGATTGTTTGCGAACATGTTTGCCGGCCACTTGGTAGTTGGCGTTTTTGTTGCCTTTATCGGCGTGACTTGGCACACCCAGTTAATTTGGGGTGTAGGTCCGGCGGTAATCGTCGCCACGATTGCGGTCAACGTCCTCGAATTGTTGGTGGCTTTCATTCAGGCTTACGTGTTTGCGTTTTTGACTTCGTTGTTTATCGGTGCGGCAATTCATCCTCACTGATTTGAATATTTTAGAAAATTTTGTTGCTCTTTGAATTTGGAGAACTTTTGAATGTATAGGTTTTTGTTTGCGTTAGTGTTCGTTATGGGGGGTTTCCTCTTCTGTTCGCCAACTTTCGCACAAGAAGGTGGTTTTGCTGGCGATTTGTTGTTGGGCCAAGGCGTTGAATGGAAATTCAAAGCCATTGGTGCTGGACTGGCCGTAATTGGTGCCGCTCTTGGAATTGGAAAAATCGGTGGTGCGGCTTGTGAAAGCATCGCACGACAGCCTGAGATGGCATCAAGCGTTCAGAGCGCTGGTATTATCTTTGCTGCTCTTATTGAAGGTGCTGCTTTTGCTGCCATCCTTCTTTGTCTTGTATTCTAAATCTTGGGTGTTGGCTCAAAAGCCTGTTGTGTGTTTTTGAGCAGACCTGAGGTAGTTGTTCAGTTTGATTTTCTTACTTGGTGAAGAGTGATGATGTTGAACCAAAGTCTAGCAGGCTTGATTGCTTCTGGGGCGGCCAGCCCTCCCTTGGAGCTTAGAGTCGATACGCTAATTTTCTCCCTCTTAATCTTTGCCGGGCTTTTGGCAGTGCTGTTCAAGTTTGCTTGGACGCCTATTGTCGAGGGTTTGGACGCGCGTGAAAAGCGGATGGTGGATGACATCGAAGCCGCTCGGATCGCAAAAGAGCAGGCGGAGGCACAGCTCACCGCCTATCAAGAAAAGATGGCTGGTGCAGACGGAGAGGCGTCGGCTTTAATTGCCGAGGCGAAATCAACAGCAAACGACGCGAAAGAGAAGATCATGGCGGAGGCGGCAGCCGAAGCTCAGAAAACTCGAGAGCGTGCGTTGGCTGAGATTGAAGCGGCGAAAACCGCTGCAGTTCGGGATTTGGCGGAATCGAGTGTGGACTCGGCCGTTAGTCTGGCTGGCAGTATCGTAGGGCGATCGCTCGACAAATCGGATCATTCCGCTTTGATTGAGAAGTCTCTCGAGCAGTTCACCACCGGGGCATAGTTGCCGTTTAGATCAATCAACGACTGATTAGGTAGTCACTTTCGATGGTAGAAGCGAAACAACCGACGGTTTTCGATAGCGACCAACAGCAGTTGGGCGACGTGTATGCTCGGGCGCTCTTGGCGTTCGCAGCAGATGCTGGGAATGTTGACCAACTGGTCGATGAGCTTGGTGAAGTCGTCGAAGCGATAAACGGTGTTGCAGGGTTGCGGGATGCCTTGGAGTCGCCAAGAGTCGGGGTGGAATCTAAAGTGGATCTGCTCGATAAGGCATTTGCCGGGAAAGTCGAAAAAGGCTTGCTTCACTTCCTCAAGGTTGTGGGTAACAAAGGTCGTTTTGACTGTCTCGGTGCGATTGCTTCGTCGGCGAAAACTTTGCGCGATGAGATGTCGGGTCGTGTTCAAGCGGTTGTGACATCGGCGTCTCCAATGGACAGTGAGGTGGTCGGGCGAATCACGGACCAGTTGTCCAAGACACTTGGTAAAGATGTCAGCCTTCAGGTTTTAGTCGATCCTGAAATACTTGGCGGAATTGTAGTGCGGGTGGGTGACACGGTTTATGACGGGAGTGTTGTAAATCAGTTGTCTCAGGTTCGGGCACGAGCGGTTAAGCGTGCTTCGGATGCCATTCGTGAAAAATTGGATCGCTTCACGACGTCAGAATAATGACTGAGTAGATCCTGGGGCTTTAAAAAATAAAACAAACTTCAATTGGTTGAAGCAAGGATGGCCGAGAGGTTGTCTTTTAAAAATAACGAGGAAATCAATGAAAATCAGTGCTGACGAAATCGCCTCGGTGATTCAACAGGAAATCACTAACTTTGAGAGCGAGATTGATGTTCGCGAAGTAGGAACCGTGCTGGAAGTCGGCGACGGTATTGCCCGTGTTCATGGCCTTACGAATGTTGCCGCCGGTGAGATGGTTGAATTCCCTGGGGGAATCATTGGTCTTGCGTTTAACCTCGAAGAGAACTCGGTCGGTATCATCATTCTTGGTGATTACCTTAAGATCAATGAAGGTGACCAAGTTAAGTCGTTGGGAACCTTGCTCTCCGTTCCGGTTGGTGAAGCGGTTGTCGGTCGCGTTGTTGATCCCCTTGGAAATCCTCTCGATGGAAAAGGTCCTGTCAATTCAGATGCGACACGTCCTGTTGAAATCATTGCGGCGGGTGTTGCTGAGCGAAAACCGGTAACCGAGTCGATGCCAACTGGTATTAAAGCGGTTGATGCGATGACCCCGGTTGGTCGCGGACAGCGCGAATTGATCATTGGCGATCGTAAGACCGGTAAGACGGCCATCGGTATTGATGCGATCATCAACCAAAAAGGGACTGGAGTTCAATGTTTCTACATTGCTGTCGGTCAGAAAGATTCGTCGGTTGCAGGCGTAATCAAAGAGCTTGAAGAGAACGGAGCCATGGATTACACCACGGTGATCGTCTCTGGTGCAAGTTCACCCGCACCAATGCAGTACATCGCTCCTTATGCCGGAACGGCAATGGCGGAGCATTTCATGTACGCTGGCGGTCATTGCTTGGTAGTCTACGATGACCTTTCGAAGCAGGCGGTTGCTTATCGCGAACTTTCTTTGCTAATGCGGCGTCCTCCGGGGCGTGAAGCCTACCCGGGCGACGTGTTTTACTGTCACTCTCGTTTGTTAGAGCGGAGTGTTAAGCTCAGCGACGAACTGGGTGGTGGCTCAATCACATCGCTTCCAATTATTGAAACACAAGAAGGCGAAGTTTCCGCCTACATTCCAACCAACGTAATTTCGATTACCGATGGTCAGATTTACCTTCAACCCGATTTGTTCTTCTCGGGTGTTCGGCCTGCGATGAACGCCGGTATTTCGGTTTCCCGCGTTGGAGGTAATGCCCAGGTTTCAGCGATGAAAAATGTGGCGGGTGGTTTGCGTCTCCAGTTGGCGGCTTTCCGAGCGTTAGAAGCGTTCGCCCAGTTGGGAACGGATCTCGACGCGGCGACTCAAGCTGACCTAGATCGTGGATATCGAATGGTTGAATTGCTGAAGCAGCCGCAATACAAACCGCTTCACGTTTGTGACCAGATTATGGTCATTTACGCGGGTACATCTGGAAAGCTGGACGGCGTTGCTGTGGCTGATGTTCGCCGGTGGGAAGAAGAGTTCCTAGAGTTCATCCACACGAAAAAACAAAATGTTTGGGATAGCCTGGACGAAAATAAAGATGTCAGCGCTGTAATGAAAAAGGCTGACAATGAGGTCACCCAAATGGTGGTCGCTGCCATCGACGAATTTAATCAATCGTTTAAGTAGTGCAGAGGTTCTCAGGTTGCTCCGAGGAGTCACCTGAGTCGATCTCTGGTTAACTAAGAAGTAAGGCACGAAGGAAGGACGGAAATTGAAGGTTAGAAATTGAGCTCGATCCCGAGCTGCCGACAACCGGAAATTTCCCATAAATATAAATGGCCAACGCCCGAGCACTTGATAAACGTCGCAAGTCGATCCGTAATATTAAAAAGATTACGAGAACGATGGAGTTGATTGCGACTGCAAGATTTAAAAAAGCGATGGATCGTGCGACCTCGGCAAGTGATTACACGAAACGTATCACTTCTGTTGTCGCTGATTTGGCACGTGCTGGTCTTGAGGTTTCGCATCCGCTGTTGGAAGCGCCTGAAGAAACGAAATCCGCCACGCTGTTGGTGTTAACTGGAAATCGAGGTCTTTGCGGGGGTTACAATGGAAACGCAATTCGTCTTGGTGCAAAGACCTACGAAGCGCTGTCGAGTGAGATCGGAAACGTTAGCCTCGAGGTAAGTGGCAAGCGAGGGATTTCGGGTTTTAATTTCCGTGACATGGCAGTGGCTGAGTCGTTTACAAATTTCGACGACCAACCGTTATACGCTGAAGTTGAAATGATCGCCAACCGGTATCTTCGGGCCTATGCTGAAGGAACCTTAGATCGGCTCGACGTAACCTATACGAAATTTATCTCTGTCGCGAAGCAAGAAATTGTCAACGAGACCTTGCTGCCGTTAGGGAAAATTGAAGGTGCGGAGGTGGCGGACGATGATTCGGGGGCTTCTGGTAAGACGTCGCTTTACGAGTTCGTGCCTTCGGCAGAGAGTATTTTAGAAGAGGTCGTCCCAACAAGTTTTAAGATTAAGTTATTTAAGTGCTTTCTCGATGCGGCTGTCAGCGAGCAGGTTGCTCGAATGGTGGCGATGAAGAGTGCAACTGAAAATGCAAATGACATGATCAAGATGCTTTCAAGGACTTACAACCGTGCTCGACAATCCCAGATTACGGGTGAGATCATGGAAGTCATTGGTGGTGTCGAGGCGTTAGAGGGATAGATAAAGAGAATGTGAGTCGGTGCTTCGACTTGCTGAGTATAGAAGCTAAATCAAACTGAAAATTGAACACTGTTAACTGAAGATAATTCTATGGCAAATATCGGTAAAATCACTCAGGTGATCGGTTCGACCTTTGATGCTGAATTTAGTGAATCGGCTATGCCGGCGATCTACAATGCGGTAACCGCTGAGATTGATGCGGGTGGGCAGCAAAGAACCCTGTTCGGCGAAATTTCAAAACACCTTGGCGGCGGACGTGTTCGTTGTGTCGCTTTAGGTTCCACTGAAGGATTGCGACGTGGGGCGGACTGCGTTGATACGGGCGCTCCCGTTTCTGTGCCGGTTGGCGAGGAAACACTAGGACGCGTTTTCAACATGCTTGGAGAGACAGTTGATGGACGCGGTCCTGTTGGAACCGAAGAGCGACGGTCGATTCACCGAGCTGCGCCTGGGATTGATGAATTATCCACGAGTACCGAGTTGTTCGAGACCGGTATCAAAGTGGTCGACTTGTTGACCCCGTTTGTGCGCGGCGGTAAGGCTGGATTATTTGGTGGTGCGGGTCTTGGGAAGACCGTTATCCTTACCGAATTGATCGCTCGTATTGCATCGAATCACGGTGGTTATTCTGTGTTCGCGGGAGTTGGAGAGCGAACGCGTGAAGGTACTGACCTTTGGTTGGAGATGCAGGAAACACCTATCGGCTCAACGGGTCAAATGGTGATTGAAAAAACAGCGATGGTATTCGGCCAGATGAATGAGCCGCCGGGTGCTCGACTTCGTGTCGCTTTGTCGGCTTTGACGATGGCGGAGCACTTCCGCGATCAGTCCGGAAAAGACACGTTGTTGTTTGTTGATAACATTTTCCGATTCTCGCAAGCTGGATCGGAAGTTTCTGCGTTGCTCGGACGGATGCCGTCTGCGGTGGGTTACCAGCCAACCTTGGCGACTGAGATGGGTGCATTGCAGGAGCGGATTGCTTCGACGAACAAGGGTGCGATTACATCAGTTCAGGCGGTTTATGTCCCTGCGGATGATCCGACGGATCCGGCTCCGGCGACAGCGTTTGGACAGTTGGATGCGTTCCTGTACCTGGAAAGATCGATTTCGGAAAAAGGTATTTACCCTGCGGTTGATCCGTTGGCTTCGTCATCCCGAATTCTTGATCCCGCTTATGTTGGTGACCGCCATTACGCGATTGCCCGCCGAGTCCAGACGACCCTGCAGCGATACCGCGAGCTTCAGGACATCATTGCGATTTTGGGTGTCGATGAGCTTTCTGAGGAAGACAAGTTGATCGTTCACCGCGCACGCCGAATTGAGAGATTCCTTTCTCAACCGTTCTTCGTTGCCGAGGTGTTTACTGGCAAGTCAGGTGAATTTACTTCACTCGAAGACACCATTCGCAGCTTCGAAGAGTTGTGTGACGGTAAGTGGGATCATCTTCCAGAGAACGCGTTCATGTATGTCGGTTCGATTGAGCAGGCAGAAGAGCAAGCTAAGAAAATGGCTAAGTAGTTTTGAGGGCAGCCGATCGAAAGACTCGGCTGCTTCTCGGTTTTGTTCGTTGAGCGGTAGATTGAGTCCGGCTTTTTAAAAAGTTTTCGTGCGTATTTAGAGCAATGTTATGGCACAGATACAACTTGTAATCGTCACACCTGAAAAAACGACGCTTGATCAGATGGTCGATGCTGTGACACTCACGCTCTTCGATGGCGAAGCTGGTTTTTTACCGGGGCACGCCCCGATGATTGGTAGACTCGGACCGGGGGAACTTCGTGCCCGCGTTGGTTCTGAGGAATCGAGATATTACGTTGAGGGCGGCAACGTCCAGGTTGAGAACAACGTGGTTTCGGTTTTGACAGGGCAAAGCATGGACGTCGCTGAGATTGATCTTGCGGCGGCGAAGGCAGCACTTGAGGCCGCTGAGGCGGAATCGGCGTCATCACCTGCCCTGGCTGAAATGAAGCAAAAGGCGATCGCTCAGGCTCAGGCGAAGATTCGAATCGCATCCAAAGCCTAAGCTTTCGGTTGGTTAGTTACTTCGAAGTTTTCTTGGCATTCTCAAGGCAACCGGACTGGCGGAAACTGTCGGTTAGCACCTCATTCCACAGGATGTATCCAGTAACGTTGAGGTGAAGGTTATCTTTAGCGAACAACTCGGGCCGAGGTTTTTGGTCGGCTCCCATCATCGGCTGATCGATATCGACAAAGAAGAGTTGATCATCTGCCTCGCAGTAAGATTTAATAAGTTCGTTAGTTTTTCTCATTTGTGTTACTCGTTTCCACCGCTTGATGCTGGGCTTGATCGCCACAAAATGAATTTTGGTTGACGGTAGCTTTTTTCGAACGATGGCTACGAATTCAGCAAAATCAGCGAATACTCGTTGAGGAGATTTTCCAGCGTTGATGTCATTGTCGCCTGCATACATGACGATCGATTGAGGTTCGTAGTTGAGAACAATTCGGTCGAGGAATTGAACGGAGTCGGCGAGTTGCGACCCTCCAAATCCCCGATTGATGGTCACCAAGTTTGGAAAAGATTTGCTTAGGTTCCACAGGCGAATACTGGAACTGCCAACGAACAAAATGGCGTTTTTAGGTGGCGTTTTTTTCTTATCAGCGGTTTCAAATTTCGCGATGTCAGCCTGCCATCGCGATGAGTCGTGAGGGTCCTGTAGCTCCGACTGTGCGACGGCATAATGCGTTAGTGCCAGAGTGAGGAATATGGCAACTAGGTTTTTCTTCATCGGTGTTGTCAGTCTTGGGGCAATGGAAATGGGCAGCGTTTAAGGGAGTTCACTGAATCCTTGGGGTGGCAACTTAGATTATAGAGTGTAACTGGAACCGCCCCAAGAAAAAAAGAGTTAGATCCCGGGCTGTTGGAAATCAGCGTGCTGAGAAACAATTTCCAGGATCAGTGGGTGGAGTTTTGAATTGGTGGCCAGAACTGAACTTTTCTCCAAAGGGAGAGTTGTTCCTTTGCAGGTAGTAACGGTACCTCCAGCTTCTTCGACAAATAATCGGGCGGCTGCGAAATCCCAGGGGGAGAGTTCGTATTCAAAGTAGCCGCCGAATCGACCAAGGCCAACTTGGACGAGATCAAGTGCGGCCGTTCCGAACCGGCGAATTCCATGAATCTTTTGGTGGAAGAGCGCTTCGACGGCATTGAGCGTGGCTTTCATCATGGCTCCGCGGTCGTAGTAAAATCCTACGGCAATCATCGTGTTTTCAAGGGACTGATGTTGGTTGACGGAAACCGGATTGGCATTCCAGTACGAACCCTTCCCGCGCTGAGTGGTAAAGAGGTCACCGGTGGTCGGATTAAGAATCACACCACATTGGGCGACTCCCATCCGGTAGTAGGCGATTGAGATTGCGAAATGAGGGATGCCGTGCGCGAAATTGTTCGTTCCATCGAGCGGATCGATTACCCAGAGATGTTCGCTCTCGAGCGTCGCTGTATGTTCTTCTTCTGCTAGGAACTGGTGATCAGGCAATTCTCTTCGAATGTCATCTACAATCGCCCGCTCTGCCTCGATATCAGCCTTGGTGACAACTCCTTGAAATTCTTCGTTTGTATATTTTGTGCGAATTTCTGCCGACGCAAGGTCTGAGAAATAAGATGACAGTATCTGTTCGGCTTTTCTTGCGGCATTGATTGCTACTGTCAACTCAGACGAGGGTGTCATGTTTTCAGAGGTCATATTTGTGGAGGTTTTGTTTGTGATAGTGTTTAAGTGACGCGAATTTAATAGGTAATGCTTCAGCTTGGTGGCAGTTAGTGGTTCTTGACGGTTGGTAGATTGTTCATGAGGTCAATGATTGACGAACGATCTTCTGTGGAGGGAATGGTCGACGTATCTTGTAACTGGAAACACTCACTAAGGCTTTGTGAATGGAATCCTTCGTTGAGGATTTCAAAGCTATTGGGAGTGGTCAGGCCGGGGTGTTCCACTCCACAGGCATGGCTTAGCTGAAGAATTTCTTTTCTAAGGTTGAGAATGAAGTTGGCAAGTTTTGCCGATTTATCGGTTGGGTCGAGGCCTCGCATGAGCCATGGATTTTGCGTTGCGACGCCAGTGGGACATTTGCCTGTGTGGCAAACTTGGGCTTGAATGCAGCCAATGGCAAGCATGGCTTCTCGGGCAATGTTTATCATGTCGCATCCCATTGCCATTGCTGCGAGAGACTCATGCGGGAATCCTAGTTTTCCAGCACCGATGAACGTGATGTTTTCTTGGAGATTAAGTTCAGCAAACTCACGGAAGACTCGCGAAAATCCGAGTTTAAACGGCAGAGACACGTGGTCGGAAAAAGTAAGCGGTGCGGCGCCGGTTCCGCCCTCCCCGCCGTCGATGCAGATAAAGTCGACTCCGCGGGTGCGTGTCTCCATTAGCCTGGCAAGTTCTTGCCAGAAATTAAGTTCCCCAACGGCGGATTTTATTCCAATGGGTAGGCCAGACTTTTCGGCGAGTCGTTCGACAAAGTCGAGAAGTTCATCAGCGTTAGAGAATTCAAGGTGGGAGTTCGGTGAGAGGCAGCTTTTTCCAATCTCAATTCCACGAATATCTGCAATCTCAGCGGTCACTTTACTCGCGGGCAGAACGCCACCGCGACCTGGTTTGGCACCTTGACTCAGTTTTATTTCAACTGCTTTGACTTGATATTGATCGCAAGCTTCGACGAATTTGTTTTCATCGAACCCTCCGTCGTTTCGTCTGGCTCCATAATATCCGGTGCCCAGTTGCCAGATCAGTCCGCCTCCCAAATCGTGGTGTGGCGAGATCCCTCCTTCCCCTGTATTGTGCAGACATTCGGCTATCGCACACCCTCGATTAATAGCCTGGACTGCCGGCGCCGAAAGTGAGCCATAACTCATCGCTGAAACGTTGATAATAGAATTGGGGCGGAAGGCGAGTTTTCGATTTCGCGGGCCACCTAAAATTTTGGCGACAGGAATTCGATAATGCGGATCATAGTCAGGGTCATCCGGCTGAATGTCGTGAATGGGAAACGTCGATTGTTTAACGATCAAGTAGCCCGAGGTTTGTTCCAGGTCGTTATCGGTTCCGAAGCCGAAATAATTGTTACCTTTGCTGGCAGAGCGATAGATCCAGTGTCGTTGGTCGCGGGTGAAGGGACGTTCTTCGTTGTTGCCCGCGACAATATATTGCCGTAGTTTGGGGCCGAGTTCTTCGAGCAGGTAACGTCCGTGTCCGAGCACGGGGAAATTGCGGAGGATCGGATGTTTTTTTTGGGTTAGATCGTGCACTGCAATCATGAGCACGACAAAAAAGATTACACCCAGTATTATGTAGCCCGTCACTATGCACCTCAATCTCGTAGGAATGAACCCTTTCCAGTTTAACCCTCGGTGGGTGCTGTTAGCTACTCCGAACGGTAATCAATTATCTATGGAGAATTGATTTTTGTCTGTGGAAATCCAATGGAAGCAGAGCCGAGCGGTTATCTTGGCTTCCGTGAGTGACTAGGATAGACGCGTGAAATCTTTCGTAAAAAAACTCAAAACACCTCTGTTTCGGTTTTGGCCTGCGCTCTTGATTGGTGGGATCTGGGTCTGGTTTTTTGGTCCGATGATGATGGGCCGCGAAGTTGTTGGATTTCGCGATTCTGCTTATCTCTATTATCCGTTGTTTGAATGGATTGATGCGCAGTGGGCAGCTGGCGAAATTCCGCTTTGGAATCCGTTTTGTAATTTCGGGATGCCGGTGGTCGGAGATGGTTCTTCGAGTGTTTTTTATCCAGGCAAACTAGTTTTCTTTTTCCGTTTTCTGAGTTATCCGTCGCGTTACGGGATTTATCTAGCAATGCACGTTCCTCTGGCTGCGGTCGGTGCGTATAAATTTTCCCGGTTGCTTGGCGCGAAGAAGATGGGCGCGACGCTGGCAGCGTTCGCCTATCCCTTTGGTGGAGTCGTGTTGTTTCAGGTAACCAATGTAATCTATCTGGTAAGCGCGGCTTGGTTTCCGTGGGCCATGATTTGTGTTTTACAGATGGTCCAAACTAAACATCTAAAGTGGTCGCTTGGTTTGGCTATGGTTTGCGCGATGATGATCCTTGGCGGGGATCCGCAAATGGTCTATCACGTTGGGCTGATCTCGGTGGTTACCCTCGGAGTTCAGTGGGCTCGGACACGTAAGCGGCTTGATTTGCAGCGTCGCTTGGGTGGGTGGCAGGCGTTGATCTTAATGGCTGTTTTAGTCGGAACCACCAGTCTGCTTTCGGCAGTGCAGTTATTGCCGACGATGGAGTGGTCGCGATTGAGCGAGCGTTCAAGAACCTCCCGGGTGATGAATTTTTACCAGGCAGTTGGAAGTGAATTAAGTCAGACCGCCCCCGAGGCTGGAGGTCAGTCATTATTGGATGATGCCAGTGGAGTTGCCGGGCATGCTTACCAATTCAGCCAGCCTCCCTGGTCGGTGATGGAATTGATTTGGCCGAATATTTCGGGTAGGCCATTTCCTGTCAATCGACGGTGGACTGCTAATCTTGCAGGCGCCGATCGGATGTGGGTGCCGTCGCTCTATGCCGGTTTGGCTGTATTTATTTTAGGGATTCTCAGTTTGCGATTTTGGGGGCGCAGCAAGAAACAAGTCTGGCTCTCTTGGGTTTTTTGCATATTTACCATGGGGTCGTTCGGTTGGTATGGACTTGTTTGGTTCATTAATGAATTTCACCCTGACCCTTCTTTTCGAAGTTCGCTAGGACCTCAAGTGGGAGGTGTTTATTGGTGGATGGTAATGACTTTGCCAAAATATTTTTTGTTTCGTTATCCAGCTAAGTTGTTTGTGATTTCCAGTTTTGCAATCGTAGTATTAGCGGGGATGAACTTTCATAAGTTGCGTACGCGTGGTGTGGCAGCGGTCAGCTTGGTCGTGGCTTGTCTCAGTTTTGCCGGGTGGGTGGCGGTGAATCGAGGAAGCGAAGCTTGGTTTCCGTTGGCCATTTCAGATCCATTTTTTGGCCCTTTTGATTTCGAGGGATCGCTTGTCGAGATCAAGGCGGCGATGCTCCATACCTGCATAGTCGCGTTCGTGCTGTTCGCAGGGAGCTGGTTAGGGGCGTCGGGGGGGTTGGGCCGGAATTCGACCAACTGGCTTTTCGGAGCGGTGCTTCTAGTTTCGATCGTTGAAACTTCGCTCGCCAATCACTGGTTGGTTTCAACTGTTCCTGTTGCAGTATTTACAGAAGAAACGGAGGGACTTGCCGGGCTAAGAGAATTACAGCAACGGATTGGTGTTGAACCACTCAGGATTTATCGAAGTGAGATGGGGGCTTCACCACCGGTAGAGTGGGCCACGGTGAGCTCGGACCAACGGCTTGAGGAAGTCGTGAATTGGCAGCGACGGTCAATGTTTCCCAAGCAACATTTAGGTGAGGACGTTGTGCTGTTAGGTAGTTTCAGTTCAATCTGGCCGCAATCCTACCAGGGCTTGATCGATCGCTGGGAAGCCGTTGTTGCTGGGGATTACGATCCGAAGGGAACGGGGTGGATGCAGGATTCGCGAATTCATGGCCTCATTAAGAGATCAGACGAGGGGGATGTCCTGATCAAGCCGCCCCCTTCCCCTGCTTACGAATCGTCGGCGTTGCCGATTGAATGGATGTTTGAGTTTGAAAACGGGGCGGAACCTTTCCCTTTGGTTCCAATTTTTGAATGGGGAGAGGGAATTAAGTTGATTGACTGGGAGGCCGCCACCAATCGTCCTGAGATTGAGATAACCGAGTTCAGTAGCAATCGATTTGTCGCCAAAGTAGTGACAGATCGCCCACGGGTTTTAGGGTTCTACGCTCCCCCCGTCGAAGGTTGGAATGTGACTGTGTGGGACGTAGGCCGGGAGCAGGTTGTCTCTCCAGATTTATTGTTAGCCTCGGAAAATTTACCTGATCCGAACGCCGGATTTGAAAATTTATCTCTACTGTTCTTTAATCAAGAAGGCGAATTTGTGGTTGAATTTCGCTACCAACCAAAGTCATTTTGGATGGGAGCTTCATTGAGTTTCTTAGGTTGGATCTCTGTATGTCTTTATGCAGGCCGTCGTTTTTTGGGGTTGCCTTGAATTGTAGGCGAGTAGGATCTTACTGGTTTGGCATCTCTGGCGGCGAGAATTCAAGAAAAACCATTGGAAGGATGCGATGCGTAATTAGAGTCGTTAGACTAACAGTGTTAAATTTTATTTCGTTTGACTTACGAATTTTTTATTGTCGAGGTGGTTCGATGTTGCGTTTTTCAATTGGTGTGGGAGCTCTGGTTTGTGCGTTAATTTTGCTGCCGCTTTCTTTGCTGCTCAATGCGCAGGACGATGCTGACGAGCAAGTGACGGTAGGGAGTGTCGAAGTGCTCGATCCTTCATTGAAAGACTTGATCGATCCGACAAGTCCAATCGAAGTCCTGACGACTGGGTATCAGTGGTCGGAAGGTCCGGTCTGGATCAAAGACAAAAGTGTCTTGCTTTTTTCAGATGTGCCTCAAAATAAGATCCACTGTTGGAGTCCAAAAAACGGACATTCGATTTTCATGGACCCCAGCGGTTACGAGGGGAAAAATGGCGAAAAGGAGCCAGGCTCTAACGGGCTGATGACAGATGCCAAAGGTCGGTTGGTTGTTTGCGATCATGGTAATCGGCGAATTTACCGTGTTGAAGCGGATGGTTCAAAGACGACCTTAGCAGATAAATTTGAAGGTAAACGGTTTAACAGCCCTAACGATTTGGTCATTCATTCCAACGGTGCAATTTACTTTACCGATCCACCGTATGGATTGCGAGATGAGTCAAAGCGGGAGCTTGATTATTGTGGAGTGTACCGACTTGGTGTCGATGGTGAGGTGACGCTGTTGACCAAAGAGCTGGAACGTCCTAACGGGATTGCGTTGTCTCCCGATGAAAAGACTTTGTACGTCGCCCAATCGCACCGCCCTGCTCCGATTTATAACGCTTACGCGATTAAACCTGATGGGACGACGGCAGCAAAAGGTAAGACGATTCTTAATAGCATTAAGTATGCGAACCAAGGAGATCCGGGCATGCCGGATGGCATGTGCGTTGATGTGCAGGGAAATCTCTGGGCATCGGGGCCGGGCGGGATACTCGTGATTTCCCCGACTGGAAAGCTATTGGGGCGATTAATGATGGGCAAGCCAACGGCGAACTGTGCGTTTGGGGGCGATGGATCCACTCTGTTCATCACATCCAGCGATCGGATTTGTCGCGTGCAAACAAAAACTAAAGGTTTGGGGTTTTAGTCAATTTTCAATTAATTATGGCAGTTGCCAGTGGTTGGCTTGCTGCCTTTCTTGGAGGTTGGAAACCGGTTGGTTGGATTTATCAGTGGTTCTTATTCAGTGGGTTGAGTTGGAAGCGTGGCGACGGTTTCCTTGGGCTCGACCTTCTCGTCCGGATGATTGGGATCATGCGGTACCTCTGGCGAAGGTTTCGTTGGTGCTGGAAATTTGGGAATCGTTCCAATGGGTGGCACGGGTTCGCCGGGAGCGACTGGCGGATAAAAATTGTGGAATCGTCGAGCGCATCGATCTTTAAAGCTCGCGAGTGCCGAATCGCGAAGGTCTTTGGTTGAGAACGCCTGGTTAAGTGTAATATCCAGGAATTGATTTGCCCTTTCGAATACAGCATCGTCCATTTTTAGATAGCGATATGCGAATTCCCGATCTGCTGGGGAGATGTCTGCGTCGCGTTTGGAGACATTCGCCCGAACGTAAGATAGGTCGGAAAAAACGGTGGGGTATAATTGCTCTAGGCAAATGCAGGATTCATCAAATCGCTCGATCGGAAATACAAACGCTCTGCCAGTGGCGATGGCCCGATCAATGACCTCCATTGAGTCGAACGATTTACCTCCATTGAGAAAGTAGATCTGGCTATTGGTTTGCGGGTGAACCTCCTGTTGAACTAATTCAGCGGTGGCAAATTCGCGGAAGCTCATTCGCTGGGCAATGCAATTTACTTCTTCGAAATGTCGATGGAAGAAATATCTTGAGATAAATCGATCCACTGGATTGCGGACATAGCTAAGTGCAAAAACTTCCGCATGTTCATGTTCAAATGGGAGGTCGAGCGAGAGCTTATGATCACTCAGACATTGAACCCAGGGATGGCAGCGGACAATTTCGCTCACATCGTCACGGGTGTACTGTTTTGTTTCCAGTAAAGAATTGGAGTTGTAAAACCCTTTTCCAAAGTTTCGATTCATCAATTGTCTTAATGTTGATCCTCCAGCTTTGGGTACATGGACATGTAGCCAGCATTGCCGAAGTCGTTCAGTACCGGTTGAGGAAATGGCATCGGTCATTTCAGAATCCAGAGAGATAACAATTGGGAAATTGATTCGAATCATACGAATGACGCTAAACTGAATAGCACGCATTCGATTAACGCAATTGTCTCACGACTCTTGCTCGTAGACAATATCAACCTGTTGGATCGCATGGTAGAGATTTTGAGAAGCGTCTGCTTTAGCTGCCTACCTGATTACGGATCTTCAGTTTGGGCTTTTCCATGGTGACCGTAGTCGATGGAGCAACGCTTTCGGTCAGCCAAACACTCGAGCCGACGACAGAATCGCGGCCAACGACGGTCTCACCGCCTAAAACGGTCGCATTCGCGTAGATAACGACATTGTCTTCGATCGTGGGGTGACGCTTTGAATTGCGTACTAGTTGGCCCATTTCGTCCTGTGGGAAACTCAAGGCACCTAGCGTAACCCCTTGGTAAATTTTGACGTGCTCGCCAATGACGCAGGTTTCACCAATCACAACCCCGGTACCGTGGTCAATGAAGAAGTGGTTGCCGATTGTTGCTCCCGGATGGATGTCGACTCCTGTTTCTCCATGGACCCACTCTGCCATCATCCTGGGGAGGAAGGGGACGTTTAATTTGTAAAGTTCATGGGCGAGTCGATGGACGGTAATCGCACGTAACCCGGGGTAGCAAAGGATTACTTCATCGTAATTTTTGCAGGCGGGGTCGCCGACGTATGCTGCTTTCACATCGGTTAACAGAGACGCCCGGATTTGCGGCATTTTAAGAATATAATCAGTCGAGATTCGTTGGCTGAATTCTATGATATTATCCGGCATCGTAAGCTTGCCGGAGGAGCTGCTCCCACAATCTTGGAGGGTCATGTCCTCGCAAGCTTCAAAATGACGAGCAATTGCAATGGCGATTTGTCGAGAAATCAGTTGATGCGTTTCGTCAATTTGCGATCTTAATCCAACCAGCACTTTTTCACTGGAGGATTCATTTGAGCGGAACCCCGGGTAGACGATTGCTTTTAATCGCAAAATTAGGTCAACCAAAGAATCGAATTCGGGAATAGGCGCTACGTGAGATGATTTTGGAAATACAAGCGATCCATGAATTTCCGCGGCAACCTTATCAAGGGTTTGCTCAGAGTTTTGATTGTCTGATAGAGATTGCGGTTTCATATAATTCGAAATGAAAAAAGTTTCCGTGGAAGAATTTCGATAAGCTGCGGCGATCCTGCGAGGGGGTGTCGTCGAACGATGCAATGTCCCCGGTGAGATTCCATGATTAGTTGGGAAAGGACTTGGATTTGCATTCATTGGAATCTAGGATCACAGAATAAGTTTAACGGCTGGGGACTGATTTCAAACACGAGTCCTCAGTAAATCTATTGGTTCAAAGCCTTTTCGAATTTATCGTCACTGTCGTCCTTTGGATTTGGTTCGATTCGTCACTAACTCTCCGAAACTCGATAAATCGTTGCGTTTTGTTTAAAATTGCCGCAGCGTCCGGTAGTTCTCGAATTGCTCTGGGCCGAAGCGGGGTTGTCCTGCAGAGCGATAGCGGTTTCTTGCTGGCTTAGCTAGGTGATGAAATTTATTCCGCTAAGATAAGTAAATGCTTTTAGAATGTTGGACAATTTGGGCGAGACTGGCTCCGTGGCTTCTTCTGGGAATGTTAATTTCTGGACTCATGGGAGCTCTACTTCCAAGTGATTGGATTCGGAGGCGTTTTCACGGATATTCGGGAGTATTTCGAGCGGTTCTGCTCGGCATTCCCCTGCCGCTTTGCTCATGTGGTGTAATTCCGGCTGGCGTTGGTTTACGCCAGCAAGGAGCTAGCAAGGGAGCTGCCCTTGGTTTTCTTATCAGCACCCCGCAGACGGGGGTCGACTCAGTGTTAGTGAGCGTTTCCTTTTTTGGTTGGCCATTTGCGATAGTAAAGATGCTTGCTGCTGCGGTGACTGGTTTAGCCGGCGGCTGTTTATTGGATCTTGTTGAACCTGAGGTTCCGCTCTCGCCAGAGACGGTAGACAAAGCGGGGGCTCTTCCGTGTGTTACTGTTGATCGACCATCCCAACGGCGTAGCTGGTTGGAGCGATTTAAAGAATCGAGTGTCGAAATTCTTCGGTCGATATGGGTTTGGCTGGTTTTCGGCGCGTTAGTTTCGGCATTGATCAATCAATACCTTCCAGTGGTTTGGGTGCAAAACCTGGAGTCTTTAGGCTGGCTTCCCTCAATTTTGGTCGTATTGCTGCTATCAATTCCGCTTTATGTTTGTGCAACGGCTTCAGTTCCAATTGCTGCGGCATTGGTTTCAAGCGGCCTCTCTCCGGCGGCAGCATTAGTTTTTTTGATGGCTGGGCCAGCTACGAATGTCTCGACGATTGGCGTTATTTATGGTCGGTTTGGCTGGAGATCGGTAATCGTTTATTTGGTTACCATTTTGGTTGGCAGTATCGGTGTCGCCTGGCTGTTTGATGGGTTTTTGTTATCCGATGTTAGTCAGGGCATGGTTGCGAATCACCACGTTTTGTCGTTCTGGGAGTCAGCTAGCGGGATTGTACTTTTGTTCTTGGTCGGCAAATTTGTGGCGGCTGATCTGAAAAGGTTCTTCACCACAAATCGAATGGTCGACGGGGATGTTAGCGAAATGACCTTAGATGTCATCGGAATGACGTGTGGTAATTGCGTGCAGCGGGTCGAAACCTCGTTGCAGCAGATTGCTGGAATTCAGAAGGTGGTAGTTGATTTAAAATCGGAAACGGCGACCATTTGGGGGGATCCGAATCCGAGCGAGGTAATTGATTGCGTGGAACGGTTAGGGTTTCGAGCGACGAACCAACTTCAAGGGAAGTGAAATAAGATGGACCAGAGTGAGAGGGATAGAAAGCGCATTACCGAATTGGAAAGTTCGATGATGCATTTGCAAAATGATTACGACTCATTGAACGAAGTGGTGCTGGAAAATGTTCAGCGACTGGAAAAAATGAGACTAATCATCGAGCGTCTAGAGAGTCGTCTCCGGGCTAGTTCGGAGTCTGAGCCGGAGCGGAAAGCGGAGGATGAAGTGCCTCCTCATTATTGATCTTTTTGTTGGAGTATTCAGGCGATGCCAAATATTTTTGATTGATAAAACGTTTTGAGTATTCCGTTCAAGAAGAGGCCTTTCGGCAGACGAACAGGATATAGGAAATCAAGGACATGATTGGTGTTTGAACCAAGCCAAGGGTCTTTCGGTTGCTTGATTTCCCAGCCTGTTTCCGTTGCAATTTCGAACTTTCTGGACGCTCTCTCGAATGAAGCTCGCGATAATCTCACGCCAGCCAACCTGTTATAGCACGCGAAGATTGGTCGAATCGGCCAAAGCGAGAGCGCACGAGGTAGAGATTCTCGACACGCTCAAGTTTTCAATTGATTTAGCTGAATGCAACCCGCAGTTGTTTTATCAATCTCAGCGTTTAGGCGAATTTGATGCGATCATTCCCCGGATCGCTGCTTCGATCACTCGATTTGGAACGGCGGTGGTGAGGCAGTTTGAACAGATGGATGTTTTTTCCGCTAATAGTTCTCATGGAATCGCCAATTCGAGAGATAAATTAAGAGCGTTGCAAATTTTAAGCAGGCATCAGATCGGGATGCCGCAAACGACGTTTGTGAAAAACCGCACGGATGTGCTTCCGGCTATTGAGCGGATCGGCGGAGCTCCGGTGGTCATCAAGTTGCTGGAAGGCACGCAGGGCGTCGGAGTGATTCTTGCGGAAACAGAAAAGGTT
>Ga0315332_10000405_pt1 | contig 19429 bp, 14 predicted proteins | sample M110034915metaG_FD_203455 | JGI IMG/M metagenome (GOLD analysis project Ga0315332, IMG submission 203455) | Ammonia-oxidizing marine archaeal communities from Monterey Bay, California, United States - M1 100m 34915 | ecosystem: Environmental > Aquatic > Marine > Intertidal zone | place: USA...
CAATAGAAGGCTAAAAACATCCGCGCAGGCAGCCACACCAGGAGATTTCTCCCGGGTCAATCATCCACCTCAACGGCAACGCTCTCGTCTTGCGATGGCATCCCGGATCCATCACATGCATCTACCGCAACTAGTGAAGTGAGGCATCACCAGCGCCACCTTCGCATCACAGCAAAGACAACCACGCAACGCGGCCAAGGCTCACGCCTTGCCAGCTCGCGCACGCAAGAAGAACAAGATGCCAAACAACAGCAGGCAACTAACCAGCGACGGGGCACGCCAGCCGAACTTTGCTTCGCTGTCGCTCTCTGCCGACATGCTGTCATTCGCGACATCGAGCAACAACTTGAGGGCGGCATCCGAACGCACATCTTCGCCACGGGCGACCGCTGCAGCCTCGGCCGCTTGGAACCGCGCAAGCCATGCATCAGCCGCACTGCGCTTTCTATCGTAGTCGGCCTGCGTCGGATTGACGTGGCCCGTGTTCTCGTGCCGTCGCGCATCATCCCAGTGACGCTCAATCGACTTACGAACCGCCGCCAATCCTGCCGCCGCCGGATGACCTCGTTCGATCGCTCGACCGTAGGCCCACCATGCGAGGTTGAGGTGCCTCTTCGACAAGTACAGTTCCGCCAGTCCTCGATACAACTCTGCTCCCTCAAGGCCGCCAAATCGCAGCATCCCCGCTAGCGCCTTATGAGCAACGTCCCAATCCAACGTTCGCTCGCCACTTCGTCTAGGCCCCACATGGATGGCATCACTCCCAACCATGAACGGTATCGAGTAGCCCGCGTGTCGTAGACTACTATGCCGCCCCCACACCGCAGGGTCCTTCTTCGCGGCGGCCACATACTCGATCAATTCGATCTGGAATACCTCCCGACCAAAGTGCGCTTGCGGATTGATCTCGACTGCCGTGCGCAACTCGCGCACCGCATCCTCATATCGACCATCGTGCGCGTAGAACGTTCCGAGATTCGCGTGGTAGCGATACTGATGCTCTTCGTCTGGCTTAGCCGCTAACGCATTCGCTTTGCGACTCATGACCTCGATCGCCTTATCACGATGATCGAGATGCTCATAAGCAACCGCGAGATCATCATAGTCAGCTAAACTCAGCGTCGATTTGCCGGTCAGGGTCGCCACACGATCTTTGTAGTAGGCATCGCTGTGGCGATGCCACTTGCCAATGATCAAGTCGAATGCTTCCGGCAACCCACGCAGTTCGGTGTCGAGCGTATCGCTATCCCAAAGACATGGCGTCATGGCGACTCCAGCCAGGGCAATTGCGAGCAATGACTTCATGTCATCAGTTTAACCAATGGCGACCCGATTCCACCGACAGCAGCGCGAGACAACGATCTCCAGCAGCGTCCCAGAGACATAACTGACCACACCGTATTCGCATCCCCCAATCACACCGTCAACGGTCACGGAACCATCGAACCCTGACGAGCACGGACTAACGCACACAAGGCGCTACGCACCAAACAGCTAGCACATTCGACCCCACACAGTCCCTATGCAGAGCGAGTGCCAGACCACTCTCATCAAGTGCTAGCACGCGGACCAGTCAACCATGCGCCTAGTCCGTATCGTCGAGCGGTTCGCGGATTTTCTTGATGATACGGTGCGCGCCATAACCAACAAGCGCAAGCATCGCGGCGGGCAACAGCAGTCGACCCATCCCGCGAAGCCAGAGCAACATCGCGAGCAGGAAGAAGCAGAAGGCGAGGAAGTAGCCACTCCCCAATTGATCTCGCTGCTTCGTCACGAGTCACGCGATCCAAGGATCGGCTGCGAGTCACGGAAACCATCGCGAACGCCTTCTTGCCAAGGCCATCGCTGCTGCTTATCCGGCCAGATTAACTGCACGACAGCGAACTCTGCGTCGCCGTAGGCCCACTGTGCCGAGCCGAGGTATTCAGCAATGCTCTCTGACGGCACATCTAAAAACTTAACGGGATACCCAACGAGCAGGTCCGTGTGGTTTTCACCATGCTTGAAACGCTTGCCTTCATCAGCTGCATCGGCGACCGAGTTCAGCAAGTCACCCGCAACGTCTTCGGGCATGCCAAACACAATCACTTCGGGCTGATCAAAATGAAACCACAACCCAATCGTTGCCGAGAACGCTGGCCCATCCTCACTGTGCGGCACGTGCACGATGTGCACTCCTTCCTCATAGACATCCTTTAGGAGCTGCTTTTCATCAGCAGATAGGTCGTCGGAGAACTCGCGCATGGGAGTGCAACCATAGCCGATGCTGGCCTACTTACTGCACCCAGTTCAAATCACATGGCTGGTGCGACGACTTCACCGCCCTGAGATCACATGCGGAAGACGGGTGCTTGCCAGTCAGGGATCTCTTGATTCAGGCTCGCGGAGAATGCCAACGCCAGCGCCGACCGCGTCTGACGAGGATCCATGATTCCGTCATCCCACAGTCGCGCGGTCGCATAGAGCGGATGCCCTTCCGTCTCATATTTATCAAGGATCGGGGCCTTCAATGCAGCCTCATCTGCCGCAGACATGCTCTCGCCCTTAGCCTCGAGCTGATCCTTCTTAACCTGGGCCAAGACGCTAGCTGCTTGCTCGCCGCCCATAACGGAGATGCGCGAGTTGGGCCAAGTGAACAAGAAGCGTGGTTGGTAGGCGCGGCCGCACATGCCGTAGTTGCCCGCGCCAAACGAGCCGCCTACCAGCACCGTGATCTTCGGCACCTGTGCCGTTGCGACTGCCTGAACCATCTTGGCCCCATCCTTCGCAATGCCGCCCGTCTCATACTTGCGGCCCACCATGAAGCCCGTGATGTTCTGCAAGAACAACAGGGGCACCTTGCGCTGGCTACACAGCTCAACAAAGTGCGCAGCCTTCTGCGCACTCTCGGAGAACAAGATCCCGTTATTCGCCACAATCCCGACGGGCATGCCGTGGATATGTGCGAAACCCGTGACCAGCGTCGTGCCGTAGCGTGATTTAAATTCGTGGAATCGACTGCCATCAACGAGACGCGCAATCACTTCGCGAACGTCATATGGCGTGCGAGTATCCTTCGGAATCACACCCAACAACTCTTCGGGGTCATAGAGCGGGTCTTCCGACGACTGCATCGCCAGTTGCTGCGGCTTCCGTGTGTTGAGATGACGCGCGATCGAACGCGCCATTTCGAGCGCATGTGGCTCGTCTTCGGCGAAGTGATCCGCGACACCGCTGAGGCGCGTGTGCACGTCAGCACCACCGAGATCTTCTGCCGAAACGACTTCGCCGGTTGCCGCCTTCACCAGCGGTGGTCCACCAAGGAAGATCGTGCCATTACCTTTCACGATGATGCTCTCATCACTCATGGCTGGCACATACGCGCCACCAGCCGTGCAAGAACCGAGCACAACCGCGAGCTGTGGAATGCGCGCTGCAGACATACGCGCTTGGTTGTAGAAGATGCGACCGAAGTGATCGCGGTCGGGGAACACCTCGTCTTGCAATGGCAAGAACGCTCCACCCGAGTCGACCAGGTAAATACACGGCAGGCTGTTCTCTAGAGCAATCTCTTGAGCGCGCACGTGCTTCTTAACCGTCATCGGAAAGTACGTGCCACCTTTTACCGTCGCATCATTGGCGACAATCATCACCTCACGCCCTTCAACCAGACCAACGCCGGTGACCACACCCGCACTCGGCGCAGCGCCCTTATAGAGACCGTTCGCAGCTAACGACGACAGCTCCAAAAACGGCGCCCCCGGATCCAAGAGTGCGTCGATGCGCTCACGCGGCAGCAACTTGCCACGCTTGTGATGCCGGGCGCACGCCTCCTCACCGCCGCCCAGTTTGGCCTGGGCTACATGCTCTTCGATCTCCTTGATCGTGCGCAGGTGATGCTCGCGGTTCTCGCGAAACTCCGTCGAACTTGGCTTGGCAGAACTGTGCAGTACGTCACTCATCGAACTTACGACGATATAGAAGTGCGTTCGACGCCAGGACCAAAAACCACGTCTTCGGGCAATGCCAATGACAAGAATTTGCCCTCCTGCTGGATGTCACAACGAATTAGGTCGCCGACGGTCATCGGAGCCGCGCCGAGAGCGGCCAATTGCGCTTGGAAGTGCACCCAATGCCTCACGGCAGGTCCGGCATCGTCGAACCACCCTCCCCTGCCAGCACAGCACACCGTCCCTCAGCCTCTACCACCCGACAATCACGGACCGGCTCACCAAATCGACTTCGGTCAACTAGCCGGCCGATAACGCCAAGTGCCACCGCTATAGAACACCGCCCGTACGCTAAGGTCCCTGACATGCGTCACTGGTTCTTCGGACTCTCGGCTGCCGTGCTTGGATTGGTTGCGATAGTTGCTTCGTTTTGGAGCCCTGCGTGGCTTGCGCTGATCGTCATTGTTCCAATCATTCTGCTTGGCGTACGTGACTCTCTGCAAACGCGGCGAGCCGTGCTGCGGAACTTTCCGGTGATCGGCCACTTCCGCTACCTGTTCGAGAAGATCAGGCCGGAGATCAACCAGTACTTCATCGAGTCCAATACGGACGGGATGCCCTTTAGCAGAAACGTGCGCTCAGTGGCCTATCAGCGCGCAAAGCGTGAACTCGAAACGATTCCATTCGGTACCCAACGCGACGTTTATGAAGTTGGCTACGAGTGGCTCAATCACTCAATCCTCGCGATCGATGCACCCGAGAACCCACGCATCCGCATCGGCGAAGGCCGCGCACGCATCCCTTATGACGCGTCCGTCTACAACATCTCTGCGATGAGCTTTGGCTCGCTCTCCGCGAACGCCATCCGATCCCTAAACGGCGGCGCGAAGATCGGCAACTTCTTTCATAACACGGGCGAAGGCGGCATCAGTGACCACCATCTTGAGGACGGTGGCGACCTAGTCTGGCAAATTGGCACTGGCTACTTCGGTTGCAGAAACCCTGACGGCACGTTTAGCAAAGAGGAATTCGCCAAGAACGCGGCGCGCCCAACGGTGCGAATGATCGAGGTCAAACTGTCACAAGGCGCAAAACCTGGTCACGGAGGCATCTTGCCGGCCAAGAAGGTTACCGACGAGATCGCCCGAATTCGCGGCGTCGCGATGGGCGAAGATGTGTTGTCGCCGCCATGCCATTCCGCGTTTCGCACGCCGCGAGAACTGCTGGCTTTCATCGAGACACTTCGTGAAGTGTCTGGCAAACCCGTCGGCTTCAAACTGTGCGTAGGCCATCGCGCAGAAATTCTCGGCATCTGCAAAGCAATCGTCGCGACCGGTATCGTCCCGGACTTTATTGCCGTAGATGGCGGCGAAGGCGGCACCGGTGCAGCACCAGTTGAGTTCTCAAACTCCGTGGGCACACCGTTATCTGACGGCATCGTCACAGTGCACAACGCGCTCGAGGGATTTGGCCTCCGGCAACAGACCAAGATCATCGCATCCGGCAAGATCATCACCGGATTCCAGATAGCACAACGCATTGCCGCCGGCGCCGACCTGTGTAACTCAGCCCGCGGCTTCATGTTTTCGCTAGGGTGCATTCAAGCACTGCGCTGCAACCACAATGATTGTCCCGTCGGCGTTGCCACCCAACAAGATCGCCTGAGCAAGGGTCTCGTGGTCTCGCAAAAGACCCAACGTGTCGCTAACTACCACGCCGCAACGGTGCATGCGTTCTTAGAGACTATCGGCGCTGCAGGTTTAACGCACCCGGACTGGTTACGGCCGTGGCATATCCGGCGACGCGTGTCCGAAACGGAAACGCAAACCTATGCTGAGATCTATGGCTTCCTGAAGAAGGGCGATCTGCTCGGCGATGAGATCCCGGAGAAATGGCGACGCTCAATGATGCTGTCGTCGGCTGACTCATTCCGGCCGCAAGCTGAAGACACCAAAGGATCAAACCCTACGGCCAGCTAGCTGCGATGGAGCAGAGAGCCTACCTGCTCAGCTCCATCGTGTGATCACGCGTTACTTGACTAACCGCAGCGCAACCAAGACCAGCAGCCGCATGTGGTCGAGCACGACGTCGACGACGCGCATTTTCGAAAACCCTAGTAAGCGCGCTTCGAGCACGCATGGGTGCTCGACAACACGACCACCTCGGCGAAGCACACGCACCAGCAACTCTGCAGTACCTAGAAAACCGCCGTTCTTAAGCGGCAGGTTGACAACAAATGCGCGGCGATAGACGCGAAAGCAACTCGTCCACGTCGAAATCCGGCTGCCTAATAGGACGCGGTAGGCGAGTGATAGCGTTCGAGACAAGAACAACCGCCACCCCGGCACATTGAGGACGCCACCTTCTGCATGGTAGGGCGATGCAGTAACCACATCGGCGTCCGGCAAGTGCTGCAACATCTGGCGCAGCTCCATCGGATCGTACGACAAATCACCATCAATGGACGCAACCCAATCCGCATCGGTCGCGAAGAACCCTGTCCGAATCGCAGCGGCAACGCCACGGTTCTGCGCATGACGCACAAGTCGCACGTCGGGATAAGCACGCGCGGCACTCTCCATCAATAACCACGTCTCGTCGGCGCTCCCGTCATCCACCAATACAAACTCACACGCGACTACATCGGCGAGCGCAGCCTTAATCGCGACCAACTCCAAGAACAACGACTGCACACCATCAGCTTCGTCTTTAAGAGGCACGATAATGGCAAGCCGAGGCACCTCATTCTTGTGATGCATGTCACGAGAGGTGAGATCATGTTCATCATTGGCGCCGGCAATGACAACATCATCAGGAGCAAATGGCACCGGAGCCGGCTCCCGGCGATCCAATCGCAAACTCTGTGCAATCGTTCCGTCAGCATCCGAGCACAACTTAGCCAACAGGCTTGAACCGCCGCGCAGAGCCGACTCGTGAGCAGCGCGAACTGCGCGCGGCAATCCGGCCAAGCGTGGCTGTTCAGGATCGATTTGCCACGCCAAGAAACGGCGACCCGACACTACTTCACCGGCAACCTCGCCCTGTAACCCGATAGCAACGCTCTCTGAACCTTTGACCCGGGTCGCATCGTAATCAAAGCCCAACGCCCCAAGCGGTGCATGCCACCAGGCATCACCCGCCGCCACCGACCAACATGAACTGAATCCGTGCACTGCTGAACCGATCACCCGCTCCAGCTCTGCACGCTCATCTTCCCACGCACGAATAAACGCGTCGCGCTTAGCCTCAGGCACTTGATCAATAGGCCACGGTGAACGCACCGACAACGCGACCTCATGGCCTGCGGCAACCACATCGCATAACAACTCGGGCGCGCTAAATGCGAGCGCCGCAGGCACAAAGAATGTCGCTCTAACGCCTCGATCTTGGAGTTGCTGCAAGACCAACCGCACGCTGACATTGGCACGCGCGGGCAAACGACGCCAATGCCGAGGAGTGACGTGCTCACGCCACCCTTCATCGACAAACCATTCGCTGGCATCGATTACGAAGGCTGTAACGGATCTAGTCACGCGAGCGTTGTAACGCGTGGTCGCCAACGAGACCATCTCGACAACGACACCATGCTGAGGACTGGGGCCACAAGCTGGTAATCCAGCTCATGGATCACAGAGATCCAATCAGGCCGATCTCCCAACTAGGGCATCCTGACGTTACGCCACCCGGTGCCTGCACCACTTCGACGAACCTCGACAATCAACACCACCGGAGCCAACAAATAGGTGCCAAAAAGATGCCCTCTGGCACCTGGTCGCGACCCAAAAAATCGGCCAAGCAAGGATTTCCGGCAGAGGTCAAATGCTTGTTCTCTTGTCACAAACTCCTGACCGCGAGGCATCCAGGCGGTTCGATTGCTGCGCCCGTGCGGCTCGCGCTCACTCCAGGCACTTACTGACCAATAGAAGTCGCGGACATATCTGCGACCAATCACCGACTAGCAAGCATCCGCGGGACCGTTACCTTGGTCGTAATGACCACACCACCGCAGATTCAGAGACGCCAAGTAGCGCTCGCCATCGCGGGGATTGGTTTCACTTTGGTCACGGTTTTGACCGGCAGTTGCAGCACACCGCCGAGCCATGTCAAAGAGCAAAACTCTGCGCCAGTAACGGCGCAATTTAAGGTGCGCACCAAGGATCTCGACAGCCCCAAGCCAGCGATCGCGAGTCGTGACGACAACATCATCCACAAGACCGTGGATCGCCCATCCGCAACGGTCGAAGCAACAGCGGCATCGATGCCCACAGGTCATCTCGTTCGCCTTAACCGGCACGGGATTACCTGGACGCTTGATCGCCCTGCCCGTTGCGGCCGCTACGTCAATGGGGATTGGTGGGTGATCGGCCCAGTCGCCGTCACAAACATCAATCCGGCAAGCATCCAAGACGGGCCACGGGTGCGCCACGGCTCGATGGTTAACCCGTCACCTAGCGATCTATCACAGGGCTACGACAACGCGATGTTGGGCAACGGCACGGCAAGTCGCTTCGACCAGACCAAGAACGTTGCTCTAAACGTATCGCGGGCAAACCCCCTAGCTCTTCATCCCGGCTCATCACTCATATCGACAGCTAGTCATCCCATCGCCGGACAACTACCGCAGGTAGAAAGTTGTGCAGTGCTGACATGCATCACCGCACCGCCAGCAGCCAACTCATTTCGCCCACCCTATTGCGGCACGGACAAGCGATCGCACTGGAACGCCGACAACCTCGACATGACGCAGTTCGCACGACTGCCCGCCGAATCTGGGGCGCCTTCGATTCGTGATCTCGTTGAACAATTCGAACGAACCTGGCTCGACCACATGCCTGGCTATGCTGGCCGCTATCTGCACCCGCGCCAGAACATGCCTTACTACGGTCGTGACCTAGCAGACCTCGTCGGGGCTGGGGCGTTGACATTGCAACTAGATATACAGCCAAGCGACAAGCGGCCGTTGCTGATCGCCATGGTGCAACTCGGCATCGACACATTTGGCATCGTCAAGAATGGAGGTCGCTTCCTCGCCGATGGCGGCAACGGCAGTGGCCGTAAGTTCCCGATGTTGCTCGCCGGCTCGGTCTTGCACGACGACGAGATACTCCAACTAGCGAGCGACCAAAAATTGGCGTTCGCCGAAGATGCACAAACGTTCTACGTCACCGCGACGAACGGTGAATGGAACCGTGGACATGGTGGCTATGGCCCGGCAGACCAAGGGATGCCCGAATGGGGCAACCGCCACTCCGACGACCCGAGTCACGATCGCAAAGCCTGGACGGCCGACCCTTATCGCCGATGCTGCACCGCTAACGTCTGGCATGGATACGTACTCGCAGCACGCATCATGGGCTTGCGCGATGCGTGGGATCACCCAGCCTTGTTCGACTACGTTGACCGTTACATGCAAATCGAGACGCCGGGCCACTGGATGCGCGGCTGGAATCCGTTCTGCGAACGAATGTGGGACCGCTACCGCGCGGACTTCTGAGCCCCACCTACCGGTCAAAGTCAGTTACGGGATCAAGGCTCAATATCTGCCGAAATACAGCCCGTAATGCTCAGTCGCTTGCCACTAGCAGCATGACCTCCTACATGTTCTGGTTGCTACTACTCAGCGCCACGGTTGCGAGCACATCGCCCGCGCAGAGTCTCTGTCTCAACTCCGGTTCAACACCAACCGCTGCGACTTTCACACCGAGTCCATTAGCACTCGGGTGTAGCGGCGCACCAAACTGGCCGATGTGGCACCAGTTCGTTCCACCACATCGAAGCCCGTCGCCTCACACCGGTTTTCGACCTGGCCGCGCAGAAGCAATACCTGTGATCATTGTGCAGTACCGGTGCACAGGGTTGCTGCTGTCACCAATTGTCGCTTCTGGCTTTGTCAACATGGGCTACGTAATCGACATGCCTGAGCATCCATGCAACTGACCAACCCCATACAACCGATGGGATTGATCAGCTTTTGAGCTGATGGCCTTCTCGGCGTGACAACCACAAACTGCAGACCAAGTCGCTACATACGTTTGGCATCGTTCGCGTCATATCGACCAACCGGTCAACACCGAGGATCAACGCCAAGAACTCCGGCGGCACGCCAACCTGCATCAACACAATCGCCAACAACGGGATCGATCCCCCCGGTACTCCGGCCGCGCCAATCGCAATCAACACCGAGAACCCAACGACCAAGGCCTGCTGCGAGATATCTAAATTGGCACCATAAACTTGCGCCAAGAACAACACGGAAACGCCTTCAAATAGCGCTGTACCGTTCATGTTCATGGTCGCGCCAAGCGGCATAACAAAGCCAGCGATCTCCTTAGGAGCACCAAACTCGTCGACGGCGGTGCGGATCGTTGTCGGCATCGTCGCATTCGAAGACGACGTCGAGAACGCCGTGACCATCAACGTGCGAATGCCGCGATAGAAACGAATCGGCGACAAGCCGACAAAGATCTTCGCTAACGCTGTGATCACAACTAGCTGGTAGAAGATCAATCCGCCCATCGCCGTGACGAAGTACCAACCAACCAGCTTCATCACATCGATGCCGAGCAACGCAGTCGCATGGAAGATCAGGCATGCCACACCAATCGGCGCCAACTCCATGACCCAGGACAGCACCTTGATACACAGTTCGTAGAGGCCTTCGAGCAGATCTTTAAGCACTCGTGTCTTGTGCTCAGGCAAGCGAGTCGCCGCCGCGCCCAGGATCAACGCGAAGATGATCAAGCCGAGGATGCTCTTGTTGTCAGCGGCCGCACCGACCACGTTAGTCGGCACAAAGTCGACCACCATCTGCAGCCAACCCTTAGCCACCGAGCTCTGATCGATCTTCGCCTGTGTGACAGCGCCGTATTGCGCCTTGATGCGCTCGACGGTTTCCGGTGAGACGCTGCCACCCGGTTCGATCAACCGCACCAACGTGATGCCGAGTAAGCCAGCGACAAACGTCGTGCCCAAGAACCACGTGAGCGTTCGGCTACCGAGCGACCCGATCTTCTGCACACTGCCAAGCCCGGACACACCGAGATAGAGCGAGCAAAACACGATTGGCACGACAACCATGAACAACAACCGCAAGAACAGATCGCCAAACGGTTTGATGACCTGGTTGGCCCACCACTCGACACTCTCAAATGCAGCCGTCTTCTCGGCGCCAAGCGCCGGCGCGTACATCAGATTGAGGGTAACCCCTGCGGCCGCGCCAATGGCGAGTCCGAGAAGGATCTTGGTCGGGAGTGACATGCCGCGCTCGGGCGTGTCACCGTCGGGATGGCCGCTGTCTACTGGCGATTCCATGCGCACGAGACAGTAGCGCCCGAACAGCCATTCGAAACGGATTCTCTCTCTTCAATGCGCCCGCGCTGCCAGTCAGAGCAATTGATCAAGCTGGCTGATGGACGGCAGCGGCTTGGTCATCGCTCAACTGACTATCAAGATCGCGACGACGCGCCCCCGGAGACCCAGTGAATCGGGCGATCAGTCCGTATGTGCCCGGCACGACCAACAGCGTGGTCAACGTCGCAACCGTCACACCAGAAAGAACGACAAGACCAATCGCCACGCGGCCTTCCGCACCAGCGCCACTAGCGAGCACCAACGGAATGGCACCGAGTGACGTCGACATACTAGTCATCAAGATCGGGCGCAAACGCAACACACTCGCATCGATGACGGCATCACGCCACGCACGACCTTCGTCACGTAGCTGGTTGGCAAACTCAACGATCAGAATGCCATTCTTGGCCGCGAGCCCAATCAGAATCACCATTCCGATCTGGCTGTAAATGTTCACCGTGGCCCCACCAAGTTTGAGTCCGAGCAGGCCACCGAACAGAGCCAACGGCACCGTCAGCAAAATAACCAACGGTTGTAAGAAGCTCTCGAACTGCGCGGCCAGCACCAGGTACACGAGCAGTAGCGAAATCAAGAATGTCATCATCAGCGCGTCCGATGACTCAACAAACTCACGGCTCAAGCCTCCATAAGCGATGCCAGGCTGATTGTTGAGTTCGTCACGGACCACGCCACGCAAGAACGTCAACGCTTCACCTAGCGTGTAGTTCTCCGCCAAGTTGGCGCTGATCGAAATAGCTCGCAACCTGTCCCACCGATTGCGCGAGGCGGAATCGGCGAACTCACGCACCGTGACGACGTTGGCTAACGAAACCAGCTCACCACTGGTTTGCGAACGCACAAAGATCTGCTCAAGGTCGGCCGGCGAACGCTTATTGCGATCCTCAGCCTCCAACACGACATCGTATTCTTCGCCTCGCTCAATAAACGTCGTGACACGGCGAAAGCCCATCATCGTCTCAAGCGTCCGGCCAATCTCAACCGCCGACACCCCGAGATCCGCAGCGCGCTCGTTGTCGACGAGCACTTCTAACTGCGGCTTCGTCTCTTCATAGTCACTGTTAACAGCGACCAACCCGGGGTTCTTGCGCGCAGCCGCGGTCACAACATCGCGCCAAGCAGCTAACTCTTCGTAAGACGAGCCCGTCAGCACAAATTGCACAGGCTGACCCGAACGCCGCAACAAACCTGATTCCGCGATGCAGAACGCGCGATAGCCCGGGATCGCCCCAAGCTTTCGATCGACGTCCGCCATGATGTCTTTCGTCGTGCGCTCTCGCTCACCCCAGAGCTGCAACAGCACGGTACCGAATGCAGAGTTCACGCTACCACTCGATCGCCACGAGCCCGGAACGCGCATCAACACACGCTGCGCTTCACCCGACTCGATCAACTCGAGCATGACCTTTTCGCCTTGGGTGCCTGCAGCAAGCGCATTGCCGAATGACGCTCCCTCAGGGCCTTTCATGCTGATGCGGAAGGAACCTCTATCTTCTTGTGGTGCATACTCACGTGGCAACCCAGCGTAGAGACCGCCAATCGCCAGGGCTAGACCAGCAGCGATACCGATCGCCGCGAGCGGTTGACCAACAACTCCCTCGAGCAACCACCGGTAAAAGCGCTGCACCGGCAAAAACAAGGAGTCCACAAACCGCATCATCAGCGGCGGCTTGCCACCACGCAGCAGCATCGAGCACATCACGGGTGTCAGTGTCAGCGCGACCACAGTCGACAGCACCACCGCACCAGCTAAGGCCAATGCGAACTCGGTGAACAAGCGGCCGGTATTGCCTTCTACAAACGTTACTGGGACCAACACAGCAACGAGCACCACCGTAGTTGCGACAACGGCGAAGCCAACTTGACGGGTCCCAAGGTATGCCGCGCGCAGTGGGGCTTCGCCATTGCGGATACGCCGCGACACGTTCTCAAGCACGACAATCGCATCATCGACCACTAGACCAATCGCCAAGACCAGCCCGAGCAACGTCAACAAATTGATCGAGAACCCCAACTGGTCGAGTACGAAGAATGTGCCCACCAAAGAAACCGGCACCGTCAGCGCCGGAATCATGGTTGCGAAGCCACTGCCGATGAACAGGAAGATCACCAACACAACCACGAGCGCCGTGATGAACAACGTCCGGTAAACCTCGCCGATCGCCGCGCGGATGTAGACCGACGAATCGCTACTTGGGTAGAGCTTGATGTCGGAAGGCAACGTCTTGTTGATCTCCTCCATCCTCTTACGCACACCATCAACAACCGATACGACATTGGCCTTGGCCTGGGCCAGGATGCCGATACCGACCATATCTTCGCCGTTGCGACGGAACACAGTGCGGTCATCCGACGGACCAACCTCGACTCTCGCCACATCTTGCAGCCGCAACAGGTGCCCAGCATCTCCACGGCCAATCACGAGATTCCCGAACTGCGCTGCCGTCTTGTAGCGCCGGGCAACCCGTACGGTGAACTCGCGTTGCACCGACTCGACACGCCCCGCCGGTAACTCGACGTTTTCACGACGCAGGCTCTGCTCGATATCACCAGCAGTCACACCCGTTGCGGCCATCGCCTCACGGTCTAGCCAGACGCGCATCGCGTAGCGACTTCCGCCGCCATAACGCACATCGGCAACGCCCCGCACATTCGAGAACTGGTCGGCGATATAGCGATCGAGGTAGTCCGTTAGCTCCAATGCATCACGCACCGGCGACGCCAAGCTCATCCAAAAAACGGTATCTGATCCGCTCTGCGCCTTACTGACTGCTGGCGGGTCCACCTCTTCTGGCAACCGACTCAACACGCGTGAAACGCGGTCTCGCACATCATTGGCCGCAGAATCGATGTCGCGATCGAGCACAAACTCAATATCAACAGATGAGCGGCCATCCGTCGTTTCCGACGAAACCGTCCGGATCCCATCGATACCGCTGATTGCGTTCTCAATGACCTGAGTTACACGTGACTCAATGACTGCCGCTGCGGCACCAGGATAATTCGTGCCGATGCTCACGCGTGGAGCATCGATATCGGGAAGCTCGCGCATCGACAAACGCAGCATGCTTACGATGCCAAGCGTCACGATCACCAAACTCAGAACCGACGCCAGCACAGGTCGGCGCACCGCTAGGTCAGATAAGATCACTGCTTGTCTCCGTCGCGAACGGCGACGATTTCTACCTCAGTGCCATCGCGGACACGCACGAGGCCCTCGACCACGACTCGCTGGCCCACTTTCAATCCAGCCAGCACCTCAACACGGCCAACGCGTCGGCGACCAACCGTGACATCAACTTGCCGAGCCACAGAGTCTTCGCCGACAACAAACACAAAGTGCTTGTCTCCCTTCTGCACGAGGGCGTCTTCAGGGACCTGACGTGAAGGCGCCTCGCCCCGATCAACATCGACTTTCATCAACATGCCCGGGCGCAGCATCAAATCGGGGTTTGTCACCACCGCACGAATCGTCGCCGAACGTGTCTTGGCGTCGAGACGCGTATCAATCGCCAGCACCTTGCCAGCAAACGTCTTGCCGGGCCAGGCGTCGCTCAGCGCACGTACCGGCTGGCCGACACCGATCGCTGACAACCAAGTTTCTGGGATGGTGAAATCAACCTTAACAACCGCGAGGTCATCCAAAGTGGTGATCACCGTGGATGGCGTGATCAACGAGCCGACGCTGATACGACGTAAGCCGAGCACGCCAGAAAACGGCGCCCGAACACCATGATCACGTATGGCCACTTTCAGGGTCACCACACGCGCTTGTGCGGCATGCATCTGCGCCAACGCTGCCTGCACTTCACTGTCTGGGGAAATCCCCTGTTCTTGCAGCTCAACCGAGCGACGGTGTGCGGCTTCACGTTCGACCAGTAACGCCTCAGCTTCAGCAAGTCGCGACTGCTCTTCACTAGCATCCATCTCTAGCAGCAACGCACCCTTCTCGACATGTTGCCCGTCGGAGAAGTGGATCGCTTTCACAAGGTCACTGCGGTTAGCAGTTAAGCGCACACTCTCATTCGCGACGACCGTGCCGAGCGCCGACAACGTGCTTGAGAACGGTGCATCAATGGTGCGAGCGAGGATGACCGGCGTCCGACTCGATCGGCGAGGCGACTCTTTGCCAGCCACATCATTCTGAGCGAAGTAGCCGAACCAAAGACCTGCGCAAACCGCAAGCACAGCAAACATATAGGCGACGAAAGCACGCATAGAGTCGCCATAGGCTACCCGAGAACAGGGCCTTGCACCGCTGCAACAAATCGCAAGGTTGATGCAATCCTCATGCAACTCACAATCGAATGCTTACGGCCACGATTGCAACTGCCCTCTCACCGAGACATCCGGCTAACCCGGACTGCGAAACGGGGGCATGCAAGGCCGAACCCCTCAGCACGAATAAGCCTGCCGGTCTGGCAGGAATGGACTCGACCAAACCCACGCTCACGAGGACAAGATCTAGCTCCCCGCGGCGGCATCATGAAACGAATGCCACCTTTGCCTATGGTGCGCATGTGCAACCCCTTTGCTTCGTAACCGGTGCCAGCAGTTTTGTCGCACGCGCACTCGTTCCGCGACTCGCGGCAAACCACCGATTGCGCTTGCTCGTACGACCAGGGCAACACATAGCTCATTTTCAAGACATCCCCCACGAACGGGTGGAGGGCCGACTCGAAGACGAAGCAGCGCTCGCGGGAGCACTTTGCGACGTCGACCACGTGGTGCATCTCGCAGCACTTGTCTCATTTCGCCCAGCAGACCGTGACGCAATGTTTGCGGCCAACCGAGATGGCACCGAGCGTCTGGCGCAATTGGCCTTAGCGGCCGACGTGCGTCGATTTCTGCATGTATCAACAATTTCGGCGGTCGCTTACTCAAAGGAACCCATCGAGTTAAACGAAGACACGCCGTTCAATTTTGGCTCACTTCGGATCGGCTACAGCGACAGCAAGTTCGCTGCTGAACAACACGTCCTCGATGCCGCTAGCAGTGGTCTTGACGCAGTCATCGTCAACCCGCCATCCATGTATGGTCCAGGTGACCGGCGAAAGGGTGACGGGTCGCTGCTCAGCGCAGTCATGCAAGGCAAGGTCAAGATGGCTCCGCCAGGTGGCACCAATGTGGCCAACGTCGAGGATGTCTGTGACGGCATGATCGCAGCCCTCGAACGCGGACGCACGGGCGAACGCTACATCCTCGGCGGCGAGAACCTCACAGGCATCGAGTTGTTGCAACGCATTGCCAAAGCCGTCGGTGGACAAGCGCCAAAACGCAAGGTTCCTCGCCCGCTACTGCACATCACTGCCAGTGCACTGCGAATGAAGGAACGATTGCTCGGAGGCACATCACCCATCACGAGCGAGATCGTGCAACTCGCACGTTTGTACATGTGGTACTCAAGCGCCAAAGCCGATCGCGAACTCGACTGGCGCGCGGGCTCCGTGGATGCTGGCATCCAAGCGGCTTGGCGAGAAATCGAAGTAGCGAAGAGCTAACGACGAAATTAGCTAACGGCCTGTCACCGCAGACAACTTCAAGCCCCTGCATAGGTGGCGGTAGTTATCTATGAGGCGTGATTACCGCTCACTCGCGCCAACGAGTGCCTACCACGCCTCACGTTTGACAAAAGGATAGTCATGAGTGCACGTAATCTATTGTTCGCAGTGTTCACGCTGCTGTTTGCCACCGCGACCACTGCTCAAGGATCTTGCCCCAATAAGCAGGCCCAGTTTGTTCCGGAGTCTCTGACGATGCACGGTGAGCTTCCTTGCTCGGGCGGAACCATCAGCTTTGGCGGCTTGACGATCTCATCAGACGGGATCGCCTGCCCCATTTTTGCGACTCATATCATGCCGCATGAAATCGAAGTGGATGCAGTCACAGAGACGATGGTCGAGGTCACTGGGCAAGCATCGACCTGGATCTACTATTTTACATGCCAACAAGATTGGCTCCTGATCCTGCCCTGGGGCAGAAGTTGCGTCATAAAAAGCAGGGTCGCAGGAGCTGATCTACCGCGCTACCGCACCGTGCCATGTCAGCCAATCACCCCCTAGTTCCCCACTGAGAAGAGCCCGGCATCACCCGACGCCGGGCTCTATTTCTGTGGAGAACACATGCCGCAACGAGAGTCACTGGGGTCGCACAAACCGACCATTCTATTTCTAGCCTGCCTGACGGCAGGCTTAGCCATAAGTGCGTTCATCATATGGCCCACCCCTAGACCTGACGCAGAAACAGCGACATCAGCTGCAAACAACACCCAGACTTCAGCCAACCCCGCAGCAACGCAAACGGAACAAAAAGAGTCAAATCAACGATTCGAGGTCACTGCGACGGAAAGGCAATTAGCCAATACGACACCGCCACTCGTATTCCGGGAATGCGTGAGCCAACTCTGCTCAATGGGCATTCGGACTGCAGAGCTTGCGCAGGAGGACGAGAACGAAGCAGCGCAACAGCTCAACGAAGAGGTCCGCCACCTGCTTGGCAAAGTACTAAACCACTTCGCCGACGCCGGTGAACGCAGCCTAGGGTTGCTTGTGGAGATGGCGGGCGAACCCGACGCCACCGAGCACTCACCACGTGACAACACCAAGCTGGGCGTCTTGCAACTGATCCTGCAAGCAGAGCTAAGTCGTCGCAACCAACTTGCCGGTACAGTGGCAGATCGATCCCGTATCAACGCACTGGTAGGAGCAATCCTCGATTCGATGCCAGTCGACAGCCTCACGGCCGAGATGGGCAACCGATGCCTGCACAAAGCGCCTTATCTTCGCATGGTCCACGAACCCAGCGTCTTGAACCTGCTGAGTTTGGCCGGTGCAGACCAGTTTCCACGCAACGTTGCGACCAACATGTTAATGACGCTTTGGGACAACATCGAGCAGGCTGGTGAACGCTCTTCGGAAGAGTTGTCGCGCCTGGCAATGCTGCGACTAGACAGTCGCGACCCGAGCGAAATCGTAACTGCCTGCCGTCAGTTGCTCGCTGATCCGAAGTACCGCGCGATTGTTCTTAGCTGGCTGCGCGACCGCAAAGATCCGCAAATCGCTCAATCCATTGCGCAGATCGCGGCGCAGGAGTTACCGGTAGATGACGGGATCGCCGTGCTCGGCGAATTAGCGCCACTTCTCAAACACACTCGAGGCACCTACATGTCTTTAGGCCTTCGCTCTCCAGACGCTGTTTCAGAGACCTACCGGCGGCACCTCGCAGCCAACACCCAGCCGGATATCCGTCGGGAATTGATCATGGGCGTCGGCATGATCCCACATGCGGCCGGACTCCCAGTTGCCGAACTAGCATTAGCTAACGACCCATCTCCAGAAGTCCGGATCCAAGCCTTGTACGTGTTAACCGTTCACGCGACACCCGAAGCGAGCGAACGAGCAATCAATCAGCTGCTCGATGTTCCAGAGATCGCAAACAACCCGTCACGTCTCGGCTCCATCGTTTTGGCCCTTCAAAACCTCGAGAAAGGAGACCCCAATCGACTCGCTCGACTTGGGGCTCGGCTGCAAAGCCTGCCTCTTGCCAACTACAGCCGCGCCAGCCTCATGGAGATCCTCAATCGCGTGCTCCCAGGAGGGGCGCCGACCAGCGGTGGCTAGAACGGTCTCGCGGGAGCAAAGCACAGCCACGCGGCAGCGTCACACAATGGGCATATGTGACAGCGACATCTGAGGCCGGGCATCACAGCCCAAGCTCATTTCAGCGGTCGCAGAATTGGCCTAGACAGTGGTCTCGGCAGCCTGCTCATGCTCCACAATACTGGTGGAGCGGAAGTAGTGACGGTCTAGTCGGCGCACCGACGACCAATCGCGCCTACTTCTTCTTCTCGATGTGCTTGGTGTGCTTGCGCAGGCGTGCGCAGTACTTATTCAACTCGAGCTTGGGAGTGCCGGGCTTCTTCAGCAAGGTGTAGTTGCGATCGCCGGATTCCTCACAGACGAGGAAGACGACTTCTTTCTTCTTCTTAGGCTTTGCCATGGCTGCGATCCGGCCCCAGGAAAGGTGGGCCGAGTTGGGAGGGCGAAACAAAATAGCGACCGTCAGCCAAAGAACAAGGTCTTCCCCAAACCTGATGAAGTCAGCCAGGCCAAATGGCCTCAACAATCGGCCAG
>Ga0315332_10000406_pt1 | contig 19417 bp, 19 predicted proteins | sample M110034915metaG_FD_203455 | JGI IMG/M metagenome (GOLD analysis project Ga0315332, IMG submission 203455) | Ammonia-oxidizing marine archaeal communities from Monterey Bay, California, United States - M1 100m 34915 | ecosystem: Environmental > Aquatic > Marine > Intertidal zone | place: USA...
TTCATTTCAGGCAGAAGAAGGATGTAATGATGACCTTGCAATGTGTCTTGTCATTTATGCATGGTTAGTAGCACAAGATTATTTTAAAGAACTTACTGATCAGGATATTAGAAAGAGGTTATATGAGGAGCAAAAAAATCAAATAGAACAGGATATGGCTCCTTTTGGATTTATTGAAACTGGAATGGAAGATGAGAGTTTTGTTGATAAAGATGGTGATAGATGGTATACCGATGAGTATGGAGATCAAGGTGGTGGAATGGACTACATGTGGAACTATTTGTAAACATGGAAAACAATAAATAATTTTTAGATAACTGAGATTACGGAGAAAAACACAATGGCGACTCCTCAATTATCTCCCGGTGTACTGGTAAGGGAGGTTGATTTAACTGTAGGAAGAGCTGATAATGTACTTGATAATATTGGAGGTATCGCGGGTCCATTTCCAATTGGCCCTGTTAATTATCCAATTGATATCACGACTGAACAAGATTTAATTTCTACTTTTGGGAAACCTCTTTCCACAGACGCACAATACGAATATTGGATGAGTGCTTCATCCTATCTTTCATATGGTGGAGTCTTAAAAGTTGTAAGAACTGCTGGAACTACATTAGCAAATGCTAATGCTGGTGTTGATGTAGCTGCTGCTACAATGACTGGTACTGGTAGGATTGACAACTATGATGATTGGCAAGAAAATCATGCTGATGGTGAAGACACCAATTATACCTTTGCAGCAAAGAACTCTGGTACATGGGCAAACAATCTTAAAGTTTGTGTAATTGACGACTTTGCAGATCAAACAATTGGTATTACAACTTCTAATTTGGCTCTTGCTGGAGCAGTCCCTGGATACGGTGTTACTGCTGCTTTAGATGTTAACCTTGCTGGAGCAGGATCTACTAGTCAATTTATTGGATATATAAAAGGAATTATCACTGGTGTTACAACTGCAACTACTGGTGAAGCAAGTACAATTGATGTTAAAGTAGTCTCAAGAGTTAGTGCTGCTGGCACAGAAACAGCAATTACTTATGCTGAAGGTAATGCTGCATATTCTTTCGATACTTCTGATTCTGTTTACTTTGTAGATAATGCCGGTATCAATACTGGTCTTTCTCAGACTCTTGCACCTTATACGCCTGCAACTGCTGTTGACTGGTATGATCAGCAGAAACTTGGAATCACCAATGGAACCATGTATTGGAAGTCCATTGCTCCACGTCCTACAACCAATAAGTATTCTCTAGATCGTAATGGTAAGAATGATGCAATTCACGTTGTAGTTGTTGATGATGATGGATCTATTACTGGAGTTACCGGAAGTCTTCTTGAAAAGCATGTAAGTCTTTCTAAGGCTAAGGATTCTATTTCAGCAGTCAATGCACCACAGAAAATCTGGTATGAGCAATTCATTGCTGATTTCTCAGATAATGTTTACGCTGGTGGTAATCCTGGTGCTGCACATGACACTTATTGGAATACTACTCCACAAGCAAGTGGATTCTCAACTACCTATACAAAAGTTACAACTGGAGATGGTCTCTGGGGTCTTGATGCACAAGGCGTAACTTATAATGTAATTGGTAATAATACTTACACTCTTACTGCTGGTGTTGATTACTCTGCCAATAAGGGTATGGCTGCAGAGTTAGGAGATTTGATGACCTCCTATAATGAGTTCAGCAATAGAGATGATGTTCAAATGGACTATCTCATCATGGGTCCTGGTTTATCTGGTAAAGAGGATACACAGGCAAAAGCAAACCATCTTCTTTCTCTAGCAAATAGTAGAAAGGATTGTGTTGCTACAGTTGGTCCACATAGGTCTGATTTGGTTGGTGTTACTAATGATGATACACAAACCACAAATCTAGTTAACTATTTTAGTCCTCTATCATCCACATCTTATGGTGTCTTTGATAGTGGTTATAAGTACACTTATGATCGTTTCAACAATAAGTTCCGTTGGATTCCAACCAATGCTGATGTTGCCGGTCTAATGTGTCGTACAAACATTATTGCTTATCCTTGGTTCTCACCTGCAGGTCAACAGCGTGGTATTATTAACAACGCTATTAAACTTGCATATAACCCAAGTAAAGCACAGAGAGATATCTTATATCCTTTGAGGATTAACTCTGTTATTACTCAACCTGGAATTGGAACACTTCTCTTTGGAGATAAGACGGCACTTGGTTATGCATCTGCATTTGACCGTATTAATGTTCGTCGCTTGTTCCTCACAGTTGAGCAAGCACTGGAGAAAGCAGCAGAAGCACAACTCTTTGAACTCAATGATGAGTTAACAAGAGCAAACTTTAAGAACATTGTTGAACCTTATTTACGTGATGTTCAAGCAAAGAGAGGTCTTTATGGATTCCTCGTTGTTTGTGATAGCACGAATAACACTCCTGATGTTATTGATAACAATGAATTTAGAGCAGACATCTTCCTGAAACCTGCTAAGGCTATCAACTACGTAACTCTTACTTTCGTTGCGACGAGAACTGGAGTATCGTTTGAAGAAGTTGCTGGTACTGTTTAATAAATTCACACAATAAATAACTAAGGAGGACTTAAAAAACAATGGCACACTCTATTCAGGATTTTAAATCAACGTTACTTGGAGGCGGTTCACGCCCCAATTTATTCCAAGTAGATTTGACCGATGTACCTGGTGAAGGAATTGACGCAGAAAAAATGTCAGTACTTTGTAAGGCAGCATCATTACCTGCTTCAAACATTGCACCTATTGAGGTTCCTTTCCGAGGAAGGATCTTCAAAGTTGCTGGAGACAGGACATTTGACACTTGGACACTTACTGTAATTAATGATACTGATTTTGCAATCAGGAATTCTTTTGAAAGTTGGATGCAAGTCATTGCTCAAATGGCTGATGCTAGTGGAGATACTAATCCAGCAGATTATCAAAGAGAAGCAGTTGTTAAGCAATTTACACGTCAAGCTTCTGCACTTGGAGATGTAACTGGATCTGGTTTGGAAGTATCCAAGCAGTATAAATTCCACGGTATTTTCCCAACTAATATTTCTGCAATTGACCTTTCTTATGATACTGGTGATACAATTGAAGAATTTACAGTAGAACTGCAAGTTCAATATTTTGAACCATTTACAGGTGAGAATTGATCGCATAAATAGATTAGCGATCAAGATAAAAAAATAAATCATGCCTAAGTTATTTGGATTCACTATCGAAGATGGCGAATCACAATCACCCACTACTCTGTCACCTGTTCCTCCCTCTAAGGAGGATCAGAGTGATCATTATTTGAGTAGTGGGTTTTTTGGTTCCTATGTTGATATTGAAGGTGTTTACAGAACTGAATTTGATCTGATTAAAAGATATCGTGAGATGGCTCTTCACCCAGAATGTGATAGTGCTATTGAGGATATTGTTAACGAAGCAATTGTATCGGATATAAATGATAGTCCAGTAGAAATTGAATTATCTAATCTTAATGCTAGTGATGGTATCAAAGATAAGATTAGAGATGAGTTTAAATATATCAAAGAATTGCTTGATTTTGATAAAAAATCGCATGAAATCTATAAAAATTGGTATATTGACGGTAGATTGTATTATCATAAGGTAATTGATCTTAAAAATCCAGAAGCAGGAATACAAGAATTACGTTATATTGATGCATTGAAGATGCGTTATGTACGTAGGAATAAGAAAGAATCTCAAGATAGGTATCAAAGACCAAGAAATAATCTTGGAGTAGATCAAGAGAATCCAATGGATTTTGAGTTTCCTCAAATTGAGGAATACTTTGTTTATAATCCAAAGTTACAATCTCCTATCGGAAGTCCTATTCAATCAACTACTACTGCAGGTGCGAATGCTGGTATTAAATTTACCAAGGATTCGATTACATATTGCACCTCTGGACTGGTTGATAGGAATAAGGGATCAACACTTTCATATCTTCATAAAGCAATTAAGGCTCTCAATCAACTTAGAATGATTGAGGATAGTCTTGTTATTTACAGACTATCAAGAGCACCAGAAAGAAGGATTTTTTATATTGATGTAGGTAATCTACCAAAAGTTAAGGCAGAACAATATCTTCGTGATGTTATGATGCGTTATCGTAATAAGTTAGTATATGATGCTAACACTGGTGAGATTCGTGATGATAAGAAGTTCATGAGTATGATGGAAGATTTCTGGTTACCACGTAGAGAAGGTGGTAGAGGTACGGAAATCACTACTCTTCCGGGTGGTCAAAACCTTGGAGAGATTACTGATATCAAGTATTTCCAAGACAAACTCTATAGATCACTTAATGTTCCTACTACTAGAATTGGTGGTGATGGTGGATTTAATCTTGGAAGGTCATCAGAAATTCTAAGAGATGAAGTTAAGTTTAGTAAGTTTGTTGGACGCTTGAGAAAGAGATTCTCGGCAATGTTTAGTGATATGCTTAAGACTCAATTACTTCTTAAGAATATCATTACTCCTGAAGATTGGGAGATTATGAATGAGCATATCCAATTTGACTTCATTTATGATAATCATTTTGCAGAACTCAAGGAAACTGAACTTCTTACTGAGAGAATTAATATGGCTACCTTAGCAGAACCATATGTGGGTAGGTATTACTCTCAAGATTATATAAGACGTAAGATTCTTCGTCAGACTGACCAAGATATTATTGACCAGGATAAGATCATTAAGAAAGAAATTAAGACAGGAGTTATTCCTGATCCTAATGCTCCTATTGACCCAGAAACTGGTCAACCTTTAGATCTTGGTGCACCTGTTCAAGAACCTGAAGTAGATGTTTCAATTATGGAACCTTCGGCAAAAGAAGTAAAAGGTGCCGAGATCTGATAAATACTCAAAATTGTACTATTTAATGCTATGCCTGAAGTAACTAATGCTGATTTAATGGATATGATGGCTTCTGATGAGTCGCCATCTGGAATAAGTGACAAGATTAAAGATATTCTTTTTGCTAAGAGTGCTGAAAGAATTGATACCATAAGACCTGATGTAGCTACTAATATGTTTGGTCAAGATGAACCTGAAGAGGAACCAGAAGTAGAAACAGAAGTAAGTTCTGAACCAGAATCAGAACCTGAAGATGAAGAATAACATCTATTTATAAATAACTTAAGAATCCTAGTATACATCGACGGAATGAATAATGGCTCATAATCCTGTAGGAATTTGTACCTCAATTACGACTGGTACATCCAATCAAGTTTCATCGGTATTTGCTCATCAATCTGATAGTTTGAGAGTCACTGCTTTGACCAAAGGTGCTCATATTGGTATTGGCACCAGTACTGTTATTGCAACTCCAGCAAATTATTTTGTTGCTGCGGATACGACGGAAGTCATTAATATTGGCAAACCTAGATCACAAAGAATTGTCGGTGTTAGTAGTGGAACCACAACCACATTGACAATACCAGAAGGTGAAGGATCTCAATTCCTTGTTGGAGATTCTGTTTCGTTTAGTGTGGGTGGTAATTCAGCTTATGATATTACTGAGAAGATTGTAACATCAGTAACTAATGTTAATCCAACTGGTGGAGTATTCAATCAAACCGTTGTTATTGATCATGATTCTGATGTTGATGGATATCCTAATACAACAAGAGATGGTCTTCCATATAATGCATACTTGAGAACTTCTTTTAGAGTTGGTACATTAGGTCTAGGAGCTGGATCTGTTTATGCACAACAAGTACAAGTTAGCGGAGACTCCTGATGAAACTCATTAGAGAAGAAATCGAATCTGTAAAGTTCATTACTGAAGGAAAAGGTGACAAGAAGTCTCTTTATATTGAAGGAATTTTTCTACAAGGAAACATCAAGAACCGCAATGGTCGGATGTATCCCATGGAAACTCTTCAAAAAGAAGTAGCTAGATATAATGAGTCTAATATTTCATCTGGTAGAGCACTTGGAGAATTAGGTCATCCTGATGGTCCAACTGTCAACCTTGATAGAGTTTCACATAAAATTATTTCTTTGAGAGAATCTGGTTCTAATTTTATTGGTAAAGCAAAGATTCTTGAGACTCCTATGGGTCAAATCGCTAAGTCCTTGATTAATGAAGGTGTAAAACTTGGCGTTTCTTCAAGAGGTATTGGTTCACTAAAACCAACCAAAGAGGGATTTAATGTTGTAAGTGATGATTTCCAGTTAGCAACTGCTGCTGATATCGTTGCTGATCCATCTGCACCTGATGCTTTTGTAGATGGAATCATGGAAGGAAAAGAGTGGGTCTGGGAAGGAACTTCTTTGAGAGAAAGACTTGCTGCAGATACAAAGCGTCAAATTAACGATCTTGTAGAGCAAAAGCGTCTAGAAGAAAATAAATTAAACCTATTCAATGAGTTTATTAACTCATTGTAAAATCTAGATTTATAAATAAATATAGATTATTTCACACAATCAGGAAAAAACGGAGAAACTTCAAATGTCTAGTGGAACTAAACTACAAGCAATGGAAGAGGACGTAAAGCAATCCAAAACTGCTGTTAATGCTAATGCAGCTCCAGGAATGCCAATGAAAGGCGTCGATCAAGTGGCTCCTAAGGTGCCCATTGAGGATCTAGGAGGTCCAACTCCAGAGAATTATAGTCCCACTAATGACTCTGCCAAACTAAAACCGTCTGGCGGATCGCTTAAGCAAGTTAGTGATGTTGTTACTAACCGCAAAGGGAAGACAGCTAAGGAAGAAACAGAAGTTTCTGATGAAGTAATCGAAGAAGAAGAAATTGCTACTGATGAGGTAGTTGCCGAGGACGAAGAGACTACTGAAGAAGTAGTATCCGAAGAAGAAGCAACTGAAGAGGAAGCAGTTGTAGCAGAAGCACCTGAATTTGAAGAGATTGACATCGAAGATGATGTTAATGCACTTCTTGCTGGTGAAGAACTATCTGAAGAGTTCCAAGCAAAAGCAAAGACAATCTTTGAAGCTGCTATTAAGTCCAAGTTGTTTGGTCTTAAGGAAACTCTAGAAACACAATACGCTGAGCGTCTTAACGAAGAAGTTGCAGAAGTTAAAACTGCACTTACTGAGCGTGTTGATTCTTATCTTGAGTATGTTTCATCCGAGTGGATGGAAGAAAATAAACTGGCCGTAGAGGGTGGTCTTAAAGAAGACCTTAACGATTCCTTTATGACCGGTCTTAAGAGTCTTTTTGAAGAACATTATGTAACAATCCCTGAAGATAAGTATGATGTACTTGAGAGTATGGTAGAAAAACTAGATGATATGGAGACCAAACTTAACGAGCAGATCGAAAAGAATGTAACTCTGAATGCACGACTCGCTGAGTCAGTATCAGACGTAATTCTTGCCGATGTTTCTGAAGGACTTGCGTCCACGCAGAAAGAGAAACTCGCTACGCTTGCCGAAAGTGTAGAGTTTGAAAGTGAAGCTAAATATCGTGGAAAACTTGAGACGTTGAAGGAGTCATATTTTGCTCCTAAAGCATCTTCGAGTACTAAAACAGAAACTCTTTCAGAAGGAGTAGAAGCTGCTCCTGATTCAGTATCCAATTCAATGGCTACTTACCTGAAAACACTTTCTAGTTTTAAATAACTGATTTCAATATCAATTCAAACGTAAACACAATTAGGTAAAAAAGCAAATGTTCCATTCAGAACAATTGCAGGAAAAGTGGGCCCCTCTTCTTAATGCTGAGGGCGCTGATGAGATTAAAGATTCTCATCGCCGTGCAGTTACCGCTGTCCTGTTAGAAAACCAAGAAAAATTCCTTCGTGAGCAACAAGCTTTTGAAGGTGGCACCTCGATGCTGACTGAGGCTGCTCCAACTAATTCCTCCGGTACAGGTGGATTTGGAAGTGATGCAACTGCAGCAGGTCCTGTTGCTGGATTCGACCCAGTATTGATTAGTCTAATTCGTCGCTCTATGCCCAACCTGATCGCTTATGATCTGGCTGGTGTGCAACCAATGAGTGGTCCTACTGGACTTATCTTCGCAATGCGTTCACAGACCTATAAGGAAGGCGCAAGGTCTGAAACTTTCTACGACGAAGTAGATTCCGCATTCTCTGGACAGCCTTACGGTTTCGATAATAACAACGGAACCGATCAGAACGTTGGTATGGGTACCACGACTCAGTCCGGTACTAACCCCGGAGTTCTGAACCCTGTTGGTACTGCTAATTCACTTTCCTACAATGTAGGTCAGGGAATGCCCACAGCAACTGCTGAAGCACTTGATGGTACTGCTAATGATGCCTTCAACCAGATGGCATTCAGCATTGAGAAAGTTACGGTTACTGCAAAGTCACGTGCACTCAAAGCTGAGTACAGTTTGGAACTGGCTCAAGACCTCAAGGCGATCCACGGATTGAACGCTGAAGCAGAACTTGCTAACATCCTGAGTACTGAAATCCTCGCTGAAATTAACCGCGAAGTTATCCGTACTATCTACAAGGTTGCTGAGCAAGGCGCTGTTCAAAACGTTGCACAAGCAGGTCAATTCGACCTCGACATCGACTCCAACGGCAGATGGTCTGTTGAGAAGTTCAAAGGACTTCTGTTCCAGATCGAGCGTGATGCTAACGCTATCGCCCAAAGAACACGTCGCGGGAAGGGCAACATCATCCTCTGTTCTGCAGACGTTGCTAGTGCTCTTACAATGGCTGGTGTACTTGATTACACCCCTGCACTTAATGCCAACCTGAACGTTGATGACACCGGTAATACTTTCGCAGGAACTCTGCAAGGTAAGTACCGCGTCTACATTGACCCTTATGCTGCTAACCTAGTCGGCACAGGTGGTCCTCAAGGTGGAAACCAGTACTACGTTTGTGGATACAAAGGTTCCTCACCTTATGACGCTGGACTGTTCTATTGCCCCTACGTTCCCCTCCAAATGGTACGCGCTGTCGGAGAAAACTCCTTCCAGCCCAAAATTGGATTCAAGACTCGTTATGGTATGGTTGCCAACCCATTTGCCGAGGGTACTACCCAAGGACTTGGACGTTTGCAAACAAACCAGAACCGCTACTATCGTCGCGTTACGGTCAAAAATCTTATGTGATCGAGATGGATATATTCCATTCACATTTTCAAGAGACTTCTTCGGAGGTCTCTTTTTTTATCTAAATACATATATGAAACACTATAAAGACTTCATAAAAGAAACTCTAAATGTTAATGGGGCAAGTGTGGCTAACTTTACGCCATTCCTTTTTCCCAGAAATAGTGATTTGTTGTCACAAGATTACCAAACTCCAGCAGAACCTGGATTGGCTAAATGGAGATTTTCAGGTGTATATCCTGTAATGAAGTTAAAACTTGATAAGGCAAGTGATGGTCCCTCTATTGATCAAATGGTTGATGCATCAAAGGAATTTGTAAATATTGAAGCAGCACGAACTGCAGCAAGAATACAAAAGACTTATAGGCAATTCCAAGGACTTAGAGAAGAGAATAAAGAAGATAAGATTCTTAAATGTCCAGAAGGACAATATTATGATCGTCTTCGACAGAAATGTGTTATGATGCCACCCAAATATGGAGGAAGATATTGGGGAGGATCATATCATAAACCTCATCAGAACGGAAATGGAAATGGAAATGGAAATGGCAACGGTAACGGCAATGGATCCCATAACGGGAATGGAAATAGTAATGGCAATGGTGGCCATGGCAATGGTGGCAACGGTAACGGTGGTGGTGGCAATGGTGGAGGGAAATAATGCCAAGACAAATTGAAAACAGAAATTTTCTAGCACCTACTGGGTTTAAATTTACTTTAGTAAAATCTCCTAAAGTTGCATTTTTTTGCAATCAAGCAAATATACCAGATCTTACACTTGGTACTGCAGTTCAACCTACGTACCTAAAAGATATCGATCAACCAGGCGATAAACTGGTTTTTGGTGATTTAAGTCTTCAATTTCTTGTTGATGAAGATCTTAAAAATTATATGGAAATTCAAAATTGGTTAAGAGGATTAGGATTTCCAGAAAATATTAATGAAATAAGAGAATTACAAAGAACTGGAAATGCAGCTTTAGATATAGGAACCAGATCCATGGAAAACGTTTTTTCTGATGGAACACTACAAATACTATCAAGTAGTATGGTTGCTAAATTCCAAGTAAAATTTAGACAAATGTTCCCATATTCCTTGACAACTTTGGATTTTGATGCTACAGCTACTGATATAGACTACTTTACAGCAAACGTGAGTTTTAAATATCTTATCTACGAAATAACTGATTTAGAAGGAACACCGCTTAAATCTGATTTTTAAATGACAATTACTCTTGATAAACTTCAAGAGATGTGGGAAAGAGATTCAGATATAGACCGAGACAATCTACATGAAGAATCATTGAAGATCCCATCTCTTCATGCAAAATACTTTGAGTTATATAATACAATATTCCTCTTAAGAAAAAAGGCTGAACAACAGCGTAAGAATATCCGTCACGAGAGATATGAATACTTCTCTGGTAAGGCGGACCCAGAGGTCTATGTAGAGAATCCTTTTCCAAAGAAGATAAGGGATAAAGACACGATGACCAAATATTTGGATGCTGATGAGAAACTTTCTAATACATCTCTTAAGATAGATTACTATGATACGATGTTAGTTTATCTTGAAAGTATCCTTAAGGTAATACAGAATAGAACATATCAGATCAAAAATGCTATTGAGTTTATGAGATTCCAATCTGGATTGGGATAATGATTAAAGAACCAAAAATTATTCTTAATAATGTTTTTTCTAAAGAACATAGAAAAAAACTTATAGAAGATTGTGAACCTTTATTACTCGGAAAAGAACAGTTACAAAATAGATTTAACCAGTCATTTCCACCTAGTAAACAAACACCAGGATCATTACATATACATCCTAAATTTCAGCATACTTGCTATTGTCTTTCAGTAATACTTAAAAAAAAGTTTAGTCCAAATTTATATGTTGAAAATGCTTGGATAAATTGGAATAGTGGAAAAAAAGATGAAATGTGTTGGCACAATCATGCATATGTTCCATATTTTTGTATATATTATATAAAAACAACTCGCTTTATAAACAATGGAACTATGTATATGAAAAATGGAAGTGAATATTTTTTTAGGTCTAAATCAAATAGTATGGTAATTTTTCCTGGTGCAATGTATCATTCAGTTCCATCTTATTCACTTCCTTTTAAAAGATATACTCTTGCAATGGATTTAAATATCTTTTGAAGTAATAATAAATACTCATAGATGTATGGGTTCCCTTGATTAATACACATAATGCTGATGTTGTTATAGGTAAAAAGAATGAAGTTTTCCTCCAAATACGTGCAGAGCCCCACGTCTTTATGGAACTATCAGATCACTTCACGTTCGACGTGGACGGTGCAAAGTTTATGCCTCAATACCGTAACAAGTATTGGGATGGTAAAATCAGATTGTTCTCTACAGCAACAGGAGAAATTTACTGCGGACTCTTAGATAAGATTGTAAGCTTTTGTAATAGGTTTGGATATACTTATTTCTTTGAAGAGAACAAATATTTTGGACAACCATTTGAAGTTAATGATTTAATTTCTTATGAAGGTGTTAAGCAATATATGACTGCTATCTCTAGACATAAACCTAGAGATTATCAGATTGATGGAGTATATGATGCCTTGAAGCATAATAGAAGGCTATTGATATCTCCCACTGCATCCGGCAAATCACTGATGATTTACGCTCTAGTAAGATACTACACAGATAGGCACGAAAAAATATTATTAGTTGTTCCCACGACATCTCTTGTAGAGCAGATGTACAAAGATTTTCAGGATTATGGTTGGGATTCTGAGTCATATTGCCACCGTATCTATGCAGGAAAAGAAAAAGAAACTAACAAACCAATAGTTATAACAACTTGGCAATCTATCTATAAGTTAGATAAGAAATGGTTTGAGAAGTTTGGTGTTGTAATTGGTGATGAAGCTCATCAATTTAAGTCTAAATCTCTAATTCAGATCATGACCAAATTACATACTGCTAAACATAGGTTTGGATTCACTGGAACTTTAGATGGCACACAGACGCATAAATGGGTCTTAGAGGGACTATTTGGACCATCATATAAGATTGTTAGAACAAAGGAATTACAAGAGAAAGGTTATCTTTCCAAGTTAGATATTACTTGTTTAGTGCTCAAACATCCTCCACAAAAGTTTGATGTATATGAAGATGAAATTCAATATTTAATATCACATACACAAAGAAATGATTTCATTAGTAAATTAACTTTAGACTTAAAAGGTAATACACTAGTGTTATACAGTAGAGTAGAAACACATGGTGCAATACTTTTTGAAAAGATAAATAGTTTCAAGCGAGGTGATAGAAAGGTATTCTTTATTCACGGTGGTGTTGATGCTGAAGAAAGAGAAAAGGTAAGAGAAATTACTGAAAAAGAAAACAATGCAGTAATCGTTGCATCTTACGGGACATTCTCAACTGGTATAAACATTAGAAATTTGCATAATGTAATTTTTGCTTCACCAAGTAAATCTAGAATAAGAAACTTACAATCCATAGGGAGAGTACTACGCAAAGGAAAAAACAAAATCAAAGCAATGCTTTTTGATATAGCCGATGATTGTACTCGTAACTCAAAAAAGAATTATACTTTAAATCATTTCATTGAACGAATTAAGATTTACAACTCAGAAAATTTTAATTATGACATAATCACTATACAACTAAAGAAAGATGGGGATTGAAGACGACTTTTACGGAACAATTAAATTTAAAAATGGTGAAGAGATATTTGCCAAAGTAGCTGCTAGTGAAGAAGAAACTAGAACTTTTTTATTAGTTAGTAATCCTATTATGGTTTTTGAAGTTAAAAAAAGAGATGGAACCGTATGTGGATATAAAGTAGAACCATGGCTTAAAACGACCAATGAAGATATGTTTGTTGTAAATATGGATGATGTATTGACTTTAAGTGAATCTTCAGACATTGGAATGATTAATATGTATCAGTCTTTTATAAGACAATCATGTGATCCAATAGGTAATCCATTTACTAATAGTAATAATCATTCTAAACTTAATAGAGAAATGGGATACATTTCTTCTGTATCAGATGCTAAAGATATTTTAGAGAAAATATTCAAGAAAAGCTAAACCCATTTCATCAACCTCCACAAAGGTATTCTACTTGGTTTTTAAAACTTGTCAAGCATTCTTTAAAATGTTATAATATCTACATAATGAGTTAGAGATATATGGCAGTTCAACCAGGTATGACTAAAAGGAAAAGATCTGAACATTACGTCAACAATAAAGAGTTTCTAGCTGCAATTATTGTTCATAGAGATAATGTAGCATTAGCAAAAGCACGAGATGAACCTAAACCTAGGATTTCTAATTATCTTGGTTCTTGTTTTCTAAAGATTGCTACACACTTATCTTTTAAACCAAATTTTGTTAATTATATGTTTAAAGAGGATATGATCTCTGACGGCATTGAGAATTGTGTTCAGTACATACACAACTTTGATCCAGAGAAATCACAAAACCCCTTTGCTTATTTTACTCAAATTATTCACTATGCTTTCTTGAGACGCATTCAGAAAGAAAAGAAGCAACTTGAGATTAAAAATAAAATTCTTGAAAGGTCAGGATATAGTGAAGTCTTTGATGATAACAATACACTTGACGGGAGTAATTACTCAGATTATAATCAAATTAAGGATGCTGTACATGCAAAACTTCGTAATCAATGAAAGTTGCTATTATCACAGATCAGCACTTTGGGTGTAGGAAGAATTCTAAATTCTTTCATAATTATTTTCTAAAGTTCTATAATGATATATTCTTTCCTACATTACAGAAGGAAGGTATTACGACAATCGTTGATATGGGTGATACCTTTGATAGTCGCAAAGGTATTGATTTTTCTGCATTATCATGGGCTAAAGACAATTACTATGATCGTCTCTCAGAGATGGGATGTACTATTCATACAATTGTCGGAAACCATACTGCATACTACAAAAATACCAATGATGTAAATGCTGTTGATTTATTACTTCGTGAGTATGATAATGTAACTGTTTATTCTGAAGCAACTGAAATTAAATTAGGAGATCTTAATGTCCTTATGATTCCATGGATCAATAATGACAATGAAGAAAAAACTCTTAAGTTAATGAAGAAGTCAAAATGTCCTTGTGTAATGGGTCATCTTGAATTAAAAGGATTCAGGATCCATAGAGGATATGTCATGGAGACTGGTACTGAGGTTAGTCATTTTGATAAATTTGACAAAGTTTACTCAGGGCATTATCATACTAGATCTGATAATGGAACAGTCTACTATCTAGGAAATCCTTATGAGATGTTCTGGAATGACTATAATGATACTCGTGGTTTCCATATTTTTGATACAGAAACATTAGAGCATACTCCAATTAATAATCCTTATACGATGTTTAAAATCATCAATTATGAGGATACAAATTATCAGACATTTGATACCAGAGATTGTGAGGACAAAATCGTAAAGGTTATTGTTCGTAAAAAATCTGATATGAAGAAGTTTGAGAAATTTATTGATAAACTTTATTCTTCTAATATTGCAGAACTGAAGGTTGTTGAGAATTTCCAAGTTCAAACTAATGAGGATTTTGAAGCATTTGAATCTGAGGATACACTCTCTATCCTTAATAGATATATTGAGGAGGCTGAGGTAAATCTTGATAAAACACTTGCCCAGAAAATGATGCAAGAGGTATATCAAGAGGCATGCGAAATGATCTAGTATGTTTATATTGACTATAGATGGTAAGGAGAATGATGGAGCATATTCTGTAAAAGATGAGGAGGGAGAGCATATTCTTTTTATCTTTGAAGAGGAAGATGATGCAGTAAGATATGCAATGATGTTGGAGGATCAGCAAGGATTTCCAGAAATGCATATTATTGAAATTGATGGAGAATTGATGTTAAAGACATGTGAAAAGCATGGTTATCAGTATACTGTAATAACTAAAAATGACTTTGTAATACCACCAGAACATCATGATTACGTTTCATAAGATTCGTTGGAAGAATTTTCTTTCTACTGGGAATCACTATACTGAGATTGATTTTGAGAAGACCTCAACAACATTGATTGTTGGGTCAAATGGTGCTGGGAAGAGTACAGTATTAGATGCATTAACATTTGGTTTGTTTAGTAAACCATTTCGTAAGATTAATAAACCACAATTGGTTAATACTACTAATGAGAAAGATTGTAAGGTAGAAGTAGAATTTTCTATTGGTAACATTGAGTGGAAGGTAGTTCGTGGAATAAAACCAAATATTTTTGAGATTTATAGAAATGATACATTGCTTGACCAATCATCATCTGCAGCTGATCAGCAGAAATGGTTAGAGCAAAATGTTATCAAGATGAATTACAAGTCCTTTACACAGATTGTAATTCTTGGTAGCAGTACCTTTGTTCCTTTTATGCAACTTACTGCAGCTAATAGGAGAGAGGTTATTGAAGATCTTTTGGATATTAAAATCTTCTCTACAATGAATAATATTATCAAAGAGAAGATTCGCTGTATTAAGGAAGAAGTTAAAACTTTAGAACTTAAGAAAGAATCTCTTAATGATAAAGTGGAGATGCAAGAGAATTTTATTGAAGAGGTGGAGTCTAGAGGAAAAGAAACTATAGAAGAAAAGAATAATAAGATTGATGAACTAGATCAGTCTGTAGCAAAGTTGATCAAGGATAATGAACATTATGAAGGTGAGGTAGTAGGATATACACAGATGCGATGTCAGAGTGAGGGTGCTACAGAGAGACTTCGTAAGTTGGCTGGATTAAAAGGTAAGATTTCTAACAAAGTATCAACTATTAATAAGGAACATGAATTTTTCTCACAAAATACGGTCTGTCCTACCTGTAAACAGGACATTGATGATACACTTAGAATAAATAGAAGTAACGACGCTCAAACTAAAGTAAAGGAGTTGCAATCTGGTTATAAAGAACTGGAGGAGGCAATTAAAGAGGAAGAAGAGAGAGAGCGTCACTTTACAACTTTATCTAAGGAGATTACTACACTAACGCATGGCATTTCTAAAAACAATACTAGGATTTCTGGATGTCAACGACAAATCAGAGATCTGGAATCGGAAATTCAGAGACTTACCGATCAACTTGCAAACAGAAATACTGAGCATGACAAGTTAGAATCTTTCAAAGATAACCTGAGTGTTACTTACGACCAACTTGCTTCTAAAAAGGATACAGTAAACTATTACAATTTTTCGTATGGTTTACTTAAGGACGGTGGAGTTAAATCCAACATCATAAAGAAGTATCTACCGCTGATAAATCAGCAAGTTAACCGTTATCTTCAGATGATGGACTTCTACATAAACTTCACACTTGATGAGGAGTTTAATGAAACCGTCCAGTCTCCTATACATGAAGATTTTTCTTATGCTTCTTTCAGCGAGGGAGAGAAGATGAGAATAGACTTAGCACTCCTTTTCACCTGGAGAGAGGTGGCTAGATTTAAAAACTCTATTAATACAAATCTACTAATAATGGATGAGGTGTTTGATAGTTCATTGGATGGATTTGGAACAGAAGAGTTCTTAAAGATTATTCGCTTTGTGATTAAGGATGCAAATATCTTTGTGATTTCTCATAAGACTGGTATGGAAGATAAGTTTGATAGTGTTGTGAAATTTGATAAGACTAAAAACTTTAGTAGAATGGTTGATTGATGTGCACCTTTAGGCATATACCTACTGATAAGAGATTTTTCTTTATTCATATTCCTAGAACTGCTGGAAGGTTTATAGAAGCCAACTTGATGCAGAATAATAATTTTGAGTGGGATGATCATCGAAAGATTGATATAGTTAAGATGTATCAGACATATGATGGAATAGAAGTGGATCATTTCCATAGAGATCATTATGAGAAATATTTGGACATAGAAGGAATTCCTCATGTAACTATTGTGAGAAATCCATTAGATAGATTTATTTCAGGTTCTCGTTATATCAAAAAGATGTATGGTGATGATATTCAGGAATTGATGGAGGACGAGAATTATTTCTATTCTATGCTTACTAATTTTCCTCTTAGTGAATCTGTCAATTGGTATAGGTCTCAATTAGATTTCATAACTGATAAGACTAATATCTGGAGATTTGAAGATGGCTTTGGAGAGGAGTTTGTCAGTTGGTTAAGTGGCACAATAGGTATTGACCTGGAGTTTACTGATGATGTAGAGTACCCAAGGCATTCGGATAAAGGTAGTACATTAGAACCTACTCCTAAACTCCTACATAATCTTAGACACCTTTATAGGAAGGAAATTGACAGATTTTATCCCGAACTGGCAGCACCACTCCAAGAAGGAGCGGAAACGAAAGCTGAAACCACAGGCACTCCGTAGTGCTAGAGAAAGACGCAGACAGTTGATAAAGCGTCTACTGAACCCCACCAAGCGTGGGGTTTCGTCGTATTATGGGTTCATACTAAACGAAACGCATGCCTGTACAGCACGAAGTTAAATCACAACTTGCAAAACTATTAGCTACTGAAGATTTGGTAGTAGAGCATAAGCATGTTGAGACAGCACAGTTCAATGTTCATACTCGTGTCTTGATTTTACCTCTTTGGGACAAGGCAAGTAATGATGTATATGATATGTTAGTTGGGCATGAGGTAGGTCATGCCCTTTTTACTCCAGATGAATGGGATTGGGAAGATAGGATTCCTGCTCAGTTTGTTAACCTAGTAGAGGATGCGCGAATTGAGAAATTGATGAAGCGCAAATACATGGGACTTGCCAAAAGTTTCTATAAAGGATATAGTGAACTACACAGTAAAGATTTCTTTCAGATAGATGGTGAAGATCTTAATAATTTTAATCTTGCTGATCGGGCTAATCTATTTTTCAAGATTGGTTCGTTCCTTTCTCTGGTTTTTTCGACTACTGAAAAACCGATTATCAATTTGATCCATGATTGCGAAACGTTTGAAGACACCCTATACGCAGCAGAAGCGTTATATAATTTCTGCAAGCAGGAGCAAAAAAAAGAAAAACAAGGTAGACAGGATCTTGACGCAAACATTGAAAGTCCTGGCGATTCTGGCTCTATTAGCGATATTGACTTTCAGTCTCCCCTTTCTGACAGTGATAGCACTCCTGATGTGGAAGATAGGAGCGATTCTGTTGATAGCGATTCTGGGATGGATGATCCTGATCCTGTTGTAGAAACTGCTGAAGCATTAAGTAAGAAATTACAACAACTTGTTACACATGTAGGTGGAGTAGAAAATGTTTATGTAGAATTTCCTGAACTTAATCTTGATACTGTTATTGGATCTAATGAAGAGTTTCATAGCATTTGTGAGGAATCCTTCACAAAATCACAAGAAACTTGGGACATTGCGCATAAACAGTATGGTGAAAAGACAATGGATCTTTTTGCTGAACCAGATTTAGAATTTAAGGATTTTAAGAAAAGTGCGCAAAAAGAAGTTAACTACCTTGTTAAAGAATTTGAATGTCGGAAGGCAGCTGACAATTATAGTCGTTCTGCTATTAGTCGGACTGGGGTCCTCTCTACAGAGAAGCTTCATAATTATAAATTCGATGAAGACCTTTTTAGGAAGATTAATATTCTTCCTGATGGGAAAAATCACGGACTAGTATTTGTTCTTGATTGGTCTGGATCTATGGCAGATGTGCTTCAAGATACTTTGAAGCAACTTTATAATTTGCTATGGTTTTGTAAGAAGGTCCATGTTCCTTTTGAGGTTTATGCTTTCACAAATCATTGGAATAGTGGTAATGTGACATATCATTACAAGCGTGAGGAAGGAAAGTTTCTGATTGAAAATGATTTTGGGTTGATGAATATTTTCACTCATAAGGTGAATGGTAAAACTCTTGATCAACAAATGAAAACTATTTGGAGAGTTGCATATTCATTTAGATATGGTACTTCTTATCAAGTTTCTTATAAAGTTTGTCTTTCTGGAACACCGTTGAATGAGAGTTTAGTTGCCTTGTATAAACTTCTTCCCAAGTTCCAGAAGGATAATAAACTCCAAAAAGTTCAGTGTGTGATTCTTACTGATGGTGAAGCTAATCAACTTCCTTATCATGTGATGGTTCCTACTAGAAATGAATGGGATCGTTTAGGTTGTCGTAGTTGTAAACCAGATAGAACTCTTATCAGAAATCGTAAGACAGGAAAGACTTATAAGTTTGGATATTATTGGAATCATTTTACAGATGCATGTTTGAGGAATCTTCGTGATACTTATCCATCTGTGAATTTTATTGGTATTAGAGTTCTTGCTAATCGTGATGCTAATAGTTTTATTAAACTATATGATC
>Ga0315332_10000416_pt1 | contig 19320 bp, 13 predicted proteins | sample M110034915metaG_FD_203455 | JGI IMG/M metagenome (GOLD analysis project Ga0315332, IMG submission 203455) | Ammonia-oxidizing marine archaeal communities from Monterey Bay, California, United States - M1 100m 34915 | ecosystem: Environmental > Aquatic > Marine > Intertidal zone | place: USA...
TCAGGTCCTTTGTTTCTGCCATTGTGTGGATAAAGCTGTGGCGTTCAGAGGCCCACAGTGTTTTCGGGCCGACATATTCCATTCCGAAACGCTGCCCGTGATCGCCAAGGATCATCACACATTCTCGCAGTCGCCGGGCGTGCTGACGAAAATTGGCGACGTAGGTCATGCCGGGATGATATGGTTTCAGCCATGTGCTGACGCGAGTGACTCCTGCCAGTTCCATTGCTTTCGCGAGTTCAGGCAGGGACTTTAAGCCGCTGCGAAACGTGTCTTCGTCCTTACGAAATTCCACCGGCAGACCGGCTGCCCCCCACACGATCCCTTTTTCTTGCATCAGTGATGTCAGGTCATTCCGTCCGTTCTCATCGAGCGCAGCCAGATAGCCTGCATTCGGTGCGACGGATTCGAATCCGTACTCAGCTGCAAGACTGATGGAGTCAACCTGACCAGTCCGCACTCCGATCGCACCGCCGGTCAGATCCATCGTGAATCTTCGTTGGACGGTTGTTGAATTCCATGTGTTCGCAGCCGTTGAGGAAGGGACACAAGCCGCACCAGCGGCGACGGCCTGCTTTAGCATGAATCGTCGGTGAACCTGGGGCATGGTGGGGAATCCGGAAAACAGAGATCGACAATTCATGATTGCCGCAGCAACGGCCGACAGGAGATGATGACAGTGTCCAGGTGACGTATCAAGTGAACGGCCATTCGGTCCCCTGCGGCACTTTCTGTCGTACATCACATATATCGCCCTGGTGGAAATGCTCAGGTGACTGCGCCCAGGCAGTCATCACCGTCTCTCGTGTTCCTCTAGCTGAATACGCCTCGTTGTTTCTTCGTACCTGACGTGTCATCATTGAGAAACCCGGCTGTGCCCCTGCGTCTGTTCGTCGGTCGAAATCTTCAAGCACCTGTGAATTCCTGGCAGAATTTCATGAACGACACATTGCGACTGTGTTTCAGGGCGATGGCCGGAACGGCAGTCCTGTTACTCTTGATGCCGTCCGTTTTCTCAGGGGCCGACGATCCGCCCAATATTATCCTGTGCATGGGGGATGATCATGGCTGGGACGAAACCGGTTACAACGGACACCCTCATCTGCAGACGCCCGTGCTGGACGAGATAGCGGCTTCCGGACTTCGGCTGGACCGTTTTTATTCGGCACATCCTTCGTGCTCGCCGACTCGAGGAAGTGTGATGACCGGACGGCATCCCAATCGTTATGGAACTTTTGCGCCAAATTATTCCATTCGTCCGGAAGAAATCAGCATCGCGTGGATTCTGCAAAAGGCCGGCTATTCCTGCGGACATTTTGGCAAGTGGCACCTGGGGCCTGTGAAGGCAGCTTCACCAACCAGTCCCGGAGCAATGGGATTCCATCAGTGGCTTTCGCACGACAATTTCTTTGAGTTGAATCCGACGTTTTCGAGAAACGGTGCTTCTCCGGAACAGTTTAAGGGCGAAAGCTCGGAAATCGTCATTCGGGAGACGATTCGTTTTCTTGAAACTGCGCAGCAGAACGGAAAGCCATTTTTTGCCGTTGTCTGGTTCGGATCGCCGCACGAACCGTACAGTGGTTTGAAGAAAGATCTCGCACTGTACACAGATCTGCCACAGGAGTATGCGGACAGACAGGTGACGCTGACGTCCAATAAGACCGGGCGACAAACGAGGCGACCGCTCAGAGACGTGCTGCAGGAACGCTATGCCGAAATCACAGCGATGGATCGAGCGATGGGACAATTACGCAAGTGGCTCGGGGACAATGGACAGCGACAGAATACCCTGCTGTGGTACTGTGGCGACAACGGCACACCCCGCGACGGGATTGTGACATCACCATTTAGAGGCCAGAAGGGAACGATGTATGAGGGGGGAATTCGAGTTCCCGGCCTTATTGAATGGCCGGAACGGATTTCGCAGCCGAGTCAATCAGAGGTCAATACGGTGACCAGCGACATGTTGCCGACAATCTGCGAACTTCTTGACGTGCCTTTACCTGAGCGACCACTCGACGGCATCAGCCTGAAGCCACTGATTGATGGCGTCATGACCGAACGCTCCGCCCCCATCTGTTTCTGGAGTTTTAAGGGTGGCAACGGGGCAGGTGCCGAACCGTATATTGCCTCAGAACTGCAGTCCGGCACAACACCTCTTGTGAAGATGACGGGGGATATTTACACACGCAATTTTCGCAACTTCCACCACTCTGGAATTTCGAAGAACAATTTCGACGGGGATAGGGTACTGCTTGGTAACCGTTACAAACTGCTTGTCAGGGGACTGGGCGAGGACGAACAAACAGAGCTGTATGATGTTCGCAGTGATCCCGGCGAAGAACACAACGTGTTCGCGTCGATGCCTGAAATCGGGACCCAACTGCGACACCAGCTGCAAGACTGGCAGCAGTCCGTTCTGCAGAGTTTGACAGGCGCCGACTACGAGTAGTGGCCCGTCTGGCGTGTGTTTCGGACAGAACAGTATGACGACGCCGTCATGCAACCGGTTGTGGCACATAGAATGGCAGTTGGAAGCTGAGTTCGGGCTCCGGCTGTCGTTCCCACGTGACCGGAAGGTCGGTGGCAATAGTGGTGTCGCACATTGTCGCGGGAAGACGGGCCGGGCTTGACCTGCGCCCAGTTCGATCTTAGCCGTCCCGCGGAAGCCGTTTCAAAACCTCTCTCGCACGACATTCGGAACACCGAAGCGTGAGCGAGGTGCTGTAGATGAAGCCATCCCGGATTCATCCCGCGCTTACGCATCTGGTTACCAGCGCGTGAAAGTGACTCGTTCATCTGTTGCTGCTGGAATTCCGGACGAGTCCGTTCGCGAAAGGCGCGACATCGTACGCGCGACAGATTCAGATTCGCTGGCTGACCTGGCCACCAGCAGCGACGGGACAGATTCTTACAAACCGAAACTCAATGACTGTTGTCGCTGCCCCGCATTTTCTTCGGCTGACTAATCAACCTTGGGTTTTTCGGTCGACTCACGCTTGATGGCATCGTAGATCTCTTCGCGATGAACGGTCACGTCGCGTGGAGCATCAATTCCCAGACGAACTTTGTCGCCTCGAATTTCAATGACCATCAATGTGATTGAGTCGCCAATTACAATCTTCTCGTCTTTTTTTCGACTAAGTACAAGCATTTCCAGTCCCCGGTCAATCTTTCGTCTTGAACGATCGCCGCCCGTCCCCAACTTCGCCCGCCGCTACACTCGCGGCAGACAAGGGCAAGCCGTGCCATTTTCAGAACGCAGTAAAAAAATCTGCAGACGCGATCCGTCTGTCGGTGCGAGTCTAGATGACTAATTCGGCCGTTGGCGACGACTTTCTGTGAAAATTGCCGGTGGTCGGCGCGTTCAGCGGCAGTTCATGCCTGTTTGTGTCGGCCACGCCGCCTATAGCGATGGGGGCTGCACGGGTGGTTATGGTTGTTCCGATTATTCGGTACCCGGACACGGTCAGTGTCCGCCGTGAGATCTGGCGAACTTTGTTGATGAGTCTTCGTAATCCCAATATCCTCTGCTTTCCGCACATGCACCGAAGGCGGGTTTTGAGTACCGTTGGTGCGACTCCGGCGGCTTCCCGCTGTTGTTCTTACTTCGTGTTTGAAACGGTGATTCGATGAGTTCTGCCGGTCCCTCTCCTTCGCGCGGCATTACCAGATTCAGTCTGACTCAGACTCGTGATTCGTCCATGGACCCGCTTGCGCGAGACCTGAGAGCGGAATTCATCACGGTTCGCATTCGCTGGTTTGGTCTGGCAATTGGCTACCTGCTGGTCAATATGGGAGACCTAATCAATGTCGCTGATCGCGGATCCGCACAATTCGAACTTAACGCGATTCTGACATTAGGTGCTGTTTACGCGATCATCGATACAATGCGGAGCTGGAAAGGGAAGGTTCTGCTGGCGGAGTTCCGGATCCTGATCAGTTTGATGGAGGCTCTGTTTATCGGTGTTCTTTGTTATTTTGACGAAGGCATCAGCAGTCCGTTTCGGTTCTATTATTTTCTGTCGCTGCTGGTCTGTGCCATACGCCATACGCCGACGCTGACCTTCGCAACATTCGGGCTGCACGCCCTCAGTTACAGTTTGCTGGGTCTGCTGTCCGTGCTGTCCGGACGCAGTGGTTCCGATGACGCCGTGCAGATGCTGCTGACTCTTGTTTTTCTGGGCTGGGCCGCATGGGCGATTATTGCTCTTACGGGTCTGCTGAAAACAGCCGGCGAACGACTGGGAGTTTTGAACGCGGAATTGCTGCAAAATCAGGTACACCTTGAACAGAGAATTCGTGCGCGCACCAAGGATCTGCAGGAATCACAGGCACTGCTGGTTCAGCAGGAAAAGCAGGCAGCGTTTGGTTTACTGGCCGCCGGTATCGCTCACGAAGTCGGCAATCCGCTGGCGTCCATCAGCTCCATCGTGCAGATGCTGCAACGGCGCAACACCGACGAGTATACCACTGAACGTCTGGGAATGGTTCACACTCAGCTGCGGCGCATTCATCGTACTCTTCAGGAACTCGTCGGTTTCAGCCGTCCGGCAAACCAGCAGGCAACACTGATTGACATCCACGCCGCTATCAATGACGCTCTGAACATTGCCAAATACTATAAACGCTGGAAGGGCAAAGAAGTCCGGACAGTCTTTGCAGAAGATATGAAAGCTGTCAGAACAATTTACGATCAACTGGTGCAGGTTGTGCTGAATCTCGTGTTGAATGCGCTTGATGCAACTGAGGAAGGTGCCGGCATCACGGTCACGACCAGCATCGAAGGATCGGATTCCGGAGAAGCCATTGTTGTCGTCAGCATCGCGGACGAAGGGCACGGGATTCCGCATGAGGCTCACACTCAGATTTTTGAACCCTATTTCACAACCAAAGCGACGGGGACAGGACTTGGACTGTTCGTTTGTCGGCAGCTGGCTCAACAGGAGCTTAAGGGTTCGATCGATCTGGTGCGTTCCGATTCCTTCGGCACTGAGTTTCGCATCTGGCTGCCACTGGTCCGGCGGTGACCTGTGTTTACGTACACCGACAGTGACATACTCTGGACGTCCCGAATTGCCTTCAGGCAGCGTCTGCTTCACTGATCGCGGTCACGCGTTCCAGTGTGGCTCACTGTCGGAATTCGCACGAACATCAGGAAAGCTCTTCCAGAAGCCGCCTGGTCAGCTCCGTCTCGACTGCGGCTGTCAGGCAAACCGGATTGATCTGAAGTCGTCCTTCGTGCAAACCGGCATGTCCGACGTAGACCGGTGGGCTGCCTCCGCGAAGGGCGCGACACACCTCCATGGCTGATCTGCCCAGCGCGGCGGAGTCGACTGTAATTTCCAGCAAGGGCCAGCGATCCTGAGTCAGGGGTTCCAGCATGCGACAGTTGGCTTTTGCTGTGGACAGCCCGTCGGCGACGGTGTTCAGTATTCGACGATATTCGATAAGCTGCCGGTCGAATTCACCGGACGCGAATAAATCCAGAGCGGTCAGAAGAGCAACGATCTGTTCCTTCGAAACCTTAAGGCCGCGACCGATTCCATGTCGAGGAATCCCGGTCACCCGGGACGGATCAAAAAGTTCGTCCGGCGGATCCCACAGTTCCAGATGATCGTCCATATCCAGCATCTGTAACGCCGCGGACGACACAAGGTCACGACGTCCGCACAGAATACCAGTGGATTGTGGTCCGTGGATGGCCTTGCCGCCGCTGAAACAGACAAGGTCGGTGCCCGTTGTCGGAATGTCTTTCAGGTTGGAACGGGGGGGCAGTTCTCCTGCCGCATCCACCAGTACCGGCAGGTCGTGTTCGTGAGCCATGGCCACGATTTCGGAAAGACCGGGACACGAGTCGTGCGCGTGAACATACACGATTCCTGCTGTTTGGTGTGTGATGGCGGCTTCGTACTCCCACACCTCTGTGCGACGGACTCCGGCGTTCGCGATGATTTCGTTGAAGCCGACTTCGACCAGAGTCGCGCCGGCTGCGCGGACTGAGTGATCATATCCGCTCCGCTGTTCGCGGGCGATAATCATTTCGTTCGGGAATCCATCGGTACACGGCAGCTTTTCGATTCGAGCGAGGTTGTGCCGGGCCAGAATGGCGGCCGTCCCCAGCGTTAAAGCTGCCGCCGCGCCGCATGTGACCAATCCCGCGTCTGCTCCCGTTACATTCGCAATCTGACGTGAGGCTGCTGCCTGCAAACGTTCCAGCGGAACACTTTCAGCGGCTGCCTGAGCGAAGGCATCCAGCACCGGTGTCGGCATGGGGGCGCCGCCAAGACGCGTGACCGTGCCGCAGGCGTTGATGATGGGCTCGACGCCCAGTTGTCGGAAAATACTCATTGTTTCGCCTTCAATCCTACAGCGCATGACGCTGACTTTGCAGCCGTGGCCATTGTCATTTTCATGCGAGGATTATCCTTTCACGATCCCGACGACCAGTTCCCTGTCAAAGCGGCTCTAACGAACACGGAATTCTTCAATTACATCTTCGTCCAGTTCTACGCCAAGACCCGGGCCGTTCGGAACGGGAACACGCCCGTTCATCAGGGGCGGCAGGTTCTTGACCAGCTTCCGCATCAGCGGTGATGGTCGCAAACAGTACTCGACAAGGTCACCGTTGGGAATCGAGGCCATCCAGTGCAGCGATGCTGCCAGATTAATGCCGGTACTGAAACAGTGTGGTACTGCTCGCCGATCGTTTGCCTGGCACATATCAGATACGCGGCGACACACGGTCAGCCCGCCGCAGAAAGCAACATCAGGCTGAACGACATGCAGTCCCCGATCGATGAGATCCTCGAAGTCCCAGTGCGTCACGTCTCCTTCTCCAGCTGCAATTGGTACCGGAGAATTCGGGCACAGCTTTGCGTAACCGCGGCGATCGTCCTGCGATAATGGTTCTTCCAGCCATGCGATATTGAATGGTACCAGCAGCTCTGCTCGTTCCATGGCCGTTTCCAGCTGCCACGCATGACCGGCATCCACCATCAAGTCGCATTCGTGGCCGAGAGCTTCACGTGCCGCCCGAACGTGAGCTACGTCGGTATCGGCATCCTGCCCGAATGGTCCCCATCCAAACTTGGCCGCCGTGAGTCCCATGTCGACAAAATCCCGGGCCAGCGCGGCTGTGTCTTCGGGCGTATCGCCGAACAGTACGCTGGCGTATGCGCGAACGGTAGTGCGATGTGCACCACCCAGCAACTCGTAAACGGGTTGGTTCCGGTGCTTGCCCAGAATGTCCCACAGCGCGATGTCGGCGCCGCTGATGGCGTGAATTGCTGCACCCCGCCGACCGTAGCGATTGGTTTCGTAGTACATTTTCTGCCACAGCCGTTCGATGTCGAGCGGGTCTTCACCTGTCAGGATCGAGGTTAATCCATGTCGTCGTGCGGCAGAACGGGGAGCTTCGAAGCAGGCCTTACAGACGTACGACTGACTGGTGACTTCTCCAATTCCGGTAATACCGGCATCTGTGTGAATAAGTACGACCAGAACGTCGAGCGTGCCGTCCGGTATCGCATCGACGATGGGTACTCGCAAATGCACGGGTTCAACGGAGGTGATCTTCATGTTTTTTTTCTATTGTCGCTGATGATCGACGCTGCTGCCGGTGTTCAGTCAGATGTTCTGAAACGGAGACGGTACGATCTCGTCCAGTGGAAAGATCGGTCGTACGCACTCACGGAACGGCAGAGATTTAAGATTGGCGCTGGTGGAGCCCTGTACGTCGACCGGTACGATCAGAGTGGCGATTGATTCATACCATGTGCGGAAACCGTTCGGTGATTTTACCACCACCAGATTGAAGTTTACGGGATCCAGTCCATGCGCCTGAAACACCTTCCGCCCAACGACGAATACCGGACGTTCGGTGACAACGATATGAATTGTGCCAGTCGTCAGAACGCATGCGCGGCCGGGGTGGGCAACAGTCCCGTCTTCGTATGAAAACTGACCATCGTGCAGACTTTTTACCTTGACCGGCAGCGTCAGCGGTGTAAATCGGCCGGGATCGCGCGTGCCGCCCAGCGAAACCGTAATGTTCGCGTACACTCCCGCGCGGAAAGCCTCGGTTACCGCCGGTGCATCCACAATGGCCAGAAGTGCCTGCCTGCTGAAATCGGCGTCGACGAGTCCCTGCAGGATCGCGTTGCTGTCTCCTGCGGCGCCACTGGCTGTTGCATCGGCAGCGTCCGAGAATACCACCAGTCCATCGGACGTTTCGGCCATGCGGATGGCTTCGGCCAGCGATGTTAATTGCGCCTGAAACAAGTCGCGGTGGTTCCACATAATACGACCGATTCGTTCTGCTTCACGCCGGGCCAGCGCAGCATCGTTGTCGGTTGTGACCAGCACATTCGACTGCAATGCGGGGACGTCTGTAAATGCATTTCCGATAATGACGCCGGCGGCAAGGCCCGCATCGGATTGTTCGACCTGTTGACACATTCTGATTACTTCGCCGAATTTCCCCGTGGCTGTCAGCAACTCGTCGCCGCGGACCAGCATCGGCAGCCTGACACGCGCAACTGTTGGTTGTGATTTGCCGTCGATCAGCCTGATCAGATTTCGAGCCGCCCGCTGTCCGGTTTCGTAGTGGTCTGTATGGGGGTATGTATGATACGGCACCAGAACGTCGGCGGCAGTCACCATCTGATCCGTGAGGACAGCATGCAGATCCAGTGAAACCACGATGGGCGTGGCGTTCCCGAGTACACTGCGAATCTCGTCCAGCACACGGCCCTCCGGATCATCTTCCGATTCACCAGCCATCGCGCCATGGAAGCACAGGCACGCTCCGTCCACTGGTCCGGCGTCGCGAATTGTTTTCACCAGTTTATTCAGCAGACGATCAAGGTCGGCGCTCCTGATCCGGCCACCGGACACAGAGGCCGCGGCCATTGTGGGCGTTATTTCGAATCGTCCGTCATTATCCACGACGTCGGTCACGCCGGCAACTTCGGTTTTCGTTCCGCGGTACGCGTCCAGCATGTCCTCGCCGACGGCGATGCGAAAGTCTTCGTACAGGGTTGGGGCAGGATTGAAGGTTGCGGTCTCCTGCTTGAGTTCCGCGATGAGAATCCGACGAGGCATGCCTGGCTCCATGTGTTTCGCGTGCTGCACTGTATTGAATAGAAGTTTGCCGGAACTGAACAGACAGAGAGTCAATCTTGCAGATCCGAACTCTCAACAGTACGTCGCATTCGTGTTCCTCCTCCGCCAGGCACAATTTCGCCTCGACGTATTGTGGCCGCTGCCGTCAGGAGTTCCTGTCCAGTGCGGTGCTGGGAGTAACTGTCTGTGAACTGAAACTGTCCGTCGTGTCGTTCCAGAACTGCGATGTCCGCGACACTACCAACACGTAATGTGCCAATGTCGTCGCAGCGATTCAGAATCGCTGCCGGACGTGTGGTGGACATCTCAATTACCTTTTCCATCGGTACACCGAGCAGCAGAAATTTGCTCATCGTCGTGGGCATGTCGTACACCGGACCATGAATGTTCTTGGTGTGCAGATCTGTGCTGATGGTCGTTGGCAGGAAGTCCTGCCTGATGGCAGCTTCGGCAACTTCCCACTGAAAGCTGCCGTATCCGTGTCCGACATCGAAGATCACACCACGTTCTGCAGCGGCACGCACCTTGTCATGTATTCGGCCCGCATCGTCCGTGATTCGAGTGCTGCCTCCTTTAAAGCAGTGGGTGATGCAGTCGCCTTCAGAAAGTTCTCCGACGAGTTCCGGTATCGACATTGGACATTCGCCGATATGGACCATCAACCACACTCCGGCTTCGCGCGCTGCGCGAATGGCGTCGCGAAGATTATCCCAACCCTGCTGTCCATCTCCGATGATGTGTTTGCCGACGCGAATCTTCACGCCGACGGCCACGTCCGGATGTCTGCCGATTGTTTCCACAACCCCGTCAGGATCCGCATAGCGACGGTCCAGAAGTTCACCCAGGCTGGCTCCGATCAGGCCAATGCACGACAGATTGACCAGACTGAATATCTGTGTTCTGGCACGGTCAATATTGTCGCGTCGAAATGCGTCGAAGTTGAACGAACCGGCTGTTCCGGCATCCAGCATCGTGGTCACTCCGCCCGCCGGACACAGCGGATCGGCGTCCAGTCCAAACGGCGAATGTGTATAGACATGCACGTGCAGGTCTATCAGCCCCGGCACGACCAGTTGGCCCTGAGCGTCAATCGTGTTTACCGCCTCCGCATCAATGTGTTCTTCGATCGCTGCGATCTGACCACCCACCACGGCCACATCGCGAATACCTCGCAATTGCTGAGACGGGTCGATGACTTCTCCGCCACGTATCAAAATGTCAAAGTCCATTTTATACTCCAGGGCGGGACGTCCCGCCGGCCGATCCAGGCTTACGCCCGGAAGCTGTTATTTCGCTCCCGCTGGTCGCTGCAGGCATACACACATCCACTTTGGAATCGTTTGTGAAGATACCACGGCGGCACAGCCCGCCCACAGATTGTGACGGTCGCTACCAACATTCACACGAAACACGTACTTTAATTGTCGTATTGCTTCAGAGTGACAGCTTACATTTGCCACCGTCAATAGTCTTACCTTGATCAACCGAACTCGATCCGTCAAAGGACTGGAACGTGAATCTTTTTGAAAAGTACAAGCTGCGTCGAGTGATCAATGCATGCGGCAAGATGACTCATCTTTGTGGCGCCATCGTTCTGCCTCAGATTGCTGCAGAGGCGAGCGAGTCGTTCCGGCACTTTTTCGTGCTGGATGAACTGCAGGCTGCAGCTGGGCGTCTGATTGCTAATGCCACAGGTGCGGAATCCGGATGTGTGACGGCATGTACGTCTGCCGGTATTACGCTGAGTGTGGCGGCCACCATGTCCGGGGATAACGTGGCTCAGGTTCTGCAACTGCCGGATACAACCGGGATGCGCAACCGGGTACTCATCCAGAAGGGACATTGTGTCAACTACGGGCAACCGGTCACGCAGGCCATTCGACTGTCCGGCGCTGTTGCCCAGGAAGTCGGGACGATTCATCGTTGTCTGCCCGAGGAACTTCGTCTGCAACTGGAACGCGGCGGTGTGACTGCGGTCGTGCACGTGGAATCTCATCACACGGCGCGTTTTGGCTGGGTGCGTCTGCCGCAGGTTGTGCAGCTGGCACATGAGTTCAACGTACCGGTTATTGTCGACGGAGCTGCTCAGGATCTGAGATTGAGAGAATTGATTCAGACGGGAGCGGACCTTGTTATCACGAGCGCTCACAAATACCTGTGTTCAACGACGGGGGGAATTGTGGCAGGCCGGCGGTCACTGATTGACGCGGTCTATCTTCAGAACCGTGGAATCGGTCGTGCTATGAAGGCCGGTAAGGAGGCGATTGTTGGCGCCATGGCGGCACTTGACTACCGGCAGGAGCAGGATGTCGCTGCCTGGACATCCGCTCAGGATGCCAAAGTTGAACGGATCGTTGAAGAACTGGCTGGTATCCCCGGTCTTTCTCTGAGTATCGATCCCGATCCGAACGGCTGCCCGTTTTCACGGGCGCGGTTGACACCCGATCCCGCGATCTGCGGACACAATGCCGCAGATCTGAGAGATGCTCTGGCAGACGGCGATCCGACGATCGTGGTGCGCGCTCATCACGCGGTGGAAGGGTACATCAATCTTGATGCCATCGAGATGACTGGTGATGAAGTTGAATACGTTTGCGCCACAATACGACGGATTTTGAAAAATGGCTAACACTGCACAGTCAGATCGCCCGACCCGATTTCGCTGGACCGTATTTGCGATGGCCTGCGGAACATCGTGGATGCTGTATCTGCATCGTTATATGTTCGCTTTGATCAAGCCAGAGCTGAAGCAGCAATGGAATCTGGGCAGTGACGAGCTGGGCTATCTGGATTCAGCATTTTCACTGTGCTACCTGGTATTCCAGATTCCACTTGGAGCGCTGGCTGACGTGGCCGGAGCTCATCTGATTCTGACACTGTTGATTCTGCTCTGGTCTGTGGGACTGGGAATGCACGCATGGGCTCCGACTGTCAGAACACTGGGGCTGGCCAGAGCAATTCTGGGTACTGGACAATCTGCGGTCTTTGCCTGCCTGAGCCGTATTTCGCGGACATGGACCCCCGCAGACGTACGCACTTCTGCCCAGGGCATGCTGGGTGTGTTCTTTGGTCGCTTGGGTGGATTGACGACATATCTGGTGGTTGGATCACTGGTGCTGGGAGTCATGGATGTACCGTGGCGTACAGTGGTGTATTGGTTGGCTGGTATCGGGGTTGGATTCGGGAGCTTGTTTGCGGTGCTTTTCCGAAATTCACCGCGGCAGCATCGGGCAGTGAACGAAGCAGAGGCTGAGCTCATTGAAGAAGGAGACGACGGCGAGAATGCTGAGCCGCGATCTCGGCTGAGTTTTCGAGAAATGTTTTGCCGCATGTCGCCCCGTTCGATTATCAATCTGGGCTGTCTTAACCTGCAGACAATCCTGAGTGCTCTCGCCGACAATATTTATTCCGCCTGGATTCCGTTATTTCTGTTTGAGGTCCACGATCTTGAGTTTCGCCAGATGGGGATGTATTCGTCGCTGCCGTTGCTGGGCGGCGCAATCGGCGGTGCGATTGGCGGTTTCCTGAATGACTTCCTGATCAGAAGAACTGGGAATCTGAAGTGGTCACGTCGAGCTGTCGGGCTGGCCGGAAAAGGGACTGCCGGTATCCTGCTGGCTGTTTCCATGCTGTGGTATGACGATCCACAGAAGTTCTGCCTGATGCTGTTTGCTGTGAAGTTCTTTTCTGACTGGAGCCTGACCACGACGTGGGGTGCAGTTACAGACATTGGGGGCCACACGACAGCGACTGTCTTCGCCTTCAACAACACTGTGGCAACCCTTGGTGCGGTTGCCGCCCCTTTGCTGTACGGCAACGTTGCTGAACACCACGGCTGGGCCCCCGTCTTTTACGTTGGCGCTGGGGCTTATATCGTGTGCGCCATTACCTGGTTCGGCTTCGACAGCACGATTCCGGTGATTTCAAAGGAACACCCGATCGACTGATACACGGATCGGTCGTTTGACAAGCAGGCAAACGCTTTCGGCTCCCCACCCGAGTTCTTCCTGCAGTTCAATGAGCGATGGCTCCCAGCCGTCGTGCGTTTTAATGGCCGTCTGGATTCCTTCTAGCAAACCTCGCAGAACGTACAGCGGTCTGGTGAAAAACGCTGTCGCACCGTTCATTCGGGCGATCGCGTGCGCCGTTAGCCAGGATATAACGATGTTGGGCACACACCGATCAAGCACTCTGAGGCCCCAATTATCTCTATGGCTCTCGATTAATCGTAATCAATCTCCAGAATGATGGGGGCAAATCGGTCTCGCAGCCACTGCTGATATTCCACACCATTCGACAGGAAGATAAAGTAACATACCTGATGAAGAAGCGGCCGTGTTCGGTTTTCTGGCTCGAGGGAAAACCTGTTCTGTCATCGCCGGTGAGATAAACGTCAGTCTCCGACCTGTTCAGTTTTGCGGGGCCAGTATCCGGAAGAAGCCGGGGACAGTTCCAGAGATGCATTCATGGAGCTTCCGATCGGCAGGAACCTGTGCCTGCCGCGCACGGACTGATCATGAATTGTGCCTGCCGGGTCCACAGTGGTTACACAGACCCGTTGGGTTGGGCCGGTATTTTCACACTCTGACTGTCGGTAATTCCATGTGACTGTGCTCATGTACATCCGTTTTCAAGCCGGATTGTGATCGTGGATTCAATCGGCGCCGTGTATTACTTTACAGGCGTTCCCGAGGACTCCATGATGTGCCGCGGACCGGCCGGCATTCGGCCCGCACGTCCATGCACTCAGGTGCTCGCGGTCCTGAGTTCGTCCAACTACCGATTCGAGTCAGAGACCGCGTTTCAAAAAGGCTTCCGCCATGTCATTGTCAGATTCCTCCCGTCGTGACTTTCTTAAATCATCGGCGTGCTCTGCCGGAGTTCTGGGGGCCGCCAGTCAGTTGGCGACGAGCGCAGCGACAGTCTCGCCAGGTGCCAACGCTAATCTTCGTATCGGATTCGTTGGTCCGGGCGGTCGCGGTTTCGGTGCTCACGTCAAGCGGTTGACAAAACTGCAGCTGGAGGGCCAGCCGATCGAACTTGTGGCTGTCTGTGACGTCTACAGCGAACACCGCGATCGAGCCACAAGCTACATCGAAAAAGAAACCGGGAACGCTCCGGAAAGCTACGAAGACTATGTCGAAATGTACGAAAAGGCGAATCTGGACGCCGTCTGCATTGGTACACCGGATCACTGGCATGCAAAACAGGCGATTGATGCTCTCAACGCCGGCATGCACGTGTACTGCGAAAAACCCATGACCAAAACTGTTGAAGAAGCCATCGCGGTCATGAAGACGTGGCAGAAATCCGGGCAGGTGATGCAGGTGGGTGTACAGTCAACCAGTCTGCCGCTGTGGAACGAGGTCAACGACCTGTTGACCGCGGGGACGCTTGGTAAGGTGCTGATGTACCAGACCGAATTCTTTCGCAATTCTGCGCAGGGACAGTGGCGTTACTACAAACTTGATGCGAATATGAATCCCCGGAACATCAACTGGAAGAAGTGGCTGGGAGTAGACGAGGGGCTGGCCGAATACGAAGACTTTGATCGGGCCGTGTACCGTCAGTGGCGCCGGTTCTGGCCGTATGGATCAGGAATGTTTACAGACCTGTTCGTACATCGTACCACCAGCATGTTGAAGGCGACGGGTTTGCGTTTTCCGGCACGGGTTGTTGGTGCTGGCGGGATCTATCTGGAATACGATGGCCGCGGAGTGCCGGATGTGGCAACGGTTGTGGCCGACTTTCCGGAAGGTGTTCAGGGACTGGTCACCGCCACGATGGCGTGTCAGGACACACCGATCAAACAAATGATTCGAGGCCACTTCGGTTCGTTCGTATTCGGCACGGGTGAGAAGTTCGACGGATTTGACCACGTTCCGGAACGTCCTCAGGTCACCCGCAACAGCAAGCTGAAGGAACAGCGCATTTCAACGGAAGGTATCGAGGACACCACTTATGCTCACTTCAAGAACTGGATTGAAGCGATGGTGGCTGACGATCCGAGCATGTGCAACAACGATCCGGCCCTTGGTGCCGCAGCTATTACAACTGTGATTCTGGGGGCTCGCAGTTACCGTGAAGGCAAAGTGTTTCACTTTGACGGTGATACGCATACTATCGAAGACGGTAACTCGTCATGGGCAAATCAATGGGAGGATCGTTCCCGGAAACGTGGCAAACCGAATCACATTGCTGGCTGGAAAGCAGGTGACCACGGCAGTCTGCTGGAAGAGCCCGACTACATGAGGCTGGCCGGTCCATGGAAGGACGGCAAGGATCCGGCGGCGTCGTGAATGAGCGAAAACCGGACGGCACAGCTCGCATGAGGGTGTGCCGTGTGAGTCTGTCGCAGCAGTGGTCTCATCGCGACACGTGAAGTGGCTCTTGCACGACACTCGATGTGTATCCGGCCAGCCGACTGAAGATGCCGAGCTTTCCCTGAGCCAGCAGAATCAGGAACGACGGCACCATGATGGGACGGATCAGGAAGGTGTCGAACAGCACTCCCAGCGCCAGAGCGAAGCCCAGCTGATCCATGCCGACAAGGCTGCCGGCCATCAGCGACGAAAACGTCCCGGCCATGATGATACCGCAGCTGCTGATAATGCTGCCGGTGCGGTCCAGTGCGACCGTGATGCCTTCTACTGGCCCGTGTACCAGCTTTTCTTCTTCAATTCTTGTCAGCAGAAAGATGTTGTAGTCTTCGCCGACCGCGATCAGGATCGTGAACAGAAACATGGGCACCTTCCAGTCCAGGCCTGAAAAGCCGGACGGGTCGAGGGCCCAGAAGAAAATGAACGTGCAGCCCAGTGTGGCCAGATAGCTGAACAGGACCGTAAACATCAGGTAGCTGCAGAGTCCTGGTTTCCTCAGCAGGATCCACAGGATGATAAAGACCACCAGCGTCACCAGCCCGTTAACCCGGACCTGATCGCGGTCGGTGACTTCCTTCAGGTCACTGAGATTGGCGGTTTCTCCGGCCAGGTGGATTGTGGCGCTGGCCATGGACTCCGGCAGCAGTTTTGGGATCTGTTCCCGAACGGTGTGAAACTCCTGGATGCTGGATCGTGTAAACGGGTCGTGGGCAGAAATCAGATCGAGGCGGGTAATGGTCGGATACTCGCGCGTGGCGAAGTCTGTGGTCGCGCGCATGCGGACTGCCTGGGCCAGTTTGCGGCCGATGTCCCGGCCGCCTGTGGGATCCGCCAGTGACCTGATGGCCTGGATGCCCAGTTCGTCACCATGATCCAGAATATTGTTCGTGAAGTCCACCACATCCTGTGGCGGTAAGAAATGGCGTTTCGAAAAGTCCCGGTCCGGCAGATCGACAATGGCCCGCACAGGGGCGACCTCCCCGGCCGGAAAGTGTGCCTGCAGTGCAGCGGCTCCCTGCACGCACGGCGCCGTGTCGGGCAATTCTGAAATCAATCCGTAACTCAGGTGTCCGAAGAACACCAGCCCCAGAATTGAAAACGGCAGCATCCCCAGAATACTACTCAGCCACATCATCCACGGCCGACGCAGGTGCAGCCTGCCGATGCGTTTCCAGCCGATGGCCAGCAGTCGTGAGAATTTGTCCGGTCTTGCCACCCAGCCAGCCCCGGCCGCCGGCCCTTGTGCAGGAAGGCTGGGCCAGAAGGCCCACCGTCCGGAGAGTCTCAGAATTGCCGGTGTCAGCGTGAGTGATGCACACAAAGTAACGAACAGGCCGAACGCGATTGCGATACCTGCCTGCTGAAACTTTCCGAATTCGGCAAACCACATCATGCCAATGCCGCACATAGTGGTGCCGGCACTTGCGGCAAGGGCCGAACCGACTCGCGTCAACGCGACGGCGATGGCTTCTTCAATCGCGGCACCGGCTTCCAGTTCTTCTCGATAGCGGGCAATCAGGAACAGACAGTAATCGACGCCTGCGCCGTACACCAGAACGGTGACATACGCTTCAATCCCGTTAAACAGGCGTACCCAGCCAAGCTCAGCTGCGATTGACAGCATACTGATTGAAACGACTCCTGCGACGGCCACGGTCAGCAGCGGTATGACCGCCAGCAGCGGGGCTCGGTACATGATCAGCAGCAGAAAAATCACCAGGATAACGGTCCACGTTTCCGTGGACTCCGCACTGTTCTTGGCTTCGCGAGTGACGTCCCGACCGAATGTCGCAGTGCCGCTGAAGGCGATGTCCAGCCCCTGCGGAATTGACATTTGTGTCGGGTCACTGGAGGGAGTTTTGCTGGTTGGGATGTGGCGCCGCTCGCGCAGAAATCGTTCTACGTCTGCTATCAATGCTGCGTTGCCCTGATCGAGAAACTCAGATTTAAGTTCCAGGACCACCAGCGAGGCTTTGCCGTCGGGACTGTCATACAGTTGGCCGATATGAGGAGTTTCACGCCAGCTCAGTTTTCGAACTAAAGACTGCTCGGCTGCTTCCGAACCTTCTTCGTGCTCGTCCTCGCCTTCCGGAAAGCCGATGGTCTTTCGCAAGCCAGGAACCACAACCTGGCGGATAAATTCGTGGTCTTCATCCAGCAGTCCTTCGCGCCGTGCCTCTCTTCGCAGCACAAGCACCACACTGCTGGAAGCGCTGTGGTCGGGAAAGGACTGACGAAACAATTCTTCCGCAATCACGCTCGGTGAGTCACGCGGCAGGAACGCGAATTCGCCATTCTCGACCACGCTCTCCCAGGTCGGTGCCTGCCGGATCGTGACAATAAGCAAAACGATCCAGATGCCTATGACAACGGATGGATGCCGGGATGTGATGTGGCCCAACTGGCGAAACAACATGCAATGGTTCGCAGTCAGGAACTACCGAACTGCGATAAATAGAGATTCTGATAATAGAAGCAGTCGTTTGATGAAGCGATATCGGACTCGGCAAACGAGGCAGTGAGCAACAGAAGCTACCGACGAAGTTGCGGGAATTCAACGCAATGACTGACTCTGCTGGGACTTATCGCTGTTCCGTTCGAAAACAGCGATTCATAACGCTGCGAACCGATTTGCAGCCCTTCATTGATGCTTTTGAATGCTGTGACGCCAGGGCTTAAGGTTTCCTGAGCGAAGCGCGATACTGCTCGATGACTGCTGCGGGGGCATCGTTGAAGGCCTGTACACAGCCCCGACAGCATACGTAATAAGTTTTCCCCTGAAAGCTCACGGGAATCGTACCCAGACCACCGGTGACAACACACTTGTGTCGTCCGGTGCCCGACCGGGCCAGCTTTGTACCAGCTCGCGTGTACCCGATCCCGAAGTCTCGGCGGAAGTTTCCGGTCGGCGAAGTTTGCTTCTCAAACAGTACTGTGGTGCGAATGTCGCTTAGTTGCTGCATCGTGCAGCGATACACAACGCCGTCGTCATTGCGAGTCGTTACAAGTCGAATGGCGCCGGGCCAGTCATTGGGTGCCTGTCCACGATATTCGTAGACACCTTCCTTCGTCTTTCTAATCAGGACCAGTTGTTGTCTCTTCCGGTCCCATGTCAGTCGCAGATATTCAAACTGCCTGTTGTCGCTGGACTTCAGGACAACAGATGCTTCGGTGTCAGTGAATTGCCACTCGCACAGGGTTTGCTCGGTCCATGCTCCTTTACGAGACCCCCGCTTCAGCTGTCCGACACCGCGCCATTCGCCGATCAGAGAATTGAACGGCTTGAGTTCCTGAGCGTGATTCAAGCTGCGGTTGGATGGCTCCTGTTCCAACGGCATCGCTGACACTCCTTGCGCGAGCAGTACGGCGGACAGCAGCCATTGAGGTGTTAATCGTCCGGGTAGCGCAGCTCGATGCATCTCATTTCTCGTTTCGTCCACCGGTGAAGTGCCTCTGAGGCGCCTGTGTTCACCAGAATACTGCGTGATGTGTGTTCGCATAACCGAAACCGGTGTGACATCCGAATCATCAACACTCGTCGGTACCAGCGTCTCAACGGAAACGAACATCTTGACAATGATAACCACCCGATGATGAAAGTGAACTACCGGAATCCGCCACGCCTGCTGAGGCAAGTTGTGGAGGCCGCGTCCTCCCTTTCGACGCAATGCCTGGTCGCTGTTGATCACTGATTGACTTACCCATGTGCGGGAACATGTCGGCGGAACACAAGCATACCGGCAGTCTGCGCGTCGTGTTCTGAGTGATGCCGCTCGCTGTGAGCGCTTATGTTTCCAACGGTGGCTCAAATGTT